>Ga0179591_1348061_pt1 | contig 12696 bp, 21 predicted proteins | sample CZOMad2_1_08_16f_FD_182891 | JGI IMG/M metagenome (GOLD analysis project Ga0179591, IMG submission 182891) | Vadose zone soil fungal communities from Angelo Coast Range Reserve, California, USA - CZOMad2_1_08_16fungal (PacBio error correction) | ecosystem: Environmental > Terrestrial > Soil >...
ACTAGTCATCAATCACAATTAGGGGGGGGGGACGGCACCGGAAAGCCACACTGTAAATACTAGGAATTGGTTTGAATCGTCACATTACAGGAAAAGATAAGTATGACTTCAGGGCCTGAAGAAAGTTGGGACTTGGGAAACATTCAATTGAGGAATCGTGAACCCGTTGGCGGATCTGGACTGATAAAACGAAAAAGAAACAAATGGCCGCATACACTTAAAACCCCCACAGCTTCGAACGAAAACGTCCATATTCAGGGCCAAAAGGGAGGGAGAAATCGATGAGACAGAACACCGAGTAATGGGGCCCGCAAGTGGCATTTTACAGGGGGAAAATGGGTTTGAGAGGAGAAACCAGGGAAAAATCGGAAAAAAAGACAACCTTTGCAACTCACAACATGAGATAATCTCAAAGGGAACAAAGACAAGGAATGATTACTGTTAAAACGGTCTCCTGAAAAGGACGTGGGCTGGGGACACGCAAGGTTAAGAACCAAGTGGGGTAAATAAAAGGCTTGTTGGGTAAACAAAGCAATGTTACCATGGGTTTTGCCCAATCGTCGAACAAGGAGGGGAAGACATGGTGTTTGAAACGGAACAAAAAACATGGAAATTTTGTGAAAAGGCTCAAGGCCAACGGGCGAATCCAGCAAGCGAAGCTGCGATTAAAAAAAAGAAGTAAAGAAGAGGTTGACGAATGCCTCGGGGGGGGACCGCTGCCTTAGAAAAGTACAAGGGACAGAAGTTTGGGGGGGGGAGACAAATTTACAATATGGCAAGTAAACAAAGCGCAAGAAAGATCACAGAGGGAAGAAAAAAAGACGCTTAAAATGTGGGCGTCAAGGGGCTGCAATCCACATCCTTAAACATAATTGTGATAGATGGGCAGGAAACGGAACCGCGAAAAAAAGACAGAAAAACCCAAAGGGGACCCAGCCGAATAAGAGCAAACACCATTTTTGGGGGACCGGAAAAAGATCCCAGTAAAACAAACTCAGTAGAAAAAAAACGGGAGAAACCCCCAAAACGACAACAAAAAAGAAAAAGACGATCATTGGCGACCAGGGAGAATGGAAAGAAGAAATGGGTTTTTTCCCCAGAAGCCGGTAACCAGATTGAAAAGGCCCCAATTGTTAGAGGCCCCAACCTGGGGGTTTATGGTGCTATAAGCAAAGGTGAGGGGGGGGAGGTGTGAAGAAATAACCTGACGTTGGGCCCGATGGGGCCAAAGAAGCTGAAACCAAAGGGAAACAAGGGGAGTCCTTCGAGCTCGACAAAAAACCAGGATTGAATATCACGAAATAAGATGCGGGTAACGTGTCCCCTCGCGGAAGTGAGAGGTCAGCCATAGGAAAAATGGTTACAACCACGACTAAGAGGTAAAGGGGAGGAAAACAGATTGAAAACGTCGAAGTCGCCAGGTCACGTGGGCAAAAACTAGGGGGAAATGTGTGGAAACATGGGAGGTCACACCATGTGAGCCTGGCGGGGGGTAAAAAAAAAGAGAAAGGATACCTGGTGGTGCGTGTTGTGGGGAAAAAGAAAACGACGGAGGCGGTGAAGAGGGGGGGGGGGAAAATCAGGCAAAAAGTTTTTGAAAGTAGGGTTCGGAAGGGCCATTCTGGGGGGGGAAAGGACTGGGATGAAGTACGGCATATTAATAAAAGATGGAGTGCGAATACAAGCCACACAAAGTTAAGGCATTTTATTTTTCCGGAAAATCAGGGGTAAAGAATCCTAGGTTGATCCCAGATTGCTCTTTAGGTTCTTTGGACGATTTTAAAGTGTTAGGAGCTAGAAACGGGGAACAAAACCTGCGTTCCCTGGAGCCGACCGGTTAAACAAAAAGAGAAGGGGGCGGTTGGCCAAAAAGAAAAAAAGCGATCGTAGAACGCCTTTTAAGGAGAGGGGGGAAAAAAAAGAACGACAAGGGCAGGGAAAAGTCTCAAGAAAGAGGGAACCCATAATTTCTTGGGGGGGGACAAGACCATTTTGAAAAACACGTTTCAAAAGGAATTGGTGAGAAAGTGGACGAAAAGGGGACGAAGGGGAGACTTCAACGGTTCCACAAACAAAAAGGTCTTGGGAGTACCGGAGGGTGTTTTTTTGGAGAGACCGGGGGGAGGACAAAGTTTAAAATCGTTTGGCCGGGGGAGGAGGGGTTCCAAAAATCAGGGGTCCCTCGGGGTGAAATTGGGGTTGCTTCATGTAGAAGGAAGGGGGTTGGTCGGTGGACTATGGGCACACAAAAAGGTCATGACCCCCCACCAATACCTGCGTCCCCGTCAAAAAGTTGATGGTGAAAAAACAGGCCCAAAAGATTTTGGGGGGGCTGGTGAAATCGAGCTGCAGAGCCGCAATAACGGCAAAAAAAAAAAGAGCGAAAATGGCAATGTGCCAGCGATCGAAGCTGGGGGTGTAATTTTGGGGGCCATCTTTCTAAAAAGGGAAATGTAGGACAGAGCGAAGCTATTGAGTACGGTTGTCCACACGCCGGCAGTTGGGGGCTGAATGAAAAAAAGGGTCGAAGGTCTATAACAGGTAGAATAAAATAGATCCGATTAAACAGCAGAAAGCATCTGTAGGCATGAAAACAAGAGGCTCAAAAAGGACCAGTAAGGGGGGGGGTAAAGGACAGGTCAAGACCTATTTCTATGGACTTAGGTCAGGGCCTTTGAATGGTGACTACTTGTAGGAAAAAAACCGAAAAGATGGTACCTAGGTAGGGGGGGGAGGAACCAAAAAGCCACACGGAAGGGGAGTGTCCTGAATGAAAATAGCTCGAAGACTCGGGAGGCCCGCCATCATTGGAGGTCTGGACCAAAAGGACCAAGAGGACCACACGTCAAGTTCAACGGACATGACCAAGAGAGGAGTGGAGAAAAAGGGGGGGATTAGTCGGGATAACTGGAGAGAGAAAGAAAGTAAGGTCCCTTAACCTTCCAAAAAAGGCAAATACAGCGTTTGGAGGGGGAACGAACTGGAGCGTGGGAAAAGGGAAAAAGGGAGCGTGACCATGGTAAGGTTACTACTGAGGGAAGGAAAAAAACAATAAAACAAGTCTGGCCCAAGAAGCAAACCCCGGAAACTTCCAATTCGATCAAAAAGGAAGAACAGGGGAAAACTTAAGAATACATTATTTATGAAAAATCTCCGGAAAAAAAAAAGAGGACAAAAAGGTACAAAATGCCAGGTCAAAGTAAAGTGACTTGGTGCAAAGGTTGGGGAAAGGAACGCCGGAGGGGTGTGGTGCGCGTTCAGCTCAGTAAAAAGAAAAAGTTTGACAAGGGTTGGACTCACATCAAAACAAGGAAAAGGGAAAAAGAGCTGATAAACTTCAAGGAAAGATGAAGCGGTTGGGGAAAAAAGACTTGGGAAAAAAAAAAAAAGTTGTAGATGCACAAAAATACACCGAAGTTGTGAAAAGAAGTCCCTTGGGGTTCCCGAAAGCAGGTGCAACTGGGGGGGGGGGTCTGGCTCCTAACTTCAAGGTTAAAAGGTGTATCGCAAGTGAAAAAGAAAATGGAAAAAAAAAAAGGTGGTTGAGAGACAGAACAAGGCCGTCAAAAAATCCAAACTGGGAACGAAAAACACTAGGTCTCTGGCAGGGGAAAAATTTTGGAACGAGTTGGCAAGCAAAGGAAAGGGTGGGGTTGGGGGGACAGGTCTTAGATTTGACACACTGACAAAGAAGGGTTGGGGAGAATCGAAAAAAAAACTAAGGCCAATGTCAAAATAAAGACACTATAGATCAAAAGAGTTAAGAAGGAATAATAACTTAAAGGGGGCGTTCAGGTGGAAAACTGAAAAAAGGGGCAACTCTCCCATAGGTTTTAGACTGAGTAATATGCAGAAAGAAAAAAAGGGAAGAAAGAAAACCAGAAGAAAAAAACCGTTCCCAAAGAAAACCTACTTAGAAACATTAAACCCGAAGACCCAGAGAACGATAAAAATCATCCCCCTTCTTGTTGGGGGGGGGGTGGGTTACCGCTAAAAAGCACGCACAGACATGAATATCTCTGCGTTTGTATAAAAGACAAACCAAAGGAGAGGTCAAAGACCAGTTTCCACCAACAAGGCAACTTTCAAGAGTGACGAGAGAAACTCGAAAATAGGGGGAGGACTGAAACGGGGTTGGGTGAGATAGAAATAAAGGAAACGATTATTCCTTTGTGTGGGGGGGATGTTTGGGGGGAAAAAAGGACTCCACGACCAAGGACAAGTTTGTTTTAGGCGTCAATCTCATGAACCAAGGACGTATCCCAAAAACCTCTACACGGGGGGAGTTCTGGATCCTTGTCCCGTAGAAAAAAACCCTTCGGGAAATAGAAATCCTCTAAAGAGCGGGGGGGTGGCTCCATCTTTTGGGAAAAACGAGGAGAAAGTGGAGTCATCTTTTTCAAAACCGTAAGAACGCGGCCAGCGGGAAAAAGAAAAAGCATAAACCAAAAAAATTGACCGCCAGGCCGTTCTTGGTCCCCATGGGGGGAGAAGTGTGTGGAAACATGGGCTGAGAGAAAAATGGGGGGGACATTCCAGACCGAATGGGTGTGTTTGCGTGGGGGAAATCGGGGGATCATTGCTGAGGTGGGGATCTTCTTGGGATGTGTCGAGTAGGGGTTTGACTGGGGGACAAAAGATGGGGGGGTGTGTAAGGAAGATTCCGTTTCCGGCATAGGGAAAATAAAGAGGGTTATGAGGGCGAGGAGGCAAGAACCAGTGAACGCCACATTAAGCATTCCGGGATGGAGTCTCCGTGGAAAAATGCCCTGGAAAGGGCCTCAATGCTCTTTAACTGGGGAAAAGGGGGGGCAAGGAAAAATCTGGCCGGGTACAGTTTTTGGGACCTCCTCCAAATAAGACAAAAAAGCTGGGTATTGTTGTGGGGACCTGTCAGGGCTACAGCGAAGCTAAACAATCGGGCTTTCCCGGTCAAAAAAAAAGTCAAAAGCTAATAACGCCAGCCCAGTCGGAGTTTTAGAGGGGGGTAGGGTGGATTTTAAAAAAAGAAGCCATGTCTTTGGAAAAGGGGCTGGTCCGCTAGAGGAACTGGGGAAAACATAATGTCTGTTTTTTCACGGTGTTGCGGGTCAACGTAGGTAGATGATAGCCTCCAGGTTGCTCACGGGGGGGGGGAACACAATACTTCGGGGGAAGAGTGGTGGGAAAAAAAGGAAACGAACTTGGAGAAGCGGCGTGCGAAAGGTTTGCACTGGGTGGGGGGGGAAATCATTTCCTGCTGTGGGTGGTTGCGATCAAAAAAGTGGAGAGGGGGAGAAACGGTGTCAGGTTTAATGCAGGAAAGGAAGGAAACCGCCCAACCATACCAGTCAAAGGAATACCAGGGGTGCAACCGTCCCGGGAGGAAAAAAAAAGAGGTCAAATCTTTTTAGGGGGGAGAGATGGTTCAATAGTAAAGGGAACAAGAATCAAATAAATAAAATAATCGAAAGCTGTGGGGGAAGGGAAACTGAGAAATACTGGGGGGAGGTCTCAAGACAGCTATGTAGGGAAGGAAAACAACGGATGGGTGAATACAATAAAATTATCGAAAGAAAAAAGTTCAAAAATAGGGGGGGGTAGGCATGAAAAGTAACAGACTGCAGATTAAACAGTAATGTGCAATAAAAAAAAATCAGGGTCTTGAAATAGGGGGGGAGGAATTCCAGGGGGGGCCTGGACTGTTGGAACCGAGGGGGGGGGCGCCCCCGAATCTGAAAGGATCATAACTCCTCACAAGCATATAGTAGGAAAAGGGAGAGAGGGTATCAATCACTCGGAACAAGCCCGCAAGCCAGAACTGAAAAAAAGAGAAAGAGCTAACTGTATTGGAGCGGGGAACATTCACTGTTACACGAGAGGAAGAGACCCTGAACTTTTGCAAAAAGGAAGGTGGAGAACTTTGATCGGGATAGGGAGCAGCATTCCATCGGAAAATCAGGACACCAAGGAAGTCAAGGGGGCAAGACGGATGGCCTCAGCCTGCACAGAAAAAGGAAAAAAACCAAAGATTGCTATCGATGGGGAAAAAAAAAGGGAAGACAATAAGATTCTGTCAAAAACGTGAATGGGGGGATCTCTAAAAGACAAAGAAAAAGGACCCGGGAGGGTAAGCACTACAAAGGCTTGCGGGGGGAATTTCGACAGTGATTTGTGGGGTAACGGGCAAAATGAAAAACACAAGGAAAGCACCTTTACATGAGAGAATCGCACAAGGGAAAAGAAGGGAATTCTGAGAAAAAAAAGGCAAAAGGAGGGGAAAGAATGTAAGCTTTTTAAAAAAAACTCAAACAACCAACACCCCGAAGGGGTACTGAACAAATAACCGTTTGTGTAACCGCCGCAAGCAGGAAAGGGAAGCGAAAGTATGTCCCAGGGTCTATGGACCCTTTGGTAAGTTAAAAAAACCCAGTGGGGGGGGCAAAAAAAGTTTTAAAAAATACCTGAAAATAAAAGGAGAGGAAATCCAAAGATACAAAATCCATCTAAAAAGGCAAGAGCTGAACGAGGGGTTACTTGGGGGGGGGGTAAGGGACCGGTGACGAAGCCCCTCTGGTGTTAAAGAAAAGTATTAAAGGGTAAAATGGAAAAAAAACCTCAAAGAAAGGGGGCGAGCGATCAATAAATTCCGAAAGGCAAAACGGAAATATCAATGTAATGATGAAAGAAAAAACGAACAGGAGAAAAAAACCTAATGTTGCGTGCCAGGTGGGAAAGGATATCAACATCCGAAGGGTTGCTAACAATGAAAAAAAAGCCATACAACAAAACCAGATAAAAAAAAAGAAAAAAAAAAGAACGAGAGAGGCCAAGTGTCCGAAAGGAAAAAAAAACGCAAACCGGGTATCATAACGGGTCAACAAAAAAAAGAGAAGCCTAATCTGACTCATTTCGAAAAACATGTAGAGGAACACAGATGTTGTTCACCAACAGAAAAGATCCAGAGGGTTGGGGGGAAAACGGAGTCCCGCGGTCCTGGGGGGGTAGAAGAAGGCGAAGAAAACCGTAGGCAGAGTTGGAAAGGGGGGAAAAAGGGGAAGGAAACTTCAGAAGAAAGACGTTGGTAAGGCCAAAAAAAAAGAAAGAGAAACCCCGGGAGAGGGCGCCAACAACAACAAAAAGGAGGGAGAAATCCGCCATCAAGTCTCGGGGAAAGGGGGAACCTTAAGTTTGCCCCCGGAAAAGGGAAAAAACTAAAGGAAGAGTCATACCAAAAACTTTTCAACCAAAACAAAAGGAAAAAAGAAAAACGGTGAGCCATAGAAACCACCAGGAGGAGACATTTCGCCCGTTCGTCCCAAGAAGGGAGGGGGAAAAAATGGGTTGGTGGAAAACGGGGCGGGGCGAAATGCTGTAACGGGGAAAAAACCACATCAAAGGGGTAGAAAAGGGAATTAGGGGGCTGTTGTGGGTAGAGAAAAGACGGGGAAGAAAGTTTAGGAGTGGGATCTTTAGGGGAAAAGTGTGATAGGGTGTTGGGGGGGAAAAAAGGGCCACCCTGGTGGGTTTTCGGGGGGGGGGTTCCGTTCCAGGCATATTGAAATATTGAGGGGATGGGAGGATATAGAAGAAGGGGGAAAAAAAAAAAGTTGGCCGTCCTTAGGGGGGGGGGGGAACTGCCCTAAAAACGGAGTAAGCGAAGGGGGGGGGATCTAGGTTGTGCGCTGTTTGTACGTGGCTGGGGGGGGTTTCTCAAGGGTATATGCTTCGGGGAGTGAAACTCACGCCAAAACCCTACTGTGGGGGGGGACCTTGAATTCTAATCAGCGGTTTCCCAAATCGTCTGGATTAAGGAAACACTCGGGACAGCAAGAAAGCACCGCGCCAGACTCTAAAAAAGAAGAAAAAGGACAGGTTTGTTAAAAACCCGGGATTTGCGCAGCCGCGGAAAAAACACATACTTGGTTCAGTTGGGGGAAAAAGACGGAACGGCCAATGTGAGAGAACCAGAAGGCCAGGGTTTGGAACTTGCGCGAACAAAAAAGGGCAAGCTGTTGGGGACGAACGGTGTGGGGGGCCGAGGCAATGTTGAAAACTCACGCTTTCGAAGGAAAAAAAAAAAAATTAGAGAACATTTTCCATGGCAAGGTAACTTTGGTGCGGAGAGATTCATATCGGGGCCGTGTGGGCTGGGTACAAAGCGAGGGAAGCTCACAAAAAAAAAAAACTCCACCGGAAGGGATTTGAGGTGCGCCCCACCAAAGGGTCTGTGGCATCTGAAGGAGATTGATAATTAAAGGAAAAAAAAAGGAGGGATCAGCTTCAATCGCAAACAAACAAAAGTAAGGGATTAAGAAGAAAAAAGAAAAATGGTGTCATCGGGGGGAAAAAAAACCATCGTTAATGGGGGTCTAGAGCCTAATTAGAATTACCCGTGAAGGGCGCCTCAGATTGATGACAATGGGCAAAAGGAGGAGGTGAAACAGCATCACCGAGAGCAATGAGACCGCTAGGCTCAAAGCGGGAACGGGGTAAAAAACAGGGCAAATCAGCTGTCTGAAGGGGGCTGAAAGGGAAAAAGAGGCCTTGACGGGGAATGGGGGGAGGGAACCCACGGGAAGTGATTACGAGTAAGGGAGGGCGACACACCAAAAACCCGGAGGGTAAAGAGAGAGAATTACTAGAAGGATCAATAAAAAAAGGCGGGGACGCACAAGAAAAGGCAGCAAGTAAAAAATAAAAAGATCAATTAAAAGAAAATGGATTTTTCGGGACTCGAAAAATGGAGGGGGGGGTCAGAGCGAAAAGGAGGATTCCTGCATGTTGGAGAACTGGGGTGGCCAAAAGCGGGCCTCGAACATGTCAGGTAAACCAGTCTCAGCACTAGACCTCTGGACCGGTTACGGGTCCATGTCTGGGGGCTCGCCTTTCATGGAGAACCAGACCCCTCGTGAATCCCTCTGTCCCCCAACCCTTTTAAAACCCCCCCCGTTCTCGCTGGGGAGTAACACTTGTGTTAGCCTGCTTCTTGGCGGGGTGAGCGCGGTTATTGTGAAGAGTGTCGAGACGAAGGGATAGCACGAAGCGGAGGCGGGGAGTGCAGGGTATCCTTCACAGGTGAGGGCGTCGTTGCCAGAGTGTCAGTGAAGGGGTTGGAGACCTGATCTTGGATGGTCACTTTCCGCCAGTGTTGGACAAACGCGCCCCAGCCCATGTCAACTCCGCCCTGTAAGACCGCCGACGGCGAGAGAAACAAAATCTCTGCTACCCACTTTCACACTACAATGCAAATGATAAAAAAGGGCCAAGCAAACGTGTGAGAAGCTGGGGGATAGGGCCGGAAAGGGGGGTAGGAAATAAAGGGGAAGTTGGGGACCAAAACAGTATCAGTTGGGGGCCAGGGAAGGGCTTAGAAACAACAGCGGAGAGAGTGTCTTTTTTGTGGGGGCAAAATGCCCCCGTCCTCGCGGAGCCCAGAGGGGGAAAACGGTCGATGTCCCTTACTCAAAATAAGGAGGTGTTTGAAAAGCCCGGAAGAAAATGGTTTCAGGTGGGAAACGGACTCAAGAAGCAAGAGTCTAATCCAAAGTCAGAAAAGCTTCAAAGATCTTCGTCAGTGGGAAGGAGCTTGGGGAAAACTACCTCACGATGGTGTGTAAAAAATGAAAACCGGTATAAGGGGGGGAAAAAAAGAAGTTTTTTGGGGAAAAAAAAAGGGGAAAAGCAAGGAAAAGAGCCGATGCAACAGGAACACGGAAATCAGAAGAAGAAAAAAAAAGGACGAAAAGGCGCTACAGGACTGAAAAGAAAACACTTTCCAAAAAGGGGATTGACTTGTAGCCTCTGCCTAAGCGTCCGGGGGAGAAATAGGGAAACGGAAGAAGAGGCAGGAGGGGAGCGAGGGAGCAATGGGATGGGTGGAGGGGGGGGAGGGAGGGGAGGGTGGTCCCGCTCTCATTGTGGGAGTGAAAGACAGGATTAACTAACCACGCAGGCAAAAGACCCAGAAAAAGGGGAGGTTCCGGGCCTAAAAAAAAGAAGACCACATTTTTTTGGAAAAAAAAAACCGAAGAATCAAAAAAGAAAAAACAGGGGGGGTATCATCCCTTTCAAAGGGATGTTTGGCTCTAACAAAAACACTCCACAGATAGACAATAATCTCAGCTTCAAGAAAACCGGACTGGAACATCTGCCCAGAAGGGGAACCAAAAACAACACAAAAAACCAAAAAAACCAGCAACCGAGACCGAGGGTTAAAAGTAACTCGGGGAATGGGGAGCGAAGGGTTCATGGTGGTGGTTAGGGGCTAATAACGCGGGGGGGTTTTTAACATGTTTGGGAAGGGGGGAAAGAATCCTAAGGGTAAGGCCCAGCTAGGGGAAAAAAGGAGGACCCGAAAGAATTTATTAGATCGAAAAGAAAAAAACAGGGGATGTATTATAAAAAGAAGAGAAAGAACTCTCTGGTTCCTTCGGGGGGTAAAAAAGGGAAAAGTGCCTGCAACAAACCAATTTAAGAAAGGGATCAACCTGTAAAACTAATCGTTCTACCCAAAAGCACAAAAGCATTTGAATCGTAGTCGCAATGTCAACCACTCGTGTTTAGGAAGAAAGGGGGGGGGGGTTACATGGCTTGGTGATATGGCAATGTCGGTCAGAAATGAGAAGGGGGGGCTTGTTTGTCGGGGGGGGGTGTAGAGGAACAAAGAAGATGATAGGGTTTGAGATGGGGGATCTGAACAATTGGTCTATGGGGGGGCGGAAAGGGGGAATGTTGTAGCTGGGAAAATTGTCCGTTAACACAATAGTAGGCGGGATCTGAAAAAATGTACACAAAAGTAAATCGGTTTGAGTAGCAACTTTTTATCCTCTTGAAGAGAATTCGGACACTGGGGGGACTGGGGGAGGGGTTTGAAAAATTGGCCCTTTATTGAACGAAAAAAAAAAAACAAAAAACAAAACTTTCTTGGGGGGGGTCAGGAAAAGACAGGTTAAAAAGCGAAGGAAAAAAAAAATGGCTCACCACTCTTGTCCAAAGAGGGGCGAAGATCGTAGAAAAAAAAGGGGGGGTCCAAGGGGAATTAACTTTGGAGAAGCGACGGAGCAGTCAGAATCAAAAAAATGACCTACAAGGGGAAAGGGTTTCCACGTCGGTTTGTCACTAAGAGGGGGGGGGGGAGAGAAGGACATACGACTAATAAGGACAAAAGGACGCGGTTTAAAACAGGGAAGGTACCAAACTCCGGTGGTTTGGGAAAAATTTGCACGTTCGCAACTCTTGAAAAAAAGCAGAAAAGGAAGGGGCCTTTGGAAAGTAAGAGGGTCAGCCTCTGGGGGGAAATTGGGGGGGGGGAAAAGAAGCTTGCGCGTAGATGGTGGGTGTGGTCGGTTTACGGGGCGAAGTGCGAAAAAAACAAAAAGACCTCAGCACCACCTTGAAAATGAGAAGGAAGTTGCTCCCCCAAAAAATGCCCCACTTGTTTCTGTATGTGAAGGGGGAATGGGGTCGAAAAAATGGGGCGAATCTAAGTGCCGGGGGGCTTCGACGAGAGATGGTTGGGGAAGGGGGTAAGAAAAAAAGTAGTTTTGAAATGAGAGAGGAAAAAGAGGGTATTCGGGAAAACAAACGACATTGGTGGGGAACCATGGGGAAAAAATCGGAAGGGAAATTCCATGAAAAGGAAAAAAAACGTTAGGCATGAAAGTTCAGAAAAGAAACATTAACTCAAGCATCTGAACGTCAAAAAAAGAAGGGCCAAAGCTCTCGTCTAGGATATAGTCCAGTGGCTGCCTGTGAAAAGGGGGTGGAAACTGTTGTATGCTAGAATCTACGGGATTGAGATACAAGGTAGATTCTCAAAAACAAAAAAAACGGGAGGATGACAAGAATAGACGAAAAAGGGTTAAAGACACGCGGGCGACCGCAAAGGGGAAGTCAATTACAAGGCACAACTGATAGAAAAAAGCGTTGCCTTGGAGGTGGAAAGGGAATGGGGAAGAGGCTGAGACAGGTCTGACTTGGAAATCCTAGCGGGGGGTTTAGAAAGGGGGGAAGAAGAATAAGCGCCCATGGGGGCAGAAAAAAGAAGGGGGAAACCGTTGACGAGGAAAAAATTTCTGATACTTGGAGGTCAAAGGGTGCTGAAAGAAGTGGGAAAAAAAAAACAGTCCACACGAACTAAACGATGAACCAAGGGGGGCAATAGATAGTTTGGGGGTCAAAAAGAACCTCAAGGAGACAGAAACAACGAAGCAGTCTTTTGCAGGAAAAAACGGGGGACCCCGGAATGAGTCGCCCTAGCAGAACCAACACAACAAGGGGGCCAACATTCTCGAAAGAAAAAAAGGTCAAAGAATGAAGTTTACTTCAAACAAAAAGGGGGTCTAAAAGGGGAGGCGGAACGCAATTGAACCAACCCACCGAGTGTACTAACGAAAAGGTTGGAAAGGTACAAGCGCAAGCATGTGACCTGAAGTGGGTATGGGTGTTCTCAAAAGAAAAAACCTTGTGGTTAAACGCCGTGTAAACAATAGAGGGGGGGCAGGGTTTTGAGAGAAAACTGCAAGAAGGCCCCCCTGGTCGGGAATAAAAGAATCGAAAGAGGGGAAAAAAGGAAAGACCTTCGCTAAAAAAGGTATGGGGTGGGGGGACAGAAGGGGGGACAACCCTCGAAAGTTTGGAAACGGAAGGAAGTTGGAAAAAAAAAAAAAAGATAGGACACAAGTGGTTGTGGGTCCTTCAGCTATAGCAATAAAG
>Ga0179591_1274596_pt1 | contig 12695 bp, 15 predicted proteins | sample CZOMad2_1_08_16f_FD_182891 | JGI IMG/M metagenome (GOLD analysis project Ga0179591, IMG submission 182891) | Vadose zone soil fungal communities from Angelo Coast Range Reserve, California, USA - CZOMad2_1_08_16fungal (PacBio error correction) | ecosystem: Environmental > Terrestrial > Soil >...
CTTTAAACGGGCCAGATCTCCATGGAGGTAATAGAACGAAAAAAAAAAGAACAAGGGCAACAACTTTGTGAAGTACAAAAGACAAAACCTGAGGAAAGGTAAAGTAACAACAGAATCGGCCGACGTCTCCGATGTAGGGTGGGAAAAAAAAAAACAAGTTGAGAAAAAGTGGGAAGATGGAGGTGAACGACTGATCGAAAAAAGAGGTTGATCAATGTTGCTTGAGGGAAAAGTCGTCTGTGGGCCCGAAAACACGAGGAGCAGTGGAAATACCAAGGCAAGTGGGGCTCTGCATAGCTGCCAGGCAAGGAAACCAAAAATAATGCAAAAAAGTGGTTGAAGAAGCAGGCTACCGCTTAGGGAGGACGCTAAACTGATTGAGGACACACAGGCACTAGGCAACGAAAGTAGGCCTGGGGGAACAAGTGGCTTTGGTCGACCTCGTGACACTTCATGCCAATCAAGCCGATAAGACGCAAACAGAGATGGAAAAGAAAAGACTAAACTGGGAGCCAGTCGAGACCGGGTCAAAAAAGAGCTGCTAATCCCAATAGGCAACTAAAGAACGTTAAAATGTGAAGGGGGGGCAAGCAAGGGGTTTTGTAAGACGTTTGGGGGTCAAACTGAACCCACACTCCCCGCGGGGGGATTGCAACGTCATCGGTTGTGGTCGGCAAAAACCTGGAAGGGCCCTTTGCACGGGGAAAAAAAGGTGGCCTCCAAACTCCCTCTGGGGTTGGATGTGACATCTGGTCATTTTGGATGGGGCAATGTAGACGAGCAGGTTGATATACACAAGATTGTGGGGGATTAACGTAGACTGGTAAGTGGCCTCCTCGACGATCTACACTTGTGGACTGCCTAAAAGGAGACAAGACTAAGACCAAAGACCCCCATCGCAAAAAAGCAAAAAAAAACTTACCTTTTGGGACTCAAAAAAAAAAAAAACACTGTCGTCCGGGGAAACAAAAACCCTGGGGGGAAGGGGGGATTGGGTGTCGTTGGTTGAAAGAAATATAAAAAGATCACACTGAATGTCAGGGTGTGGACGGGAGAGAACAGGCGGCGGTGGAGACTGAAAAATAAGTCAATGACAGACGGGAAGCAAGTGGGAAGCAAGCGGGACGCAAAGATAAAAAATCGCGGACGCTCAATGTTCCCCCCGGGGGAAGGCCGGCCAGACAGACAGAGAGAACCGCTGGACAAAAAAGCCAAGGGGAGGCCCCAAAATGCGCACAAAAAGATGTCCCAACACACCCATCCGACACACCCAAGAGACTATGAAAACAAAAAAAAAACCTCCAAAGTCAACAAACCAGGGGGCCATGGACCAACCGGAAAAAGAATGAGGCTGGGGCAGAAGAACAAAATTTAAAAAAGGGCAAGGACGCGGCCAAGCGGGGAAAAAAAGACAAAAGGGCCAAGACTAGACTGGAATAAAGCCAGCGGCGCTTTCTGTGAAGTCCCTAAGGAGAGTCAAGGAAGGGGGGGGGTGGGTGATGGTGGCTCTGGGACAGGGGTATCTGCCATAAGGAACGACGTCGCAACCAAATGCACGGAGAAAAGCTTGGGGGGGTGGTGCTTTAAAGGGGGGAAGGGCTCCCCCAGAATCGTTAGGGGAAAACCAGTCTCGGAAACGAGGGTTGCAAAATGGAACATCATCAGGGGCCCAAGGGGGGATGCAGTAGCCCCCAAATCCGATCCAATGCGGTGGTCCAAAAGGCGAAAAACACCAGGGGGACAAAAGCGTAAGAGGAGATGAGGGCAAAAACGGTATGTGGAAAAAAAAGGAAGCTCCGAGTTGAAAACGCAATAGGGCGGCGGGAAGGGGGTGCTGGGAAGAAATGCACGGTCGAAGGTTACTGGGGGGCACAAAAAGGTTTACTGGACCCAGGAGAACCTAGGCAGGAAAAGCGTTGTGGGAACCAAGGGGATGCAACTGGCCGGAACTTCAAAAGAGAAGATAAAAGTGAGAGCCGGGGCCCGCGGGAAAAACCCCGGCCGACGGGAAAGGGGTTTCCCAACCAGATCCAAAAAAAAACAAGCATCCGAGCCCGTAGAAACAAACACCACTCCGAGTAGCCTGCTCGGCAAAAAACACGACGGGGGAAAATCGTGAAAAACCTTAGTAGGAAAAAGGCGAGAAAAAGGAATTTAGGATGTCACAAAAAAAGGATCACAAAAAGCCCGGTGCGAAAACTGCAAAGATTACGCACACAAATCCGGGAGCGGTAAAGATCTAAAGCACAAAAAACAACATGTGGGGAGTGGAGAAAAAGCCAGCAACTTACCCCACCTGCCACGACAAAGCAAATTGCGCCTTGAAACCGGGGGAAGTCAAACCAAGCAGACTGGAGACTGGGTTCCCCCTCAAATGTCCCCGAGAAGGCACTTACAGATAGCGATACCCGCCCACCCAAACACCGTCTGGAGGGCAAAACGCGGGCGTAAGATTGGCTCTTCCATAGAACCCGCTCGGGTAGCAAGGCAAGAGGGAAGGGTCAGCGGGGAGAACAAAGGCGGCAACCGGCGGGCCGCCTGTAAAGCAAAAAAAAAAAGAAAGCATTGGTTGAACCGGGTCCGCAAAAAACAGAAAAACTCACCCCACAGAGAAAGCGGGCCGAAAAGGGGCAGCGTACGGCCCAAAGAAAAGGGGTAGATAGAACACAACAAAAACGGAGTTGGCCCTCAAACGACGAGGCAGACGCGAGAGCAACTGGTGAACTTACTGGAACCAGAAAGGACGGGGACTTTGGAGGGACACACGTAAAACCAGGAGTTTGCAGAAGTTCCGCAGGATCAGGGGTCTGAACGGCGCACTGCGGGGCAAGAAAAAAAAAAACGACAGAGAGGAAACAGACACTGGCAAACGGGAGGCTGTGACGACGGTAAGACAGGCGGGAAACCGATCGACGAAGTTGGGATGTCCTGGAAGTACCTACTCAAGCGGGATTGGAAATTGAGAAACAAAACCGCCAAAGAAAAACGAACGCCAGACTTACAAGACCGGAAAGCGCCTGGTTAAAAGGCGCGAAGGGGGGTGGGGGGAAGGGGGGACGCAAACTTGGACGTCAAAAGAACCCGCTGGGTATTAAAATAAGGGCGGGGTGTGACATGGAGGGGGGGAAAACCAGGGCAGATCCTCACAGCCACCACCGCCCGGTTCCGGAACCCAGGGAAAAAAAAGGGACTACTTGGCAAGCCCAATCGCACCCGGGCTCGCGCTACACGGGGAACGAACCCGAAAAATCCCGCCGCAAACGCCGATATGGCGGGAGTTAAGGATAGGGACGGTGACGGGCTAAAAAGGAATGCGGTCGCTGTGTAAAAAAAAACCGAAATCGTACCTCTGACGGGGCAACTTTGGGGGCAAACTAGCGGGGGGGTATAAAGACACTGGTAAATCGAAAGGGCAAACATCTTCACAGTCAGGAGTAAGAAACCTCGGGGACCTGAAAACCTGGGGGAAAGAAAACGCCAAACACCTCGGAAGGAAAAATGACCTGAAAATCCGAAAAAAAACCCTAAGAAGTTACAAGCGACGATGACGCAGTACGAAAAAGGACTTCAGATGGGGAGGAACAAACTGAACCGAGCTGGCGACTGCGGCCAAAACCTGCTTGCAAAACTGGGGGTGTCACAAGGCCCACTGCAAAGGGAGCATATCGGGGGCTGGGCCGTCAAATCAAAAGCGACAGCACTGAATGTAACTCCCTCGGGCGACTGGCATAAAGAAAAAAAAAATCCAAGGCAGGTGTTTAGAATTCAAAAGTTAAGAAAGGACCAAAGGAGGGGTGATTGCTACTTCAAAAGGTTTAGGGGAAAACCGTTAAACGCATATAATCGGACAGTGGACAGCTTTTACAATTAAAAACAGGGGGGAGGGCCGGGGGCGTGACGCCTCTTCTAATGGAACCCCAAAACCCCGTGAGAAGGTGGGACTTCAAGGGAACGACCGATGAGGTCGGGGGTTGGGGACATTTAACAAGCGGCAAAGAATCCCTATCTGAACGGGGGCCTGGTTGGGAAAAAAATTTTGGGTGAACTGTTTCATGGGGGGGTGGAATTGTATGTTGTAAGGTTGAGTTCTCAGGCACGCGGGGATGAGGCTGGGGGGCCTTTGGGGGTTTGGAGACCATTTGTTTTGCTACGTTTGGTACCTCTCCAATTTTAAACGGGGGAAAAAAAAAAACGAGGTTGTGGGGAAAGAAAAGGGACATAAAGGCGCAGTACTACCTAAGAAGGGGAAGCCACTAAAGCGGGAGGTAAAAAGAACGACTGGTCCCAAGCAAACGAACACCAATGGCGGAACTCAGTCAAAAAATCCAAACAGATTAAACGGGGGTCAAGACGTCCCCACTAGAACCGCGTCAAAAAACTTATCAGTCTGGGCATACAAGAAATCTATGAATCTGTCAAGCGGATTGAGTACAACTAAGAAGAAAAAAACACCATCTCCCTTGAACCAACACGTGTTTGTTGAAACAAAAAAGTCGCAACAGAAAGACCGGAAAAGTATGGGGGGGAGTAGGGAGAGTGTGGAGGGAGGGAGGATAGGCGGGGGGGCGGACATGTAGGAGGGGTGAGTGCGGCGAGGGTGGTGGAGGCCAAGCTACGGGGGGGGGGGGTGGTGGCGGAGGGGGCACTGAATTGAGGTGCGTACGGCAAAGTAAGGGGAGAGGGGAGCAGAGGACCTAGGGGGGGTGAGGGAGGTGAAAGGTGCCGCATTCTAGGGGTGGGTTTCCCCGCCCCGATCGGGGGGGGAAGAAAGGTTATGTCTGTAGTTCCGCTGCTGTTTGGGGGGATACACAGAGGGAAGCCAAAACAGTTTGAGGCTCTCATCTAAGGTGTACACAAAAAAAAAAAGGTTGGTCTTTCCCGAAAAAAGCACAAAGAAAGGGGCCATCACCATGACGAGCCAATGGACCAGAAAGGGAGTTAGAGAGAAAGAAAGAAAAAGTTTGCCAAAAAACAACCGATGGAAAAAAAAACAGGGGGGGGGGGGGATGTGGAGGAAAGAGTAACAACCAGTATGTGCCCGGAAAAGGCGGCGCCACATGTAAAGAAACTGTTAATTAGTAGACCAAAAAAAAACCACAAAAAACAATGGAGACAAGCTGGTTAAGAGTCGCCATAACTGACGCAGGGAGCTGGGGACCGCGTAAAACCCCACAAAAAACTGTTCATGGTCTCCAGGAACAGAAAAGGGGAGGAGGGGGGGGGGGGCTTAAAAACCACCGAGGGTAACGCCCCACAAATCACAGGGCCAGCGGTGCGATTAAATAAAAAGCCAGGGTTTCAAAGAAGTCCCTTCAGCACGAAAGCGTCGACAACCTCCGCAGAAAAAGGAAAGGGGGGGGCGGGGTGCACCCCAGAGAAAATAAAGTGTTTCTGCAGTCAAAACTGCCCTTGGCAAGCAGGTCCGTTCCGTGGCAAAACGCTCAAGATTTGTCGGGAAGAACAAGAAAAAAAAAACGTCCAACGCAAAAAAAAACAGCCACCGGAGCAACAACAGAAAGCGGTTCCCTAGGGGAAAACAAAGCCTCCAGACACGGTGACAAGCAGGAAAAAGAGGCGAATGAAGGTAGGAGAACAGACTCCTTTGTACTTTTCAAACAGGTGTAAACCAAAAAAGGGGGCGGAACTTGCAAAATAGGTTGGAGATGGCTAAGAATACTCACACCACACAACGGTAGGAAAAAAGAGGGAGCCAATAATCCCATTTATTACCACAAACCGGGGCACGCAATAGCGACATGTTGCCAACTGGTGCCAACAAAACAACCAAGAGACCTTCCCCCCACCTAATAGCATACCTGGGGCGAAACAAGGGAAAAAAGGGTGTAAGCGAACAAGCGGCCCGAAGTGGTGAGAAGCAAATTGGAAAGACAGGGAGGGGGAACCAAACGGGGATCATTAAAAAGCAACTGGTTAAGGACTGCGGCCAAACAGTGTTGACGGCCAAACATGCCACGCACCAAAACAAAAAAGGAGACAGAGCTGTGCGGGAACGATGCGCGGGGTCCGGCTCCCGGATGAGGGAGGTCTGTGAACTATGAGGCAGCCGCCATAACACTGGGCGCAGGGGGACCAAAAAACGCAACAACGTAGCTCAACGCAAACCTTGAAAACCCCGCCGAAAAACGGCAATCAGAAAGATTCAGCTTACCTAAACTCTAAGACCCCAGGGCACACCGGGGTGGGACTTAACATCCCGCAAGGCCACCCTCTTCCATGGGAAAGTTAAAAGCATGGGGGGGTTTGTGCATCTTTAAAACAAGACATCCAAAAGCTGGAACTAATCGGGGGGTGACTTGAACGCCAATCGGGGGGGGAAATTGGGACTCGAACCCTCAAAACTAAAAAACGTTCCTAAGGGCAGTGAAGTGGCGGGGGGGAGCCTGGAAGAGGCTCCGACGGGGGAAAAAATCTCAAAAAACGCTGAACTAAGGAGACGCCGGCAAAAAGGGTGAAAAACAGGTAAGCGAAACTACCAACAGAGTCAACTATCTGGGGGATGAACGTGTCCCCTCGGAAAAAACAGCTTCGAGGGGCTAAAAGAACCCCTGGCAAAACCAAGGGGTGGGTGTCGTGATGGCGGAACGAAAGCGAGCCGAAAAGAGAAAATCATGTTGGGGGGGGCGTCCGGTAAAAAAACCCACATAGGGAAAGCGTAAAGTAAAGCAGGGGGGGAAATATTCCAACTGATCGGCCCAAGGTAAACAAACAGTTGAAAACCACAATCGGCAAACAGGACCGCAACGGGAGGGTGTTCACAGGGGTACAAACCGCGACAAAAACAAAAAACCGGAAATGTTCAAGGCAAGGGGAAAATTTAGGCCCAAAAAAGAAGGAGGGGGGACAACAAGGTCAATCCACCAAACCACGTCCCACCCAAACGCAAAAGAGATGCAGAAGGGGGGACCACACCTCCACAGCTACAGCGAAAACAAAACCGTGGGATATAGGCTCTCGCACCCTAATAAGCAAAGATCTCAGGACAGCGGGGAACACAACTCGGCCAATTTAAAAGAAAAAAAAGTATCTCCACCTCGAAAAATTAAAGAGGTAAGTCAAATAAGTGGAAAGAAGCGCGGTGTAAAGGACCATGGGACAGAGTTAAAGAATCCATGACGAATGGATCCGGAGAGCCCCCCGTGAACTGAAGACAATTGGTGGGACTGGAGAACGTGGGTTGCAAAAAGACCACAACCAACTGATCCTTGACGCTGACGCCAAACATAAAGCACAAAAAGGTTGGTGCAGTGGGGGGTGGACTCAACTGGTAAAAAAACCCGAAGTGCGCTGGAGCCGCCGAAGAAAGGTAACAGGCCGGACCCAAGTCCCTAAGGACAGAAATAGCAGAGGGGGGTCAGGTGGGGGATAAAAACCAAAAAAAAACCAAGCCGCCTTTAATGCAATGTTGGTGGTAAGGGGCAAGGACCCAGGACAGGGTGGCGCAGGGGGGGGGCGTGGGGGTTAGGACAGAGTGTTGGAATGCCAGAAAAAACACCATAAAGAAGTAAGGGAGCGGTGAAACAATAACCATTTCCGTACACGGCCAGCCCGGCCAGGGCTCCATTCAAAGGGGGGGAAAAAAAGGGAGGACGGTCAAGCCGCGGTACCAGAAGGCCGGACATGGTCCGGTAAGTTTTGGTCCCCAGAGCCGACGAAACAGCAGAAGCTCCCCACCCGCCCGGGGATGCTTCAGAACGCTAGTCAGATCACAAACTCGACTCATGGAAACAAGAAAACGGGCGAGAAACCGCCCCGAGGAAAAGGAGAGTCAAGGCCCTAATGGGGTGCAGGGATCTTCAAAAACGTGAAGAAAGGCACCAAATCAACGCGGGGAAAGACAAAGACAAGGGTGGCGGGGGTTAAAAAAAAAAAAAAAAAAAAACCGAAAAAGGCCCTGAAAACAACGCCGCAAGAAAGTGCACCTTTGGGAAACGTAAGCGGCCCACGGCGAATGGGCAGGGGGTTTTGAAGGAACCAAGATCCCAGCGAGTAACCTCCTTACACCAATCAAACGACTCCTGGGATAAGGGGCAAATCGACGACGGTCAGCTGACGGGCAGGCAAAAAAACTCAAAAGGGGCTCTCGCAAGCAACAGAGCGACGCCAACCATCGCGCGGGCTGCCAAAAAAAAAAATACGGCCAAATGGGTCCTCACGAAAACCGCGGAACCGCCGTTGAACAAAGCTACATCGGAAAGGGGGGGTACGGGGCGCACCTCGCGGCCCCATCAGGGATTCTCGGCCAAAACAAACCAACACAACAAAAAAAAAACGGAGGAGAGGGGGAAAAGGGGGAAGGGTCTCACCCAAGCTGGCCGAACGACGTCCTGGACAAAGACAAGATGGAAGCGTGTACAACAAAAAGGAGTACGGGGGGAGTGAGGAAATCCAAATGCCGGGACTTTGATCGAACGCTCAAAGACCGCCAAAAAAATGTGTCTCCCACCGACTGCCAATGTCAAACCCAACCGAACTTGTGGGAAGAGAAAATGGCAAAAGAGGAGGAAGTAGATTGCAGGCCATGAGGTTTGTATACAGTTTCTGGGGCCGATTTAAGAAGAGTGGGGGGGGAGGCAGAAATCAATAGCTTTGGAAACCATCCCACACACAGACAACCAGGCTGGCAAAGTCAGCGGAACCAATGGGAAGGGGTACGAATTGGGGTGTAAGGGGGACTCCTTTGGAAGAATGAAAATCAGCAAACCTCATGGAATCTCTTTTTTAAAGCATTTAAAATGAAAAACAACCGCGCCCTAAAGGGATGTTAAGGGCAAAAAGACAGAAAATCCTCAGCCCAAAGCAAAACCTGAGAAAAAAGGGGCCACAGCCAAAAAACAAAAAAGCAAAACGGGTTCCTCCGCCCAAAACAGACTAGGGAAGGGAGAGCCCGCGTTGCTGCAAAAAACTCCGCCAAACGACTGGAGGTGGGGAAAGGGCCTCGGAGGACGGGGGGCCAGACTGGGTTGGCAACAACCCTCCAAGAACACCCGTCGTGGGGCAGACGGGGAACCAGGGGAGCGACTTTCAAGAAGCGAGGAATACCGTGAACGAAAGAAATGGGGCAAAACTCAAACTTGGAAATTTACAGATACTCTGACTCAAAGGGGCGAAAAGACCCCGAGAAAAACCGAGGAAATTTGTCCTGACCCAAAACGAACCCGCAAAAACCTCGAAAAATGGGAGTAGGTCATTAATTTAAACCAAAGGGGGGGAGGAGACTTTGGGCACGAAACACTTTAAACCGCCTGCGGTCAAAAGCAGGCCCACGTACCGGGGGGGGGGGGGTTTTGCCCGCCAATGGTGAAAACAAAAGTGAGGAATCGCGGGCTGGGGCGCATCGCCTGGGACTATGATAAAATAAAACCTAAGGGGTCAAACCGGGACGGAAAGGGGAAGCAACGAGAAATGGTAGGGGGGGGTAAGGGGCAACCCCACTGGGGTCCACGTGAACCAGGAACAAGTAAGGCAAACGGGGACGCGGTCCCAAGCAAAAGGGGAGCCTGGGGAAGGCCAGATGAAACCGGCGGGAGAGGCGTATGACATTGACAGAAATCCTCCAACGAGGAAAAGCAAATTTCTAACTTGCGAAGGAAAGAGGACCCAGAGATCTGGGTTGAGTGTTGCCCGATCCTCAAAAGCCTAAGCCAGTCAGGTTGAAAGGTTAGCGGTGGTGTCAGGAAGGGGCGAGTGGCAAGTAAGCAGGAAACCGTGAAAAAAAAAAAACAGCACGCGGGGAATCGTGGGTGCCGTCTGTAAACGTGGTTCTCACGTGTAGGGGGGCCTCTAGACACTTGGACAACCTTGTGGGGCGGAAGGGGACTACTCTTGGGAACTGAGTCCAATACAGTGACAAGCAATGACGTTCAACCACGAACGAGATGAGGGTCAACCGGGGCCGCCCCAGGGGCCCGCACAACATGGAAATCCCAGATACGCCGTAGCAAAAAAACTAGACGTGGACTCGTCCAGTGAAACAGCCGACGAACTGGACGGTCTCGTGAACGTACATCACCATAAAGCACAAACAGAAAACTGGTTTTGGTTTCCCCCCGACCTCGACTACCTCTTAAAACAAAATAAGAAATACCCTCTAGGGGGGGTTTGGCCGAGGGGGTATGTAGGAACCGCTTGCAAACTAACACCCCAAACCAAAACTCAAAAAACAGTTTGAACTTGGAGAACTGTCAAAGCCACCACCCGGGCTACCAAATTCAACTCATAAGAACCAAAAATGCCGGGGAAAGCACCCATGGGACATTACAAATGTCCGAAAGGGTATAGACGAAGCGCGGGAAAACACGCAACCGATGAGGGGGGAAAAGAGGGGGGGGGGAAAAAAGAAAGTCCAAAAATTCGGGAAATCCCAGGCCGAGGAAGGCAAACCCCAGTACACAGGGATCAAGAGAACAGGCTCGGATTTAACCAGCCGTTCTACAGCGCAAGTTAGCGAACCAAGAAGATGCTCCAAATGGTAAAACCAATTTCCGTTCCAAGAACGAACCACTCGGCGGAGAGAACTTTGCCGGAAGGGACTACCAAGGGGGTGGGGTCCCAATGAAAAGCCCGTGTTGGTCCACTTACAGGGCGGCCAAATTGCCTCAGCAAATAGACTGGGAAAAAAAAAACTACCCGTGACCAGCCCCTCCAAGCATAGGGCATCCATCGCTCAAATCCGTCACAAGTAAACCGTGTTTGGTGATGTGCGCAAAACCAAGGGGGTTGGACTTCTTGAATTAAACTGATTAATGGAAAAGCCGACACGTGGGCAAAGGTCTGGGGACCGCAGGGGGGGAAAAAAAGTGATAGACCATATCCTACCTCAAGTTGGGGGTGGCATGAAGCCAAAATCCCGGACCCAAGACCCAGGCGAAAAAACCAGAAACCAGCGGTCTCCGTTACGTCCCGGGGCAGCGGAAAGAGGATTAGTTCCGGCTTTGCGTGGTTTGGACGGCAAAAATTTGGGCGAACTGTGGCGGACATAAGAAGAAGCGTGGCCTATATACTGGGGAGTTGGGACTAAGGGGAGAAACAACAAACACAGAGGAGGAGGAAAAGAGATCCGTTCTGCATAAATCACCACCCTTATGGAATACAAACTAAAAAGTGAGCAAAACTTTAAACAACGCCAATAAAAAAAAAAAAACAGGAAATTCAACATAGGGACCGTAGTAAGAAACTCAGCCGGGAAAGGCGGTGGAAGCGGCCCGAAGGGGATGGAAAATTGAAGCCGGGTGGGGATACTTTTCTGTGGACGAAGACCAAACGCGGGAATGAAGGGTGGGGACTTGGTGACAAGTAACTGAGTAACGGGCAGTGGCAAACGCAGCAAAAACATAACCTGGACACAGAACAACAACACAAACGATGCTGATCAGGGGGGGCGAAAAAAAAAAGGGGGGAGCTCGGAGGAGTGAAAAATTGCCTATGAACTCTTGAAACGGATCGTCCCTTCCGGGGGACGCCCCTGGTGCAACACGGGGGAAACCACGTCAGGCCTTTTGGAGGGGGGAGTGGAAGGGGGAACCTGCACCGCCGGCAGCACATAGGAGGTATTGCAGCAAACTGTGGGGGTCGCTAAGGGGGAAAAAGCAGTAGAGAAAGACTGAAATAAAATACCGCTAACGCCAAAACCTGGCCATTAAGTTTTTCAGCCGGTGGCTTCTTACACACGGGGGACAGCCACTATGATTTCAGAAACGGTTTTGAAACCTGGCAACAAATCAGGGCTGGTAGAACAAACACCTCCCTCTTCAATACATCTTCTGGGCAAGGGTGGGTATTGGGGCGGGGGGAGTCCGGAAGCTTAACCAAATGTTCACGAAGTATGTGGGACATCCCACGGAGAGGGAAAAAAAGGGGCGCCAACGTTTTGGGGGACTGAGGGAGTGGGAAGAGGGAGGGGGGAACGACTCAAGACACCATCCAACAACGCCCCGCGTGGGACCCGGGGGAAGACAGAGACTGCAACACCAATGTGGGGGCAGTGGAGTGGGGGGGGGGTCGAAAGTGGACTAATAATAAATCAGAGGGGGGCTTCCGGGGTAGAAAAAACCAACTGGACGCAAGTGGAGGAGCACAAAGGGAACTCCTGCAAGTCGACCAGGGCCGCACCGGCAGCCCGGCGGTGGTGACCAACTCACTCCACGCAGAAGCAAAAACGGAAGGTTTCCAGTTGGGTCGACAGGGGAATCAGAAAAAAGTAGGACCCCCTGGGGTTAAACGGCAGGCAGGTGGATAGGCCACCAGAAAAAAAAAGGGGCGGGAAAAAAAAAACAGGGGGAAAAAAAATAACGTTACCCAGACTATCCCACCGAGCAGAGGAATACAAACCGCCCAAAGTGTCAAAAGAAAACCGAAACCACGTCCAGGTAGGATTCTTCGGTCGCGCAAAGATAAAAGGTCTGCCAAGAAAGCGACCTTTTGAAGCACCGGAGACCCGCGAGTTCCATGAGGCCTTAATGTGAAATTGTAAAGGGTCATGGCGATGAAAGCTCCGATGGGGACTCATTGGAAAAACGGCAACTCCCGCGGCACTTTTTGAGGAAGAAACTCCCAAAAGAACGGGGAAGTTTGATCGCCTTAACCGAAGCAAAGCAAGGAGGGGGGAGGGGAAACTGCACAATGCAAGCGACTGGAAAACACTCGTGTGGGAACTTCCTCAGGAACCGCAAACAGGA
>Ga0179591_1349375_pt1 | contig 12695 bp, 13 predicted proteins | sample CZOMad2_1_08_16f_FD_182891 | JGI IMG/M metagenome (GOLD analysis project Ga0179591, IMG submission 182891) | Vadose zone soil fungal communities from Angelo Coast Range Reserve, California, USA - CZOMad2_1_08_16fungal (PacBio error correction) | ecosystem: Environmental > Terrestrial > Soil >...
AGGGTAGGTCTTGGGGGTGTTCACTGGACTTGGGATATATGTGCAGGTCAACACATTCGCATGAGTGGCCTTAGACAAAGGCGAAAAAAAGGGAGGGAGCGAAGTACCCAGGCGGAGAAAAAAGTCAATTAGGTCGAGTATGGGTGAAGGCTTCTGGTTGGGGAGGCAACAACCGACTCATTAGAGGGGGGAAGGGGGGACGCGAAAAAGTCCATCAAACTGTAAAAAAAAAGGGATTACGCCGGCTAGTCAAAATCAAACCTAGAAAGACTGGACGGGCGCTATTCATCGGGAGCGAAGGACTGTCAGCGAAGCGAAACGACGCGGTGCTTGGTTGGGTTTCTTATAGAGTCTGCCTTTGATATATATCGGGCTGCAGAGTGATGGAATGTTTGTCCCACGGGAATGATGAAATCTTGACTAAGGAGGGGAAAGAATAAGAACGGGCTATCTTGCCTGGCCAGGTGGGTTTGGCAAGGGGGGGCGCCTCGTTCGGTGCCTGAGGATCTGAGCAAGGCTAGAAGGGAAGGAAACTTCTGTAGACCTGAATAAAGGGGGAGACGGAGACGGCGGGGGAGAATAAGGAGGCATGGGTAAAAGTCGGTCATGGGGCTTAAAATGAGCCCATTCACCGGACGGGGCAGGGGTTAAATTTGGAGGGGGGAAGAACGGACCGTCTCAAGTGGGGGACTGGGGGAAGAAAAAAGGCTTGAGAAAACTATTGTGGGGCGTTTGAAATAAAAAGCCGTGCCTTATGACCGGCGACAGGAGGAGAAAACAAGAAATGATGGGGAAAAGGGACTTCCCATTCAGAAGGAGTTGAGGGCGGGGCTGAGAGGATGGGCCGTGGAAGAAGGGGCGAGAGGGCCCCTCTGGACCATCATAAAACAATGAGAGGCCGAAACACAAACCAACACCCCCAAAAACCGCACAACCAAAAAACCCCAAAAACCAAAAAAAGGAACCGCCGAACACAGAGGGGGCCAAGCAACAACCCCAAACACCACCAAAAAACCCAACCCACAAATAACTCACACACCAACCCCCAGAAACAAAAGACAGAGAGCCACAGAGAAAAAGACAACAAAACACCCCCCACCCCCCCCCCCACCAACAACCCCGCTCCACCACCACCCGCGGCCGGCTTCTGTTAACATCGAAAAGTCACCTACAGGGGACGCCATCGTTGCAAAAGACTTCTGGTCAGTTTGTGGCCAAAGTGACAGCTTTCACCGGACTTCAAAAAGGACAACGAAGCTTGAGGGCGTAGAGAAAGAACGGATGTACGGACTAGTGAGTCGGTAGGGACTGTTAGGGAGGGAGTTTTCGAAAGAGTGGCCAAAGAGGGCCGGAACATCCCTTAGGAATAAGGTCTCTGTAGCAAGACCACCGAAGGTGGGACGTTTGTGGGGGGGGGAAAGAGAGGAACGGGGAGAATTATCTAAGAGAACTACGGCGGCAGGACTCACGTAATGAGTGTGGGATATACCGGCCTCGTCCTTGGGCCCCCTTTTGTTGTGACGTCATCGTCTTCGAGTCAGGACGTCCATCGTTTAGGATCAATATCTAATCTCGTATCGAGGGAGGGGTTAAGGGCTGTGAGGGGGGGGGTTAGTTGCAACTCGTACTGTTTGTCTGAGCGTGCCGGGGGGAGGACGAGGCGACCCTGTCTTTTTCACAAATCGCATTTTGGAGGATAAAAGGGAGGAACGTGAGACAAAAACACAGAAAGGTCCGGATGTCGGCTCTTCAGACGGGGACACGCGGGACCTTCCAAGAGGATGGAAGGGAGGTCTCAACCGTTCTGTGGGGGCTTTTGAGACAAACTCAAAAGAGGGGCCACCCAAGGGCCATATGAAGAGAAGAAATAGAAATGGCGCGATCAAAGAGGGACGTCAGATCGCCGAAAAGATGTGACTTCACAGAACGCATTCGGCGTCCAATCTGCAGGGCCTCTCTCGGAGGGGCTCGGTCAAGGAGAAACTAAAAGGAAGAATGACGGGCGACTCTGGCTGGAAGGGAGCGTAAGCATCAGAAAGAAACATTTCAATGGGCCACTGGGGGCGAAGCCGGGGAAATGCTGCGGATTATCGGGAGAAGGCATTGGGTGCCTTCGTTGGAAAGACCCCGTAAGGGGAAAGAGGTGGTGGGCCCCTGTTCTCCATCATTGTGGACACTGGAACTGTCAGAGGTTCTCGCTAGCGGGGAGAAACAGAGAAGTCAGAAAAGGAGGGGCTCATAAAAATAAGTAAGGAGATCTTCCGGCGAGGAGGTGACAAAAAGACACGTGGGGAAGTACGAATATCGAGAAAAAAAAAAGACGGATTCTTAGGAAAAGGAGATGATACTTCATCAGGGGGGGGGTGTCCAGAAGAAGGCATCGAAACCGGAGGGAGTTGGCGAGGAAGACCTTAGGCCAAGAAGAAAGGGGGTAGCGTCTTACGGAGAGACACTCTGACCGGGAGGGAAAAGGGGCAACTGCGGGTTATACCCAGGCACCAGAGAACGATTGGGCTGGAACAGAAATCCAAAAGGGTAAGAAAGCGCGTCTAAGAGAATCGAATGAGAGGATGCCAATATGCAAAAGCAGGGGGACCATAAATATGGGGGAATGTCCGCCTATCAAGGGCCATCCAAGAGGCGAAAGCATGCGGTCCGAAGAAGATTGTTGAGTATCAAGGTCACTAAAAAGCGATCAGAAAGCCGGCAAGTCCGATGACGGGCCGCCGGTTTAAATAAAAAGATGAATTGGAAGCATATCCCAGCTTAACTTTGAGGAGGTAGAGAGGGGGAACATAGGGAAAGGTGCGGAAAGGTTGGGATAACAGCGCAAAGAAAAGAAGAAAAAGCGACGGGGGAAAGAAGCAGAAAAATAAACGGTAATGCTCTCTGGTAGGCTAAGACTCAGGAAGGGGAATGAAACCCGTTTTTCGCAACAACATGTAAATAGAAAAAAGAGACCTAAAATTCACTCTGGGAGCAAGCATCCACAGCGGAAATACAGAAAACGGAGCAAATCCAGGGCAACCTACGCCAAGCCACAAGAAAAAAAGGTCTAAGAAGAGCCTGGAACTGACCGAGGGGTAACCGTCCGGAAAGCTTGACCCTCGGCGGCTACATAGGGCGGTCCTAGAGTACAAAAAGGGACGAGGTCCGGGCCAGAAAGGTAAAGGATGCCCGGGGGGGGATCCGGTATTTAAGATAACGATCTCCGTTACAATAATACTAGGGGGAAAACTTCAAGGCTTGATGTGGGGGGTCAAGGCCCGCAGGTTAACTATCATAGCCTAGCAGGACGAATGAGGTAACAATCATTGGGAAAATTTCTTCACGAAACGTAAGGGCAAGAAAAGAAACTCGTAAGCTCGACAGACAGTCCATCAAAGAGTAAGAGAAGCGCTACGAGGGGAATGAATTGCACTGAAACGAAGGGGGTTCCTAAAAAGGCGCCCCGTGAACTTGGATGACAAGGTACGCCGATCGGGGTGAAAATCGAAGAAAGCAAAGAGGCGAAGGAGGCACTGGAGAAAGGCGGACTGCCCCCGAGAGATCAAGAGGATCAAAACCGTCAATAAGACCAACTCTAAATCTCCAAGAATGACCTTGGAAAGAAAATAAAAGCAGTTAGGGTCAGTACTAGTAACGCAAGGGGATAGGTCCAGAGGGTGACTTGGTCTAATAATCTCCCGTGACATCATACGACTGGTGACAAGAAAAAAAGGGAAGGGAAAGGTTAGTCATCGAATTGGGGGAAAAATCAACACGAGAAACAGGGGCAGAACGCCGTTCGGCGAATTATCCCCATTTATCACAGAACGGATCTATACCCTCGAATCCAAACGCGATCGATTGGCAAGAAGGCGAAGAATTGTCCTGGAATAAAAAGAGTGATAAAGAGAAGGGAGAGCAAAGGGCAACAGGGAAGCATCCAAAACAAAAAGGCTCCAGAAACAAAACCCTGAACAGACCAAAGTCGACAGTGAGACGGGGGGGGAGATCTCTAAGAGCGGGGAGGGAAAGAAGGAACCCGTTGATTTACTATCCAGAACCAATGAAAAATAGGACAGGCGGAACCGGAAAGATGGAAAAAAAAAAAAAAAAGAGGACCTTCAGAGACAAGAAGGAGTTCGACAAATCGATACCGTCCGCTGGGTAGATTGAAAAATGTTTCCGAGACGGCGAGGAGGAAAGGGAAGGATCGGGAAGTAAAGAGAAAAAAACAAATTTAGGGAGTGGTCGCAAGGTACCAAGAAAGGAACCATAGGGAAGTTCAGCGCGGATTGCCTCATGTACGGACTCGGGGACCAGGTGGCCTTGGAAAAGGGAAGGTGGGGTGAAGAAAAAGCAAGAAAAGGCCGAAGGGTTTTGATCGACAACTCCCCTCTGAAAAGCAAAAGAATAGGACAAGCGGAGCTCTAAAAAACAACGGGGGATGGTCACATGAGGGGGGGGCGGCCATTAGGGTTGGGAAAGGGATATAGGTTGGAGGGAAGACCACATCAAAAAGATTCGGCAATGCTTTGACTGGCACAACGGCTGAGAAACAGTTAGCAGGAAGGGGACCATGGAGTAAGCACGAGGGCGTAGATTATGTTTCCTTGGAGTGCGATGAGGCACCAGCCGTGGGTTGGGGGGTAGATTTAGGCTGAGGAAAGCAAGCCCGTGAACTGACTCCTGGAGGCGGCAACATAAAATCCTCGCCAGAAGGGGAACTGTCTATGATCGAAGATAGCAAAGGCAGAGAGGGAGAAGGCCTCGTGCTTGGGTTGGTGATGATAGAGGGAGGGGGCTGTCGAGATGAGCTGGATCGGTAGTCAATGGGGGGGCCCACGGGGGAAGTCTTCGATCATATTTCGAAGAAAATCAGACGGGGTAGTGGGAGAAAGGTGGGGCGGGGATAGTGGCGCTGGCTTTGCCTCTGAGGAGTTCGGATCAACGCGGGGGTGTCAGGGAAGGACCACTGAAGGGAACTTAGTCCCGGAGCGGAAAAAATAAAGGGGCATTGATCACGAGCACGCTGGGAGCAAGGGGAGGAAAGGGAATCCGCCGTCTTGTCAAAAGGACTCGGAAGGTGGAGGGGAACGGGCCATTGCTGAATACGTACAGGACGAGGGGTGGCCTCACAGTGCGTAGTGCTTGAAACGAGGTGTGAGGAGCCGAAGGCCCTGGTTCAGGGCTGAGGCGGACGGAGTAGAGACAGGAAATTAGGGAAAGAGGGGGGGAAGGCATTGTACAAAGGGAACATGAAGGAATTTCTGCTCTTGGGACTCTTCCTTGGAGGAAGGATGAGAAGAAAAGAGGGACCGTCTCGCACCGACCAAAAAGAAAAAGGGAAGGCTTGGAGGGGGGAAATTTCACGAGAGGCAGTAAATCTACTCAGAGGGGGACCGGTCAGGAGGGTCGAAGTTGGGGTAAATTCCGGCTTTCTGGCATGAGTCCCGCGGACGGGTCGATTACGGGACGAGGGGGAGGAGGTGAGGGCGGAAAGGTTCTGAGAGGGGGGAATGGAGAGTGCGAATGAAGTGGGCCACATACTTAAGCATCCCAGTCACCGTAGATCGGAAGAGTTCGAGCAGATCAAACTGCCACGCCAAAGGTGGGCCGGAATAAAAATGTCAGAGGAAACGGGGGAAGAGCGGTTCACGTAAGAAAAGGGAACAAACCACGTAATGAGGGGCGACGGCCACGTCCCTTGGGGGTGGGCGCCTCATTGGGTTTCTTCATCGCGACATATGGCCCGAGTCAGGAGGGTAAAGCCTGTTTAACGGGGGACACCAAGGGGAGAAGACGAGGAGGACCGTAGTGGGAATCGTGAAAAGGGGCTTGGAGGGGGAAGGGGACCCTGCTGTTATTAGGGGCCCTTTATTTCCGCGGGACAGCTGGTGAAAAGGTCGAGTGGGAAGGAAATAATGGGAGAATGTAAGGGGGAGAACAACGGTAATTAAAAAAGGGAAAGGCGCAGTCGGCGACGAACATCTATCTTGAAAGCGGGTATCGGGGGTTCGAAAGGTCAGGGAGGTTCTTTGGGCTGGGGGGCGGGTAGCAGAATCGACGCTTGGACTGAAATGCACAGGGGAGAGCCGAGAGGAAAAAAAAAAAAACGATAAGTCGAGCACAGGGGGCTAGGACGGCCTATCTGCCTCAAAAAAGAGCTTTTTTCGGGAAAAATGGGGCTCAGAAGAGGGGGAAACCTTGAGCTTTTTAGCCTTTCTCGGGCATAAAAAAATTGAGCGACTCAAGGGAAAAGGGCTTTCAAAATGGGTGCTCAGGGGAGTCATTCATCATTTCAGGGGGGATGTGTGATCCATCGTGGGATCCTGTGCAAGTGGAAACTAATATCGATAAGTGGTTTGCTACGAGAAAAAGTGATCAGGTTTAATGTCGGACAAGGTTGCAAGAAGAGGGCACGTGGTGTCTCGCTTAGAAGAAACAGGACTCTTCAGATATGCCGAACCCGAGAGCCTACAGGCCGGAGAGATGACGTAGAGGAGGGGTTGAAGAAAAACTACACCCTGGCAGGGAAGTAGAATGCTCTCTCAACAAAAACTAATTATTGGGGGAAGCGATATATTCTACCAGCAAACGGGGGGGGTAGGGGTGTCACCAAAAAAAATCTGACGTCAGAAGAAGCTGAACGGCGTGATTGTGCGAGCTCAAGGGAAACTAGAGAACTGGACAGCTGACGCGTAGAAAAAAAGGATGGTAAGAGCCTGTTCAACCCCTGCTTGAGAACAGTGCAAAAAGACACGATGGCGAACGACAAAAAGAGAAAAAGAATAGGAAGAAGATAAATAATTGCACATGAGAGACACGGGGAGCCCGAAACATGACCCTGAAGGATGGGGAAGACGAAGCACATGGGCAGCAATCTTCTCCAACAGAGAAGATCAGATTGTTTGAAAGGGGGAAATGAGAAGAGAAGAAAGCACCCCAAGGGAAAACGGTAAAACAATGAGGTGGGGAAGAACATAGGATTGGGGAGGCGATAGACGTCCAAGACCCATAACGTCTCGTCACTTTCTCGCGGATCGCCTGGAAGGTGAAGCCAAGCTGAGGTGAGGGGCGAAAGAAAAAAGAACCAAAAAGCGAAGGGGAAAGGAAAACCGGAATTTGAGCAGAGGAGGGCGGACGGAGAGCTTCACAAAGAACGGTGACTTACTCAAAATTCGCCACCCCCGGGACAGTGTTAAAGAGACCCCTCAAAGGAGATCTTGGCAAAGGGGAAGCATCAGGGGAGAAATACAGGGCGCGAGAAAACAGGTGAAACATAAGCAAAGACCAAGAAAAGACTGAAACCCATAACGCGAGACCAGCGAGGGGACCTCAGGGTGGCCTACGAAAAAGCTGGAAGCCGAATGTTCAAAATTCGCGGAGGAGAAACAAGGGATTAAGAAAGGGAACTAGGCGGTATAAAAAAGGGCATTAAGGGTTCCTTCTCCTGAAGAGGACGTAATAAAACAGCGTTACAACGACAGATGATAAACACAAATAGGGGAGGCAGACAAAAAGTTGCAAACGCAAACAAAAAAAAGAATAAAAGGACTAGGCTCAAATAATTGGTCACTGACATGACGACAAAAGGGGGGGGATCCGTCAAAAAACATTCAAAGAGGAACGTCAAAGAAATGTTACTCTCCATAGGAAGAGGATAAAACTGACAAAGACGCTTAGGGAAATGAATTGCACGGGGAGAGACAGTACAAACCTACCAGAAGGGAAGGTAACTAATTTCTATGAGGAAGGAAGAACGACCGGACAATCAAAAAGCAAGTCAAACATAAAAAATGTATGAAGAGGGAGAAATTCCAAGGAAAAAGAAACCCGTACCACCCGACACGAAGGCACCCAACTGAAATCCAAATGACCTTGGTACGTCACATGGCCAGCAGGCAGGGTCGAAGACAGGACGGAGAGGAAATAAGGAGAAGGTAGAGTGGGAATAAGCACCAAAATAGGCCGAAAAAGACGACTGTGAGGGACAGGGAAACATATACGTAAGGAGGCCAAGCAAAATGCCACTAACAAAAACTGGGAAGGAACGCCGGGGGATCCTGGAAGAAAAGGAAAAACCGAGCAGTATAAAGAAGAGTCAAAAAACGATCAGAGTGAAAAGAAGGATAATTTTTCAAGCACTACCATAAAGTACAGAAACTTGAGAAAAAAGAAACAAAAAATGGCCAAAAGTAAAAGGCTACCACCACATGGCGCAAGAACAAACACCTGAAACCAAGATAGCCTGGGAATTAGAACTATTCTCGCGAGCGAAGCAAATGGGGAAAGAATTACAGAACCTCAAAAATATGATCTACAGTCAAAACGACCGGGGAAGAATTACAACAAAAGCACGAGTGACAGTTCGCTTGAGCTGAAAAGGATGTTCCTATCCTCACGCCGTCGGGTCCGAGGGAAAATTGGGTTATGTGGCAGAGACCTACGGCGTCATAGGGGGCAGGGGATTCTCAATGCCAACTCTAAAACTTTCGTGTGAAGCAATCCAGACCAGGAATTAAGAGAAAGGGAATTTGCCGGGCCTTTGAATTCGAGAAAGAACAATTGCTCAGGAGACTCAGGGACGGTTGGTTTTTCAAAAAACGAATTGTAAAATTGTTATAACAAACAGGACCGCGTGAACACCCAATACAAGCTCAGCTAAAAAAAACAACGGGAGGGGAAACTAGAATAGGGGGAAATGATAAAAATTGTGAATGAGTATGTTGAGTTGAACAAGCGGCATGCTTGGCGGGGCAACAGACGGAAGGGAGGGATCGAGGGTCGAAAGAGAAATCAGGAGAATACGTTCTTAGGTGGCACTTGTCGTTCGGGGGGTGAGGAAGACCCTCGACACGGGTTTCAAGGAAGGGCGAGAAAGAGGTACAGATGAATCAAGTAGCAAAAAAGACATCACTAACAGAAAAGGGCAAGCTGGGAAATGATCACGATCGACGACGGAAACGGCCCTCGCTGGGGTTGAAGAGGAGGTCGGCATAAACGCAAAAGGACTGGCGAGAGATCAACGGGGTCAATTTTGGGGGACTCACGGGAAATGGGACAGGGAGGATCGATACTAGGTCGCAAGGAAACTACACGGAGGAAGAGTGGGGGGGGCTGGCCAAACGGTTGGAAAGGAACATTTGGTGGCGCCGGGTTGCCAGCTGCGAGCGTGAGACGGGGAGCGGGGGAGGAACACTTCTTAAAGGAAGGGCACAATTCAGCCCTCCACGAGGGGTCTGAGAAGGAAGGAAAGACTTTCTATCCATTGGGGATACACCGCGAACTGACCGGCCCGAGGGGGTGGGCATTGGGCGGACGACGTAATATCAAGGGTGCTTTGAGCAAAGGAGTACCTTGAGGGTCCCTAGGGTTGGGCCGGTTCCCTTCCACTCCCTAGGGAATTATCCTTGACAGGAAGATCCCAAATGGATGGCCCAATGGGAGGGACTTTGACCCAGGGAGTTCCAGGAGGGACGAGGGAGTGAATCTTGAAAGGGGGGGGCGGAAAGCGCATCGAGCATACCTTCTCTCCGGGAGGGGAAATCTGGGACGCCGGGCGTTGGCGGTGATTGTCACGTCGGCGGGAGGGGCTCAGAATCAAAGAGGGAAGGCCTTCTTCTTTTTTTTCGCTGGCGTCAGGCAATTCAAACAAAAAAGGACGTTCGTAGTCGATGTACGGCCTGGGGATCGTCCTATTTCTGACGGAAGCGGGTAAGGAAGAGGGAGGGGAGCGTTTTAGAAGGAGAAAGAACAAGAGAAGGAGATCCTCGGGTTCGGTCGGCGACAAAAGGAAGTGCCGTGGGCCTCACTTCTGGGAGAAACAGGAGATCGTGATCGAACCATCGACTTGCCGGACTCAAAGTAATGCTTGGGAGATACGGGACGGCGTTTGCACCTAGTGGTGTGAAAGGCATCGCGAAGTATGTCAAAAGCAAGAATAACATCGTTTGCGGCGGACACCATCACGAGGAAAGGAGTGAAAGGAGAGTGTCGATGGGGATGGGCGTTAGGGGCCCTCGAGGGGGACTCGCGCCTGTGACTCCGGGATGACCCGTCGCACATATCGAAGGTGAGGCCGGGATAATGTAGAATGTCAACGGGTCGAAACTGAATCAAACGACCCAGCGGGCGCTCTTAGCGACAGGGGAAAAAGCCTGGAAAATAGGGTAGGGAATGCCTCTCAACCGTCGAAGGGGTGTTTGAATTTTGTTCGGGGAGAGCCAATAGCCGCTTGGAAGACCTAAAGAGGGAAGACCGAATAGAAATAAGAAATTGCTCATAGAAGTCTATCTCCCCGAAAATCGTTCAGGAAAAAAAGAGTCAGGCGTCGGTCATACGCAGGGGGGGCCGGCGGTAAGAGACGCTTTCTCACTTGCAAGACGCATAAACAATCTTACGGAACAATCAGCTACCTCTTGCACTGGCAAGGGCTCGGCGGATTAATCATAAGGGGGAAAGTGTTGGGGGGGTCGCCACAGGGTTCATCAAGAGAAGATTAGACGCTATTCGAACGGGTGCTGCTGTTCGCGCACATCAGGGGAAACTGTTGGTCCGCTTTTGTTGAGAAAACGAAGTGGCTTCCTCGAACGGGTGTTCTCCTACAAACTCTCTGAAGAAAAGTCCTCCAGACGTCCCGTCAAAAAGAAAAAGGGGCGGGAAGGAACGAGGCGGGACCCCCCGAACCCGTGCTGGAAGAAATCTCTCTCACAGAGGAGTATGGAGATAGAGGGTCAAAGAAACGGGTGAGTTGCGCTAGAGAAGGGGAAGGCGTGATTTGCTGAGACCTAAGAAGGGAAAGAAGAACTGGAAGCGGATAACAATGAAAAGAGGGCCGGTCACCCCCTGCATGAGACAGGTAACACTATCCTAGGGACGCGAAAAAAGACTCCCCACAAGGAGAGGCAATCCTCCGAAGTAATAAGTAAAACGAGGGCGCCCACAATGGCAGAAATTAAAGGAAGAGGAAAGGACAATTGGCCATCAAAGAAGGCCCTCGAGGAACAGAAAGCTTTTAGTCCTTGCCAAGAGAAAGGGACCCCAAAGGCAAGATGACGCGCGGACTGAGAGTTGAAAGAAGAGCTTTAAAGGATAGACGTAGAGAACAGATTCGCAGAACTTTCATCAGGTCTCCTTATCGGGACCAGGGAAGTGTGGTTCAGGAGGGGAGGAGAGTTGCTCTAAAAAAAAACAAAAAAAACTTGGGGAAAGCAACAGAAAAAGGAAGATCAGCGGGTCGGCGGAGAAGGGAACGCGGAACGTTAGGGAACTCTCCACCCGGACGTCGACTTGTAAACGGGGGAGGACATCACATTCAATCGGGGAAACAGACCCAGAGGAAGAAATACATGAAGAGAACAACAGCAAGAAAGAAAAAGCCAAACATAAAGAAAAACGACCAAAGAAATTCAGCGCTTGACCGGGGTTGCAAGGAAAAAAAAAACAGGGGGGGGCGCAGATGGCTACATATTACGAGAGCCATAAAAACACTGATCCAAAAGGAAAATATAAGCCAATCTTACGTGGGGAAGGCCGGCGCAGAGAAATTCTACACTAAAAGAGCGACAGAGTGAGAAACGTCCATCGTGGAGGGGTGAGCGCTACGAGCAACATTCCTATCATGATGCCGCAAACCGTGCAAGGGAGGAAGAGAACCATTTTCGAAGAACAGTCAACGCGGCCGCAGCTAGGACGAACCATCAGGACTTACATCAGAGAGAACGACTATTGGAGTTGGAAGAAGAAAAACGCAGTGAAAACGACGAGGAACAAGATGGAGCACGGGGAAGTAAAGTCCACCAAGGGGGAAAAAACGATAAGGGCACATGGGGGAGGCAGATTCCTTGCCTCTACTCAAGGGGCCAAAAAACTCGAAATCTCCGCCGACCCGTCAATAGGTGAAGCCAAGGAAAGATAAGGTAAATGAACTTTATTAGGGGACCAAGAGGGACCAGATTCCGTTACCGCGTAAGCCTTGAGCACGAAAAGGGCAATAGGGGAGTGGAATAGGGAGACAGGCAAACAATCCAGAAAGAGAAAGGTGATTGATAAAGAAAAAATATTGTACGGTCGTAGCCAAAAAAGTTGACCCGAATCACAAAACAGTAAACAGGAACACAAGGTGAAAAATTGTAACCATTTAGACCCGAAAACAATCAAGGAAGACGATCAGGAAGGGGGGATAGGGGGGCGAAGTTGAAAAGAAGATAAGAGTGGAGGGGAAAGGGTAACACCTCTGAGTCAAAAACGACGCAAGGAGGGGTTCACCATCTGCTACAAACAAAGTCAGAAACCTTTCACAAGAGGTCCTCGGGATGGAAATGTCCCTAGAAGGAAGGGACCCTTGCAATTGACGAGACCCCAGAGGAATTACATTCCTGGGGACATCATTTGGCAATCAAATCACGAGGCAACGGTCGCGAGCGGGGAGACAGGAGGGGTAGGGGATCATCGGAGTAATTCCGTCTTCTAGGAGGGGTGAATGTGTGCAAAGCGAGTCATCGGGGGTAAATTTATTTCATGATCGAAGCTCGAAAAAAACCGGAGCGGTGGTGGACAAAAAAAGACCAGGAAAAAATCTATACCTCATCGCAGGGGAAAGGGCGTACCATGGAGGCGTCCCTCCCGTGCGGAAGGTGCGTTTTTCAGAAAACAAATGTCCGAAAGTTAATTGAAAAGGTCCTCGGACACAAAAAAGAGCACAAAAG
>Ga0179591_1236262_pt1 | contig 12694 bp, 12 predicted proteins | sample CZOMad2_1_08_16f_FD_182891 | JGI IMG/M metagenome (GOLD analysis project Ga0179591, IMG submission 182891) | Vadose zone soil fungal communities from Angelo Coast Range Reserve, California, USA - CZOMad2_1_08_16fungal (PacBio error correction) | ecosystem: Environmental > Terrestrial > Soil >...
ACGCCGCCTCAAAAAAGCTGGCGGAACCGCGAGAACCAGGGCCTTCTTGGGGGCTTATAGTAACTGCGCTAGACCTGGCGGCAGAGCGGTAACATGAAAAAAAATTGAAGTACCAGGACTGGTGAGCGGACCTGAAGATCTCGTTGGAGAGAAGGGGTTAAGCTATGGCAGTGACAGAAAGTCCAAGATAGGACGCCGCGACTTGTGTCCACTTGGAACAGTTGCTCTGGCCATACCAGTGACTGGATGAAATACGTAAAGAACTGTACTGGACGTTCGGGACAAGCCAATCGACCAAAAAGGCCTCTGGGAAAAAGATAAAGAGGGAATCCCCCACTGGGTCTCAAAAAAACAAATATGTCCTCCACATCAAGGGGAACGGAAGGGGGTTTGGAAGCTGGGGGACACAAAAGAGCCCGGGTGGGGATAGGGGTCCACCTTCCAAAAGTATTTCCCTCCTGACTAGGAAGGAGCCACCCCGGACTGTTGGAAGTGGCCGAAACAAATCGGTTCGGTCACCCAAACCTTAGGGCAGTGATCATGTACGAGGGGTACGAGGTGCTGTCCCGAGGAGAATGAAGGGGACCGTCATGGAAAATAAACCGATCGTAGTCAATAACACCGAAGAAAGGGTGGGTGAACACCGTTGCTGGACGGAAAGGAGGTTTAAAGAGACCGACTTCTTCCTCAACGGTTGGGCCCAGGAGCAAGAAGCGGCGGGGGGGCACTGGTAAAGGTCCAGATTGGAAGACACGCCGGGTGGGCCAAAAGTAAAGAAAAAACTTTACAGCAAGCACCGTAAGGAAAAAAACTTTAGAAAAAAGGAGGGGGAATTGAACGGCCTTCCTCAATAATTGGGGTCGTCAAACCTGGCCGTGCAATTAACCAACCTGGGGGAAACTTTGGAAGGAGGAAAAGAACGGGGGGGGATCGGGGCCATCAGCCTAGGGGATGGGGCAAAAATGTGTGACAATAACAGGGGGACACCGGGAAGCAAAAGAACAGGAGGAGAAAAGGGTGAAAGTTCTAACGCGGTGTAAAAGAAACCCCTGGGGACCCGTAGGCATAAAATCAAGGGGAGTTGGGAAACACGTTAAAATCAGCAAAAAAAAAAACGCCATGGGAAGATTTGGAACGATGGGACAAAAACCGGGGGCCACCGTTTACGGGGTAGGAGGACCCTGGTGCCAACCACTGGGGACTGCGGTACACGGCACTGGCAAGAAAGGCGGCCGCAGGCGCGGGTTCACCCATCGTGTCAACGGAGCGTCCTACCAGGCCGAGGGTCCCAGCTGGAAAAAAACTTGCGGAAGGGGAAACCTCAAGGGAAGTGGGAACTGGGCAAGTGAGTTGCCGTGGCGTAGAGGATGAGAGGGTTCGAAGAAAAAGTTGGGAAAAACGTGGGAGGAGCGGAGTGGGTCGAAAATTACTGGGGGCGAATGAATCCGCAGAGTTTTGGAGGGGAGGAAAGAAAGCCGAACTAGGTGCCTCATACCGGCCCAACTCATAAAGAGAAATGGGCCGGGGAAGAAAAAAAGGAGGACGAGGCCGGTATTAATTTGGGGGATGGGCAGGCGAAAAGGGGGGGACCGGGTCAGAAGGGGTCATCAACTTCCGATATTCGAAGAAAGAAAGGGCCCATGAGATGATACCTGGGGGGGGGGGAGGCGGAAAAAGGGAAAGCCGCAGAAGATAGACAGAGAGGACCAGTCCTTAAAAAAAGAACCATTGACATCACGCTCAGCTATGACTCTACCAAAACCTGTGGGTGGGGGGGTTGCTAATAAAACCAGACAGAGAAAAAAGCCGAGGGCCGACCAAGGCACACGGGGAGGGGAAACGGGGCAAAAAAGCACGCACAAAAGGACCAAAAGGAAGGGGGGGTACGACGCAGGAAATTCCCGTTGATCACCTCCCGCCCATGGAAGGGGGAAAGAAAATGGGTCGTCTGGGGAGAGGGGGGTGGACCGGATCTCGGGTGTACTCTAAACAGGAGGAAATCACCCATAATTGATGGGGAGAAGATTAAAAACCAGCCGCCTGATTATTATTGTCAGAAAGAATCTCACAGATAACTAAGACTTCAATTTCAACCGGCGCCGAGCTGGAGGAGAGAATGACAAAGAAAGGACCGACGCTTTGCACTGGCTCTGGAAGTGACGCTTAAGAAACCCTGCATGGGAGAAATGGCTAATTACAAGGGGGAGAAGCTGGAAACGACGAGCAAACGGACAACTTTGGACGCGTACCAAAAAAGTGAACTGAAATGGCAGACCAAACATGTCAAGAGCTGGCCGTTTTGAAACAGTTAAAACATCATTCTCCAGACCGACAGGGAGGAGTGAAAGAAATCTCAATGAAACACAGAAAAAAGGGCCGGGGCAGGACTGAACCTAGGTGGCAATTGGGGAACATCCTAGAGAATTGGGGAGGGGTATTCTACGGGATCACTGTGAAAAGGTGAAGAGAAAAGAACCAAACTCGTCAAAGGGTGCCATCCGGGAAATTGCCACTTCACAAGAGACGGCGAATGCTTAACTGAAAGGAACGGAAGTCCCACTTAAAGGCCAAGGCTTGGGGATTTCTAGGAAGGGACAAGGAGAACAGGGTTGAAAAAGGTTCCGGATGGTTTTAAGGGGCCTGCAGTGACCCAGACGCAATAAAAGTGCGATCGAATACGTAGACCAGAACTCGCAGGAAAGTATGGAAATTAGGGGGGCAAACACTCAAGGATGAAAAGGGGCCGGCATTGCAGGGTGGCCGACGCACGTAAAGTCCTCAAACAAGCGGGTGGGGCATGAAAAGGTTACCTTTCGGGAAAACCAGGGGGGCGCGGGCGACAGGAAAAAAAATGAGAAAAAAATCATGCGAGCGCCTAGGCACAGCGGAGCAAAGAACACGATCGATTGCGCAGGGCCGCCAATACCTAAAACGCCCATAAACGCATTTACAGCGTGGAACGGGGGCTGCCGGGAGGACGCACCGTTCCACTGGAGAGGTCGTACGGGCGCCACGGGAAGGGTACACGCGTCTAGTTTGCGGGAAGAAAAAAAAAGACTCAAGATTACTACTGCCAGCCAGCCAGAGACTGCCAAACTGAGGGGGACGATAGGGGGACGCGACTGGGCCATCTAGTACACTACCTTCCCCTAACGGAGGCCGATGAGGGGGGGAAGGATGGTTGTTAGGACGCCGCGGAACAAAGTACCCGTCCGTGCATACTTGGGGTGGGTAGCAGCTAAAAAACTCCAAACGTCTTAGGTCGAGGACAGTAAAAAGCCAAAGTGACGGGCCTCATCGGGGGAGGGAAACGGAGGGTCCGCAAAAACCCACCGAGATGTAACACAGAGCGAACGCGCTGCCAGGTCAAGCCGCCTTCTATCGACCGGGGTGGCGGGACCCAAAGGTAGACAAGAGAATTGGAAGTGGCCACAGGGACTTGAAAGAGTGCCAGGACAAGGGAGCATGGGTGCCGTGACCTGAGACTCCAGGAGAGACCGTTCTTACTCCAGGTGGAGCCGGGAAAACAGGTGAAAGTCCGGGGGGACTTAAAGACGATCGTGAAAGGAGGAATTAAGGGGAAGGGCAGCACCATAATGGGTGGCCGCCGTTTGACGAAGAACAAGAACCCACGAAAGTGCGGTCCTCAAGCCGGAAAGATCGGAAGAGGAACTAACCAGGAGGGAGACCATTGAAAACTCTCGCGTCTAGACGGCATGGTAAAAGTAGAAAAGACAGGGAAGTAAGGAAAGTCGACCAGCCGTGAATGGGGTAACTAATCGCAGCCGAGAAAATCATCAGCCTTTATGACCATCTTGGTAGGGGGAGCAGCCAAAGGAAGCACAAACCACGAGGAGACCGGAATGGTCTTGGTTCAAAAACGTCGCAAAGGCGCGGCGCAAACGGGACCGACCGCCGTGAACCAGCTTACCAAAAGGAGAGGAGGTTTCTTAACACTTCGGAAAGTCAGAAAGAAAAAGGGCGTAAACTCTACGGGGACACAATGACGTGAGGAACTTTCAGCCCTTTCCACAGGACCCTGCAAAGTAGTAGACACAGAGCGCAAAGGTAGGCCGGGTGACCAGAAAAAGAGTGTGGGACCATGGGGGAAAAACTGAGCAGCCCAATCATCAAACTTGTCTTGGCGCGTCCGGTGACAGGGAAGAGCGTATCCAACAGAAGTAGGAAAAAACGGCGTTAGTGAGAACTGTGGGGATGTCGGTTTCGGAAGGGACATAAAGAAACCTCAAAAAGCCGAGAAGGGGGCAGGACCAAAAACCGAAATCAAACAACTGCCAAAGAGTAAAGTTAACGGAACCAAGTTGAGCGTACCAAAGGGAAGGGGTTGGCAAACAAAACTCCGCGGAAAAGCGTGCGCCACCCGTACTTCTGGAAATAGAGGAACGCCAACATTTTAAAAGGGACAACTAACGATCAAAGAACACCTAAAAGAGTGAACTGTATAGATGAGTAACTCGGTAAGAGGCTGGAAGGAAACAAGGCCGGGGCAACTGCGACAGAAAAGATAAAAAGTAATGACGGACGGGGACCGGAAAACAGGAGGACTCCAAGGGGAAAGGGAGCACACGAAGTTTCGCCCCGGCAAAGGAAGAGACTCGCGGTGCCAGGCAAGTCCAGGCTCCGTCATGCCCCCAAGGAAACAAACTCCAGCCGGTCGAAGTAGAGGGGGGGAAAGCGTGGATCTTGCAACTGAGAGAACGCCGTACAAAAACATCAGACATGCCAATCCGGCCCTGCCACGGTAGACGGGGAGAGCTCCGGCGGGACTCAGGGTAGTGCTAAGAAAAGGGGGCGGAAAGAAGGGAAAACCGCAACCGAAAAAAGTGCAAAGGGGGTGGTTCTGATCCGGTTGTCCGAAAACCCCTTGGCAGGGGGGTAACACCGGTCTCAAGGACGGCACTCCCTCAAAGTCAAGTAATGGACAAGGGCAAGGGGGGGGGGGGGGAAGACTGCAGTTCCCCAACCGGAGAAGTCAAACAAGGCAAGCCACCGCACAGCCCAGGAACGGCCGGTAAAAGAGAGTGTTCCGCCGAGATATCAAAACAAAAACCAAAAGGATGGAAAAGGAGGAAAAGGAGGCAAAAGGAAACATATCTGTGAACACCGTGAAAACTGAAGGCCGGGGGAACGCAATGGGCCCAAGAGCAGATGCACGGAAGTATTCCAAGGAACAGAAGAGACCGGAGACGGGGACACCTCAAGAGGGTGTCCCAGAAACAAAGCGGGAAAAGGAACAAGACAGCTTGAAGCCGGGTCGCGGTCCAAGAGTTCAAAGAAAAGCATCCAATCCAATCGGCGCGGGGCAAAAAACCGCAAAAAAGAGGGAAAATCCTCGACCGGAAGGAAACGGGTGGGGTATTGTCTGGTGCGTCCGTATAAAAGTGAGATGATAAAATCACCACCTCCACCAGAGAATGACAAAAGGCGGATTGATAGCCAGTGGGTGGGGCCGCCCCGGACTAGAGGCCCCGGGGGAGAGAAGTCAAGGATGTGAAGGGGCACGGCCGCTTTTCGACAGCCCCTGGGCCGCGAGGCGAAGCAAACCCCGAAAGATCAGTGGTTATACCTGATGTCCCCAAGGAGGGGGCGCATCAACAGGACCCTGGGGCCAGGAAAGCATATAAAAGAGGGGACCTCGCATTAAAGGGGGTTTGAAAAGAAACTGAACTCTGGAGGTTTTAACGTGGGGGAGCCCGGAGGCACGGGGACCGTTTGGGAACTGATCAACCAAGGGAACCGAAGGTACGAACTGCAAGCTTCGCGGGAAGTTTGAGGACAACACCGCCGTCGGGACGCTCAAGGGCAATGGCCTACACGACGCTGCAGGGAGAGGAGAAAGACAATGCCGGGTACGGCACTCGAAAAAAGGTGCGGAGGAGAGGGAAGCCGGGCAGAAAGGGAAGACAACTGAAACTAACTCAGGGGTTTCACCGGAGAATACTGCCAATAAGGGGCAAAAAACGGGAAAAACCGGCCCTACCTTGCCCAGGCAAGCGCAACATCGACACAAACTGTTATGTGCGATAGGGGAAAGAAGGGCCGGGAACCATGTTTTTGGGGCACAGAGGTCATCCATCTCACCGGAAAGCCTAACCTGGTCGATAAATCATTATGGACAGTGTCCCGGAAGGAGGCGAACAACTAAAAATGGGGAAACTTTAGCGTCGGGAGGGGAAAAGGGCCGGTCGAATCAGAGCTGTTCCGAAACTAATGGGGGCCGCGGGCGTGAAGGAAACCAGAGGGGGGCCCAAGGCTGCGCGCAGCCCCGGAAGAAGGCTGGGAAACAACCGCAAGGACCCGCCGAGACGACGTTGGGGACCGGCGGCATGAACCTAAAAACACAAAGGGGAATAGGCAAGAAGACCGTGGGAAAAAGAAAGGGAGAAAAGGACGGAAAAGTGTAACGTGAAAGGGCCGGTTAATGCAGCCAGGACGGGCCGGAAACGGTCCCCCCATAGAGTCCGCCGCCGTGGTGTTTGTCCGTCATGGGGACCGCCGTTGCCGGTTTGCCCCGAAAAAAGGAAGAGGATCCTCACAAAAGAAAAGAAAACGGCCGAATGAAAGCGGACCAGCAGCGTGTCGGGCAAAAGGACAACAGCGGGATGGGAAAACAGGAAGAAAAGGTCAAAGGTCCAAAAAAGAACCCCGATAGGCTTAAGGGAACCCTTTCATATTAAGCAACCGAGCCGCGCAACAAACAGGCAGAAACGTAAATAAAGGGCTGCCCCGGCACTCCAAAAACGCAAATGAGCGCCAAAGCGACACCGGGGGAAAAACTCTGGAAGTCCCGGGGGGGGGAGGAAAGGGGACGAATTAAACCGGGCCCCCACTTTGCTTCCAAGACCGATGTCGGGAGGGGAAAAAGAAGCGGCGCACGCCGCGAATCCACCCGCCCCCGCTCAGGTGGGGGGGGGGGGGGAGCGGCGGCAAGTTCTCACCAGACGAGCAACAGGAAATTAGTCAAATCGACGTCCGCCCAAAACTGGGCCTGATTCGCCACCATCCAAATACGGCAATCGGGGGGGGGGTTGAAAGTAGCTTGTTCCACGTCTGTGAAACCATTCCCCAGCTCGCCAAGGAAAACTGGGCAGTAAAGTAAAGTGTGCCCGCGAACGGGCCAGGGAGGGGTCGGGGACAAACCGAAAGGAAACCACCGAAAAACCCTGAGTCAAGCCTGGCTGAGCAGCCGCATTATGAGATAAACCGCAGGGACACACCGCAAAAAAGACTAGAGGGAAGGGGCGCCCCGTGTCAGGAACAAACACCGCGCCTAAACCTCTGTTCTTCCCCACGAGCGCCACTTAACCCATTGTGGTCTTGAAAAAGGGGGGTGAACGGGCAAATCTAAACTCTTCTTAAGTTCAACTTCATCCAATAAGGATCGTTCGGCTATCTGTGTGGCCATCGGGGGGGAAGCTCAAATCTGGGACATGCATCAATCCTCCCAAAAAGGAAATAAACATCACCTCCACCTCTGGTCCATGTGACCTCGGTAAATCCCAACGCTTTGGCTAAACAACACGGAGGGGAAACTTGCCGTAATGCCCGCCGGATCCGCGCTGATCTAAAGTCACTTACGGCTACTCGTCGAGACAAAAGTTCGATAGAAAAACATTCACTCTTTTTCAGATCGAACACCGCGCCCCCAGTTACGCCCAGTGGGATAAAAATTACGAGACCAATCACTTTCCCTCTACTCCGTAATAAACTACAAGCCTTGGATTTGGAGTACGGTCCGGGATCGACCCACTACCCACTGCCCGACAATTGAAGAAAGACTGGACCACTTCCGCGGATGAAAACCTTTCCGAGGCGAAAATGTCAACCACAAAACATTCACCTTCAAGAAACCTGCAAAGAAAGGAACCCCCCTGCTCGATGATGTTCGCACTGCAATAAACGGGTCAATAGAGCTCCCAAGAAAGAATGACAGGGGAATCCTCTAAGGGGAGGACTGTGACGTACCCGCCTTGCTGAAGAGGAGGGCCCCAATCCAACACTGGCAGACGAGTCTCTGAGGAGCATCTCGACTCGCGTTTTCTAAAAAGACCACGGTGACCGGGGGGGGGGATGTAGGAAAATTCATGATCGGGTTACCGGGTCCTTCCAGCGCCTGTTTCCTCCCAAGGCGGAGGTTTGGGGAAAAAGCGCATGGCCCAGCCCAAGGCAAGACAGCTTGCATGTGCAAACTAACGGCCTCGGGGGGGGCGGCGACAGAAAAGACGGAAGGTTCTGTTATAGCGAAAGCCAATCCCAAAACAGCGGGGGGGCCGGCCCACGAGAAAAGAGAGGGGGGCGGGCAAAAGTGGTGGAAAACTGGGAAAAAACAAGCCCAAAGCTGGAGGACACCCGCGGACAAACCTGACAAGCCCCGTGTGAACTTACGGGGCGGAACTGGGGAGCAATCGCTGCTGCTCGGCCACGGAGAAACCAGTGAAGGGGACGAAAGGCAGGAAAGGCGCGTGGCCGATGCAGCAAGGGAAGTGGCCTCCGAGAATCACCCTGAAGGGAGCCCACCAATGTCGCAGAGAGCTCGCGCCCCTGCACAAATGGCCTGGGGTGGGTTCGCCTGCCGGGGGAAAGGTCATAAGAGTCCGGCGGCAGGGGGTACCAGCTTAAGGATAAACCACCCAGTACCGGGGCCATAAAAAACAATAATCTCGGAATGTTCTGACGTAAATGGAAAGAAGCGCTGGAGCTCACCCTTCCTCGTTATAGTATGAAGTTCGAAGTCAGACAGCCCTGTCACGCACGTGAGAGCCATTCAGTAAAGCGCCAAATAAAGGTTAGCGGGAACAGTCCTATGTGCCCTGAGACGGGAGGCAAAAAAAGCGGAGAATTCCTTCCTATAGCGATCCATCTCCAGACCAGGTCGGGGGCGGCCCCCGGCCCGGTCCATAACCAGAAATACTTACCCCCCCCAACCCCTGGTGGGGCGACGAGAAATCAAGCGGCTATCGAAAGAAACGAACTCAACCGGAAAGCCACTTCCCCAGGTAAAACTCCCCCTCCTTCACCCCCGGCCCGAAAAAGGGAGGGAAGCGCCCTCAAACGGGTCGGCCGCCCCGGCGGGAGCAACCAAGCTGGAACAAAGAGCGCAAACCGCTGGAGACTCGACGGTATTCAGCACGGAAACAAAAAAGTGGCGGCACGGTCAAAAACCTACCCCCCATAGTGAAAAAAGACCTCGTCCCCCCAAAAAACCGGGGGCCAGGGACGGGTAGGGGGCATGTACGTACCAAACCCCCGCAGCTAGGCGACCTCAGTTAGCACACAGCGACATCTGAACAACGTCCTACGAGTTGTCAGACAACCGTTGCGCCGCAAAATTGCGGCCAAGTCGACATTTGCCTGGGGGGAGGCCACCGGGGGGGGGGGGGGGGGGGGGGGGGGGGGGGGGGGGGGGGGGGGGGGGGGGTACCAGAACGAAACGTCGCCCGGTAGAACAAAAAAGAACCCTGAAACAATGGATGTGCACACTTACCGTTCCAAAAGCCGATTTCTGTAAGCGGCGAAAGGGGCACCGGGCCGGCGGTGCAGCAAAAAGTTCCACACCAACCGAAAAGGCGTTCCCAACGGGGCCAACCGAGGGGAGACACTGACTTTCAACCCGGGAGGAGGTAAATGCGCCCCTCGGGCTCCAAAGAAATTTAAAGCGCGTAAAAACGCCAGGAAAGGGAGCCTCAAACCCCATGGGTAAAACCCAACCAAAAATTAGACGAAAGCCGCAAGCTCTACTCGGCCAGAGTCAGCAAACGGCAGAACCAAAATTGCGGGCCTGAGGCCTCCCATGGAGGCGGGGATTTGTGCCCATAAACCGGAAAGAATAAAAGCAGCCGGAAAAAAACCACCCGCCTCCGACCACCAATGCCAAAAATTCAAAAGTGACCGACCGCCGTTGCAGGTGCCACAGGGCAACTAGTCTACCGAGAAGTACCTCAACATTGTCTCCCTTGAAGGAGGAGGACCCCTCAAAGGGGGGGCCACGTGTTGAATCGCAAAATCCCCTCCTGGGGCCTCAAGTGGGCTTAAACTCACCGGACTAAAAGACCTTCTTGCATTTCCGTGGGGTGACGTCCAACGGGAATAATCTCATACATTGGGATGCACTGTAATAGCAACTCTAAGGGGCTGGCTGCAAAGGTTCTTGACCGCGCCAACTTCCTCCTTCCCCAACGCAGCAGCTGGGAAAATGGAAGGAAAACACGGTCGTCCGACTGAATAATGTCTTTAGGGTAAGAAAGAACGCCCATAAAAAAATAAATGACAGCGAATCAAGGAGTAAGTGCCCCAAAGAACTTACCCAGTTTTTGGACGATAAAAAAAAGAGCGCAAGGCGGGGAAAAAACCGATAAGGCCCACTCAAGCACGAAGAAATAACAGAAAGTAGCGCAACAGCTCGTCCGGGCAGCGAGGGAATGTGGGGAAGAAGTCCTCAAACCCTAACAAAACGTTAAAAGGTGTAATAATCCAGGAAAGGGACCCCCTCGGGGGGAAAAGCCCAAAAACTCCGCGCAGGTCAAAGGAAGGGGTTATTAGTAAAAAAAGTTCGGAGAGAGTGGCCCGTCGCGCGCAATCCGAAGACCAGGAGCTTTTATCCGGAAAACTGGGGGAAGTAAAAAAAAACAGAAAGATCTTGGATCGCGGGGGGTTGAGAACAAAGCTATGGTCGCGGAAACGATCCAAGAAACTCCAGTCGGCCACCAAAACCCAACCTGGGACACTCTTTGAAAAGTAACCAAAGGGAGTGGAGGGAGAACCGAAAAGACGGGGGAAAACGAAGGCCGCCCATCAAGACCCGATCGGCCTCGATCAGCGCATCAAACCAGCTATGCGACCAGTCCGCGGCTTTCACAGAAGGGGGAAAAAAAGGGTGCAGGGCAGGAGGAAACAACCGACCAAGAAGATCAAAAAGGAACCGTGCACTGGCCCTTTCCTATTAATGCAACCCTCCTGTGGGAAAAGGCGGCGAGACGAAACTCCGTTTCTGCGTGTCCAAAAAAAAAATGAGGAGTGGAGGATCGCAGGGAGCGAGGGAAAAGCTACCCTGCTTTCATTGCCAGCACCCCGATGGGGGCGAGCAGAAAAACCGATGGGGAGGGCATGTGTTTGCGATCTGCAACAGGGTCAAAGAGGACCGGCCGTCAACTCAAATTGCCGATGCCCAAGTCCGGCCGGGGGCGGCAACAGGGAACTACTCCGTGAACCAAGGCGCCGGGGAAAAGACAGACGGACGGGACGATTGAAAAAAAACGGGGTAATTACCCCTAGGGATAAAGCCTTGTTCTTCAAAAGGCCGGGAAGTTACAAGAACCTCATGGTGGGGGAACCGGGTTCAGGGTCACTCCGGATGCCAGGGGTAAGAGAAGGGCCGAGGGATGTCGTCAGCACCAAAAAAAAAGGCCCGGTAAAGGACAGAACGGAACGCCTGGGGAGCATACCGCTTCAGCGAGGAACGGGCTGAGAAGGGAGGACCCCGCAAACAGGCGGGGGGCCCCGGAAGACGCAGGCAAAAATGGGAAACTGACGATGAACGCAGGCCGGAAGTTGGAAAACACGGGTCGGGGGGGGTAGGCTGCCAAATGTCCTCCAGTTGACGCCTACCAGAAAGGCGAGCTCAAGCGAAGCTGGAGGGAGGGTCAGCGGGGAGGACAGGGAGGCCGACCCGGGCGGGCAAAAAAAAACCCCTTGTGTCGCCGGGGAAAGGAAAGGGTAGGTACTTTCCTGTTTTGGGGAATGGGCAGAAGAGGATGGAGGATGGTGCAAAACCATGGGGGGGGGGGTGGCCCAAGGGAGTCAGCGGTCGTGTAACCGGAAAATTAGATGACACGATCACGAAGGAGGTGCTAGGAGAAAACGAACGAGAAGGAAAGAAAGAAAGCGCGCCGGACCGACACGGCTCCACAGGTGGTCGAGGAACGGGCGCCAGGGGTCTCAAGGACCAGGAACTCGCACCCGGGAAGTAAGCCGAGCAGCAAGGAGGGAAATCAAGGAACAAAAAAACACAGGCCCGATTGGGTTAGGTACCTGTTTGGGAAGGGGCTACGCCGTGGAAAAACGCCGGAGAAAAAAAAAGAACCAGCCGGCCAGCAAAAAACAGCAGCAACGTGCGCGCGATCCCAAGACAACCAAACGTTGCGGCAGCACCCGCCAAAAGAAAGGAGAGGTCAAAGGGCTAACACCTTGGCTGACCGATCGCAAAAAAGAGACACTTCCCTCAACTGCCGTCCCAGAAGGAACGTGGGTAAATGCTGTGAAAGCCCTAGAGGCAGAGGAAAACGAAGAAAAGGAGGTGCGGGGTCAAATGGGTCCCTTATCCATTGTTAAGTCAGAAAACGACGCCCGCCATCGACGCGCCGAGGCCCTGCGCCACCCACAAACAAACGGCGGCGGCCAGACGGAACACTAAAAAGTAGACCTTCGACGCGAGGGAGCACCGAAGGCCGCCGCTTGAAGACAGTTGGGACATAAGCGGGGGAAAAACCGTGACCCGACCAGAAGAAAAAAGGAACAAACGACGAGGGAAACGCACGGTTCCACGCGGCGAAAGTAGGCGGACTCGGCAGGACGAGAATTCAGGCGCGGGACGGGAGAAGATTGAAAGGGAAAAAACCTTCGCCTCCAAGGGCGGAGGCCGTGCTCCTCGGCGGAGGGGAAGAAAAACCGCAGAAGG
>Ga0179591_1281578_pt1 | contig 12694 bp, 3 predicted proteins | sample CZOMad2_1_08_16f_FD_182891 | JGI IMG/M metagenome (GOLD analysis project Ga0179591, IMG submission 182891) | Vadose zone soil fungal communities from Angelo Coast Range Reserve, California, USA - CZOMad2_1_08_16fungal (PacBio error correction) | ecosystem: Environmental > Terrestrial > Soil >...
AGAGAAGTGATGACGAAATGCCCGAATCTTGGGGGAATGAGCCGAAGGGGAAAGGGATGAGGTGGGGGTGGGAAAACGTGCCAATGAGGGCCTGGGGGCGGAAGGAAGGGTGGCAAGTCCACCATCAAGTTGTAAAAGGAAAATGGGGTCACCATGGGGGGGGGTGTGGGGGTTGGGTCGTCGGGGGGGAAGAAACAGGAATTGTGGTTACGTGGAAGGGGGTCCTTAATTTATTTGGGGCCGTTCAAGTAAACGTAACGCCGGTAAAAAGTTGGAAAGATAAAATACGGAAAAACCACCACCGGGGTAGGGGATTATTTTGTCGGGACGGGGTCAGGGAAAACCAAAAACGCCAGGACCAAAAAAGGTTGGGGGGTCAAAAAGGGAAAGGATTAATACATTATGAGGAAGAAACAGTTCTTAATTTGACCTGCCGCGTCTTGGACAGTTGGACTAAAAGGTTTAAAGCGGTCTTTTAGCTGCCCAGGCCGCCTCTTAATTATTAAGAAAGCTCTCAGAGGTGGACTGTGAAGGGCGGAGGCGAGCTGTTCTATCTGAAAAAATCGCTGGTTAGTCGTTCAGAAAATAGCGGGGTAGTACGGATGGCTCCCTAAGGGACAAAGGAGTTGCATATAGGAGAGGGGGGGGGGGGGGGGGGGAGCCCTTATGGAAGAAACCTCCGCAGGCGGTTAGTTCTGGGTCAGGCATGGCTCTTCTAAGGAAGAGGGAAAAAAAGAAAGTTTAAGCAGTGGAGCGGGGAGGAAAACCGAGGACGGGGGCAAGATTTGGGATTTGGGCGGGCCCCCAGTAAAGACAATGTTGGTTGGAAAGAAAGGGTCACAGGGGCACTCCCATTGGGGAAGGGGAATATCCACCAGGGATAAAGGAAGCTTTTTCAGGGTGGAAAAAGATGGAGACTGTCAAGTAAAGCCAAAAACCAGCAGTTTCGCTTCGAAAGAAACGGCCAAGCCACTCTTTAGGAAAAACGAAATCTGGGGGACTCAGGGGGGGGTGAAGGACGGGGGAGTTGGTTCCGCATGGGCCAAATAGCAGGTCTTCGAAGAAAACTAAAAGGGTCTAGGGGTCTTAATGGACCCATAAATTCGGAGAGGAAGAGTGATGGAAGCGATATTATATGTTCATGTCCTCCTTAAACTATACTAATGAAGGGGTTAGAGATAGGGTAGTGTGTCCTCTCGATGGTTCATGGGCCTTCAAAATTTGGGAGGTAAGGGGAAATTCTTCAAAAGGTAACATGAGGGGAGAAACCCAGTTTTTAGGTTTAAAAAAAATAGGATCTGCGTCCGACCATTGTGGACAAAAGGGAGGAAGTCGTCAAGGTTAAAGTCGAAGACGCCGGTTCCCAGGCCTAGGGTGGCATGAAACCTGTAGGAAGACTTTCCAATGAACGTCAAGGGGCGAGCCGTTCTAAAAAGTTCGGCGCGGTCCCACCGGGGGCAACACATAACGGTTTCTGGGAAGGGGCCCACAAGGCATGGAAAACTAACGTCCGGGGGCTGACGGGGCTTTGACAAACCCTGACGCCCATCCTTGAAAAAACCAAGACTAATGGGCCCGGCAGCGGCCCAAATCCCGATTTATAAACAAAAATTAAGTAAAGCAGAAGACCCGACGGGTTTGAAAACGTTCTGAACGACCCACTTACTATAAGGCAAAGATGTCCGCGCGCCTAATCACATGGGGGAAAAGGGATTTACGACTTAAAAAGGGAAAAACGGGGGGGGAAAGAGGGGGCAGGGCAGGAACACAAGGCCTTCTTAGTGTAGAGGAACAGGGGAGTTGGAACGGCCGAATCCTGACGGTAAAAACGGCCCAAACCCCAACGTGCTGCTAGGCAATCGCATCGACGTTTAGAAATGCGGTTTCCTTAACAGGGCAGGACCAGAGGGACAACTGCAAGGGCTTGAGGGGGAAGGAGTCTAGGACGAAATCGGTTTCGCATCCTGGAAAAGTATCTTGAGAACAGGACGAAACTCTTGTTGGGCGGGGGGGACGGGGATACAGAGAGAGTTTACAGGTCACAAAGGGGATTGGCAGTATTTGAAATAACTATGGAATGAGAGGCGGGTCAATACGGACCCAAAACTCCCGAGCCATAATACGGAAGGTACGACGACTGGTTCAAAGCCTACATCTGGAAGGAGTGTGAGGAAGAGGGTCTCATCACGAAGGCAATTATTAAGGCATGGCAGGTACCGGGAAAATCAAAAGGAGTTCTGGGCCTTCCACGACCGGGGGGACCGGAGGTCCCAAGTGTTGGGGTCTTTCACCAACCTAAACATTTTCGCTTCAAACTGATAGTATGGCTCAGCTACGGACAGGAATGTGATAGACTGAGCTCTAGAAAAACAACACAGGAAAGGAGATTGAAAAGATATATGAAATAATTTCCTGAGCTAAAGGAGAGTGCTGACCCAAAAAGACTCGGGTCCTTGCGCTGTGTCATGCGGCCTGTGTATATTCGATCACATTGGGGTAACGGGGGGAGGGTCCGCGGCGGTCAATTCCGGCAATTCGGGATGTGGGTGCCGAGGGAAATAAGTGCCGGTAATAGGTGGGGAGGGGGCAGCCTGGGGAAGGGGGACACCCAGTTAGCAGGGGGAAGTCGAGGATCCCGGAGGGGTTCAATTGTATTGGCGCAGTGTTGACGAACGGGGGTTTTTGGGGCCAAGTCCAGCGAATGTTTCTACGAGGTGGAAAAAAAACATTGTAGGGGAAAACGATTAGGGGTTAAATCCCAGACCCAAGGCGCAACGTACGCCAAAGAACATTTAAAACAGGGTTGAGGCAAAAAAAGGGCAAAGTAGGGAACGCCGACTGGGGGAATGAGGGGGGTCCGGATGAAGTATTGCACCTCCAGGCCAACGAAGGGGGGACGAAAGTATGGGGGGGGCACTATAGCACGTGGGGGTTTCGTTTTAGGGTCAGGATAACAGACCTTCAGAAGTCAACCCTTTTCAGTACATAATAAAAGTCCCTGGGGGGGCTAATTCTTGGGTGCAAAAAAAAGTTTGTGTTTTCTCTTGGGTCAGAAAATCTTGAACAAGTGCCGGGATCGCAAAGGGATCCTGAAGGCACGTGGAACGTGTTGGTTAAAGTCTCATCATTTGAAAACGTGAACGGGCGGTCTTGACGGTACTGTGGGGACGGGAAATCGGGAGGTAAGGAGGATTCCTGGTCAGCCCGATGCCATCTTTGTTGGAGTTGGATTCAAGGTGTACCGGCCACCAGCTGGTCCAAAGGGCGTAGACATACGGGGGAAGGTTATTTTCTTAAGAAAAAACTTTTGGTACATTTTGGTGGGGGCAACGCGGAAGAGAAACATAGCGCGATCGTGAATTTCCACGGGCCAAGACTCGTCCTGAATTTAATAGTAACCAGCTGCGGACTAGAAAGGGACAAGAGGGTGTAACCATTCCAATTGAGACCTCATGGTTTGAAAAGCTTGTTAGGATGCAGTTCTTATATAGCATAAAGAGGGGGTCTTCCTACAGGTGAGTAATAAATGAAACCAGGGTTGTTGACTGGGAAAATACATATAGAGAAAGGGGGGGAACATAACTATCCCGTCATGGGGGATGACAATACGCGGATAAGGAGCTAAGACAAGGGACCTCGGGCCTAGGGAATTAGGCATGCGGAACTGGCCACGCTCAAAATGGACTGTGGGTAAAAGGCACACAATACTGCAGCTTGGGACAAAACACGGGACACAAAGGTCACTTTTTACCAACAAACCATAGCAAATGAAAGCTTGTGGGGGTGGGGAGGAACCGGACTTAGGCTTGCCTGTGTGGAAAGAGGCGACGGTTTAAAGAATTGTAGACTTAAACAGAAATCCCGCGGGAAACCCCAGGCACACAGAATTGGAGCGAGGGGGGAACACTCCATGTCTGGTGGGAATTAGCCGGAGCTGAAAAAAGTGGAAATGTACATGGGTTTACGTCACAATACCAAGTAGGCCAGGGCTTTCCTCTGGTTTGCCCAAGGTCAAAAATGCGTAAGGGGAAATAGCATAAGAGAAAGCATCTAAACGTCAATTTTAAAGCGAGAACAAATTTTCATTAGGCTTCATCAGGGCGACCCATTAACATTCGATCCCAGGGGGAAAGTGAGGGTCTGGGGGGAAATAGGAATCCTCTCTGAAGAGAAGAAAGGACTCACAAAATAATAAGCCTTCGCAGCAGGAAAAGAAACGATTGGCAATATAGGGTCAGAAATCCCTACGGGGAAGATTTTCTAACTGGAAACTGGTTCCAAAAGTACAGAAGAAAAAGAAGTAAAGACTAAGACAGGCTCAGCATGCAATATTTAGTGAACCCACATACCTGTGGGTGTGAAGTATGGGGTTTGGGAAAGGAATTAAAATACCCTCCTAAAGTGAGTAGTGTTTTAAGAATGTGTGGAAAAAAAGTAAAGTCTGGGTTAACCCCGTGTGACCGTCCGAAACCAAGTCCCGGGTCAAGGAACGAGTATAAAACAGGGAACCGTGGATTGTCTACCCGAACCACCTGGGGAAATTCCCTGGGACAACTTACGGGGGGTACGGGCCAAGGACTCAAAACAAAAAAAAAAAACAAAAAGCACGGGGGACAACTGGGTCTCACAAGAAAGAAACTAGTTCCAAAGTCTACTTCGGTCATTGGGGACCAAAAATATCCTCAAGACAAAAAAAAGAGGAAAAGGTATTGTAAATATGAGTGATTTGTGGGGAACAAGGCAAATCCTTCTTCCGGAGGTCACTAAAAACTTTTGGAGTGGAGCTCTACAAGGCGGGGGAGGGGGGCTTGGGCTGGTCAAATTCCACAGTGACCTGGGGGGTAACCGGTTGTTTGAAAGGTTCGTGTCAAAAAAAAGAACAAAAAGTGAAATTTGTTGAGTAGGGAGTTAAGTTCAGGGGAAAAGGGGAAGAAAGGGGGTTGGAAGGTTTGCATTAAAGACGCCAAAATGTTGCTTGGTAACGGTTGATAAAAAGCATCTCACAGGAGCCACATGGGAGCTGGAGACTCTTTCCTCACCTCTAGGAAAAGTACCACAACCATCCTTTCAGGGTGGCAACGGGGAAATTTTGTTTCTAACGACCCAGTAGGCAGGAAGCGGAGGGTCAAACAGGGGTTTCCTTTAACGGGGGGCCCACTCGGAAAGTGGTGTAAGACGCACCCAATGTGAAAATACTAGAGTTTACTCTCAAAATCTGTTTATGGGAAGGAGCTTCGCAGTCCAGGTGGTATGTCTATTAGGAGTGGTTCGGAGGGGACGGGTATACAGGTTGCAGAACAACAAAGATGGGACAAATAGATATTGAAACCCTGGAGACGGAGAGTAGCCGAAAAAGTTATTTCAAGAAGAAGAAAAGGTTGTCGTTGGAGGTCCAAGTGGAATGGGGTCGAGGATGCCATGACGGGAGTAATTTGGGGGTGAAGCGTTACACCAATCGTTTCTTGTATTTTGTGGGGCCGCTTGGGGGTACAAAACCATTTAAAGAAAATGTTTTTTACCGCTCAACGGACCAGAAAAGGAGGCCATTGTAGAAAAGGACGCTATTCTGTAGGGTTAAAAAAAAAAATTGGTATGGGTGAAGTACCACATGAAAGAAACCTCTTCCCATGGGGTACTTCCGTTGTCGCTCACGTAGAAAAGCGTAAAGTAAGCCTGAAGAAGTAATGCTAACATGTTGTTGGGTCAAAACAAAAGGACGGGCTTTTTAATTAATTGGGGCAAATCCGACTGGGGCACTAAAAAAAGGGCTGACGAGCCAGGAACGAAAAGAAGTCTTCCAGCTGAGGAATGGAGGGCGGATGATATTTGCATGATGGTACTCCCCTCAAAGATCTAAGGAAGGGGAGTCGTCAGGGGTGGCACTCGCTCTATTTTTGGAAAAATTTCAACCGGCACAAACCTAATTGAAAAGGGGGGGAGGGGATGGTCCACAGTTACATGAAGAAAAAAAACGCTGTTATAAAACGAGGACGGAAACGTGAGCCTAACAAGGGGGGGGTGGCTTTTTCAATGCGGGACATGCAAAGGTTGACCTACTGCGGGGGCCCGAATTTTCAAACCTGAATATGGGGAATGACTTGACAATTAAAGTGGTAACTTCAAGGTTATATAGACGTGCAGGTTGTCAGCGTGCGGTTGAGTCATTCTTTGGGTTCAGAGGAACCAACACGCCTAAGACAAAAATTGATGAGTACCACCATGGAAACGGGCTCCTGCTGGTTCGGGATTTTTCAAAAAAGATTGGTGGCCGTGAGCGACCATAGTTTACAAGGATGCCGAAGGGTTCAACTGTTTCAGATCTAATCGAGTACCCACCGATTCAAACAAGAACAAAAACTATTCACTTCATAGACAGGAGCCATCCCTCAAGGGGGGGGAAAAAATGCGTTACGAAATCAAAACGGAAAGATACTGCGTATTCCTTCGGGCAGCCACAAAACTAACAGTGCAAAACAAAGTTGAATTGCAGTAACGAGAACCCACGGTGGAAAATCGCGTCGTCACCAAGGACGGGGCTGATTAAATGGAAAAAGGTCTTCATCTGTGCGTACTACGATAACACACTAACGCCGACTCAATAGGTGCTCCGGCAAAATGACCCTTAAAAAAGAAAACTGAAACGTGGGAAGGTATGAGGCTGTTAGGAATGTAGGGGGGGAGGGTGGGGGGGGGGGGGGGGGGGGGGGGGGGGGGGGGGGGGGGGGGGGGGGGTGGGGGGGGGGGTGGGGGGTGTGTTCACAGAACCCTGATAAAGGGATGGATCGGGGGAATCTGGTCTTTTGCTGACAAATCCCTTTACGAAGTTATCTTCTAGTCGGACTGGGGGCTGGGGGGTAAGTGGGATAATCGGAAGATTTTAACTGTGGATGTCGGAATGTAGTATGTAATTAGTGGGAATTCACAAAGAGTGACAAAAAACAGCGCAATACACCTGAAAAAATTCGGGCAATCAGATATAGGGGGAGAAAAAAAGGCACCTGCACCAAATACAGTGTAAGGTGTCTCTCGTTAGTAAATCCGATCCGGACAACTTGAGGGACTGGACACGTTTTCCCGAAGCACGTTCACATCCAACCCAACTCCTGGGTCCTTTTCCTGGTGGCTAAGACTCCTGCAGTCTTTAAGGACATTGGTGTCTGATTCTCTGCAACCAGGCTCCGGTATCCCAGTTGAACTCAGGCAACTTCTTCAAGGACAGGAGGGTAAATCAGAGAGGCTATTAATAGCTCCATCTCTTCCATAAACCAACAAGTATTATGTATTTAGGATCGGGCCAAAGGAAGGCAGATTATACTTAGATTCTACCCCCTGTACGTTAAAGTGAAGTTAAAGTGGGGGGGAAGTCTTCAGGGGTGGTGGGCGCGCAAAAATGGACAGAGGGCTCTTCTTCATCATAACTAGGCTTGGTTTGGGCGACGGGAAGGCCGTATAAAACTTCGGGAGCACGGGAGGCTCGGACATGGATGATGGGGCCTTGTTTCTCAAGGATAGTTTATAACTGGAAGGGGGTAATTCGTTATTTAAGCACCAGTGTGTCAATTACATTCATGAAACAAGTCATGCACAGGGTACTCAGTCAAAAAAAACCTATCAGTATGGGCTGAAAAAAAAACTCCAACCAAAAAAGCGGAAAGGGAAGTGGCGAAGATAAATGGGCCGGGGATTGTAAGAAACAGAGTTGAATACGATGCCCCGCGACGACTCCTTGTGCGGTTGTGGCCGCAAAGGGTTTGAAGAAAACCCCGCACCTTACCAGTACAATTCGAATGTCTCAAGAATGGGAAAGAGGAAGAACGTTTGTGCTTTTGTGTACCGGAATATCTCCTCAAGCCTTGTGAATAACTGAACCCCTTGTACAAATATCAAATAACCCGTCCTTTGAAATAGGATGGTTAAAGACGCCTGTTGGTCACTCAGTTAATGATTAAATCTGTAAAAAATTTGCAAGTCTCCCGAAATTTAAGGCACTAGACTTCCATTTTGTAGGTCTTCAAATCAGGGCGGGTGACGTTCTGAAGGCGTACTGCGGATACTGGTGTTGGTTGGGGTGAATCACCGGATGGAATAGGCAAGATGCATCCATCAGCCCTCGTGGTTCACCTAAGGGAGGGGGTCCAAAAACGGCCAAGGAGAACACCGATATACCAGCAAGGACAAGTTGTGGACAACACCATGTTTTCAAAAAAGGTGGTGGGGGGGACCGGCGCCTAATAAAAGCGACTGAATTTAGCCCTTAAAGTCTGTTATGAAAACTGTGAAGGGGGAGTCCGGAGTAAAACTCACATCACGGAGACACAGTCACTCACGGGACGGCTTGAAACGCCCAGTTCAGGGAAGGAAGAGTGAGAAGTAACGGAGCTTGGATCAAAAACCAAAAAGGGGACTTTCAAAAAGAAACTTCAACAGCCAATGGATGAAACAAGAGAGAGGAAAAACCGAAAGAAGAGACAAGCGATAAGTCGTTGAAGGAAGGAAAGTAAACAGGGGCACTGGGCATCACAGCCCTGACGCAGGACTTAGGTCAGGGAAAGTCGGTTCGTCAAGGCGGCCGCGCACACAGTAACGGTTAGGCGAAGAAGAGGTTTGGGCCAACGCCGCTGGAAAGGGGGACCGTCCTTGTCAACCCGGAAACCAGGAAGATTGTATTCATACAGGGACAACTTTTGGGGGAACCTGGAGGGGGTTTAATCCTTTGGACGAAAAAAGGGAAAGCCATCCGCAGGGAAAAACTCGACCAACTTACCCAAAACATGAATGCAAAGTAGGGGGGGGGAATTTATAGGGTCAACGACCATTTCTGATTTACTGTACCACGGCAGTCGCGGCAAAACAAAGATTGAAGGTTACGCACAAAGCCCGACTGCTTACAGGGTATCAGTTGTTCCCGAGGGACAACATGAACTGACGGGACTTGGAATCTCGACGAGGAACCCTGAACGGGTGGGAAAAAAAGAGAACGCATAAAAATGGGGAATTCTGCCTAGCTAGCCACACTCCTGCGGTCAGCAGAGAAAGAGAGGTGGTCCTACGTATCAAAATCGACTACCAGAACAAGAGTGGGGGTGTTGGGGGGGGGGGGGGTGGTTTGTCTGCCTACAGCGGGCGCATTTAACAGACTGCTCATCTCAAAGGCAACATAAAAGGTGCAAAGTCAAGTAGTACCACACATCCGAGTCTGACTGCAAGATAAACGGCCCGGAAAACCTTGCAAACCAGGGGAAGAAGAACCTTAAAAGGACTAAGAATGGCTGCTAAAAAAAAAGCAGATTTGGAACCCCAAAGGAATGGGGATGGTGTGATGTAGGGTGGGGGTTAAGGAACAGAATAAGAGGGCGCTTTTTGCGATGATACAAACAGGTTTGAAGGCGTCCCATACGGTGGACAAGGCACGGGACTTCAAAAACGTAAATTCTTAACTACTACGAAGTAAAGGGGCCATGGGGGGATTGGTTCGAAACGTTTAAAGTCAGTGTTCAAACCGTTACGGTTTGAGCTGGAACTTCTAAAACCTTCAAAAAGCCCGGGTACTATAACGTGCGCAATCAAATCTAAGTTCAACTCTGCTAATTCCGAGGAGGAATGGATAAGGGATCAGGAATAAATCTCAACAACCAAATTTCTTATAAATGGGATATTATGGGAGGGGGCAACCATAAGCGCCGTAGGGGGGACCCTCGAGTGTGTAACTCAGGGTTAGTGCAGTGTGAGTAATCCAATTAACCATTTCTGGAAAGGGGATTGCAACGTGTCCAGATCCAAACATCCTGGTACAGAGTGTTCACACAATGTGGGGGGGAAAGAACAATCCATTGACAAGTGTTTACGTGTAGTTTCCTTAGGGGGGAGGTTTGGTGGGTCACGGGGGACAGAAGGGAACATGTTAAGGGTTATCTCGAAGACAACGCGAGCCCTAAAACTGAAGAGGGGAGGGGCTGCCGTCCCACCAAACTTCAAAAAACCAGAGCCGTCTGTGGTTACAAAGAAGGACTGAAATTTCTCAGCCCATGCGTAGAGGAGCGATTGACCATGGTTTTCGGGCTTGCCCTCAAAAACCTGACGGGGGGCAGCCACCGAATGAATGCGAACGTCTTGGGCCCGCGGGACAAAAAATCTTGGCGGGTGCGCAGGCTTGGGTCTTTATGGCAAAAAAAAACGACTTTGGCGGAGTCAGACAAAAGGAATTTACTTTGAACGATTGGTATACCTCATGGGAACCCAATAGGAGGAACCCTGGATCGATGTCAGAGGATCCGACTATAAAGAAAGGACGAGGTGGTGCAGTATTTTATGAGAGGGGGGGCGGAGGACGAGTATTACTTGGTCCGGTTAAAGAGGGAAAACCCGTCAAAAGAACCTTTTAAAGTTTGGCAAGGCTTGGGTCTTAAACAATAAAATGTGTTTGGGGGGCCGCGAAAGTCCGGTCAATAAAACGCCCCGTAGCGAGCAATTCGGAAGGGTTCCCTTTGAACTCCTTTCTTTGGCATGGCCGGAAGGACATAACAGAGAACGAGTTCTTCATTTCTTCTTAACTTGTCGCACGTACGGGAGGCAGTCCACTTCTTGGGGATAGGGGTTGGGACCATGACGGGTGGGAATGGTGGTAAAGGTCAAACGCGGGGTCTCAAAAAAAGATCGGGGACTTGCGGGGTAGGAGAGCGGCAAATGAGGACCGAGCTTAAAACAAAGATGCACATTATATAGAGTGTCAGGGGCTAGATACTCACCAGGAAAGGGAGAGGGAGAGGGAGGGTGGAAACTAGCATATTTTCATTGGGAATCACGGGGCCCGGCATTGAAGATTCAAAAAGGTAACAGGCAGGAGCGTTTGAAAATATGAAAGAAGTTGCCCGTGCAAAAAAACGAACAAGGGTAGCATTTCACGGCAAGCAAGGTTAAGGGATCGTAGCAGAGTAACTCCCGGGGACTCCGTGGGGTGGTCCAGATCATGAAAAGGGACGAGTTGCTGACGTCGTTACCGACGGACGGCGAGTCAGGGAAGTTGGGAAAAAGTGAAAAACCCAAGAAAAAATTGGGTTTTCACTCCCACGGGAAGGACGATGTCTGATCTTCATGGGGAAGCCTTTTCCTGTACACACCCTGCTCCACATCTAGGGTTAAAAAGGAGTGTGGCCCGATAGAGACGCATTACCACATTTATTACAAACAAACATTAAGTCCAGAGAATAGGGCGACACGGGAACTTTCAGGACCTTAAACGAAAAAGGAACAGTAACGCAAATAAATTAGTAGTAAGTCACGAAAGTCCCAGCAGGTTCATATTTGACAATACTAAACCAAAACGGGGGGTGAAAGAAAGTCCGGGCCCAAAGGCGGCTGGAAATAGGGTCAACCTGGGACTGCAAAAAACTGGGCTATAGATGGCGGTCACGACAAGAACAAACGGGCTGACGAAAAATTATAGAGAGGGAGAATAAGGTATGAGTTCTTGACCTGAAAAAAGCCCTTGGCGCAAAGACCCCTCCAGGGGGCGGAGGGAACGGAAAAATCTCCATCGGGGTTCATAGAAATGAAAGAGCTTCTAACGCGGCGACTGGAGGGAATGTTTGGCTTGGGGGGGCGGGTGAAAATGAGTTGGACAGGGTAACAATGGGTCAATTAGAATGGGGCAGGAAGGAAGGACACCGATCACTACGGAACTGAACTAAAAAAACGTCACCTGCTCTACGATATCGGAAAAAGGGGGGGGGGGGGGGACCTGTATACGTTGGGTTCTCCCTCTAGGGACCATACTGTAGTACTGGCAGTATTTACCAATAGGTACAGGGTCAACATCAGAAGTGTGACTTGTGGGAAAAGCGAGGAAAGGACTTCCTTTTGGGAGTCTGGCTAAAAAGAGCCCCAAAAACTAAAGAACAAGAAAAAAAGATCCGTCTTCACGGACGATTGGTGACTCAGTAATAAGGCAGTAGTAGCAAGATCACCTAGAAAAAAAACAACAACTGTTATTCTACCACAATATTCTTTCCCTCTTATCTCAGGAACTGGGCCATCCGCCAGGGACCGTACCCGGATTATTAAGTGGACGGGCCAAGTGTGAGATTCGCACCACAAGGGGCCTCTCCGGAGCCGGGAGGTAGTAGGTCCGAAAACTTAGGGAGGTGATTGGGCAAAAACAAAGCCCGTGAAAGTAATATGATGCGTGAGCTCCGAGGGAGACCCCACGATTATGCATTTTAAAAAAAGTTTTTCTCAGGGTAAAATTAGGGTGGAATTCATGGGGCGGCCGTTCTGTACGCTCGGGGTCCGCGAGAAACAGCCGTTCCCGCCACGGGTGAAGGGTACACAGCGGAGGGTTACAATGCCCAAACGGACACCGTCAGCCAATTCCCTCCAGGTGACTAATCGCCCAGGGGAAAAAGATTGCTGAAAAAACTATGGGGAAGAAGAAAAAAAAGCTAAAAAGCAACGCCCTTCAGTGTGGTGGTACCACAATTTATTTCAAAACCTGGGGAGGCATAGACTGTCCAAGTAACGTAGAAGGAGATATGGGGCGAGACGATAAATTGGGGTTGGAAGGGGACCCGTTTTCATTCCATGAGGGGGAAAAGGTATTATTTGTATCTAAGTGCCTCCCCTTGAGAGGCAAAACCGTGACAATCATATTCACATTTGGTGGAGGGGGGGAGATGGTGCCACCTTGGTTCCTCCGTAA
>Ga0179591_1152384_pt1 | contig 12693 bp, 12 predicted proteins | sample CZOMad2_1_08_16f_FD_182891 | JGI IMG/M metagenome (GOLD analysis project Ga0179591, IMG submission 182891) | Vadose zone soil fungal communities from Angelo Coast Range Reserve, California, USA - CZOMad2_1_08_16fungal (PacBio error correction) | ecosystem: Environmental > Terrestrial > Soil >...
TCCGACGAGTGAAAAGACATCGGGGCGGACGAGAAAGTAATCGAACACTGGTCGCTAATCGGAGAAACAGCTTGTTGGGTAGCCACTCGGGCCCAATCACGCTTGAGAACTTCGCGCTGGCACCGAATGCCGGGACTGAGAAGAGCCTTCGAATTGAGTAATTGCGCGAGGGACGGGAACGTCTTGGCTTATTTGGGAGCAAAAACGGGACAGCGATTGGCCTGATGAAATCAAGCAAAAAGGTTCAATTCCTTATCGGGAAATGAGGCGACGCGTAACACGAAAAGTCTGACGATGTCAAATTGGGAACTGCATAAAAAACGGGGCGAGCATTGAGTCTAATGTAGAGCTTCTCGGAGCCGGGATCTCGGAGAGTTCGCGCCGGAACACCACACGCTGCAACGACTCAGGGGAAGGGGGAGGGGCGACTGGCAAAAACTGCAAGGCGGAGCGGAACTTGAAAGAAATGTTGAATAAAGACGCCGGAGGGGTTGGCGCGCAGCTTCATCCAAACAACAGGCGGCGTTGGGTGATAGCGCGGGAAACGCAAGTGCAACTTCTGCATGAGTAAGGAAGGTGTCCGGCAGCGTTGAAACAAAAGTGGGCGTATGGTTGGAATGAAAAGGAGGGTCATTAAATCCACACACACGGAATTCGGAACGTTTCGCCGTCGATAAAAATAAAATCCCTTGCTGGAAGACGGAGACTTGGCGCTTTCCACGCCATACCTGTCCGGTGTGCATGTCGTTCGCATCGGAGGATGACGAATGAGCTGTGCAATGGAGCCCTGTCTGTACTGCAAGGTGAAAAAGGATGGAACGGGGTTCTGGCTCCTGCGCCACGCGAAAAGAAGGCAAAGAATTAGCAGAGACTTCACCGGGAAACTTAACCAGCGGAAAAAACATTCCGGATCCGGGGTCTTGAGGCAATTTGAGGCTGAGCGCGTACGCAAGATTTCGCCGATGGGCGCGCACGTCTGAGCGAACGCCGCGACGCACGGGGCCATGGAAAAGGTCAAACACCCGTGCAACGAATATGTACGCAGGCGGTAAAGACCGCCGCCGAAGTACACACCCGCTGCAACGTGATTAAGGGACGAAAATGCGGGGTTGGGTCCCAGACGTAAGGTTCGGGCGAAGATCTTGGGGGAAAAAGACCTAGTCAGGGGAAATAAAAAAGCGAGACGGCTACCAGGTTAAAAGGGTACAACCGAGAGTATTCACCGTAAGGGGCACGAATGCAAGGCCGAGGGTTTCGTGCACCCAGCCAGAGAGAGCTAAAGCAAACGATCCACCGCTCCTGCGATACCGCGGAGCGCGCAGCAACCATAGCTTCTCAAAAGGAGGGAAAGTTCGGAGTCACTGCCCGTGGTGTGGAATAGCCGCGTACGTTCTGCAAGGAATACGGAAAAATTACCGGTGTTTCGGAAGGTGGGGGGGAAGTAAGGTGAAAGTGGGAGTACTGAGTTTCTACCGATGCCTTCATACAATCGAAGCGTGCGATTACGGATAACGACAAGGGGATTTTGCCTTCCTGCCTAAGTCAGGATTCTCCGCGTCCCAACCTGATTGACTGTGGAGGGACGATACAATCGTAAAGGGGGGTAAAAAAAACTGTGATTAAGTTCTTGAAATACGTGGGTACCGGGGCGCCCTCATGTACCTGGCCACCCGCAATGGGGTCGAATGAGCGGACATCACTTGAAAATAACAAAAAAAAAGACAGAATCCCAGTCGAGTCACATTGACCCGCCACGTTCAAGAGTGAGAATCGGGGACGTGGTCAGCTCAAAGGGAGCCGACATGGGCTTCGACTCGCGTACGAAGGGAATAAATCAGTAATTTTGATTGGAAAGGGAATGGGCGGGGAGCTAGTTGGGGCATGGAACGGCAGGACGAATGGAATACTTACGGCGCCTTTTTTAAACCAAGCCGGGTCCCAGCCAAAGTAAGGCGAGAAGTAGTTATCGATCCGAGTGGGAGGGCCAGGGTGGGAGATATTGTGGCGAGCTTTTTGTTTGGGGAAGTGCGGACTTTGTCATCGAAAAACCGAGCGGGACGTTGTTGGGGTGGTGGAACTGCGCAGACCAACTAGAGCATTATTGGCGCGCGAGGGAAGGAAAAACCAGATGGGATGCGGACCAGTGTTTGAAAAGAAAGACACCGCCAAGGGAAATCCCTGCGCCGTAAGAAAAGTTCGACGGCTTCCGACCGGGGGGACTACGAGGACGAATCAGGAAGTGCAAGAGAGTCGGCCAAGTTGCCGTGACCGCACGGAGCGAAAAATCGCCGAGACAATGGTCGGCACGGAGACAATCCGCCGTCCTGAACTGCGGTCTAAGTAGCGAGTACGGCGACAAAAGCAAGAAGTTAGGGCGGCGGACAAACGATGGCTGGTCGCGTTTCGAAGAAAGGAGGGAACGAGAGTAACGGCTTGGGGGCCTCCTTTGGGGGGGAGAAGCCAGAGGTACCAGAGGGGGGACATGTAATCTCGGCGAGACAACCAACGCTTTTAAAAGGAATGGAGAAGAAGGGCGGACTGGTATCGACTCACGAAAAGTTCCAATAATTTTATTTCTCCTTTCTCTCAGAAAACACAAAGAAAAAGAGATCATGGAGAAAAGATATTCTGTGAAACTTTCGCGAAAAGGAAACCCGTTCCGCCGGATCTCGGGACAGGTCCGTGTATACACTTAAAAGAGTATCGGGGGTCGAGCCCCGAAAGTAAATGAAGCAGGGGAGAAGACTTACTAGGAGACTCACCAACCGGCTTCCAAAAAACTAGAGGAACTCCGAGCCCGCGAAAACGAGAAAGCCATCTGGCTCGGAAAGGAGAGACTCATTCTGCTCCAGACTCAAGGACTCGCTAATGAATAAATCTCTCCGGCAACCGAACGTCTAAGGGGACGAAAAACGCCCGAAGGACGGTCGATATCCATCGCTCCGGAGAAGGCACCTTTTACTCTAAAAATTTCGGCTGAGCTCATCGCGCGCGGAGGGCCCTGCGCCCTCTAACTGAAAGCGCTAGGGAGTAAAAAGTTCGGTGGCGGCGATGAAAATGGCCGCCTCAAAGCGTGGGGAAAGGCCGCGCTCGGAGGATACGACGTGGTCTGATCAGTTCGACCCCACCAAAAAACTCAGAAAACTCTTACAAAGAGGGTCATCCTACAGAACAAAAACAACACAACATTCGTCAAAAAAAAGAAAGTCGACCATGGCCAGGGGGTCCACGACTGGAAGGAGCACGATCAGAAAAAAGGGGAAAGCTGCTGGAGGTTAAGCACTTTCGTCTATCTGAAAAAGGCTCAAAGGAAAGACCATCGAAATCAGAAAAAATAAACAGCCGAACGATAACCCAGGGACCATTCAAGCAACTGGACCTTTTGAGGGAAGGAAACCCTCGCATCGGTCTCAAGCCGCAACCAGTAGGGTATCAGATCTGACCAAGAAAGAAAAGGAAAGACGACTCCAGAAGCCGAGGAAAGGTAAGCGCATAGATGAGGAGCCAGGGAATAACGTGATGGCCAGCAGCAGTCGCAAACTTCGAATGGGGCAAGGAACCCCCCCGGGTGTCAAAAAAAAAACCAGGGGGGGGGCAAAAACCCACCACGCGGCCAGCCTTCCTCACCTGGGTCAAAAAGGGAGAGGGGAAGAACTCCGACAAGGAATCAGAACCCCCCCCCCCCCCGCGAGATCTAAGCGAGTGTCTTAGGGAAAAAAAAGAAAAAGACGCGTCCTGATAATCCTCACTGCCGGCGTGCGCGAGCAGACGGCTCCAATGTCGAACCAGCTACTCCTCGCCAGACTTATGCCGAGAACGACCTAGGAGGTTCTTTCCGAATGAAAACAAGGCGAATTCGAAGAAAAGGCAGTGCCGCCGTGTCCTCGTGGTCTCCAGACCGGAAAGAGGGCCCGATATAAGATCTTGGACTCGTTTAGATATGTGCAATGCCAAAAGTATCGCAACTTAAACAGCCCTATCAGCGGGATAAAGAGACTCTTAGCTCTCGAAAAAAGAAGCTTTAAGCTCGACTCACCTCGAATAAAAAAAAGAAACTCAGCGACAATCATCAAGGACTCGTCGTGCTGGAAAAACGCGGTCGGGCAAAACCCTGGGAGTCGCACTGCACCCGTGGGCGCTGTCGGAAAACGGGCGCGCCCTGCGCGAAATCCAAAAAGCGAGAAAAATGATCAAAAACAAGCAGAACCCGACTCCATCTTGAAGCTGGCACGCTCAATTTCAAAGGGGGTAGTGCGAGTGGGGGTTTCAGTCCATAGGGGCAAGTGAAAACGCATTCAATAACTTGCAACGACAGCCCGATCATACGCATCCCCACTATCACTCATTCTATTTCTAGAAACGGCGGATGGGGGATAAGAAAAGAGAAGAAAAAGGCGGAGAGAAGCAATTTCTACTTCTGCCGCTGGGGGATTAAAGTAATCGAGTAAACATAAAATGTAGCACCGCCCGAAAGCCGGCCGACAACGCCTCAGCTAACGGTCTATCTAATCCGTCCGCTCAGGAGGACGATCCCCACTCCCCTTCCCATATTCTCCGCCCATTCGAATCTCGGAGGACTAGAAAACCATCAAAAGATATACTATCCTCTCCTGCCTCGCCATGAACACCAACGCGCAGAGGCGGCCCATACTCCCCTCCTCCATCCTCTTTCCGGGGAGATCGGGTCAACGTCAGGAAGCAACTGATTCTTCACGGAAATCACCGTAAAGAAAAGGAGGCTACCAATCAGGACAGTCCGCTACCGAACGTCAAAAAGTATCTTAAGCAACTCGCCAACAGTGGGAGCGGTCGACGCCTCCGAAAGGAATTCACCGAAAGCTTTTCAGTCAGACCCATCGAAGGGAAGAGTCAACGGCGGAGCAACACCTCCGCCAAAGGGAAACAACGCGCTAAATGAAGAATCTCGACGGCGCATAAGTAACGGCAAGATTTCCAGAAGAATAAGAGAACCCAAAAGCTCGAGAAGTCAATGATCTCTAGGAAAAAGCGAGAGGGATCAAAGACGCCTTGATGCATCGAAAAGTAAGGACAACCAAGATAGAAAAGAGAGAGATGCCGCCAGGCCCAGGCGGCGGGCTTTAAATACTTGAGGAAAAAAAAGAACGGATCATCAAGCTTTGGGGGTACGCGCTGAGGAGAATTAAAAGCGCTCACTCATGATGGGACGGAGGCTGAAGGAATGCTTTCAATGTATCGAGACGGTGAGTTTGGCTGAGGTGCTCACAGAAAATAAGAGGAAAAGGGCAGTGATGAAAATAAAAAGAAGGGGAATCCTTATCTGTTAATGAGTCGACGCGCACGAAACAACCGTCGGGCCGAGTTGCAATTGGAACTCTAAACTCGCGACGTGAATTCCGAGGGAGAGCATAAGGGATCACGCTCTCCGATTGACGGATCAGGCCACAAACATTTCACACGACCGGGAATGGGGCAAGAGCCAAGCGACAAGAGGAGGAGGAAAGATAGCAGGGGAGAACTACTGAAGTAGGTGGGTCAAAAATGCATAAAAATCGGCGGTTGGGGATAGAGGGAGAAGACCGCCTAGCTGGTGGAGGGAGGAAGTTCGGCGAGTTGACACCGTGGGCTTGGGGGGGCCAACAACTTCGTCCAAGGATTCCTGCCTTCACTCAAAAATAGAGTGCGAACTGGTCGAAGGAAGAGAATCTTACCGTAGTGAATAGGGGGAAAGGGAGCTTTCCAAACAGAACGAAAATTTGGGGGGGTCGGGCGAGAGCAAAGTCAATTGATGTTATGGGTTGGAAAATAAGACTGGAGGGGAGGAAAAGGAAAGGGGACTTCAAAGTCTGCGGGAGGACCGTTCTGCTCCAGGGGAAACAATATTCGAAGTGAAAACACCACTTCGCCGAAAAAACAATGAGCCTTTCGTGGGAAAGATTCACGAGGCACGGGAGAAGGTTTCTAAAGTTGGAGAAAATTGGGAGGGAAGAGAGGACTCTCTGGTCGCCGAGGGCTCGCACCTTATGACTAGGAAGCGCCGCACGGTTCAGTGTATACTTAAAACAGTGTGCCCAAAGAGGGTACGCCTCGGAACATACCTACGAAACGAAGAAAACCATACGTTCCAATGGGAAAAAAGGTGGTACGCGCTGCGGGTTAGGTTCACAGATTGCGGAACGACTTTGGAAAGAGATATTCTCTCAGGAGGGGAACAGTCCCCTGGGGGTACGCAAAAAGTAGGTCAAAAAAGGGGGTAAAAGGAGAAATGCCGGGGGGATCAAAGGTTTCATTCACCCAGAATCTGCGACAGACTACAGAAAAGGCTCGCTTCGAAAGAAGCGGCACGCTGCAGGGAACCAGCGCTTCGTCTCACCCACTGGACCACGTAGGACTACCGGGGGTCGGGAATCACCCGTAGTTCATTCTCGATTAGAACTGACCGAAATGGCTGACGTGGGGGGAAAAACTGGTCAGTCTAAAGGGCGAAATGACTTCGAGCACTAAAATGGCGGATATCCGGATAGAGCCAGTTGATGGGTGGAAGAGAAGGGATTCCTCAATTCCGCGTCAAGACAGAGGGGAAGGGGGGGGGGGCTTAGAACCATCGACTGGTGGAAAAAAAAAAAGTGGAGTAAGGAGTTCAAGAAGTGGAACTTGTAGAAACGAGACCTGGCCCCAGACCGTGTGAGAAAGAAGGCTAAAATCACGATCTCCAACTCAAGGGGGGGATAGAAAATCTCACATATTATGCCCTCGCGCCTGGAGTTAGGGGGGAAGAAATGGTCCTGGGCTATCGGACTGGCGGAGGGCGAATAGAGGAGGGGGGAATCACTCAAGTCAAGTGCGGTGAAAGTTAAGTGGGGAGGGGACGTCGATTGGGGGGCAAGGAGCAGGGTCGAATGGCCGGACTGGGACGGGCGAAGTTTCAGATCGTCCAAGCTGGGGGTAAAATCCAGAATGAGAGAAAGAACGTCTTATCTGTTCCAAAAAAAAGGGAGGGAATAGGTTTGTTGCGAAGGAGGGGGGGGGGGCTGGGAGCGGCGTCTTGGGGAAGGCAAACGAGGCGGAGAAAAGTTTTGGGGGTGGTCGAACAGAAAAAGGATCTGAAGGGGGCAGAGAGCGAAAGGCACCAGATGTCGGAGACAATTTGTAAAAAAGAGGGCACGAAAGCAAGGGGAGGAAGGGACCATGCCGCCGCGAGTTGTCAAGCGGCTGCACTAGACAGAGCGCGCGAGTCGGGAAAGCTACATCTCGCGGAGAAGGTGCAATGGGGAGCGCAAATTGAACTATACGCCTGATACAGAAGCAGGGGGGAGGCACGGAGAGAGAAAAAACCGGTAAGGCCCGGACTACTGCCGTCCCATTACTAGGACGCGACGATCGAGGGAGGAAAAGAACGACCAGCGCTTGTCCTCTGGAAGGGACTGAAGGGACAGGGGAAAAAACTCTTTTGTCCTCTGTTGGGGTAGAGGAGGGAGAGAGGAAATGACGGCTCCTAGGCGTGCTAAAAAAAGATAAACTTTAAGGGTTAAAAACGAAATGACGAGGAAAAAGGAAGGATAAGCGAAACGGCGCGAGGGTCCAAAAATAATTGGAATTTGACTCCACGTTAGCAAAAAAACAAAGTGGAGGAGAAAGAGAAAAGAGTGGATAAAAAGGAAAAAAAGTGGGGGGGGGCTGGAAACTGCAATTGCGCGAAGACGGGATGAACGGATAAGTCATTTCCAAGGGGAAGGAACAATAGACTTGGAGAACTACCCCTAGGATGACATGTCATCAACTAATACCTCCTCTCTGCTCCAAAAAAGGCGGACAAGAAAAAAAAACATCAGAGAGTTTTCCCGCAGCAAGGTCCAAAAACGCGTACCATTCAAAAAGAGAGTTCAAAGCAAAAAGATTCAAAGCAAAAAAAACAGGAACTCTACTGCCTGGGAATAAAAGAGGCCAAAAAAAAACGGGAACGACCGATCGTCTCCAGAGATAAAGAAAGTAGACAGGAAGGAAAGTATCTCGCTCCTGCGGGGAAGAAATGGAGAATACATGTTCGCTTCGCATCCTCGAAAAAGATCTTGCCCTCTGCAGCCGCCAATAGGAAGTACATCGCGGCAAGGGGCAAAACCGGGGCACTGGTGCAACCTGTCCACACTCCAATGAAAAAACCGGCAGCGAGCGTCAAGAAGGAAGAACGGGGTCGCGCAGTTCGACCAAAAAACACACTAAAACTCGAAATGAAAAAGAAAGCCTTCATCCGACCAAAAAATTCTCAAACTCATCGCCAACAGGGGAAAGAAAAAGAAGGAGTAGAAGAAGCAAGAAGCCCAGAGCCCTCTAATGAGGAAGGACTGGAGAGATCTGAAAAAGGAAAAACAGTCGGCCAGAGACCGAGAAAAAAAAAGACCTCACGGACCTACAAAGAAACGGTCAAGCAAAAAGGGGATTCCCCGTCATCGAGTCGCAATAAAAAATTCGGGACGCCAGGGACAAAGGAAAACATAAAATCGAAACTAAACGACTGAAGAGGGGAACTGTGAAGAGCCTGGGAAGGAGAAGACCAAGGGATGGCAATCGCCGTTATAAAAAAGAAAGCAAGCGAATGGGACATTTCACGAGAGGTGCGACCAGAAGAAAGACCAAAGGCCTCCACCTGGGGAGGAAAAAGGGAGAAGGGGGAGGAAAAACCTTCATTCAAGTGGACCGGGAGGAGAGAAAAGGAAAACTCCACAGACGAGGAAAGAAGTAGAGCACAAAAAAGCTCAAAAGGGAAGCAAAATGTCGAAGACCAGCACCGACGCCCAGATCAGCAACATTCGGACTGGTTCAAGGGCATAGAGAAACGCAACTATGAAAAGGAAGAAAAGGCAGTGAAATTCGAGTGGACGGAAAAAAACGTGAAGCGCGGTTTTCCGGGGAGAAAAAGGAGTCTACGAGATGGTGGATCGTTTAAGGGAAACAAGCTGTCTGGGTATAAAACCTGTCTGGGAGTAAATAGGTCCTTCGCAACTTTACAACAAAAAGGGGGTTGGATCCGTCGAGGGGGCGTCAAAAAAGGGACCTTGTCGAGCTAGCTGCAGCTCTAATTAAAGGGGACAAAGATCTAAATCAATTGGAAAATAACAACCAAAGCCGTCAGGAAAAAAGTGACCTTCGGCGGGGGGGCTGGACGTGCGGCTGTCTGGGGAAAGAGCTACCACTATTCCGTTCAAAACTTAGTTTAAGTCCTCAAAGGAAAAGTGCGTCTGCGAAAGTAGGCGAAAAAAAGTAGAGCCCTATGAAGAAATCCGGACAAGACGAGACAAACAGCATGAAAAATCTCGCCGCCTAAAAAAACGGATCAAGAATGAATCCTGACCCAAGAGGCTATGGGGGGAGCGGCTGCGACAGTGTGTGGCAGGAGGAGGTGGCTCATTATCAGAACGTAAAGACATAAAACCGGGAAGTCGGAATCCAGGCTAAAAGGACCGACTGTACATCCACCAAAAAGAGAAGGCAAAAGCCCTGAACAAAAATTACGGCGGATGATTGGCTGGAAGCGGAAGGAGAAGAAAGGCGGAAGTGCTCTAAGCCAGCAGAAAGGAGAAAAAGGAAGTAGATCCTTTGTGGCGGTAAAAAAAAGAAGAGAAGGGGACGGGGCACATAACTAAACCATTGGGCAAACGTCCACACCGGAAAAAAAAAAGACAAAGACAAGGCTAGAGAGAGATCCACCGCGGATGGCTTAACCCCCCAAAACTGGAGGGAGGGACAAAGAGATCCAATTTCCGCTCCCCGGCAATTGGGGTCCATCAAGGCCCCCTTCGGGTTTGACATAGGGAACTGGCGCAAGAAATCGCCGAGTCCGGACCAAAGCAGGAAAAAATCAAGAAGCGAAGTGAGAGCTTCAATGGGCAACTCGGCCAGAAAAACTTGCTCTTCTACGCCAGGACAGATAAAGGAGTAACGCGGCGAGGGGGTTCATCATACCCAAAGGGGGAAGGGGAGGACCCGCGAAGCAACCTCCGCAAAAAGAAGGTAACCAAGGAGGCGCGAATGAATCTCTACGCCTGGCTGCTCGGAAGCAGTACCAGAAGGGGGAATCCTCGGAAAGTGAGCATCAAAGGAGGAACCAAGACCAAAAGCTGCTGGACCGGTAAACATGGGAGGTAAGGAATGGGAAAAAGCCTCCTTGCAAGGACTCGAACTCTCAAAAAAAAAAAAAGGATGGGAGGAAAGAAAGAATAAATGAACAATATTGAAGCCAGCTTCGCTGGGAAAAAATCCTTATCGAACTTCGAGAAAAGGTCATCATCAGCTTTTTGGGGAAGAAAACGATGATAATCCGAAGGAAACTAAGGGAGGGAAGTACCGTCTATATTCTTCAAGTAAAAGAGGGGCAAGGGGAAAGTTGCGGAAGGGGGCGAAGAACGGGAAAAAAGAAAACGAAAGGGGACTGTGACATCAAAAAGGTTCCTTGACCTGAAAATGGAGGCGACGCAAAAAAAAGATGTCCTATTTGCAGTTCCGCACGCGAGAAAGGAGGCACAGGGGAGGTTAACTCGCGGGGGGGGGGGTGAGGTCACGGATGACGGCGGATTCGTCGCCGTTCCACAACTCGGAAAAGGGAAAGAGTACGGGGAAAACTTCCTTCGAGGAGAGAGCCCTTCAGGGGGTGGTGGGCCGAGAAGAGGAAGAAAGCCAAAATAGCAAAACCTGCGCGTTGTTCAGCGCAATAAAGGGGAATTCTCTGGGTGAAGAAGGTAGTCATCGGCAAAAAAGTGGAAAATTGAATGGTGGCCATGCAACCTGTCGCCCTCCTCACTCCAACCGAAGGAGGAAATGTGAAACAAGCGTCAACTGACCCTGGTAGAAAATCATTGGCGCGTTCCACTCCAGAAATCGCAGTCATTTGGGTGGAAGGAAAACGGCATCGTCTGGCAATGGGCGGGTGTGAAAGGAACGGTCTGATAACTCTAGAAGAACTTGAAAGGGGGAGGAGGGAAATTTCTTACCTGCTCACGAGGAAATCAAGGGGAAAAAAAAATCACGGGGGAGCATTCAACAGGAGCTTGCTGGGCAATGTTAACGATGCGGAGTAAGGGGGCTGCGGCATGGGGGGATCTGTGCGCGCGCGATGCGAGGGAGCAGAGAGAGTCACGTGAATAAAAAAAAAAAGAAAGCGCAAAAGTGGCAGGGAGACTTGAAACAAAAAAACAGTGCACGGATAATGGGGGGTACGCCACCCCCTGGAACCGCCGCCGCAGAAAAGCACGAACACAGGGGATGCACTTTAAAGCGCTGGGGTTGAGGGTCAAGATTATTTGAGAAACGACATCGTTGAAGAATTCATAGGGCAGAAGAGCGTACCAGGTAAGGGGGGGGAAGAAAAGGGATTAACCCAGGGGAAGAAGGGGGACAGAGAAAGGTGTATTCACCAAGAAAGAGGGAGCCTCAGAGACGAGAGAACAAACGATCTTAAGGAAGACCGTGAGGCTTGCAGAAAAAAGCTTCTCTAGGAAAACCGAGGGGAAACAACGTACACTGCCCTGGTAGTGTAACACCTGTAGTGAGTATCTGATGCGAAGGGACGAAAAGGGGAACTGACGTATTGCTCGAAGGGTCTTGCTGGTAAAGGAGACATGGCTCCGATTCCGATCCTGAAGAGGGGAATAATATAATCTCAGTTGGAAGGTTGGAGAAAGGAAAGGGAAGACAAGACAGATTCTCAGAGGAAAAGAAGTGACGGTGGCGTCGAGGACAAAAAAGACACGGGAAAGAAATCTTTCCTTCGTAAAGAACCATCTTACCTTGCCACAGGAGGAAATTTCATTAATCACAGAATGCAATAAAAGGGGGAGAGAAAGCTAACTCTCTTCAAATTGCCCTCGCGCTGGAGGAGGCATGGGCCAGTGGGAACATATGTATACCCTAGGGGGGTAGCGCAGGGGAAGAAGTACCGAGGAGAATCAAAGGCATGCTTGAAAGTTGGGGAAGGGGTCTGTTCGGCAGTGGCATTAAAATCGCTGCAACGGGAAGGGGAGAAGGGTCAAGAGGGCTCACGACTGGTCCCAAACACCAGGATAGGAGAAGAGATAGGGGGATCCGACCGGTTTGGGAGGCCATGTTTTCGATTGGATGGGAGGGGCTGTTGTTGTTCGTAGAAGGGATTCTTTAGGAGAGTCTGAGAAGTTGTGGGGGGGGGGGGAAGAAACAGGGGTCTGCGCCCACGGAAGAATGTATTAAAGAGCGATCCGGAGGTAAAACCAGAGTGGAGGGGAGACAGTGAACGCAAAGAAACGCCAAGGGCGCACGAACGAAAGAGGAGGGGAAGTTCGCAAAAAGCCGAGACCTGCGGATCGGAGAAAAAGAAATAAAATTGGCCGCGCGGCCACGTGAAGCAAAAGCGGAGTCATGGAAGAGAGGGAACTGGAGAACTACGGAGGGGGGCGAAAAACGTATACGATCGTCAAAGGTCAGAGGGAAGAGCGACTTCCATTATCTAAAAAGCGACGAAAACAGAGGGGGGAAGTAACGAGCAAGTCTGGAAACCACGGTTTGGCGAGGATCAAAAAGAGGAGAATCGAGAAGCCTTTGGTGGACAGGCATAGGAGCAGGTGGAATGACATGTTCATCTCTTGGCACGAGCAAAAGAGAAGAATTGATGGTTAAATAAATGACGATTCAAGAGAACTGTTATCGGAGGAAAAAGAAGTCCAAAATAATTTGAAGGGAGCACCACGG
>Ga0179591_1312682_pt1 | contig 12692 bp, 13 predicted proteins | sample CZOMad2_1_08_16f_FD_182891 | JGI IMG/M metagenome (GOLD analysis project Ga0179591, IMG submission 182891) | Vadose zone soil fungal communities from Angelo Coast Range Reserve, California, USA - CZOMad2_1_08_16fungal (PacBio error correction) | ecosystem: Environmental > Terrestrial > Soil >...
CGAAGCGTGTCCCTCAAAGAATTTCGTTTACGAGCAAATTGGGAAGATCACACTTAGAGCTGTGGGGGGGACAAGAAAAAAAAAAATTGTGGCATGGGAAGTCCTGCAACCTTCGTCAAAAATACAGCGAAGTAACAACAAAAGGCGAAGGGAGATCTGGCCTTCTCTCAAAAGAGACGATTTGGGGGGACAAAAAATAGACGGCAATTCTTGACATAGGGAGGGGGGGGTCGAAGTAAGGAAGGGGGAATCTTCAGAAAGGCGAGACACAAAAAAAAAAGCATTTCAAAGGAAGTCGCCGAGGAGAGGGTGAAGGGAGCTAAGGGATAAAATTTTTGCGTGATGGGGAGCCGGTACGGTGGAGGGAAGAAAAAGATGCAAAAGAAAGTCAGGGGGCCCCGTTGGTGGTTGCGGTCGATAAGAGCGTCTCGCTCGCTAGGTAGCGCAAAAAGAAAAAAAAGACGCAACAGACTCTGACAGAGCCCAAAAAGAGGTTCAGTATTGTGGCGACAGCTCAACTTCTGGGGAGTGAGGTCAAAAGGGATTACGCGAATACCACTCGGGGTGAAAAGGATAAAAGATCTACTCCGTGACGCAAAAGAAGATGGCGGCTCAGACGCGTCAAACGCGGGGAACAAGTGCGAGTCGGTGGCTATTTACGGGGACGCTCTTGAACCCACCAAAAAAAATTATAAGAAGAGGACCGGCCGCGATCAACACCGAGCAAGAAGTTCAAAACGACCATCGTCATCCGCAGCAGCGAGGGCGAGGGAGAAAACCAAGCGAAATCATACCGGGACCAAATCAAGAAGCGCAGGATTCCAAAAAAATCGGGCGCAAGCACTAAGCGGAACTCGTTTGCCGCTCGAACTAAGAGGACCGGGTGGTAAGTGTGTCCTGCACCGACCAGAAGAGAGGATGCGAATCTTTGAATCCGGTCGTCAGGGAACATCCGCCTCAGAAAGCGGCCTAAAACCGAATGGCCCCTCCGGTCGAAAACGTCAAAAAAAAAAAAGGATAGCGAGACCGAGAAGGAGAAGAACCGAAAGAAATTCTCGACAAAGAAGGTGACGCTCGGAAAAAATGGAAAAAAGGTGAGCGAGAAGAGATCGGCGCGCGCATCACAAGAAAAAAAACAAAGGACTTAATCTAAAAAAGGAAGCTGAGAAAGGGGGGCAAATGTTGAAAAAGCGCAAAAAATGACCATGCCGCAGAAGGCACAACCCGAAAACGTTATTGACCTATCTATCATGAAGAGGTCCAAGCAGGGTCCCAAAAAAAGTGGATCTCAAAGAAAAAAGAACTAAGGTCCAAACGAACCTCGCGCAAGAAGGTGCAGTCCTCCGAAGAAGAAATCGGGGCCACAGAAACGACTCGGCAAAAAAAAAGGGCGTCACAGACTGGCCCGAACGAGGACAAAAAGTGCGGTAATGTCGGTTTGACGGAAAAAGCCATCAGAAAAACGGGTCGCAGTTCGAAAATCTCTCTACTGATTAAAAGAAAAAACGAAAGAAACGACGCCGTAAAAAGAAAGAATCCTGAAAAGGGAGAACTCGCGGTCGCTTCAGCCGGGGCTCCCAACCTCGAAGAAACCACAGCGAAAAGCCTCTATCAGATCGCTGGAGGACTCTGAAAGTGGTCGTCAAGAAAAACGCGGCTCCGAGCTCGGCCTGTGAAGAGCCCGGGTTCCGGAGAGAGTCCGCAAGAAAAAAAAGAAGGGAAATTCTCAGGGGGGGGGCGGGTAAAACCGGATAGAAGGCATCAAAAGCTCATGAGATGACAATCGCTTGCGGAAATGATATACCAAATAACAGGACGTCAGGGGGGCGAGAACAGGGTCAAAAAAGAATCCAAGTGAAGGAGAATCTCCTACGCACAAAAGCTAAGGGAGGCTCGCCAGAGGGGGCCGGGTGCGGCTCTGGTGGAAGAGGGTACGAATTGACTGTATCTGCTATCCGACTCAAGCACTAAAATTCATAGAACGGGAGGGGAAAGATTTTTCTCGAAGGACTGAGAAGGTTCCAAAGCTCAGCGGGAATAGGGCTAGGATCCACAAAAACAAAGGGGTTGTTAAAAGAGAAAGGGGGTTGTATTAAAGGATCTGAAGATTGCTCTCAAAAAAAGAAACTCAGCCTCTGGCACGGGAAGTCCGACACAAGTCTTTGCATGGCGGGGACGCTAAGCTTCTTTATGAAAAATCGTTAAAACCGAAGACGCGGATAATAGGGCTACACAGACGTCACTTGGCTATCCTCTCATGCATCTTAACTTTTTTCTTACAAAAAAAAGCGAATACGGTCGAGACCCTCGAGAATGTTTTTCTCTCCGAGCCAAAACAAGTCGAGATAGGGGGTGTCGCAGGATCAGATTGGTTACAATTAGAGGAAGTTATCGATCAGCCAGGTTAAGAGGGGATAATGTGAAAGGACCTCTGCCCTGAAGCCTTTCGATTAGGGCGGAGTGTGAGGCCGAACACGCTTGGGGGACGACCAGCGTTCGCCAGCTGACGCCCTCGGTACTAAAAAAAAGGCATGGATGGCAGGGGATGACCACGGTAGGAGAGAAGGTCGCCTAAAAAAAAAAGTTAAAGGGGAGGACGTAATAAGGACAGGTGGGAAGGTTGGAGGGGGAGGGGAAGTAAGGAAGAGGAGAAAGGACCTGAAGTCTCGAGCTCGGGCAGAATTTCTCGGCGGGGGTTGGGGTTGGAAATACGCGGAGAAAGGGGACAAGGAGGAAAAAAAAAGTCTACGCTTCTTCAGGGGGAGGGAGGTCTTGCCTCCGAAAGGGGAACACGCTGGAAAAAAAAGAGTAAATAGAAGGGGGGCGATCATCTTGAATCAATTTGCCGCCGTTTGGAAGAATCTTGGCGACTTTGGCGGACCGTTCGGAGGGAAGGGGGACTTCTGGAAAAGCATGCCCTTGAAAGCCAGCCGGAGAAGGGGAGAGATCACGAAAAAGCCATCAAAGGAGACGCCTTCATGATCGATGAGGGTCACTACCGTCGCCTGTTTTGGCCGTCCGCCGAGGGTCACGGTGGTAAAACGATCGGGAAAGGGGCGCCCATGGTCCGAATTGTCTAAAAAGGAATTTGGGAAGCCGCCTTGTTTATAAAAAAAACGCCGTATTAAAGAGAGAAAACGAAAGGGGACCCTTCGGAAAGGAGCGTCACAGACGCGGGGTAGAAACCCTGCCGCAGGAAGGAGGAAGTATGATAAAGCTTAGGAGTCTTAAAAAAAAGGTGTTGGGAAAAACGGGCGCGGTTGCTGTCGATGCGGACCTCGAGCACGGCCGTCGTCGGATCGGGGACATGATCAAATCCTCGCCCGACTTGAACCACGGTGTCCGAAAAAAAGGGCAACACCCGGCGCCTGCTTTCAGTCACCTAAAGTTTGCAAGAGGAGTCGCAGTAACCATGACCTAAGGGGGACTGCTGCTTAATTGGGGCTTTGTCCAAAGGTAATGATGATTGGTGTAAAAAAAAAAAAATGACGGGGGGCTGTATGAACGCGGGCGTCAGGAATTGAAGACCGGGGGTGATGCCGTCCTAATAAGCTCCGGGGCTAGGCTGGGGGGTGTTCAAGACGCGCAGGAAAAAAGGCGCTGTGAAAAAATAGTTCAAAGACGAGGAACTCGATCCCAAATCGCACTTCGTAGCTGTGCTGAGAAAATGCGGGGTGGGGCGGGGTACATAAGAATAGCAGTCGCCGCGACAAAAAGGCTGCCTCCCCTTCCGGTCTGTCGAGCTTTCGCTCAAATCGAAGAACGACCGCGGAAATCTGGGGACCGGTCTCTGCTGGGGGGGGGTCCGATCGGAAAAGTGACGCGAAACTCGAGATGAAAAAAATTCGGAAAAACACCGAAAGTGACATGACGATTTCCCCTTGGGGGGAGGCTCCTCGTGTATCCGCACCCAGTCTTCTTTCGGCAGAAAAGCAAGGCTGAAGCTAGGGAACTTCCCCAACAAGCAAAGCGCGACTTCATCCCCTTGTTTATCGGAATAAACGGCAGGAAGACAAACAGCTATTGGGTCTGGTTGCCTAATTCAAGAATTGGGGCGACGGGCGAGGGGGGGGATTTGAACCAAAAAAGAGGGATGAGACGAAAAATCGAAATTCGGGAAGAATGACGGAATCGACAGCATTCAAAAGAACGACTATCTTCTTGGAAAAAGGCGGACCCGCAATCGAGAGAGACCTAATTCAGGGGAGGTGGCTCGTCCTGGCGGGGAAAACAGCAATTAAGGAAAGGGGGGGGGAAAAAAATTTACGAAGAAAACAAACCACAAACGGGAGAAAAGAGCTAAAACTGGCCCTAGCGTTTCATCACAAGGGCGGTCCAATAGGCAATAAGACGACACCTTAAGGAAGGGAAAAAAAAGGCATCCACCCAAGAAGGGAGGGGGAGAAATTTGTGTCATGGGGGGGGAAGAAATTGTAGAAATACAGGCGCCAAACCGGGAATGGGGGGCGAATTTCGACAGGGTCCGTCTCTCAAGAAGAGGGGGTTTGTTAAATCAAAGAAATTCTGGGAATTCTGACCAACGAGAAAAATTTTGGGAACCGTTAAAAAATCGAGCGACTATACCAATAAAAAAAGGGGGGAATTCTCGCTGCGAAAAAAGGACTCGCGCTCACTTTCGCCTTGGTGGGTTTCTCAAGAAAAAGAAGGTGCTTAGAAAAAAGGAAACCGTGAAGGCATGGTCACGCCCCGGGGGTGGTGGCGTCCACGGTCCTCGCAATCAGGAGGAAAAAAGTCCGAGAGGGAAGCCCCAGATGCCAAAATGTCGTAATAAGAAAGATTTGTCCGCAGGTGAGCAGTTGGGAAAAAATACGTAAAACTATGGGTCTCGCATCGCAAACTGATAAAAAAAAGACGATGAAAGGCCCGAGAAGAGCCCTAGGTGAGGAAAAGAGAACGAAAAAGATGCAAAGGATTCGACCGGCTAGGGAATGGTTCACTCCGGGTAACACTTGGGAAAAAGAGGTCTATGGCGCGAACCCATTCCGAAAAAAGAGAGAGACGCTCCCTATAAAGTCAGCGGGGGGGGGGGGGGGGGACGTCACCACGACTAAGGAAATTTTTCCCAGGACATTGCACGGCCCGCGTCGAAAGGAAAATCGGAGGGAAAAACCAAATGCTGCAATAGTCCGAAAAGGGAAAGCCGCAGAAGGAGCACGTTTTCCGGCCAGAAGAAAAGGCAAACAGGGAAAAAAATGAAGCGACCGTTTGGTTTGGCAAATGTGGAAAAAGATGTCAAGAGGAGGGACGGTTGAACATGAAAAAAGAATCCGAAAAGAAGAGGGAGGGCGATTGGTGCGTCCGAAAAAAGGCGCTGAAAGCCTTTCCCCTAAAAACCAAGGTCTAACAGAAGCCTCCAAAGAAGACTTACGAGAAACAAAAAAAGCCGCGCCGGGGGGGCTTCGCGAGGTGGGGCGATATTCAGCAACAACAAAAAAAAAAAGAGTGAGGGGAACACGTCGGCCAAGTCAGATCGCGCGTGGGAGAACCAAGGACGGCGGAAAAAGGGTTAGCAACTAAATAAGGTGAAATGGAGCAAAAAAAAAGTGGCAAGGTCGCCTCTAAAACCGGAAGACGGCACAACAGGCGCGGTATTGAAAGCAAAGCTCTCATTCTGGGATCAATCTGGGCTCGCCGGAAGGAAGCGGATGGAGGGCAACGGGGACTATCTAGGAGGGGGGCTCCGAAAGGAAACATCCCGGCATGAGCAGTCCAAAACTAACTGACCAAGGCGCAACGAACTGCCAACTTCGACAAGGCAAAAAAGGTAACGACAGATTAAGAATGTGAATAAAAGGAGGGGGCTTAAACTCCTAAACTCGACCGTCTAAAAAAGCAGCAGTTCTACCTTGAAGCGCCTGTCATCAAAGAAGAAGATTTTTTTCCTATCTCGAGACCACATCCGAATGATAAGAAAAAGGAAAAAAGGGGGAAAGCCAAAAGCCGGGGGGATAGACAACTTCTCATCGTCGGAGACATCGAGGCGATCGCTGGCCGGGTCATAAACAAGCTGGAGGCGCATCAGCGGGCAGAACAAGGGGGGAAGGATATCGCCGCAAGGAGAGAGAAGACATCTAGGAAAATGATAAGAATCAAAAAGAAACACGCTTCCAGAGACAAGGGACCAGCGCGTGAAAGCGAGACGGAAACACCAGTATCGACGGCAAAGATACAGGTAGAGTTCTCAAAAATCAAAAAAGCTCAAAACGAGCTACGACAAGGATAAAAAGGGGATTTCTGCTAGAAAAAGGAAGGCGTCTTCAGGGGTATCAAGCGTCTGCGGTTCCGAATGAAGAAAATGATCATTCGAAGAAGCACTAAGAAGGGGGGCCCTCTGCGAGCTGTCTTCGCGAACATTCTGGAGAATGGCACGACTACAGAGAGGACAATCTCGGAAACCAAACAACGGAGGGATTGAAAGAAAGGAGGACGCCGCGAAGACCGATCTCACCTTGAGAAAAGAAAAAACGCACGCCGCCTCCGTTAAATTCTCTTCAACAGGCCGAATCGTTGCAAGGGTTAAATCTTGCTGGAAGAGATATCCTTAGTTTACGACCGGAAGAAAGGCGGTAACGCTACGACCAAGCTTGTCGAGCCGGGAGACGGCAGCTGCCTGTCGTGTCAAGGCCCGATCTGCGGTTTTCTTGGGGAGAAGGGAGGAAATCCTCTAGGAGGAAAGAGCCGGCTATATCTGGGGAGGGGACTTCTCTATCCAGCGCAGTGGCCTTGCAGGAGCAATCTGGAGGTGACGTGGAGCGGAGGGGAAATGTCTCTTAATGTTGGCGGGGAGAGGTCTCAAGTGCAAAGGCCGCTTTTGGGGCCGACCGCGACTGGGGGGGATGCCAGCCGCGCAAATGTGACTACAGTCAACGATTCCACCAGACGAGAAAAGCCGGCGTTCCGGACTAACCACGGGGGAGGGAGGGTGGGAGAATAAAAAGAAAGGGATATCCTTGCAAGTATGTAGGGGGGAAGACAGAAGCTCGGGAAAAGGATTAACCACGGTCAGAAAGACATGCCTTCAGACTACGTCGAAAAAAGACGGTAGGGGAGAAAGGGGAACTCAACCTTAAAAACTCCCTTCGTTGCCGACCGCGTCAAAAAAATGGGACTTTTCGAAGGGAGAGCGTGGCGACTGGGGAAAGATGATCTTCGAAAGGAAGATGAAGGGGAAAATTAGTGGTCATTAAGGGAAAAAAAGAGTCCGCGGAGAAGAGGTGAGAAAAGATTCCGAGATGATAAAAAGCTTATCTAGGCGGTTACAGTCGCAAGTGGGGGTGTGCCGTCGCGCATTGCATTAGAGAGACCCTCGCGCCAGTGGGGGAGCCAGCGTTTCTAAAAAGAGGGAACGAGCTCTGGGGGAGGGGACGCCGTCCTTGGTAAAGCGGTCAAAGGAAGGACTTATCGAGAAAGAACGTGCGCCACTTCGGACCGGCGTCACCTTGACTGCGGGGGGAAAAATCTCCACCGCCAGAGATTCGCGCGAAAAGGGCGTAGGGGGAAAGGGTCGACCCTGGGGTATGAATTTACTTAGTCACAGTCCGCTTTGGGAGGTCGAGGGATTCACAGAAGGAAAATACTTGTCTGGAAGATCAAGGATCTTGACAAAGGACCATTGTTCGAAACCACCCGGCGATGAGGGAACGAGCGGAGGGGGAAAAAGACTCGGGCGACCCGCGGATCTCCTTGAAAGGGACTTCCAATGATGAAGAAGTTGGTTTTCTAAACGACCTCTATGCGGCGGATGAAGGGCCCAGTAGGGCATGGGGACATACGTGAATTGGGGACTGTTATGGCCCACGCTTCGGGAAAGAGGAAGGGTAAGCTCGCCGGAGAGCCCCCCGCTAGCAATTGTTACAGGTGACAAGCCGAGACTTCGAATCCCAAAGAAAGAGTCTGGAGGGTCTGGCGCTCACATCGATTATGTCTGGGACTCCTGGGGACATCTACGAGGTCATCTGCGACAAAAAAAGAACAGCCCCCATTAAGGTCTAGCTGTCGGGAAGAAAATACCAAAGATGAAACCGGTCGGCGTATGGGTGCCGATCGGAGTGGTGGACGCGAATATCGATCGATAGGCGTAATAGGGACCGACGCCCAAAGGGTCGTGAAAAAAAGCTGAGGGCTCCTCATTTATCCTCCACGTAGTGAGGGAATCACCTCAAAGCAAAGAAAGAGACTTCCAAAGGGGTTGGCTAAGATCGTCGCACGATAAAGCGGAAAGCGGGAAAAAAAAACGCTTGGTGCATATTCAAGAGGGGGGAGAACGGCGAGGGAGGGGGGGGGAACCCAAATCGGGGTAGAGAGCGAAAATTCGCCCAGCCGGAAAGTGGTAAATTTCGCCTTATTGGGGACAGGACGAAGTCGAGAAACACATTCCCACAATGGGGAAAACTCTCGCTTGGTACGAAGATCTCTAATGGAGGCTAAGGGGGCAAAATCTGGCCATTGGGAAGAGAAACAGTGAAGTAGGGAAAGACAGAAAAGCAAAAAAACGAGGATGGGAGAGATTTCTAGTCCCTAGTTTCCTCCTGACATGGCGTGGTTCAAGGAGGGGAGACGAGCCCGAGATGAGGGTTCGGTCACCTCAAACAATAAAGGAGAAATTGTGGGAAGGGGGGATGAAAAACTACAGAAACCGTCGGCTGGGCAAAAGAGGCTCTGTCCTTCTCAGAAAAGAAATCTCGAATGTGGTGGAAATAAAAAGAGCCGAAAAAAACGGTTAGCAAAGAGACAATCGCTTGTTGAGTCCCGGCAGGGGGTATCGGATCCGCAGGTAGGTAAGAGCGCCTCTCGTGAAGGACCTCGCGCAGAAGTAAAATCGGAAAGAAACTTTTGCAAAAGATTCAAAGAGGCCGGGGAACTAGGGAGGTTCACGACAAGTGGGGAGGTAACGATAAGACGGTCCAATCGGGCTCAACTAAAGGGGGCCACCCAAAAACGCTTACCGGGGTCGTAATACTCCCATAGGGACAAAAGGAGATTCTAATTTGGAAGAAAATCAGGGGGAGAGAATAGTCAGGGCTTCGCGAATGAGGGGCGGTCTAATTTCCAAGGGGGATTCCCAAAACATCTTAGCTCTTATAGAGGGGAGGAGAACGAAGAATGATGGGAAACGCGCGCGGGGCACTCTCGGACATGCTAGCGGGTTAAGGGTTTTTAAAACTGAAGCATTGAAACCAAAGAAAAAACCGGAGCTGATCAAAGGGCCTACCTAACTAAAAAAGGGAAACTTATGGCCGAAAAAAAATTCTGTCATGGACAGAGAGGCAGAGGAAAAGAGAAACGTCATCCTCATAAAATGCCAAGGACAGCCTCAAGAATGGAAGACATCGACCGTTTAAGGAAACTCGACACTTTCCGCAAAGTCCGGTGTTGGCAAATGAAACGTCACCTAGAAAGAAGACGTGGAGAGGAAGAGGTGTCATGAAAGAGTCGACGGGAAAGCGAGTGATCTTGGAGAAAACTCTAATAAAGACGGGAAAAAGGGAAGGCCCTCATAAAAGAAGTTACGAGGCTCCTCAACTAAAGAACGACTTCGGGGAGGTTTTCTATATTCTCAAACGCCGTCAACTCTAGTGAAAAACTCAACTTCGGCGCTAGAGAACGCGCCGGGGAAAACCAAGGACGGAACAGTCGAAAAAAAATTGGGAAACCAAATGGTTCGGGTCGCTCTAAAAAGAAAAGGGCCTGGCTAAGGCAACAACAACTGCGAGTAGGAAAGCCTCAGAGATGCCTAGCTGTCCTCCGCAGGGGAATTTAATAAGATGATCCAAAAAAGAAAAAAGGAAGCATGTCGTCCAGACGACGCAGTGCCAATAAGGCAGAAGCCTAAGCATCGCCAGACGCACGATTCAAACGGCGACAAGACAGAAAAAGGATCCGGAGATTAATAATTGAAAAGGGGGGAGGGCTTAGAGCGAGACCGCCAAGACACACATACGACGTCAGTCGAAGGCATTCAGGGGTCGTACCGGGTTACCGGCGCCTTATGGAAAAAAAGGATTATGCCAGAGAAACCCATACAGAATAAAAGAGACAAGCAAAGAAGAAAAAAGACCCATCGAAAAGGCCGTGGTTCATTACAGTCCATCAAAAAAAGTGGCGAAGAGCGATGATGACAAGGGGCGAGCGGGACGACGCTGGGAGTCAACAGCGGCCGAAAAAAAACAAATTTAGGAGGTGAAAAGAAAATTTCTTGAGATCGCCAAGAGTCGAGAAAAAAACTAAACATCGGGAAAAACCGCCTTCCAATAGCCGATGACCTAAATCAAGCTCGAGAACGTCACGCTCAAGAGCGGGGCAAAAAAGGCAAAACGTGGGCAAATAGGAAAAAAAACTATCTGAGAAGGAGCCGGCGTCCACAGGGAAAAAAAAAGTCTGGAAGTAAGAAAGGTCAGACAACCTACTACTCAAGAATCGCAGTCTCGGCTCGCCAAGAAGGGGCACCGGAGAGAGCTGTTAAAAAAAAGAAACAAGCGCCCGCGAGGTACAAAAGGATCGAGGGGGGAGGGAAGACCGCATAAAAAAAAGAAGGAAAACTTCTGGGGTGCCTCGCATCTTCGATCGGCAAGCTCCGCGCTAACAGCGAACAAGAGACAACAACACGGAGAAAGATTCAGCTCGTCTCAAGGGGGGGGGTATCGGGAGGGAGGAAAAGTTTCACAAGACCGAAGGGATGCCTCTTGAAGCCTTCCGTTTGCGTGAGATCAGTCGACGCTATCCAGGAGTCACTTGACAAGCCCCGCGGTCATAAACCGACTGGATTAAACAACGCCGAAGAAAAAGTGTTAGGGCCGCAAACGCCTTGAAAAGAAAATCGCAGAGAACTGGATAGAATGCGACCAAAGAGTCCTGTTCGAGGAAGGAGCCGGGAAGAGAGTGGGGTTCTAATCAAAAAAAAAGACGTCGTGGAAGGAAACTTGAGGCGAAGGGGAGAAGTTGGGATATGACATAAAAAGTGAGTACCTCGGTCTTCGAGCATCGCCTTGAGGAGATCTCCGAGCCGGGAGCTTGACCGCCGGCACCGCGCAGGGTTGGGGAGGAAAGCTTCGCAAGAGGGTCCTCAAAAGCGTGAAAGGGGACGGCTCGAGGATTGGGAATCATGAAGCTAAGCGATCTTCGAAAAAGGGATCAGGATTTAGGGTTCCGAATGAGGACAAAATTCCGGCGGAATCATTGCGGAGATGGGAACCACGACTAACTGCAGACCTTCGAGGTCAAAGTCCTCCAAAAACGGCCTCGTTTTCCAAAGGGACTTGGCATCTCTTCTCAAGAGATTGCGACTGCTTGTCGCCCTGGGGACGAGAATCTGGCGATGGGCAAAAGAGCTTCGAAAAAGGCCCGTTCGATGAATTTACGAAGACAGGGGCGCCGCGATGGAAAAGAGCGATTCATTCTCGGCGTAAAGCGTGATGACCCTCCGGAATTATCGGGGGGCGTCAATAAGGCGGTGGGGGGGAAAAAAAACCGGAATGGCCCTGGGGGGATAGGCGCCGCGCAGAAAAAGGGTAGCAAAAAGAAACTACTTGGGAAGGGACCAAAAAAAAAAAAACCTTGGGGGACGTCCTAGCCGGATGACTTTAGAGAACGACGGGTGCGGCTGAGACAGAGGCGAATTTGTGGTTTAAAGAGAAAGAAGAAGGTCTCATAAGATGGGAGAGGAGAGTCGGGAAAAGGGTTGCGGACTTCCCTTGGTTGTGATATGGGGGAAGGGCTTTGCCAGCCGCTTTGGTCGTAGAGCGGCAACCCAAAAACGTCAACAGGTCATTATCAAACCTCGCCATAGGAGAGTGGAAAAGAGGGGCCTTACAAAAAACCCGTCGCCTGCTGGGAAAGAGGTCTTCTTAACTAAGGCTCTTCGTCTCGAGGACCGCCCAGGCATCGCATTGACTAAAGGGGGGCAGGGGAGGTCCAGGAGGGGAAGATTCCGAAGGTGGGGGGGGAGCTCTCAAAGAAAGAAAAGACTTCGGTCAAAAGGGAAAAGAGTGGATCTCCTGGAAAAGTTCGATGCCGGTCCAGATAACTCGCTCGCTGGTTTCAAAAGAGAAAAACCCTCTACAATTGGGACAAAGAGAGACGCGGGCGGGAGATAAAAGAAAGAATTCAGGTCAGGCTCACAGAAGATTAATAGGGTGGATCAGGGGACTCGACGAGGTCCATTCAAACTGAAACAAGCTTAAAAGGAACCCAATTAGGAGGAGGAGAGGAAGGGGAAAAAGAAAATCTGGTATTACTCCCTTGAAGCGTCTCGGGGGGGGCCGAGAGGAATGGCCAAAAGTACGAACGTAAGGGAGGGAAAACCCAACACCAGGGAACATGAGAAATGGGTGTTAAAGGATGCGGCGGCTCCCAGTGGAACCGCAAAAGGGACTGGGCGCATCAAACGAAAAAGTCCGAAGGAAGGAAAAGAACGCGACTGCCCTAAGAATCGGGAGTCAGCGCCGTACCAAAACGATGTTCGAGACAGGAAGTAATTCACTAAGGGAAACTGGCGATGTTGATGACAAAAGAAGGGAAGGGGGAGGCAGAGGCAAAATTCAAAGAATGACGGGAGCCGGGGGAGAAAATTCTTAAAAAAAGGAGTACTATGGAACCCGAAATCTAATTCAGGCAGGGGGCTGGCCATTTGCCCTAGGGGAAACGAAGGAAGGAGGAAGCAGTGAATCAACAAG
>Ga0179591_1359736_pt1 | contig 12692 bp, 13 predicted proteins | sample CZOMad2_1_08_16f_FD_182891 | JGI IMG/M metagenome (GOLD analysis project Ga0179591, IMG submission 182891) | Vadose zone soil fungal communities from Angelo Coast Range Reserve, California, USA - CZOMad2_1_08_16fungal (PacBio error correction) | ecosystem: Environmental > Terrestrial > Soil >...
TCTGGGTGGGAAGAAATTTTTTGCAAAACGTCTACTGTAGAAAAGAGTGGTAGGAGTCTCATGATCATTGGGGGAAACGCGCTCAAACTTTTGTTAGAAAAGTATCCGAGGAAAAAGGCGGAAAGGGTAGGGACGTATCAATAAAAGGGGGTGCTGGGAGGTGCTGCGCGAAAATAGAGGAAACTCGCTCAACATCTCTATGGCCTCCCAAACCCTGAAAAAGGAATCTCGAGTATTCTAGGGAGTAAGGTTTCAGGAAAGGGAAAACTATGGAAATATTTTTTTTGGTATCCTACCTTTAAAGAGGGGATGCCTGTGCTCGAGGGAGAAAGGTGATCTGATTCGGGGGGTACAGGAGACTTTTTCAATGAGAGAAAGAGGCCCGAAAAGGGGGGGTTCGAGGTTGGGCAGGAAAAAGTTCGCGTATGCATTATAACTTCCTCAAATCGTAGACTTATGAGGCTGATTGACCTAGAAGGGAAGGTATGGATATATCATAGAGAAGGAAGCTTCCGGGAGAAGGGGGGGTTCATTGGCAACCGGGTGAGCATATGGCTGAAGGGAAACCGTGCTTGTGGAAAAAGGATTCCATACAGGACCTCTAAGAAGAGAAGGAATCGAAGAAAAAAAAACTCACAGGACGGAGCCGGACTAGAGGTGTAGAGGCAGTGGCCCTACTTCTTATCTGGGAGAAGCATTTAAAAAGGGTCTCGGAGTTATCGGAAATTGGGGGAAACGAAGTGGAGTCTAAGAGGGGGAATCTTTTGCTGGAGACTCCGAAAGGGCTTTGCAGGAAGGTTAAGATTGGAAGAGGGGAATGAGGATCAACGGGAACTTTCCTCGATTAGGGGGAGAATGTAGCCTAGCGATATCTCTCGCACAACAACTGAGTCTGCATTCAATATATAGAAGGCTAAAATTCCCAAGAAATCTCTAAATTAATATGGTAGGTCCGGAGAAGAGTTGTAAGGGGGACCTATTTTCTGAATACGGATTGGAAAAGCATCTTCTCCGAAGGAGATGATGTCTCCTTGGAGGATAAAACGTTTAGAGAGAAGATTTATGGATAACAAAAGGAAAAGGCCTTCGACCGGGCTCTGAAGTAAGGAGTCAATTCCTGTGATTTGAGGAAAAGGATCTTCTATGAGAAGAAGTAGGGCGAGGCGTGCGCCGGGGGGTGAAAAGTGGGAAGATCAACCGGTGGAACCCGGCGCCGGCAGCGTCATATCTTTTATATCCTGAAGATCGTATGAACGACGATCAAGGTGGTGCAGAGCGAAAGGGAAAAGGAGATTCGAGAGACGTTTTTCTCCGGCATCCGAGCGCGGCAAGGCAACCTCGAAAGATTCTTTCGGCCGGAGGCGCCGAAAATGCCAGGGAGAACTGGTCACAGAGAAATAGAGCACAGTCCTAATCAGTGTGATGATCACCCAAACCAATCGAGGTCGTTTAAAGAGAAAGGGACTCGAAAAGGAAAGTCATCAAAAGAAAACTAAGGGAGACAAGGAGTCTTCTTAACGGTGTCTCTATTGGAGAGAGTTTCGCTCCTCACTAACGAGAGAGGATAAGAGGAAACGGCCTACCAGGAAAAAGACCTACAGAAATCTCACAGGAGGGGGAGCTTTTTGATAGATTCACATAAAGTATAAAGAATGTTCCTAGGGGGAAACATTTGAGCGAAATTTGACACACCCCTACATTGTGCAGGGAAAAAAACCTTTGCAGCTCTTTCCCCGGTGGTTATGAGGGGGGAATTGGGAGCAAAACATCATATGGGGAAAAAGGCCCTCAGAATGAGGCGGTAAAGCTAGCTTGGGAGGCGCTGCTCCTCAGGGGGTTTTCCCCTTCAGCACCGGAACAAGGGGGTCTTAGAAAAGAAGAAGTTCAGCGTAGGGAAGCAAAGAGAAGAAATAAGAAGGAAGACTGAAGGATACCAAGTTTCTTAATTTACATGAGAAGGGGAAAGATTCTACATACTCGGCTGATAAAAGCAGGGGGGTTTGTGGAAGGGGGAGGGTAAACGGAATGGAAGGAAGAGAAGCCTCCGAGGGGAAAGAGAGGGGGGGGGAAAGTATTTCCTAGGTCCCTTCAATCTAAGGGGGTGGCTTTCTAAAAGGCCTCGCAAGATTGAAAGGAGTCGGGAAAAGAGTCTGGAACAACCAAGGAAAGACTTCCTTAAGGAGGAATCGGTTATTTTCGTAAGGGAATAAGAAATCTGGAAGGGAAGAGCCAGCTGGGGGAAGATTAGGAAAGAAAAGAGCACCCTGATCAGGAAAAAATCTGGCATCCCGAACCTCTCTAGAAAATAAAAAAAAAAGTCTTGGGGTTTGGTTGTGGGAAAGGGGGGGAATTGGAAAAGGCACTAAAAAAAATTTCGGGACCCTCCGATATGAAGTCCTAGAAAATGTAGCTTAAGGAGACCCTAGGCCTTACTTTGTCACGAGAATATTACTTTATTGGGGGATCGGTAGGCAATTCAGATAGAGGCTAAGGGGCTCCACAAAAGGAACCTCTTACGGGAGTCCAGGGTCAATTACAATACACAGCCATCAACCAGCTATGTCGAACGACTATCAAGGAAAGGATTGACGGCTAGAAGGACTCGCGGGAGAATGGAAGCTTTTGGGGGGGAATGTTGCTCCGATTCACTGTCAACGAAGGAAAATCGGCCTAGGGGGGGCTTGTCAACGTGAGGGAGAGGCTGCAGAAGGGCTTTTCCATTGCAGGGGGGGGACGGCTATGGCTTGCCAATCCAGTCCAACCATGTGCAAACGCGGGGCAATATCAGAACCATAAACGAAGGTATAGAGGGGCCAGCCCTGAAAGGAAATCCTTCAGGAGAAAAAGACTATCTCAAGGCGAGAAGGGGTAAAAAAGAAATACAAAGAAAAAAAAAAAGAAAGAGAAACTATATCAAATCAAAGGACCCCTGGAGCTTCTTAGAGAATCGAGAGACTAAGACGGGGGAAAATGGAAGGGAAAGGGTTCCTAATCCAATGAAGAAAGACGTCTTTCCTTTTTGGGGGTGGTGAAAAGATAGGCTCTCGGGGGGGTTAATTTTGGGTATCTTTGCAGGGGAGTCGCCGGTCCTATCGTGAGTTGGGGTCGAATCAATAAAAAGGGGGGGGTGAAAGATCGGGATATGTGGTATTATCCTTTGAAAGAAACATTAGAGGACCTTGTCAGGACCTCAAGATCTCCCGCCAAAGTAGGAGGGTGCACGACGGGGAAGTTCCTTTAACACGAGAGCGAAAGGGGTGGGAAAGGGTCGCCATCTTGCTTCCAAGAAATAGGTAGCGCTATAATTCTGCAGGTCGAGATGGAAGTGATCCAACTTCGAGGGACCATATCGGGTTTGGGGAGATTTACTCGTTAGGGGAAGGGGTGTATCAAAAGCTGGGCTGGTTAGGGAGAAAGCGGGCAACACAGCGCAGAACGATGCCGAAAATACGTAAGAGTGTTAACCTTACGGAAGAAGAGAACGAGACCCGTTTTGGTGAAGATCCATCGGGAGAAGAATTGACTCGTCAGAGGAGTTCAGAAGGTCGTGAAAAGGTCATAAACGCAGAAGGGAAATCACTGTAATCTTTCAGCCGGTAAGAACTGGAAAAGCGAGGGGGGATAAAGTCGCACGTTGCCGACTTGATAAGGGATCTCTTTCCTGAGAGTACCAGTACTCTCTAACTCGTCAAACCATAAAGGAGTTTTGGAAGTCGGCCTGGGGGGAGGCCACGACTGAAGGGAAGACTTGCCTCACGACGAAGTTCATATCGCCTGATTTCCGAGGCGGGGCACGTGTCGGAAAAAAAGTGCCGCAACTTTGTCCGTATTGAATCGATTCACGTCGACGTCGAGTTCCGAGAAAAGGGGTCCCTCTCAAAAGTAACTCCAAACAAGATTGAGAGGCAACAAGAAGCGAGCGAAATTTCCTTCAGTGAAAGCTTTATCCGGCCAGGAGGGGGTTCAAGAGCGCTCCGGGAGAAAAAAGAAATCCTCCAAGTGTGTCTAGAGGACAACCTAACACTAGGAAGGAAACTATCTTGAGGAACTCTTATTGAATTCGGTGGATTGATCAATGGCAGTGCTCGGCCGCCCAGTCCAACAATAAGGAAATGCGTCTTACAGCCTTCATGGTTTTGGAAAAATTTGGGTCCAACTGCGACTTTGAGGGGCAGAGCGGATAGGGAAATGGATCGGTAAACTTGGGGGAATCCGCGGGAAGGTACTGGGCGAAGGGGGTAATCATCTACTCAATAGAGGGTGCGGCGCGAGAACAACAACATAGAAAACCAAAACTCCATTCTCCTCAGAAGAAGCGCAGACAGCTGAAGAAGGGGCGACTTCGAGATGAAAGAGTCTCCTCGATTTTGTGGGAAGCCGGTATGAAGGGGGGGACGACTTGATGATAAGTTAAAGAGAACTATTGGTAGAGGAAACCGGCGAACGGGGAGGAAAGAAAAGAGCTCCTCGGCCCGGAAAGGAGGACATCCGTTTGCTAGTTGGAGCATCGCGAATGCAGATAAAAGGAAAAAGAGATAACAAGATGAGACCATACGTCGGAAGTGTTAATCGCATATAACAAGGTGAAGGGGCCTGAGGCGGGTGGAATTTCGGTTGGAGCATATTTCTAATTGTGCGGGTGTCACGAGAACTCAAGCAGTGAGGGACGCTGAGTAAGTATCTAGAAGATTCCATGTCCTAAAAAGGGAAACTTCTAAAATTCTCCGGAACGGTTTCTTTTCGCAGGAGATTAGCTCTTGGAAAAGGAAAAATCACGAAAAGGGAAGGGAGGTCGAGGCGTCAGGAAGTCCATCGGCATTTGGGGAATTGGCAAAAGAAATTGAAGTTCTCCAGTTGGGAAGTAGAAAAACTTTATGTAAAACCCTCGTGAACCCACGCCGTTTCACCCTGTCAGAGAAGTTTAGCCGAGGCAAAAGAGATAAAAAACAACGATTGAGAGAGAGATATCGGCAGTTCGAAGCAAGGGAGAAGGAGTGCGCGTCCGTGCAGAGAGAAAAATTCATAAACGCTATACCTTTCGGAGGAAAGCTCGGCCGAACTCGTAGAGACCAGCTTTCAAATTGCGACCTCGAGTTCTCACAAGAACTCCTATAAGGGGGACAAAACGCGTTCCCTAGAAAAAGTAGATAAAGCGGCCACTGCGAATACAAAGAACGGCGCATTTCTAAGGGAGGGGACAGGCCGAGAATCGTAGAGGGTCTCCCAGGATCCACGTACTGAAGGGGGGGGTGGAATTTTACCCAGCAAAGGAACTTCCGCCATCTTCTCCAACGGGGCCTGAACCCCTGAGAGAAAAAAACGACGAACGTATCTGTGTGGTCGAGGGTCAAAAAAAAACTCTCGCCGCGACGGGAGAAACTGCAATACGCGTCTCTTTCAAGGAAAAGACGTCATGATCTTAGAAAAATTCATGACATCGCAATTCAAAATTGTTGAAGATAAGATGAAAAAAGGAAACATTCCCTCAACGTTAATAAAGGAAGTATACACCAAACAATCTCTTATACGGGGGAAATTAGAGAAGGGGTTCATATATGGCTTAAACGACATGACTGCTCTAAAGAGAGAATGAGTGGAGGACGTAAGAGTGTTGCGAAGGGGGTTTTCAGAGGAGAAAACGCAGAAACGACTTGGAATGGATAGTACTGTCTCAGGAAGACAAGGGGCAAAGAAAAAAGTAAGTTTAGAGTTCGCAGCATTGAGGGACGAGCAAAGAAAACGATCCTCTCTTTCCACTAATGACTCGGGGCAAATTTGAGTCAAAACGCGGAGGGAATGGCGATCTGCGGGGTGTTGAGGCGTTTAGGGGAGGCATGAAGAAAATTTCATCAAGGGAAATGAATTCCCTCATAATGGATGACGTCGCCGGAAAATTGGGGTTGTTTAGACTCTGAGAACCTGAGTGGTCCTTCCCTCATTGGAATGGTCATCGTAGCCGCAATTAAAGTGAAGGAAAGAAGCGCCGGCTGAACCAATTGCACTAAGGCGTCAGACGGAGGATAACTCTGCGGGAAGAGAAGAATATTGTTTTGGTGTAATGACTGAAAGGAGACCCTCTTCTGAACTCGCACCTAAGAAAAAGACTTGTAGACCGGACGGTGTTTGGCTGTGTCGACAACGCCGCCTCTCCGGAAGTAAGACATGAGGGAGAAAACGCACTAAGTCGGTTTCCTATATACCTGAGGTAAGGACGGGTTGATTTGGAAGGGACGTGAGTCTCCTTTAAAAAGAAGGCCCGAGAAAAGAAGATCAGAAAATCAAGAAGCAGCCCTGTAAAACGGGAGCCACGAATACAGGATGACCTGATACCGGGAGATCTGGAAGTTATAAAGCCTTTCAAGAAGTTGTCGGGGGAAAAATCCGTCCGACGATGTACGGCATAGACCTTGCTCTTTGAAAAGATGTCGGTCCCGAGATCAGAAGGAAAGGATTATAGGTGAAAGGGCTCTCCTCTAATTAGAAAGATCTCATCAGCCCGCATCTTCCTGGGAATGGCGGCGCGAACAAAAAAAGACATCCAAGAAACAAAGGAAAGAAACTTAAGGGGGCACCAATCATGATTCACCGAATCTCTCGAGCACCGTTTTCTCGAAGACTTAAAGCCTACATGCTTACGGATCGGAAGCCGAGAAGAATGAGCCCAAAAGATCTATTCAGACTCTTTCACGTCCAAAAGAGGCATCCACTGCATCAAGGGTAATATTATGTGGCGTGGTGGAGAGGATGTACGGACAGGCATGGAGCTGAATCCTTAGGATCAAAAAAAAAAAGTTTACATCATAGAGCGCTAGCCACCCGTCAACTGACATAACCAGGAGCATTCAACAATTAGGCGTGCATAAAGAAGATCGAAGAAGAGAAATGACGCTTTCGAACAGCTACAGATCAAATCTATCACTATATATCACACCCTCGGTCTTCATGGCGAAGAAGAGCTCGACCTCGAACCCCACCTTATTGATTTCTTAGAGCATCCGCTGCAAAAGGAAGGAAAAGCTTTCTTTTTGAGATTGGGGCTATCTTTATATCTTTGGTGGAGGTTGAACGAATAGAAAGGAAAATGGCGGAGGAAGAAATAGTTATTTGTTGCGGAAAAATTACATGTCGGGGTGGATGAATCTCTACTCTGGAAAGTCTTTTGATATAGCAAGAGCCAGAGTCCTTGAACGGCAAAAGCGCCACATAGGGACATTGTCTGGAAACTTTTCTTGTTGAGGTAATTATCAATTGACGCGGACGAGTCGAGGTTCAGGGAAGCTCGGGGAGCCTTTACACATTCTGAATCGCGAGAGAGATCACTTTCGAGAGATAGTAAGAGCGCAGCAATTACCTGGTTAAGGTAGGTGAAGTAGGTGGAGGTGCTGGGGTAGGGGGCCTGGGACTTCTCTGCCTGGAGGCTTTTGCTGGGTGAATCATTCTACATGAAGAAAAAAGCCTTATACAGGAGAAAAAAAGTAGAAGTTAACGGTACCAAGAAAGGGGAATTCTGAATATCCAGACCAAAACAACCCCCACAAAAAAAAAAACGCTCCATTTCTATGATTTGGAGGAGAATGCTTCTGTTATGGGAAACGTCTGTAGGGGGAAGAAAGTTCTCCTCGAAAGGGTGAGCGGGGTCTATCCATGGGCGCCTCTTGGATGAAAGGTTCTCCAGGCACTCTTTTGGATAAGACTGGATATAAGACGGCCTCAACGGGATCCAGATCTCTCAAACCCAGTCTAGCAGGAAGTTCTGTTATATGGTGAGAAAAACTAAGACTCCTTCAGGAATGGACTCAAGGAGATCACCGACGAGGGGGAGCTCGGGGGGTCGTTTCAAAAAGTCGCGGGATAGATTAACTCCTTGTAGGGGGGTGTCATCCTTATGTAGAGTCAGAACCGGCAGTTCGGCGGAAGGAAGACATTCCTTCGCAGAATGGCTTATCTTCTACTAAGCGTATTACTGACAGAAGAGTACTGGGGCCGTCGTCGTTCCTCTTTATAATCGGCGGAGGTTATTGACAAAGGGGCATCTTACGGAGAATCGTGCTACTATACCCAGGGGATTCTTTACAGGATCAGCAGGGGGAAAAGGGGATCAAAAGCTCGACTCATTCAAGAAAGGCTTATCCTTTAAGAGAGGGAGGGAATTCTTTTTAAGACAGAGGCAATCTGCTTTTGCGAAGAGAGAGAGAAAAAGGCAGAAGAGGACGATGGCAAGTCCTCGCCAGTAGGGGTTTGTTCATCAAAGGGGGGAAAAAACTTCGACTTTGGAGGGACCAAACAGGACTGATCGTCATTGAGTAAAAGCAAGAAAAAAAGCGCGAGTTGGCGGATAAAAAAGGGTTTCCGATGGTTTCTGACTTATCAAGAGAAAAGGGAGGGTTGCGGCGACGGAAGCGCTGAAACTCGCTCAAAATAGGATAGTAAGGGAAACCAACTCATTCTCGAAAAGGAAGGAGAGGGAGGAGATGCAGGAGGTCATTTTAAGGGTCCCTGTCCGATTGTTTGGTGGGTTAAACGGGAGGAAACCTTTATAGCGAGGATAGCTCCGATTTTTATCGTGCAAACAAGGAAGGGGGATGGCATATTGGACGAAAAATTGAAAGCACTAATATGGACTGGGTCACGCTCCAGAAAAACTCTTAGACGGATTCCTCCAATTCGGGTATGCCGTCCCACCTACTAAGGGATAATAGAATATACCATAAATTGTCCGAGAACCGGTTCACATTGGCAACAGGTAAAAATTTGGCGCAAAAGGGGGGGGGCTTCAAATTCCACCTACTGCTTCATTCAAAGTTGGAGGTTATGGTGGGGGGGGTAAAAAAAAAGAAAAGGTATGTCTATGGCGAAAGGAACTTCAAAAGTCAAACAAAGGAAGTCGAAATAAAGAAGCTAGGCGTTCTTCGGTACAGTGAGAACGGTCTAAGCTCTTTGAAGACCACTAACTAAGGGAAACGTTACAGGAGCAGGAGAAAGGAAAAGGCGGTCTATAGCTGGGGATGATACTAGTTTCAACGAGTCAGGGGGAAAGAGGGATCCGCTTTTATGAAAAAGCTTGCTAGAATAGGAATAGCCTACTCTTTCACCAAAGATTGATTAGAAAGTTAGTTGAAGTGAGATCGACACAACAACAACGGGGAGATATATCGAACGCTATAATCCAAAGAAATCTGAGAAGGAGTGGCTCGGCTAGTGCGAAAAGGGCATAACTCTATACCGTCTGTGTCTGTTCAAGCTCGGAGAAAAAGAGGATTTTGGTCCAAAGTCGCCGATCATGGACGGGAGGGGGCGCCCTTGGAACGCTAGAACGTCAGACGAATCCAAAATCGCGTCCTATAAAAAATAGTCCACTGCTGAAGACACCCTGCCGCCTGCGTCATTGAATGGGTTTGGAGTTAAGAAACTGCTTGAAGGGAAGCCGGCTGAAACTCCACTTATGAGCAGTAATGTGGGGAGGGGACCCAGCACGGGGAAAAACTAAAATGATACCAAAAAAAACCGCCTGCAAGAAGGAGGGATGGTTCAGCTATCTTATTAAAGCAGGAAGATACTCTAATCGGATAAGTATCAGAGTCGCGCGAGGACTGGCTAGTTCTAAAGGGAAAGATCTCGGAAGCCCGGACGCGCCGAAAACCACTGCCAATGCAGCCTTGTTGCGGACCTATCTCTTACCGTCCGAATCAACTTTCTATCACAAATGAATAAATTAGGGGGGTGTGATCTTCTTAGAGATACATATGCTTGGAGAAGAAAGAAGAAAATTCGTCGCTAATGCTAAAAAGATTCTTTTTTCGTCAAGAGAAGGTTGACTCTAGTGAAAAAAGCACCCTACAGAAAAAAGGCTATTGGGAGATCGGAAAGGAAAAAGAACTCCAACAAAAGGGGTCTGAGCTCTTTTTGGAAGAATTGAGGGAAGATAGCGCGGACAGAAAAAATAGTACCTCAGCCCAGTCGCATGTTAGACAACAACCTAAGAAAAGGGTCGGACGCGCCGGATCATAAGACAACTGTTTTGGCATGAAAACTCTGCCTCTTGAGGAAAAAGGAATTCCCGCAAAATATGGTGTCAGCATCAAGTCGTGTTTCCAACGAATATGAGTAGGGGTCTTGGGTTGTGGACGGAGTGGGTTGGGTCAATAGTGAGGGAGTGGGTGTGGGAAGGATGAAAGGGGAGTGGTGAAAGGGGTTGTGATCGGGCGAGATGAAGGTGGGTGAGGATAGAGAGAGTGAGGGGAAGAGGGGGAGGGGGAGATAGGCGGGTGGGGGGATATGGGCGGGGCAGATGGAGGAGGATTTAAATTTAGGTGGAGCACGCGTGGGAGAGAGGAACAGTGGGGGTGGGAGGGTTTGATGTGAGGGAGCTAGTTGCGTGAGGGTTGGGGAAGGGGCGCGAGGCGGTAGGGCTGGGAGAGGTGGAGGTGTTGAGGGGGAGGAGGGGCGAGGGGGGAGGTGAAGGGAGAGTGAGGAAGGGGGGGAGGGTGGGGATAGGGTAGGGGGAGTGGGGGATGGAGGGATGTGGGGGATGAGGGTATGGGGGTAATGTGGGAAAGTCAGTGAACGCTGTCCCTAGGGTGCGGGGAGCACTATACGGGAAAATCAGTGACGGGGGGAGTACCCGAGCGTGGGCCTATGCCGTTGTGGGGGGTCGTGTCTCCCCCACGGATGGGGTACTGGGTGTGGGGGTTAGGTGTTGAGGAGTAAGAGGATGGGTTAGGGAGGGTAGGTGTGTGGGCGGGGCATAGGGGGAGGGGAGGGGTGGGAGTTTAGGGTGTAATAGGTAGAGGAGTGAGTAGTCCCACACAGATGTACTGCGTCGGGGGGCCGTTTGGTGATAAGGGAGGTTTTTGTGGGTTTGTGGGGGGGGTTGTTTTGGTTGGTGTTTGTGGTTGGGATTGCGTTGTGTGTTCTTTGGTGGGGTTTTTCTTGTTGCTTTTTCTTTTTTTGTGTTTGTTGTTTTTTGGTTGTGTTGATGTTTTTTTTTTTTTGAGCGTGTTGTTTTTTGGTTGTGTGTTTTGTGTTGGTGGTGGGTGTGGGGAGTTGTGGTGTTTGGGTTGTGGTTTTTTCGTTGTTGTGTGGGTTGTTTTTTTTTTGTGGTTTTTGGTGGGTTTTGGGAGTTTTTTGGCATTGCAGGGCGTTGGGTTTTTTTTAATTGGTTTTTGTTTTGGTTGTTTGTGTGGTTGAGGTTTTTTTTTTTTTTTTTTTGGTGTGGGTTGTGGTTTGATGGGTTTGCCTTGGCGATGGGTGCTTGGATGTTGGGGGGGTGTTGTTGGATTTTCTTTTGTGGGTTGGTTGAGTTGGGGGGGGGGGGCCCATGGCCCCACCGCGGCCCCACCCCCCCGCCCAGCCTACGCCCCACCGCAAAGTAACAAAAGAGCACCCCCCCCCCCACTCCTTCCCCCCCCCTCCACCCCCCACCTCACCCCCCCTCCCCCCTCCCTCCATCCCAGCCCCCCCCCCACAAAACCCGCCCCCATGGTGAAATTGAAAAAGGAAAAGGGTCTAAAAAACTTATTTGTCGTCAACGTAGATGTTTATCTTTATGTCTAGGGGAGTATTAACATAATCTCGGTCCGTTAAGACGCATAATCACTTTCTGAGGGTTCGGAGAAGACGCGAAGGAAAAATCAAGATGCATTTTTTTGGAAAAGACTCTTTGCGATGAAGAATGAGGTCACTTTTCCAGAGAAGGCTACACGTCTCAAAGGGGAAAATACCAAGGGGGGGAGGGAACTAAAAAAACGGCTCGATTTTTCAGTGGGGCGAAGAGTCCAGCGACCAGGGAGGGGGAATCCTTCTAGTTTAATACGAAGTGAGGCCATTTCTCTCCGGAAGGAAAAAGTGGAACTATCGACGCCGCGGAGAACCAGCTTCTTAAAACAACAATGGTGTTATGAGGGGATATCCTGTATCGCTAAAGTCGCTACTGAGCAAAAAAAGGCTGTTTAAAAATCCGTAAAGGAAAGACAGGAGACCTTTACAAAATGAGGCCAAGGGAGGGAAAACTTCTCTCCCTCTGAGACGTATACCTGTCCCGTAGAGAGGTCTAAGCCTGGGCACTTCCCTAGTGTCTGAAACGAGAATCCCTCGACGTCCTGACAAAAGAGAAGAGGGGGGTATTCCAGGGGGTAAGGAAAAGTTATTCTGACTGACTTTTAAAGTATTTTGTCTTCGGAAAGGGAGGTCACTATTTCGTCTGCGGAAGCATGATCTCAGCTAAAGAAGAGGGGGTACTTGTATAAATGCCACGAGTTCGGAAAAACATCCATCAAAGCTCTTTCATAAAAAAAAGATTCTAATACCTCGGGAAGGTGGGCGGTCTCGCGAGCGGAAAGAAACTTCTCGCGAAAAATCTGGCTGTAAGCTTTTTGGAGGGGAGCCGAGGAAAAGACAGGCCACTCGAAAGAGGAAAAAAAGCGCCAGAAGGCCTTTATCACCTCAAAGAGGAAAACGGCTTCGACTCAGGAGAGATATGTGTCTGGCGATCTGAAAAGGTGTCTCCATGGAAGGAGGGGAAATATCAAAAACAAAAAGACTCAGAAGCTCGGGGAATACGACAAATACAACCATCGCATTCTCGAAAAATAGATTCCACAGGGGGGGGGAAATCGAAGATTCGTGAGAAAGCAATCAATCTCTCAAGATAGGCAAGCGCGACTTCTACTTGGACGGCAGGATGCAAATCCTCA
>Ga0179591_1298140_pt1 | contig 12691 bp, 18 predicted proteins | sample CZOMad2_1_08_16f_FD_182891 | JGI IMG/M metagenome (GOLD analysis project Ga0179591, IMG submission 182891) | Vadose zone soil fungal communities from Angelo Coast Range Reserve, California, USA - CZOMad2_1_08_16fungal (PacBio error correction) | ecosystem: Environmental > Terrestrial > Soil >...
AAAGATGGCTGCACACCTTGGGCTCTAACAAAAATTGGCTCCCAGATACGATACTCTTTTAGAAAACGGTGGGGGCGGATGTGGGGCAAACGGCGAAAAACGCTCAATAAGGGGAAAAAATCTCACCGAGAGCCATGAGGGAAAGAACCGCACTTTATCCAGGAACCAAGCTAAAGACGAAGGCCCAGGGTAAAATACCTTTTACTCAAGAACGGTGGGGGGGGGCGTCAAGGTACAGCAATCCCTTGGGGAGAGAAGGTCCTAAAAGTGATTTTTACAGAAGGAAATTTTCTTTCTTGTGATGGGCGCGGGGGGGAGACGAAAAAAGAAAACTTCTGAGTACTTCGCTTACACTGTTGTGACTACTGGGTCTTTAAGGTAAATGACAAACGGAAAAGGGAAAGTCACATTATATTCTGGTTTCCAAGAAATGAACTTAATAAAACCTCTTATCCCTGCTTTTTATCAGGAGTGTGAGGTGACACTGGACTTCGGGGGGGATAGTTGGACTAATTCTCAACCACCACCGGAGGGGGGTGGACAAAGAACATGGAACAAATGTGGCCCTCCTCGGCTCACGAGGGAGAGTAGGGGGACTGGATCGGCGGAAGGAGAAAACCGGATGGGACAAAAGAGTTGCGGGGGGATTAGATCGAATATGAAAGAAGCGTAAAGGTGTGGGTAAAGTGGAGCGCGAGAGAGGGGGGAAAGAGGCGGGGATATCGCGGGCAGGGCGTGAGTGCAGGCGAGCAGAGGAGAGAAAAGGAGGGGAGGTGAAGAGGGAAAGGATGGTTTAAATCCTCATTGGAGGGAGTCTATCGGGACCGAGACAAAACTATTTATACAAAAGGTAATTCTTAAAGGAGGTGAGGGGGGGGGGGGCGTAATATCTTTCCATGCAATAAGCCCGAAACGCTGTAACGGTCTGTATTTGGGACAGGGGCAAGATACACTGCTGTAGAGTTCTTTCAAAAGCTAGCGAGGTGACTGTCGTGAAGGGGGGTACCAACTTTCATTGGGGGGATTGTTTTCCCTTTCGAAAGGGTTAAGGGTGTCATCCTCAATGAAGGGGAGCGGGAGCAGTTGGTACTTTCATACGCTTAGCCGGAGAAAACCGCCACACCTGGGTCAGGAGAAGCGTTATGGAGAGGTGGGGGGGTCAGAGGAATTGTGAGATTCCCATGTGCAAAGGATCCGAGGACTGGGGTTTTGCCGGGGAACAGGCCGAGCGGACGACTGAGCTCGCGAAGAACAGGAGGTCCAAGCGGAGGAGGTATTCTCAAGGGGGGCGGGGCGACGAAACTGCTAAATACATACGCCACACTACAAAACTTGGACCGGAGTTTACCAAAAAACGTTCACTGTACAACCGTGGGTGTAAAGGCGCGCGCTTTTATAAGCCGCGCATTTTCCAGGTGGGGGGAAAAAGCCGTCCTTCGGGATTCACGTTCCCGCTCTAATGCAGGTGCTGACCAGTAGTTGGCGCCGGTCCTTTTGGACGTCTCATACCGGCGACAGGGGGTAGGATCGTCGGAGACGTTCCTATTTTCCAGTCGTCTCGGGGATGAAAATCTGGTGAACCTTCGTCTCACTGTGGAAAAAAAACGCCCGTGGGTCTCGGACAAAGGAACCGAGTCGGTGTGCATTGAAGTCGCCTCTAGTAGAAAAAAAAGGCTAGGTTAACGTTTAGTCTGTGGGGGGACAACTTGACCCGTGTTAAGTTCGGGCGATTTCGGCACGACCAGCGGCGGAGGATCGTCCGATGGGAAGAGATAAAAAAAGAGGTTTTATTTTCCGCGAGCGACGATGCCTAACTCGCCTTTCGCGATTTAGGCCTCTCCCTAACGCCCCCCCTGAGAAGGTTCACCGATGGGTAGGGAACGGCCCGACGAGCGCGCCAGAACCTTCCGTCCCCTCGGACCAGGGCATTGTTGGAGCGCGGCCCGACGAAGAAAGGGAGCGCTGCACGGTTTTGGTGGCTGGGGAGGCTGCGGGGGCAACACGCTCTTTTGTGGTGGACTGGGCTTGCCGTTGAAACGAGGGAAGGTGCACGGATGGTGGCAGGCGACGAGATCCGGCGGAGAGAGACTGAACGATCAGTTGTAAGGGCTACAGTGAATTGGGGTGCACGGGAACACCAGGCCAGAGCCCCTTCCCACTGGACTCGTTTTAGGGAGGACTAATCTTTCTAGCTTACCTTGTACCAGAGCGGGGGTGCGTGTGTTTAAACAGTCTACAAAAGTCGGGAGGGGGGACATGTGAGGGCGGGCAAACCTGAACAAAAAGGTTTGTGGGGTGGGGTGTATGTTTTACGCGTCATCTTCCTATTCGGAGTTTCGTGTGGGGGTCTCGGCTTGTCAGGCTAGCTCCAGGGGGGGATTGGCGCCGATTTGGGGGGACAATTACTCTACTCGCTCAAGGCGGGCTCTATGCGACCGCCGTGGTAAAACCTTGGGCGAGTTTCAGTGAAGGAGGATTCCTCGGAGTCAAGGTTTCCAAAGTTTCGGTAAACAACACGGGTTGTCACGGTGGAGACGGACTTTCTCTCGGGGGAGGGGAGGGTATGTATCCACTAGGTGCTGGCGAAGGTCTTCTAGCATGTTGCCTAATGGAACTCGCAAAAACACCCCACCTTCTCAAACGCTTTGTTATGAGCAATACTTGGGGTCATGGGAAATGCGCGAACAGGCGTGGGGTGCCAAGGCGGGTTGGCCGGAGCTGTGCCGGGAGAATGAAAGAACGACCCATGTGGGAAGCCGATCAGGATGGGGTCTGGGAAAGGGGGGACCCCAGCCGAGAAGGGTTATGACGACGAAAGTTTGTGGCGTGGAACTCGTAAAACGTAACTGGGACTACTGGGGAAAAAGAGCCCTAAAGGGGGTGGGAAGTCCGGTTGTCGTTGGAGGGGGGGAAACGGCACGTAAGGGTTGGGAAGGTGTGTGTAGCAGACGGGGACGAGGGGTGGGGATCCGCCAATCCGCCGGTGAGGGACGTTAAATGTGAAGGCACTTGGTTGACGCCGCCCGTCAGCGGCTTTACGAAGTGGGAACGGGCTGTAAGGGCGCGGGGTGTATTTTGGGGAAAGGAGCAGGGCACAGCTGAAATTTCAGGTAGATGGGAAGTGACCGGGCGAAACACGAGACACGATTCGTGACGCAACAGGAACGTGACAATGAAAGGGGTAGTTAAAAACAAAAGTTGGACGGCGCGTAGGTTCTGGTCACCTCTGCCAGAAACGTGGAACGATGCTGGGGAGGGGGGGGTGGGCGGCCCAGTCATGCTCAAAAGAGACGGGACGGTTGCTTGTTGCCGGCTGTGTGTGGTGGGGGGGACGAAAGACGGAGGTCAGAGGGGCACGGCGGAGAGCTGGGGGTCTGGATGGAAAGTATACCCCGCGACAACCAGCCGACGGTGTTGCGCGTTAAAGGTGATTGAATTAAGGCGGCTGGGAAAGCAAGTTGTCGGGGGGCGTTGGCGCGTGGTGGAAGCACATGTGAGGTCACCTAGAAGCTGACATCCCGTGGCCGGCCAAGCGGGGTGGGGGAATGTTATTTAGGCGGCAGTATCGGGTGGGGGGGGGGGGGGGGGCGTTGAAAGGATAGGTACGTGTACTGCGGGAAGGGGAGGGGGACGAAGGTGGGGCGGCGGGATCACAAAATTTTCAGGAGAAGCCGGGCAGTATGTAGGCCCTGCACGAGAGGAAGGGGGGAGTCTTAAGAACACGTCGGTCTGGCAGACAGTGATGACACACAAGGAGCCAGAGAAAGGCAGCCACGGGACGTACGGAGTTTTTTTGTGAGAACGAGAGGTGCAATGGTGAAGCGGGGGGCGGCACATCCGGTCGCTTGCGAGACACCGGCGGAAAGCATTTTGGCGAGGAGAGTTACAGCGCACGGTTCCCGGGGACACTGATTGATCTCACATTCTACCTTGGGGGTGACCGGGGTTTTCAGTCGTTGTATTGGAAGTATCCGCACAGAAAGTGCGGGGATTTGTCGCATTTGGGTGGAGTAGAAGGGGGACCACGTGTAGTAAAGGAGGTGTAAACTTCGACGGGGGAGAAGATGTTCGACGCATGCCTTTATTGTACAGGGAGGACAGCGGTGCGGGACCAACTCTTTAAATTTACTATAGGATGGTTCGGGGCTGAATCGGTCGTGCCGCCAAACGGGGGGCGGTAAATTGTGGGGTGCTCCGCCCATTAAACCCTGGTGGGGGCCGTCTTTGGTGGGCAAAAAAGGGGCGACCAAAATGGGACAGCTGCTGGCCGAGGGCCGGCACGAGGGAAGGGGGTGACGTCTCGCGTTAGGATTTTTCAGGAAGGCGGAAACGTAAGAAAAATACTGGCGAACGGGCTAAAAGGCTCCTCTAAAAAACTTTTTTCTCATGATGATCAGGATGTGGGAAAGATTCTCTGGAGGGGGAGTCTCCGGGCAAAGGAGCAAGGGGTATCCACCAGACAACCGTCTTGGGGATTTTTGCTGGGGTCGGGTGAATAATGCTGTCTGAAGGGGTTCGTCTTATTGGGCGGAGGAAACCTTACTGATCAAAGACTCAACTACATCACCGAGAAGGAAAGGGAACTTGGATACCGCAGAATTTTATCTGAAAGTCGGGCGAACGCGAGAAACACTAGTGAAGTTTTTTGAAGAGTTAAAAGATCAATCTTACCGTACACGGGTCTCGGCAACATGGGGGAAGATAGATTACTGAACGCGATATCAAATTGCCCCAGCAAAATACAGGGACGAGAAACGCGCATGTCCCGTACAGCGAAATACTGAGGGCAGAGACGGAGTTCTGTGGAAGATCTACGACGGGGAGACCTTAAGTCATTTTATACACAGGGAGAGAGGGAATCCAATGAATGTCACAGGGAGGGTATTCATGACGATCTGAAGGTCAAACCGCCGAAAAGGATACGCGGTTGGAAACCAACTCGAAAGAAGGTTTGGTAACGCTAGGCAAAGACGTAGGGCATCGTGAAATAACTCCGCTCCGATCGGCTGTAAAGGGAAGACGGGGGGGGGGACGCGGTCCAAAGCGTGTCGTCTGCTTTACGAATGGTCTGACTCACTGATACCAAAGGGTCGGATGCTCTGCAGAAAGGAAAAGGTTTCAAAACGTGGTCAGGGATGACAGAGGGCACACGTTGTCCGGGACAGGCGTGCAACAGGTGAATCCTCTCCAAAAAAAAAAAACCAGGATTCAAAAATAGGAGCTACTTAACGCCTGGCGGACACGCCAGGGTCGGAGCGTACGGTCAAATGGACCATGTTAGTCATCCGACGGTCTATGATAACCGTTGGCAGCGACCGCAGGAGACGCCGCTAAGCAGGAGGAACGCTTCCTTGAAGCTAGTACAATTAAGCACTGATACGAAAGAGGAAAGGAGGCCTAGAACCGAATGGTGCAATCTGCCGTGAACGGCAAAAAACCGTTAGGTGACACAAGGCGAAGCGCAGCAGGCGGTGAACGCACTGTTTCAGAACAGGTGACGCCCCGCTTACGACAGGGTCCTCTCGCTCCCTTACAAAGAGGGGACAACAAATGAAGCTGCTCACCGTCGGCGATCCCGGCACAGCAACGAAGGATTCCGGCGAGGCGTTGGTATTAATCCCCTGGTATTGCTTTGCGGGGTACCTGATAGCCGCGTCAGAGGAGGCGATCTAAATACAAAAGGCGTCGCCGTCAGGACGGCTCAGCGGAGGGCAGATTGACGGGTGATTTTACGACGCTGTTCGCCAAGACCCACCAGCGATAAAAGGGAGGGGCGTTCCACCCGCGAAAAGGATAGCAAGATGTATTTGCCTTGCGCTGGCAGGGGACGCCGCTGTGGGCTCCGCCGATTGCCCGCAGAAAAAACATCGACAAACACAAGCCCATGATACTCCGCACCAGAGACAAAGGCTTAAAGGATCAACGTCCCCTACATCCTTTAAAAACAGCTCATCATGGAAGTAAAGTCCACGGATGCGGGGCGAGAAAAGAAGAACCCGAGGTCGGCCTGGCCTTAGCGCGGAACATAACGCGCCAGGCGGAACGTCAACCCTGGCAAAGAAGCTCATTCAAAGTATGGCTTAGGACGTGACAAAAGACAAACTGCTGCAACCAGGGTTCGCTGTACCAAAACGCGGGCCCAGGGAAAAAGGGGCTCAGATAGGTTTAACGATACTTCTGAATAGAAAGAACGGACCGAGACTGGGGGGGGTTCAGACGAAAAGAGCTTTTATTCAAGGCACCTCCTTCACCACTTTAAGAAGAGACGAGGAGTAAACTTTCAAATTACGGTGCACCATGTGTACCGTCAACTTCACCGCGACTAAACGCTATGGAGATGAAAAAGCAAAGCTAACACCTGAGAAAGAGCGGGGGCACGGTCGCCTGAATTCAAAAGATAACTACGCGTGCGGCAACAGGGTCCCAACCCGCCGCTGAAGCAATGTGGCCAGCGGTGGTCTGAGCAGGGAAAGGCGCTGCGCCAGACACGACCGAAAAACCAGAGGGACCACACGCTTTCCACCTCATGTCTACCATGGTCCAGTTGGATACAAAATTTTTTCAACGCCTTTCTCAATGTGGGGCAAGCCTGAGGCCTCTTGTGCAGGCGAACGGGGAGCCGGATTACTGCACAATCGGGAAACATCAAACGCCGCCTACAACGGAGGTAAACCACCAACCGACACCGGGCGATAACTTTTCCACGCCACAACCAGGTATGAGACCTCGGGACGAAAAAACAACACCGGGGGAGGAAGGGGCCCTGGCAGTTAGGGGGTGCAAAAAAAGAGGGTGTACGACAACGTCCACAGGCTAACACGCCGCCTCCGCACTCGAAACCTGGCCTTCAACAGAAGCAGACTGGCAAAGATGAAAACAACTCTTAAAATACGGCGGCTCGGGCGCGTGAAGAAAATATGCTAGAGATCATAACCTCGACAGTCGCTGGACTTGGAAAAGGAAAAACAGAAGGACACCGCCAAAACGTCACGTAATGCTTCCTTGACGTACGGCAACGCATCCGGCAACACATCATCAACCTTGCCGGGCAGAACAAAAATCATACGACCTTCCCACAGGTTTCAACAAAGGACATCTTTACGAATGAAAGGTGTGCTAAAACACAGACCGGGTGTCTCGGGTCTCCGCAAGAATGAAGAAAAGACCGACACGAACAAAAGGAGCGCAGGGCCACCTCGGGAGGTCTCGTGCACTCAAATAAAAAGAACCCAAACAAAGTGAACGTACTCTGAGGCTCAATTTCCCGTACGGGGGCGGAACAAAAGTGGAAGGGGGCGAACCACACGTTCACCCCAGGACCAGATGGCGGGACGTATAAACCAACCAAAAAAAAACATCTCTCCGTGCTGACCCAGAAAAAAGCACGCATCTATACGTGACTTCCCACTCCAAAGAAAAAAAAAAGTGCGAGGGCTAGAGACATTCAGGGGGAAAAAGGGGTGTTCAGCAGGCACTGGAAAACTTTCGTCGGAAATGAACCCTATCTATGGGGGTTCCCTGCAAAAGAACATAGGTTTCCAAAGCCCACAGCCCTGAGGCTCCTTAGAATCTCGAAGCGGAACAGAGTCGTTTCCAATCGTTCAACAGACCATCAGGTTCAGAGAGATGTAACATAAATCCATTATCAACTCAAATATCGGTTCTAATTTGTCAGGGCCAGAGGTCATAATGGAACCCCCTAGAAAAACCAGCACCAGGGGAGAAAACGCACCTATCGCTACCGCAGCGATCGAGCCGACGGTCACCAGTGTTCCCAAAACCAAGTGGAAGGAAAATCGTACCCCTGCCTCCCACTCCCCTTCAAACGAGAATACTTAAAAGGTGGGAACGAGTAGGCTCCCCAAAGGGCGGTGGTGAGCATACAGACGAACACGAAGAACTCTTGATGCAAAAGGGCTCTACATGGAAGGGGAGGAAAGGAGAAGAAAAAACGATAAGAGCTGAACCTCTCACAACTTAAACCAAAACAAACACCGAGGGTTAAAGTCGAACGGGAAGGGACCATTCTACTTCACTGTTCACAACAAAAAAGAAGCGGGGTAAACACTTCATCTGAGAACTATAAGGAAGAAAAAAAGGGCACCTGCACGAAAAGAAAGGGGCCATTGGGGGGTCAATTACAAAGGGGAACGGATGTCAAGCGGTTCGAAGGGTCACCGAAGCATCCGGGGCAGCCATCAAAATAGCCCAAAGGCAAGAACGCGTCAACGGCAATTACAAACAAACATAAAACCATCGGTCCTTAAACTTGGTTTCATGACGAGCCAACACAACGTCACTAAGGAGTTTTGATTCACGGCGCACATGCCCAGACGAAAAGGTAGGAAGATGATCTTAAACTTTTGGACGGGAGGTCCGAGACTGGAGGCTTTCTAAGATAGGTGACTCTTGAGGCTTAGGGGGGAAGCATAAGTAAATCGGGGGGATTGGCGGGTTGTATGGGACGGGTCGAGAGACCACTAGTGGGGGGTGGTCAATTCTCCATTCAAAACTCTGGGTCTTTTTGAATAACCAGGACACTGTACGTCAACCACCCTGTGAAAAAAGGGGGAAAAGAAAGGTGCAAAAAGAAAGTTAAAACCCTTGGTCTACGGCGACCTTGGGACCGGAAAAGCTGGTCTCGCGCTAACATCTAAAATAGGGCGCAAGAGTGAGGCAAGAAGAGTTTTACCAAGAAACCTTCTCAGCAAGAAAGGACTCCTGAACTTCCCCAGAGGGAGAAGGCGAACGGCATGACAATTGGGGGCAGGGTACGAGGACGGTTACCAAAAGCGCAACTGCGGTGGCCAACTTCTCGCAGGAGAAAAGTATCAATCGGGATGTAAATTGGAAAATCGGAGGTAAAACGGAAGGGACAGGGGAGTCCATTGCGGGTCCAAAAAAGGGGAAGGGAAGAAGGTCTGTAACTCATCCGTTTCCAAAGGGGGAGGACGGGGTCTTACTCAGGGAAATTTATGGCCTACGATTCCACTATAGAATAAGAAAAAGTAAGAAGGGGGGACAACCAGGTGCGGCTCAAGAGGCTCGTAAGGTTCTACGGGTCTGTTTCGTCAACCAAAAACTATAAGTATGGAAAAACGGAAACACCTGTGACCTACCGCAAAAACATCGAAAGAACGGAGAACGTCAGGTATCGAAACAGTTGGGGGGCTAGGGAGCGGAACGGCGAATTCCGTACTTAACTGCGCAGCAAGACCTCAAGGGGGGAGACAACCTAGCCAGGTAAAACATCTACAGGGATCCGGGAGAAGGGTGCGAAATCGTCGCCGTTGTCCGTCTACAGAACAGGTGATCTGAATACAACACTTAATAAAAGGAAGCGTTGAAGCCATGCGTGTCTGAACAAGGAAAGAGAAGGGTTGAACTCAAAAACAATACCTAACTTAGAATCAGGAAAAAGTTGTGCTCGTTAGGGGACAGGGTCTACGTAAGAAAGCTGGACTGGGGTGTTGCTTTCGGGGGACAGCCCTACGGTCATCCGAACCAGGAGACCTAGGAATTGGCGCACGGAGGTGCAGAAAAGGGAGATCTAATACGCAAACAACAATGAGGAAAAAAAGGAGGGGGGGAGGAAAAAGTGAAGAACCCAGAGGGACAAGCCAGAACGAAACGATGGGATATTTGATTGAAGGGCTGCGAGCCCATCGGGAAGGAAAAGTTCATCGAGTGAAAGTCATAAATAAAAACAAGTGTCCGCGACGGGGGGAGTCTTTTTTGGCAAGAAAAACGTAAAGGGTTCATGCCAGCCGAAAGGGACAACTGGCGTGTTTGGTGTTCTGAAAAGACAAGTCTGGGCAGGGTAGGGAGACACGCGCGAAGAGGTCGTAAACACCGGCATTGGGAGATGATGTTTCCTCTAACCGGAAAAGGGGGGTAACCTGAGGTCTCTAATGGAGAATATTGGGGAGCGTCAGTAAAGTGAGGACAGCCCACTGGTGGTCGTCCAGACGTTTATCGACGTGATGGGAGGAAACTGTTGAATGGGAGTGGCCCGGAACATGGGACTGGGGAGTGAATCAAGGCGACCCTCTTAACGAGAACGCTCGCCCTCCATGAAGGACAGGCCTCTTCCTTATTCTCAAGATTGGTACGACAAAAGAGGATTACAAGAAGACCCGAAGAAACCGACCTCTGGGGGAAAAAAGATTGCTGTCCACAAGTTTAGCTAGCCGGCATAGCGCCGGTGAAAAGTTCCTTGGTGGGAATCCCGCCCAAAAGGAGGACTGCAAGTAGCTTGAGGAACGGGAAAGGCAAAAGCGTTGTACAGGGACTGGGTGACACCCGTGCAGGAATAATCTGCGGACGTTGGAGCCGGGTCGATCGGGCTGCCTTTAATGGAAAGATGGGATCTTCTTGACAGAAAAGGAGCCTCGTCTTGTAGGGGGACGCGGAACAAGACATGTCGGCCGTCCCGTCTCCGCGCCGGCCAATTCTGGAGGGATAACGGACCAGGTGAAAACAAAGTGACTACATGCAATAGGTAGGAGGTTGAAACCAGGACGGTTCTGGAGGAAGCGAACCAAAGAAATGTCTTGGGGCCTAGAGAGAAAGTGAACTTCAAAACGTGCCAAGGGGGCAAGGGGAACCGCGGCACTCCGAACAACCTCGAGGGTCAACGGATGGGGTAGGTTCTGGGGAAAGATAAAACCCTCGAACTCCGCAACATTGAGTACTATGCAGGGAGTAGGGCCTTTAGTCAAATTGCAAAAGTAAGAGCACTTGGAACGTTTTGGATTTGGACGGGGAAATCCGAGGGAACGCTAACTGTGGGGGGGGGGGGGGAAAGGTGTACTTTCAGGGAAGCGGGCCAGGGGCCCATAGTCGGGACGGCAAAAAGGCGGCGAGAACTAAGAACTCCCATGGGACGTTGGACGGAACGTTGTTGAAAGGAAACGGGGTGACGTAATTGCGGAAGGACAAATGGGGAAGTTCCGGTTTTCGGGTGGGGAAGATGCCGGGTTACCTGACGGTTGGACTGGGCGACAGAGGTAGAAGGGGGAAAGGTCGGCACAACGCACCACGAGGGGTCGGTTGTGTAAAAGGGTTGGTTCGTCGGGGATTATGGTGGTCAGTCGACCTGAACGGGGAAAAGTCGAAAAGGCACTGGTCTGGTGCCGCTAGGGGGGCGGAGGTCTGCGCACAGGTTCGCTAGGTCGCCTAACCGCTTCGGGAAGTGGGTGATACCGAGGGGGTAGGGGAGGTTGACGGAGATGCCGCGTCATGTAAAGAGTACTAGTTTAACTTGTATCGTCTGTCTCGGATCGGCGGTAGGGGGGTCCGTATGAGGGAGACGGTGAGTGGCTTGTCTGCGCCGTGGGTCCGGAAAGAGATTAACGGACGAATGAACCCACTTCGCACAGGGGGGGGGCGTGGAAGGGATGCTCATGATCTTTGGCTGACCGGGATGTAAAAACCGGGTGTGTGAACTGTGTTAATATTATCAGAGGGGGAGACGGCTGGGACGAAGGAGACCGATTCCGGGTATGTCCGAGCACAGAAAATCTGTTACTTTTAAAAAAAAAAGCGTCCTGGGGTCATTGACGACGACCGGTGGGAGGGTTGTTGACTGTTAAAAGTAAACGTATGGCGAAAAGAAGCCCAGTAGAAGTGGTGACGGTTGTCGTTTGCAGGTGGGGGGGGGGGCCGGTAAACTTAGGACTTGAGGGTGGTTAGGGGTGATGGGAAGCCGCTGCAGGGTTGTGAGAACCGCAGGGCTGTGGAAGTTGAAACTGGGGCCTACACGACTTGGGTTTCCAAATCAAAACCCTGAGGCCGCCCTTGAACGAATTCTTGAAAGTTAAGTTCTGCTGGGCAAGATATGGCTGGTTTGGAAAGGTGGTGGGGCCAGCAAGGTGGGCGGGGAGAGAATTGTCAAGCCTGGAGGGGCCCGAAAATGGACTCAAACCGCTGTCCTTCGGATCGTTGACATCGTGGGGTGGGGGGGGTGAACACCAGTTGGGAATAGCGGGTGGGGTCTCTCTAAAAAAAAGTACTTACCGGCACGGGTGACGAGGGGGGGGATGTTAGTCTGGTTGACAGAACCCAGTCTCATAGGAAAAGTGGGGACGGGGTGAAAGGGGCACGGCTGTTTGTCAGTGGGGAGGGCAGCGAGGTAGAGGTGACTATTGATTCAGTGTTGCGCGTAAGAAAAAGGTATCCCGCAGAACCTCCGAACTTTTCTTGACGCTGGCACCAGGTCAGAAACATAAAGGGAAACTGCGCTGGGGTCGTAGGGGGAGGGTTGAGTCGTAAAAATGTGGGGTGTCCCTTGGGGAAAGTTCCTTACAACTCGGCACGAACATGACCGGGGGACCGCGGTGGGTCATAAGAGTGTTGCGAAGACTGGGTTGGGGGTGATTGAAATGAGGGGAAGGTGCTGGTCGTTGCGGGATCGAATGTCTGCTATGAGCAACGGAGCTGTCCCGGAGAAGGGTCACTGGGACTGAAAAGCCTTTGTGCCGGGACCCCCACCGGAGCCGGAGTCCTTGAGAAGAACTGGGGTATGCGAAAAAACGTCCCAGTCGACCTGCCGAAAAGTTAAGGGAACCTGGGGGGTTTGGGTTGCTCTAACATAGGGGAATGGTTGTCCTTGTGGGCTTGAACAAACGTACGCCCTACTCAACATACAAAAGTTTTGCCGACATTGAAGGGGAAAACTCGGTGGGGAAAC
>Ga0179591_1257906_pt1 | contig 12690 bp, 15 predicted proteins | sample CZOMad2_1_08_16f_FD_182891 | JGI IMG/M metagenome (GOLD analysis project Ga0179591, IMG submission 182891) | Vadose zone soil fungal communities from Angelo Coast Range Reserve, California, USA - CZOMad2_1_08_16fungal (PacBio error correction) | ecosystem: Environmental > Terrestrial > Soil >...
AGGGTAAATAAAAAGCAGTGGCTCCTTATTATTTTTGGGAGAGTGCAAAAATGAAGGGGGGTGGAAATGAGACCAGGTCGGGAAGGCTGGACAGGAAGTTCCCATCAGCATAAAGGGGGCGATGGAAATAACCATCTCCCCGGGAAGGATAGCATTGATTCTCACGAAGAAATGAACACACCGACTCAAACTGGAACAGGAGCATAAAGTGTGGGGCGTAGAATTCCATCAAAAGGAAAAAAGACGGGGGGGAAAAACAAAAAAAAGGGAGATGCAACTATCGCGAAGGGGGGTCCCCGATGGGGGGGTTCAAGGGAAATAAATCAAGGAGAACCAAAGAACAACTGGTTTGTTGTTAAAGATGAATTTTGTTTTGTGAAAAAAATGAATGGGTTGGTGCAAGGATCGAAGAAAGAGGACCAACAATAAACAGCGATTTAACTTTAAAAAGGGTGTGGTACTGAATGTGGGGAGGGGGGGAGGTCGGTTTGGGGAGGATAGAAGGCAACCACCATTGCAAAGGGAATAATTGTACCTGCTGAGCTTACAACTTCAAAAAAGGAACCAAATTTCTCCGGAGTGCTTATCAAAATATTTGAAAACGGGTAGCACGGTCAAATGTCAGTGCAAAAGGGGGTGTCGGTCAAAAATCACAAAATGATTCGCGGCTCGCCTGCGGGGGGGTCTGGAAATCGAACGGAAGTACAGGGATTTTTGTTATGGAAAAAAGCCTTGGGTCAAAAAGGGGAGTGCGAACGATTACCAAACACCTGACATATCATTCAAAGAAAGGAACGGTGAAGGTGCATGTCGGGTTCAAATTGTCAAGGGCAGGAGGTAAAACAGTATCAGAACCATCGGAAAGGGGTTGGGGTGCAACTCTCAAAAGGGAACGGGGCAAACCACCTTCCTTTAAGAAGAGTAAAGGAAGATGTAGGGAAAACAAAAAGCGCTCAGTTGTAGCGAAAGAAAAGGTGTGAGGAAATGAGAGGTAACGGTTCCGATGTGGAAATCTTTCAAGTAAGGTAGGGGGGAGGAAGCCTGCAATGAAAACGGCTATAATTTTTTTCTTTTTAGAAAGAGGTGGGGGAGTGGTGTTAAACAGGTAGAGGCAGGGGGTTTCGGATGCTTTTTGGGAAGGGAAGTAAAATAAAGTTGTGGGAGAATCTATGGAGAAATAGGAAAGTTAACCGGGTCAGGAGGGGGGTTTACAGGATATTTTCATGGATACAAAGGTTGTATTGCAATAGCATTGGGTGAGGGAGAGCTCTCACAAAAAAGAAAAGAAAGAGGGGGAGAGGTGAATCATAAACCTATCCATGGAGGAAACTGCATAAAAATTTTTAGTAAAACCGGTTAAAGAACCGGGGTCATGTCTCCCCTAGGAGCACTAATCTTCCTGTAAAAAAAAGAAGAATGAGTTTATGGAACATAACTCGGAAAAGGAGGAAGAGGTGTTAAAACAAGCAACAGGGACAACTGTTCTACAAGGGAAAAAAAAGGATAGACAGCGTGGATGCATATCTTGGAAAGAAAAGACGAAGAAAGAACCTTAATATCAAACGCACAGGGTTGGGGTAAACCAGTCCCCCTTTCATTACAGCACTAAAGAACAGGGAGTGGGTTGGGGGGGGGGGAAACCATGGATACCCTCTGGGAAAGACCTTGAAACCATGAACGGTTGAAAGGGATAAAGAAATTCAAAAAAAGGGGAACTGATGGGGTGAATTTGGGAGGGGGGGGGGGGAACCTATTCCAACACAAGAATTGCAATAACGACATCAGAAAAACCGTGCCGGGAGTTAATAAAATATGAAAGGTTCGGTAATCGAAAAAATTTAAAGCATTGGCAGCAACAAAAGGGGAGCAAGGACAAACGGGGGGAACCTAAAATGGAAAACCGTCTAGACCAACAGAAAGAAGAAAGTTTTGAAATCGAACACACGAGGTGCAGGGTTGAAGTTGCAAAGGGGGAATATTTTTGCCTACTGCAATCCAAGGAAAGAATGAAAAGGGGTCGAAAGCCACTCTCCGGAGAGGGGGAAAATTCTGGCAGTATTGTACACCGAGAAAAAATCCCTCAGTGAAGGAAGGACACCCATTTTTAAGGTCATAAAAAAAAAGGGTTTTGGGGGCTGAAGATGTGAGTGATCTTGGAACCAAATGAGATTTCGGAATCAGGGGGAAAAAATACATCAAAAAACAAGAAAGCAGACAAAACGTTTTTGTCGATATGCTGGAGGGTCTTGAGGAAAAAAGGGGACTGGGCAATTTATGCTTTCTTCTAGGTGCAACGAGACATCGTGGGAAGGTACAGGCATGAGGATTTTTAGACGTTTTCATGGATATGAAAACCAACCCCCGGTTCGGAACGCCAACACGCGTAATGATTCAAAAACGAAGGTGAGCAGTGGGGTAAGGGGGGTTTGATTGTGGGTCTGAGAGGAAAGATGGGCGAATCCCCTAAGCGCTGGGGAAGAAAGAAATTCTGAAACAGAGGTAACTACCTTATTTCTTGGAGGGTTTCACAGAAATGGATCGCGAAATAATCCAAAACCGAAAAAGGATAGAGCCAAGAGGCAGGGAAACTTGGGGGGGGAAAAAAATTTTACATCTGCCACAAAAGGGGAGGAGGGGGAGAGCGATTGTAAGGAAAAAGCAGTGCCGAGGGGGGATAGGGGGGGGGGCAGGGGGGGGAGGTTTAGAAAGGTGCATGATCGCCTGGGCGGGCGGAAAAGCAGGAGGTTGGAGGGGTAAAAAATCACCGCAACCCTTAAGGCCAGGGGAGGCGAGGGGAACCGCCATAACCCATCAAATACAAACCGCTAAAACAACTTTTAAAAGTTAATAATTCAAAGCGTGCGCAGAATAGAGTACCCTTAAACGAAAAGAGAAAGGAATTTTGTAAAAGTGCCATATCGCTAACTATCATAGCAATGGGATCCCGGGCAGTCTCTTGGTGGTTTTCATCGGACAAGAAAAAACTTTGGGTTGGGGGGCTGAGGGGGGGGTTGGATTCATTGTGGGCAAGATCGGAAATGCAATCGGACCACCAAGAACAAGCATGAACTTTAAAAATGGGGGGTTCTAATGGGCACTTATATTGTCAGGTGGAGGAGGGAAAAAAAAAGGAGGGGGCCAACCCAGTTTTCCTTTGACAAAGAGGGAATGCAGTTCAGGGCTGAGCTGTACACTCCATTTGGGCGGGCAAACTAATTCAGTGCAGTAACAACAATATTAAAAGGGAGCACCTTCAAAGTCGTGTAAAGGAGAAAGAAAAACGGAGTGTTTGGGAGTCTTTAAAGAAATCAACCACGAAAGGATGAGCTTGCTCTCGAGGTAGTGCATCGCCCCAGTGGGGGGGGGGGATAAGGTGGTGGAAAATGCAGGAAATTTCAATGCGGCGATTACATAACATCTCCACAGTTAAGGAATTAAAAAAGTTAGTGGCTGGTCGGGTCAGCGTGTAGATTGGGGTGGCAAGAATAGGGGGGTGAAAAAAACCAGTAATCACGATCAAGAAGTTTTGTGTTTGGCCTTTGACTTTAAAAATTAAAAGTAGCAACTGACCGGAAGAAGGGCTTCACTCGTTATCCGTGCTGTGAAAAAAAAAAAAAAAAGTCGGGTAAATACTGGAAGGGTGGGCTGGTAAAATATTATGGGGAAAAAAACAAACGCTTGGTGGGAAAAGGAATTTCAGGCTGGGGGGGAGGGGGGGAAAGGGATGACACTTCTGCTAGTTTGGGTACGGGCTTTTGGTGAGGGGAAACAAGTAGAGAGGAGAGAAAAAGAATGGCTTGTTTTTTGGGTACAGGTTGGGCAGTCTAAGGGGAAACAACGGTTGACTTACCGGTTCAATGGAACTGTTTTAGAAGTGGTTTTCATTGTATGATGCGGAAAAGACAGGTTGTGAAGGAACACAACGGGGGGGGAGATAAGAAATGATGCAGCATCACAAGCCAATAAAGGTCAGAAGATTTTGAGGGAAAGTTAAATAGACAAAAGGCATGGGGGAAACGCAATATCCAACAACTAATTAGATGAACTTAACGCATCATGAAAAATGTATTCTACTGTTACCTCCTACGTGGTGAACAACAAGCCAGAGGATAACGGAAAAAAATTAAAGCAGTTGAAAGAGGTGAACATAGAAGAAGATCGAACCGAATATCAACATCGGAACAGGGAAAGTGAGAAAACGGGGGGTCTCTAAAGAGGGATAGCGGGGGGGTTGTTAATAAAAGGGAGAACGGAGAAAGACCGATTAAGGAGTCAAGGGGGGGGGAAAATGTAAGACTGAAAAACTTGGAATGATTTGTCAATACTGGGGTTTTTGGGAAGAGAAAAACAATCCTTTTGACAAAGGCTGAACGAGGGGGAAAAATTACGGCGGTTAGGTGGCGATTTTATGGTAGAGAACATTAAAGCAGGGGGGGAGAGAAACAAAAAAATTGGGGAAAAAGAAAACAAGGTAGATTGACATCGGGGGGGGAAAAAGAAAAAAGGGGAGCCACATAAAAGTCGGGGAAAATCAAACCAAAAGTGAACTGGCATTGGGAGGAGAAACCCTTTTTAATGATTGGTTTCTCTGGGAACGCCACCAGATGGAAACTAAGGGGCTAGCGGCAGTCTGAAAGAGATGGGGCACTTTTCTTGCGGAGGTAAGGAAAAACACCAAGCAATCAAGACGGAAAAAGGAAAGAAAAAAACCAGGTTGGACGTTACATCCTGGATAGTTTATGGGTATCAACGGGTTAGAAATGAGGATCTTTACAAAAAAGGGTCTGTGAAATCAAAAATATATCTCTCCCCACAGGTGTGTCGTAGGGTGGCTATCTGGCGTTGGTTACTTAAAACAAAGGAATCTGGGGGAGTGGGAAACTAGGATTAATAGTTCATATCATCTTTAAGGTACAAATTGCAGATGGGGGTTCAAAAAGGAGGGGGGGAGCCTTCTATTAAGAAACTGCCGGGTAAGGCTTAAAATGTGAAGTTATCTTGTAAAAAAAAAAAAAAGAGGTTGCATTGGGTTCGGGGAATCATCGATCACCGGTCCCTGGGGTGCTATGGGAAAGAAATACAATTGGTGCAGGGTAAGGGTGCGGGGAGGAAAGGGAAGTTGACGAGTCAGGACCTTATAATTCACCGGATAACAAAATCTCATGGGAAAAGGATTTTTTAACGGAATACAAAAAAAACCACTTGGAGGAGGAAGGAGAGAGTTGTAAGGAACAAAGTTCTCTTATTAGTTTGTTTGAATGGCAGGTTTTGGGGGATCACTTGCATGAGGTCCGTCCTTCGTCAAGACAACCGTGGCACAAGGTGTTGGACCTAAGTGTAATAGGAAAAAAACCGTGAAGCCTGTGCAGCTAAGGTCTACAATGGAAAGACACACCTAACACACTTGACTAAAAATCATTACCCGGCTGTGGAGAAAGAAAGGAATGCCATCCACGGATAGATAAGTGAAGCAATAAAGGGGCTCTTAAAGAGAAAGGGTATCCCTTGCTTCTCTTTTTTGTTACAGGAAAAAGAAAATCCGAGGACAATAAAACTTTTTGGTGAGAGTGAGTTTTGAAGATCCGTGTTGGTGAAACTCATAAGGCACAGCCAAACAAAGAAACAGAACAAATTAGGGTAAAATGGTTGTTTAAGGAAGGTCACCGTAGGAGGATGTCATTGAAAGGTACATGGAAAACCCCATTGAAAAAATCTAAAGGGGGAAGGGGGGACTATCTTCCACTAAAGGTTCAGTCCGCGGGGGCAATGAGGGGCACCAATCTTTAAAAAGTAAGTCAATGCCAGTAAAAGTGTTGTGGGGATAGTTAAAAAATAATCACCAAATGATTTCAAAGGGGAGAAGAACCTGGAGTTGTTCATCTCCGTTAAAATATCGTGGGAAGGTTAACTAAATCTGGGGGGGAAACAACAAGGCTGAGGTCGGAGTAAACAAAAAAGCCACCTTATAGCATCAGAAAGAGGTCTGGCGGTCAGCATGTGTAAAATTGGGGGAGGAGGGGTTCCTATCCATCTAAAAAGCAGGAAAATTTACTCAAAAAGTTCAAATGAAACCAAGGGAATGCGTTTAATAAGGGACAGGAATCCCTGTTATAACACCAAGAAGGAACGTTCGTTAAGGAGAGAGAAGGGTTGTCTTTCCTGTCTATCTTCAAGGTGAAGCTGGGGGGGATCTTGAGCGGTAGGTATCTGGAGAAGCTCCGGCTAAATTTTGTGGGCCGTGTTGAGAGCGTGTGTGAGGGGTGTAAGTAGTATGCGGAAATAAGGGTTGAAGACAGAAAAGGGGGGGGTGGTGGGATAATTATTTTTGGGGGAGGAATGGGATTGAAGATGTAACCGTGGATAAGGTGGGTAAAAGGGTATTGGGGGCTGAGAGAGGTTGGGGGGAGGAAATAAAGTTTGTGAGATAAAAAACCCACAAAGTAAAGAGAGAGAAAACAAAGGCTATTTAAAAAAAATCCACCAAGCTTAGAAACAGAGCAAAGTGAGAAAACGAGGTTTATGGGAACCGGTATAAGACGGTTGGGAAGAGGGTGCCCCATAGAATAGCAAAGGAGATCCTGTACAAAAAAAGGAGATAGAAGTTGGAGGAAATGCATTGTAAGAAAGGGGGGGTGGGCAACACAAAAAAGGGAAAAAACGAGGTCTACGGACATAGCAGAGTTTGGGCAGGGAACAGCTAAGACAAGAAGAAGTTAATCTCAAACCGGAACATTGGGAGAAAAACAGGCGGTCAACTACATGAACAGGAGCGCAGTGGGTTTTACATAAGGGGAACCGGATTCCGACTCTTAAACAAGGGCATGGAACGGGGGGGCCCGGGGGCAAAAAAAAAAAGTTTCCTGATTGTACATATTGATAAAGTGAAAGATAATGCCACAGGGGTAGATGAAAGGACACAAGGCAGGAAAGTGGAAAAATGTGGAAAAAAGATGTTCTGGTAGACGCCGAAGGAGCCTTGCAGAACCAAAAGCTTTTAGGACATAAAAGGAAAAAGCGATGACGAAACAAAGTCGAACACGAGGAGAGAGGGGTTTTTTTAGAAACAACCGATAGGGGCACTGGCAGGGCTAAACAGGTTTCATATTGGGAGAACTGAAAACCCGCGGCCAAAGGGAATGAAGGAAGTGGGTCAAAAGCACCGCGGGGGAAAAGTAAGGGGCATATTTTGGCAATTCTTTGGATGGCATGAACGAATCAACACGAATCATAATAAAGTTTTTAAGGGAAACACACAGCAGGGGGACGAAAATCCGCAAAAGGTTTATGGGTGAGAACCGATGGTTCTTATTATGATTGAACCAAAAAGGGAGCATAATCAAAAAAAAAATATCGGAAAACAAAAACATGGTTTAGGGCGAATGAAGGGGTCTTACCAAAGAGAGCCATGGACGATTCTAGTTGACAGGAATCTGGGTGTACCAATGCATATTTTTCGGGATGGACAAAATTCGAACGCGCGGGGTTAGATTCACTGGGGAAAAAAAGGGGAATCGGGGGGGGAAGTGTGGGATTGGGGGAGGGAGCTGGTCGGCCTTAAAGCGGTGGATCTGGACAATAGCCTACGGGGGTGGGGCCATATTTTTTCTCTTCATGAAAGAATAGAACCGGGGAAAGAAACTGAATGAAAAGTACCACAAACTAAAAAGAAAACTGGCTTTGTTGAGGGAAGAGGAGATAACAACCGAGCTTAGGAAAAAGAGAAAAGGAATTAGAAGAAAGTTCTCCAGGAGTTGGATAGGATTGACATGTTTTAGGTCCTCCCGTGGTCCAGAGGAAGTGCAGGAGAACCATAGGGAAACGACTCAGGGTGGGGGGGGGAAAATGAACGGACTGCTTTAGAAAACCAAGGTGTGAGAACAGACAATAAACCAGACCACTTTTAAACCAAAGGGGGAGAGGAAACCTGCGGCTTCATAGAGAATGAAGACTACTCAGGTCCGTGACCGAAGGAAAAACTAAATACGAAAGGGGATCAATTCAGGTCTCTGTTTGGGGCAGGAAAGGAAAACAGAATGAGAATAACAACTGTTTGGGGGGGGGGAGGTTTTTGGGGGGGAAACGGGGATATTGGGGGGGGGTGGAAATATCAAAGAAAAGAGTGCACATGACATAAACATCGAAAAGGGGAAAAGGGTGGTGTACTTAAAGGGTTCAAAAAAAACTGAAGAGGGATGTTCAGGTTTGGCGGGGCGGATGAAGAGAAAGACCTCATGGAACAAATAGACGAGAATGTCCTGCCTTTCGCGGACCAAACTTCAAGTACCAGGAGATGCTGGAGGCGGAGGAGCAACAATAGAAAGTTTAGAACTGCATGAAAAGTATAGAGGGGGTTTATGATGGAAAGCACCACGAGGTGGGAGGGGCGTGGAGAGCTGCGTGGGGAAAACTGCAAGCCGGTAATATAGGGCAAGTTTGGTTCGAAGCGTTGGGGGGCAATGCTTGTTCAAAGGCAGGGAGTACAAAACATCGCAACCTTTCTCATAACTCTTTTGAGGGCTGTCTCAATGGAGGGTGGGGAAAGAGGGGGGTTCACAGTAAAAGGAGAAAAAAATTTGTTAAGGAATTTAAACCAGTGAGGGACAACCAGTGACTGCCCCTTTAAAGAAGGAAAAATCGGGTAGCCATGGTACTAAAAACAAGATGGGCAGTTATTTGGGATAGATAATGTGTCTTTTGTGACTGTCACCTCGGTTAGATGGGAAGGATAAGAGGGAAGTAGCTGTGAAACGGGGGATCCGGGAGAAATTCAGGATAGAAAAATTTGGGGTGCCGGGGGGAAGCGGTGTGCTTGGGGGTGTCGGTATGGAAATGCGTGAGAGGAAAAAGAATTTCATGAGGATTTTGTGGGGAAAAAAATTATGGGGGGTGCTAATTCTAGAGAAACGGGGGTACGATTGTAAAAAGGGGGGGAATAAAAGCGGGGGGATCATTTGATGACAAGTGAGAAGCTTTGTGGGGAGTGAAAGAGCATGGGGATAAGACATCAACAACCGGAGGGAGGAAAGAAATTATCCCAAATTGATATTGGGGGGGGGGCAAGGACGCGGGAAACATGAAAATTATCACTGATAAATGGTTGAACCGGTAAATATTAAACGTGGTAGGTTCAGGAATGAGGACAAACATTATCGGTCAGGGGGAAAAAACAGCATCCGAAAAGAGAATTTTTAGAAGCTGCATATAATGTGGTTGGGTTGGCACCAAATACACAAACTTTCAAACTTAACAAAATTAAGATCCGTTGATCAGCTTCCATAAGCTAAACGGGAAAACTTGGGCAAGAGGAAAGGTAATAATGGGGGGAAAAGGCCTTCTCTAAAGAGGGAAAGCAGGCTTGGGTTAAAGTCATGGAAGCGAATCGTTTAACGGTCAGGTCAACGGGTCCTAGAAAAAAAAAAAAGGACGGAGTTAATCGGGGGGAGGGTTGGGTGCCATCACCCAAGAAGTTGGACAAGCTAATACAGCACCGGGGGGGGGCAAAGGAAGAAGTTAATTATTGGAAGGTGCGATGTCAGGGTATGACTGGAAAATCATTGCAGGACAAACTTTTGAGAAGAACATTTTTTACGTTAAGGCGATAGGGAAAGAACAGCTAAAAATCATGGATTGAAAGATCGAACCCACACGATTTGACAGGATTTGAGTGGGATTCCGGGGGGGGGGTGTTCTAAGGAAAACAAAATCGAATCGACTGAACTTCAAGGGGGAAGAGACGGGAGCACATGATTTCCTGCAGAATTTGGGCAATGCGTTGGCAGACCATCATCGGGGTGAACATTAAGTACAACCATTGGAAAAAAGTTATCTAAGTTGAGCCGGAAGGTATTAATGAGGGATGACACAAGAGCAGTTTCATCAAAAACATATCCCGCTCAAAACAGGGGTTATTGGCGTCAGTGGCCTTAAACACAAATAAAGAACTGAAAGGTAATAAAAAACTATTAAAAGCAGGAAGCTGGGCATGTAGCCAATGCATGGCAAGAAAATGGGCCTATGACCGGGAAACCGGACTTCACTTGAAAGGTTTGAGCGGTTGTTGCAAGGGATAAAATCTTGCGAGCCCGGCCGGCTGGAGTTTTCGGGCAATAGGGGGTGAACTGGGGGGGGGAAATCCCATCTCATCACCGGATAAATAATCACCGGAATGTGGAAAAGAGCGGGAGAACGATTCACTATCGGAAAAAAGCTGAAGGATGGAAGGGGGAAGATTTTATTAAACAAAATCACTTAAAGTTTGGGGAAAGTATTCATGGGGGGTTGGGGCTCAAACGTGGCATCATTTGAAAGAAGCGCACAAAAAAACAAGCAATCAGGAGGGGGCGAGGTAAGAATTCAAAAAAACCCGTCGTTCGGGACCAGAGAGGCACGTGTGAAAGAAAATGTCAACAGACTGGGAAACTGAATCATTAAAGGAGGTGGCGATAAGCCGAAGTAGGGACGGGGGGAAGGCAACCTGCAGCTGGGAATCCCTTGAGTTTGGGGTTGAAAAAGGAAGGAACTCATATCGCCATAAAAACTGGGGGAGATGAGGGTTTTGTGGATGAACAGATAAGTTTTTCAAGGCAGCATATAACAGGGGGACCAAAAGCGTAACTGAAGGTGGGTGGGAATATCCGGAGGGGGGTATTGGATAAAGGGGCTTTAAAGTCTGAACCGGAATTGCCAAGAGGAGAAATGTGCCTATAAGAGGCCACTTAAGGGATTCGGATGACCGCAAGGAGAGCAACAATCTTTACATTTATCCCCGCAAGCCAGGGATCGTGGGGTTTTTCGGATGTAAATAAAAGAAAAAAGACTGAGTTCGGATCCGCGGGGGGAAAAACTTCAGCGCAGGGGATATCCGGGGGGGGGTATTGTCAGCCTTTTTTTGATGTTGAAAAATGGGAGGAAAATCAGAAGGGCATATCTGAACCCTGACCGTGGAAGGGTCAATCTCAACATTTAAGGTTGGGGTCATTCGTCACCAACAAGGCAAGAAAAAAGGGTGCAGTGAGTGGAAAATTGCGGAAGGAAAAAAAACCATTACCTCCCGTTGGAGGAAGGGGAAGGACGGGATAGTCGGGGGGGGGAAACCAGTCGGACAGTGGTAGCGTCAGGGGGGCTTAAAGGAGTTTAAATGTGCCAGTTGGATAGGGAAAAAATGCAGGGCGGAAGTGTGCGCCGACGTCTCTGCAGAGGAAGGTGTTCCTTTTTAGAAAGACGGGTTGGTGGGGGAAAAAAAAAGTTGGAGGCAGTAGAATAAAAGTGAAAAGATGCTGTTTGGGGTGGAGAATGTTTTTTTGGGAGAGGGAAGGGACTTGACCGGGCATTGAAATTAAGTAAAAATCGGGTTTAATAAGGGGATATGGGGGGGAAACATGGATCTGGGTGGGGGGATGAGCCAATCTTTGTTACTGTAAGCTCATAAAAAACACAAGGGGATGATTAAGTAAGAGATGACGAATATTGAAAGAACAAATCTGCCGAAAAGAAAAAACTGAATAAGGTGGAATTATTCCATAGTAACGGGAAGAGTGGGTCTCCATAAGGAAAACAAAAAGGTCGCCGGGACCAAAAACCAGCATCAGGGGAAAAAAAAAACTCCCATGGGGTGTATTATACTGCGTAAATTCCTTTTTTAAACAAAACGCGGTTCCTAGGGAACAAAAAAAAAATAGCCTGAAATGAAGGCAACCAGACTACATAAAAGGAGGCCGTGAAGATCAAATGCAATTTAATATAGGGGGGAAGAAAGGCGCACTGCGAGGGGGGTTAAAAGACCATGTATAAAAGATGCCGGACTGAGAAAGGGAAAGGAAAGGTTTTTCACGAAGCAATGAACAATTCCCCAAATGGGTAAGGGGATGGTTCATCTTGATACTGGGTTTGGAAAACGATATAACCAATCCTGAAGGGGCTGAACAGCACCGCAAACATGGGAATGAAATAGAAGGTGCGAGGGGGAGTTTAAAAGGGGGGGGAATGGAAATTCTTTGAAAGAAAGAAACTGTATATTTTACAGGAAGGGGGAGAGAAACGCGTACATTCCTTGTGGAGGTTATAAGTCCGAAACAATGTTTCACTGTCATTTGAGGGGGCTCCGGGGGTAGGTTGGTTCTCAACTTGGAACGACTCAGGGCACTGAACGGAAGGGGAAAAGAAGACACATTAGGCCGCAATATTGGGGCTGCTGGGGGATAGTGAGAAAACAACCGCTATATCAATCCTCAGTGAAAATGGGGAAAATGTTGACGACCAGCAAAAAGGGTATGGTGTCAGAGGGACATTAATTAGATCAGTACAAAATGCGGGTGACCAACAAAGAAAAAAAGTAGACGGTCAACAAAAGTTGTTAGGGGTGGCTGATTCTTTGGACTGAAAAAAAAAAAAAAAAAGATACTGGAAGTGAAAAAGGATGGGCAGAGCAGAGTCAGTACCATAAAGGAGGTTTCATTGCAGGACTTACTATTCCGCAACTCCTGAAATGAAAGCCAATTGTTGGGATCGTGTAGGTTGACATGGGTTTTTGAGAAAAGAGTAAGCTAGGAATAAAAGGGACCGATGGGATGGAATTAGGCCAAAAAAGCGGGAAATGGGCTGATGGTGGCAAGTATGAATGGGCGGACAAAGGCAATAAGCAAACGAATAATATCCCAAAACTCATCGGTGAGAATTCTTGTAATGGGGCCA
>Ga0179591_1269455_pt1 | contig 12688 bp, 9 predicted proteins | sample CZOMad2_1_08_16f_FD_182891 | JGI IMG/M metagenome (GOLD analysis project Ga0179591, IMG submission 182891) | Vadose zone soil fungal communities from Angelo Coast Range Reserve, California, USA - CZOMad2_1_08_16fungal (PacBio error correction) | ecosystem: Environmental > Terrestrial > Soil >...
CGAGGGGGGGAGACAAAGAAGTATGAGCACCGCTTCCAGGACAGGAAGACAAGAGCAAAGAGACGTCGGCGTCTGGATGTTGGAAGGTATCCGCCTCTAGAAATCCGCACGCTAGCCAGGGAAATTTAGCAGGAGGGCATAGAAAAAGTGACAAGTTCGAATAAATAAGCGTTCAAAGGAGCGATGGGAAAAAGACTGTGCTACATGTAAACGGGTTTAAGTTCATCACAACGGGATACGGGGGACGGGTCTTGCCTTCATTAACCACTGGGCTTTGGGATTATTGTACACGGTTGCGAGAGCGTGATTCACGAGAGGATGGGGTGAAAGGGGGCGATGGGGGTCGTGGCCAATAAATCCTGCCTCCGGGGGGGAAGGAACTTTAAAGTTCCCCACTAAGGACAACTGGAACTCCATCATTCCCTTCTCTCAATGTAGGAGAAGAGAGAGAGGAGAAGGTGGGTTCAAACTACCGATTAGGGAAATGAGCGCCGGACGAAGTAAATTAGAGAGGAGCAGCAGCTTCTAGGGGTAGTGGTGGAATCAAAAAGAGGTTATCAATGTGACGGAATCGAAGCCGCGACGGATACAAAGGATAGGGGTAAACTCCGGCTTGACGCCCAGACGAATTCTAGCACCGGGAACCATCCGCCTAACTTCGAACTCGCGCTTCGCCATCCTCGCCTTGTGTACGAAAAGGAAGGAGGAACACTCAAGGTCGCAGGCAGCGGGTGGGGGGTATCGAGAGCCAAAAAGGGTGGGCGCTACTTCGAACCCCTACCGTTCAACGGCCATACAAAAAGCACTTATGGGGGAAGAATGGGATCTATCTCTTCGGGCCTGTAAAGTCGAGAGAGAAACAAAGTCCATCCCTGAGTTGGGAAAGATCATGGATTCGGGGTAGTAAGCAAGGGGCATCTACTTGCGACTTAACCCTCTCATGGGTACAGGGAGATCAGGAAAGTCGGGGAAGCAGACAGCGATTTCAAATTCCATAAATCTCGAAAGAGAAAATCAAGAACCTTAACTTACGCCTTTATCGTTACTGAAAGAGCAGGTTTTTGGTAACGGACTTCCCATCACTCTACCGGGGACTTGCGAGAAGGCACCGTTTTAAAAGTTACAGGAGAGGGGAGGAGTACTCCCAGGTACTTACTAACAAACCGCTGAACGGGCCAGGGCTCGAACTTTAGGAGGAAATCCCGGCTTTGGGTGATGCGGAAATAACGCAGTGGAGACAGCGGCAGTCAGGAGGGAGATATATCAAAATCCTAAAAACACCGCGCCCGTTTCGGGGTTAGAAGAAGGAGGGTCTTAAGAAAGGAGCAAGGTGGTTAAAAAACGGGCCAGTGAAAAATCCGTTGAGGAGCAGGGGGCGGCCTGTAAGTGGGGACGGGGAAAGGAAGTTCTAGGGCCTTGTTGTGGAAGTCTGGAAAGCATAGAGAGAGAGAGAGTCGTAGCAGGAGAGGGAAGAACGTTAAAAAATCGACGCAGTTCTCATAGAAGTGCTCATGGATGCAGACTGAGGATGGCCCGGCAAAGGAAGAAGAGAAAATGAAGTAGGGAAATTAAATGGAGAATGGGCTTTGTAGGGGGAGATCGTTTCTCTTCAGAGGAAGAAAAAGGGAACATCTATCTAACAAAATAGATAAGGAGGGGGGTCCCGTGTGTGGAAAAACAAGAAGGAGAGACAGTCGAGACCCTACCACGGGGGAAACTCTCCAACATTCAAATATACGCGAAGGCGATTTAACGTGAAGGGGAAGCTACGGATACAAAATCAGTCGATAACCAACGTAAACACGATATCAGCAAATCTGAAGCGCGGCATGGGGAAGACTCTCGGCGTCAAAAAAACGATATGACCAAAAGAAGAGAAAAAAAAGGCTACTGTAACCAAGCAACTAATTCCGCGAATCATAAACGGCCGTCACCTGGGAACAGGGGAGAAGTTAGTCAATGCTCCTGTTCTACGAAAACTGTCGAGTTTGGAATTACATCCGATAGCGATCTAAAAAGGGCTACGCTGTCAAAAATCTTGACCCAGGAAGTCCGCACTACAGCAGCTCGAATACGTGAGAAGAGGTCTGAACCGTCTTTTCCGTAACTGTAGAATGAAGCTCATCGGGAAATACAACGGTGGAGACTCGCCAATGCGCACACAGTAGGGGGTGTCAAGAGGGCCTAGAAAAACCAAGCGGGTCTTCATCTGGTGCCGGAGAGAGTTATCGGGGTCATCAGTCGGGAAACTCAGGAGCGCTGAAGGCAATCGCGGTATCGGAGAACACAAAACGTCCCTCGTCCAAACATCTTCGGGGGGGTAAAACTACAGCGTGAAAAGCGGGAAGAAATAAAGAGCTGCTATTTAGGGGAAGCAAAAGAAAACTCCCTGCCCGGGCACAAGAACACGTTAAGGGCGATTATTGGCGAGGAAGTACCCAGGGGCCCAGGAAGGGGGGTCCTCGCCGTAAACGGAAACACACCTAAGTGCGGCAACTACGTGCACGGTAGGGGGGGCGAAAGCTAATCACTCAGCCCAGAGGGGCTCAGGGCTCTTCAGCGTAGAAAAAAAGAGGCAGACGAAAGAAGGGGGGAACGCCAAGGTCAATACACACTGTCGATTCGCGGATGCTAAAGGCGACGGGGTCGGCTTGGGGAAGCCGTGCTAGAGTCCGTCTGGGAATTACTGAGGGATCAAAATAAAAGCCCCGGGTCAGAAGGACGTCGGTAGCGCTGCCCGAAACTCACGCGTTCTCAAAGAGGGGTCGCTACAAAAAGACACTCAACCGATAAGATCTGCCAGACGACAAAGAGGGCCGTTCCTGCGAGCCACGGAAATTAACGCGTTCTGTAAAAAACGAAAGCAACGACTAATTCCGAACACTGAAACGCTCACATGGAATGAGCTTAAGAGGGCAATTATGGCGTAAATTCAGGGAAACGGGGAGGGGTACCTTTCAAGGACGTCCAAAAGGGTCGGAGGCGGTGGACCAAAGACTAGAAAAGGAAAACAACCTCTTGACTGTCAAATCAGATCTGGCGAGACAGGCCTCGGACTCCTGGGCGTCTCTAAAGGGACTTTCTAAGGGAAAAGTAAAGAGAAGCCGGGTGAGGGAAGACGTCCTCAAGGTCACTATGGTGGAGTAACGCGAGGTACATAGGGGGGATCAACCGGCGCGAATCGTCCAGGGGTCGGCCTAAGGTGGGCATCCTGGACAGAAAGGAGGTCAAAGGTCATCGCTAAAGGACTGGGAGTAAGAAACGGGGTATCCGGCGATACCTATCCAACAATCTAATCTGAGGGAGTGTGATCGGCGAGGGAGCATAGAGGGGAGGCTAGAGAATAAAATTTTGGGACACAGAAGTGGGGAGGTCACTAGCAGAAACTGAGGAGGAGGAACAAATAGAGAGAGGGACGGGGTAAGCGACCGACTCCACTTCATTCATCATCAAAGAGGACTGACCAGCCAACTTCTCTAGATACTCTTGGGGCTAGCGACCGCTACACTGGAGCCGGGATGTTCTCGATGAGGATGGCCTTTAGGTCATGAGCCCCAATCGGTTGTGGAGAGGACCATTTCGCGGTCTGAGAGCGCATTTTGAACAAAGCGTTGCTCCATATAACGGGAAGTCGTAAGAAAGTCCCACGGACTCAGGGATAGAGTTTTCCGGCAGAAGACAGTCGAGAAGAGGACGGTATCCGAGCAAGCGAGAGGGATGTAAAAACTAAAAAAGAGTTTGGGAACCAAGCGATTCGAATGGGTCGTTCCAAATCCGTACGCAAGGTCCGTACAACGTGAACGGTGAAAAGCCTACTTGGGTGGGGAAAAACTAAAAATTCGAGTCCGTTCCTTAATCGGCACCGAGATCGGATGAAAGGAGGGAAAAGTTCCACAGACGAGGGACGTCAGTTGCTCACCGTACGCGGGCAATGGAAGCGAAAAGCGTCCGTCGAGGGGGAGGTGGGAATTCAAATATTGGAGCCTTTGCAGGGGTCTCAAAAAAAATCAACTACTATTGAAAACCGGGGCGTGGGCGTGAGACAATTCTTGACTAACAAAGACGTCAGAAGCTCTTAAACAACGCAACTAAAAAAAAAAGGAATAAGGACGGACTCCTATCCTAAGGAAAAGGGGAAAATTCCGGAGAAAATTGGACGTAGCAACTTTGGAGGACAGAAAACAAGGAAGAGGAGGGTGATCGAGACGAAACGAAAAATGAAAGTCACAGGTTCACTCATAGGGGGAAAGGGGTGAAGACTGGAAGGCAGATAGGGACGGGAAGGGAGGAATCTAGGGCAGCATACGCGTACTGACAAGGTCGGTTTGGCGAGCAAGGCAATTTTGAAGGGCGCAATGACAGCGAAGGAACGACCTCTAGTGGACCAAGCACTAGGCGGCGGGAGCTCAGAGAAAGAGGAAAGTGCCCTCCTCTAAACGCAATCAAAAAACCTTACCTAGAATCCATCGATGAAAAGGCGTTTTGGGACTTCCTTGAATCTCACAGGACTTTAGCGAGATTAGAAGGAAACTTGGGAACAAACGGGGCAGGGAAAAAAGCGGTACTGCCCCTAAGGAGACAAGGCCCCGAGTCAGATACCATCTGGGGGTCGTTGAAACTGAAAAGAACGACCAGGGTCGAGACAAGGCTGCGGACAGTCGAGAGGCTGGGAGAAAGGAAAAAAGCCCACGGAGGGGTCAGAAAAGTCGAAGCTGTCCCTTTTAAAGGGGGGGACCTGCCTCCTTGAAAAAAATGAAGCGCGGAGGACCTAAGGGGGAAGGCGAGGCCGTTGGCGCGAGAAATATCGGCTCGGTGAGGGGCTGGGAGTCCGCAGCGCATCTGACCGATCATCGGACAGCCATCATCGACGTGCCGTGTGAAGAGCGGGAAAGATCGAAGAACGAATGAGCAAAGGACTGAGGACAGGGGAAGGGTGGCGGTGTCGACTCGCCAAAGTCAACGGCTCAAAAAAACTCATCTAACAACAAAAACAACGTATAATGAAAGATATATATTTCAGGGGGGGGGAAAACGGCTAAAGAAAACATCCACTCTAAACGTCAAAAAGGATGGCTATGAGGAACGACAAAAGGGCAGAGGGGGACGGCACTCCTCACTTAAACGATTAGGAAAAACGAGTCACTATGAATAGGGGACCACATCTCTTCAGAAGAAGCTAGAGCGCAGATATTCCAATCACAAAAAAAAAAGCCGAACAAGGTGTAGAAGAGAGACTCTCTTCAATAAAACGGATGGCACTTCAAAAGGGCAAAAGTCTCCGGGTCGGCGATGAGGACAGGGTCGAACGAAACCTTTCCTGTGGGGGAAGACAAAAAAGATAGCAGGGCTGACGTCAAAAAGATGGAGACGCGGTCGTCCCTCATTTAAACCGAATAACCATCAGGGGCGCGCGAACAGGTAGCGGGCTCGGACGCTGGTCAGTAAAACAACTAACTGCAGATAGCGGTAATGGTGCAACGGGTCCTGGGGGCTAGAACCAGATTCCTCAGGTCTCTTTGAAGGAGGTAAACAAGAGGTTAGTACAATAAAAGCAAAGAGAAGGTAAAAAGGAGAGCGCTTTCTCATGAACGCTTAATGAAGGTCGGCGGCTCGGGACTCCCGAAGTGGAAAGCCACAAGGAGGGGAAAACTGCGCAGTCTGAAGCTACCGTAATGATGATTGACGTATCTCACAGCAAAAAAAAAAAAAGCAACCGAAAAAAGGAACGGAACTCGGACTTGACTCGAAAGGAAATATTTCACCGAAAGGCCCTACAGAGAGAAAGACCGTCCAAGGGAGTCAAACGACAAAGAGGAGTCAAATGGTCTGAAGGTCTTTTGGGCAAGGAGCGGATCAAATCCCCAGGGAAGGTCGGGGTCGACGACTTCTCCCACGCTGGACGAAGACCAACGGAACGAGGACTGAGTAACCTGTACGTCGAGGGAGGGAGGAGGGGAAAATGAGTGTCGCGCTTCTCTAGAGTGTTATCAAGCCCTGATGTCTAATCTCACTCCCCTGGTTTCAAAGAAGGAAGATAGGGGTAAAGAAAAGAAAAAGTGTCTCCAAGATTGACGAGAGGGACAAATCCAGATACGGGTCACGAAACATCATGGACTCTTCTAGCTAGCAACAATGAAGGACGCGGCTGGAACTCTCCAAAGAGAAGACGAGGATCAAAAGGAATTCATTAACGGAGAGTAGCATTGTCATTAATCAGAACTGAAGGAGGGAAAGGTGGGGACCGGTACGTGATTCAGCCACAATGCAATAGGCGGTAAAAAAAGAGGGCTAACAAACATCACGAGCATAGCTTGGTAGAGACTACGAATATTCGATAACAGGGCACACTTCGCCGGGGAAAAGGAAAAGCAAAGGGCCGGTAAACGAAGGGGAGAGAAAATTTATAACGACTTGAGCAAGTAAGAAAGATCATTGAGGAGGTCTAATGGGAGAGGGGGGGCCTCCTTACGCCCGGACTCTAATTCGGGTGGTTTCGCGAAATAGAAGAAGAAACGGTATCGGGGCGGGAGAAAGGGTCAACAGGGCGAGGCGGCGACGGGGGAACGGGGACGAGAATCTTAGGTCCTAAAGTGGGAGAAAGCTAAATTTGGTCCAGCGAGATGAACTACCTCAAAACAAACAAGAGGGGGGAGTAGGAAGAAGATATTCGGGAATGGTACCAAAATGATGACGACAGCAAAGAAGCATAATCAGGAACTGAAAAGAAACACGTCGGAGTATAACGAGGTTGGAAGGGGGTATCCACATCAGCGCAGTCGAAGACGTAGCTCGATGAGTAAGGGAACGGGATACATGAAGGCACAAAATCGTCAGCGAACTGGAATTCCATGAAAGGGGAGGGGCGGACGAACTCAAGGAGAAGAGCGTGGGGTTAGTCCATCGTTCCGCTCCGGGCGGAGGGGGGCAAAACAAACTACTAGAGGCTGGTTCCTGTTCGGAAGAGGAACAAGTTGCAGCAGTCGAAAGCGTAGCGGTCTAGCAGGGATGTCAAGCGGGCAAGGGGTTTGAAGAGGATTAATTGCGTGAAGACTAAGAAGGGGGAAGGGAAGTCCGTCAAAGGGGAACGTTCGAAGAAGGAACTTCCTTTGACGAGGGGAAAGGGAACTGGCTTTCTTCAAGGGGGAACCGCGCCTCGATAGTATGGAACGTCGGGGGTGAAACTACCGAGTCAGAAAGGTTTGCTCGACCGACGGACTAGCGCTCAGCTTCAGAGGGGGAAGGGTGATCAATCGCCGTCGGGGAGCACGGGGCTGGTTACTTGCATCTACGAAAAAAGCGACTTATGGGAAAACCGGGACGTAAGTGAGCAAGAAGGGATTGACGACAACCGGAGAGGAAGCGCGTCACCAACAGTCAAAACTAGAAATCTCCTCACAAAGCACTGAAACAGAATAAATCCAGTTTAAGTCCGAAGCACCCGACAATTGGAACATGAGTTGATACCGAGAAAGAAGAGAATCCCTACTATTTAAGCAGTCGCTCAGCCAAACCCAGAAACAGGAAAAGGCAGGGACGAAATGGTTGGAGTTAATCGGGGGATTTAAGCTCGTAGGGAAGGGGGCGAAAAGCGTCGACGAAAAAAAAAAAGACGTCCCTTTCAGGTTTGGAAGTGACTCTTAGGGGCGGCTTGGTACAGAGCCATGCGAAACGGTTCGAGGAAAAGAGAAGTTTACGAGAATCCGAGGAGAATCGGGAGTCTCCGAGACACAGATGCACTGCAGCGCACATTCGAGAGACTATAACCAGGAAAAGTAGAAGTGAAGTCGGGAAAAAGAGGGGTTGGCGTGCCAGAAAAAGCAAAAGGGCAAAAAGGCGGTTCGTATCTATTATATGCCGTCACCTTTGCAAGGAAACTACATGGCACAAACGACGTGCCAAGAGGCTAACTCGAACGCGAGGACAATGCTTTGGTGCGGAAAAACAGGAAAAAGAAGACATAGGCGACAGGATGTCAAGGACAGGGGGCTATCGAAAAAAAGGTTTGGGTCAAGGCACAAAGCGAGACCGGTTTGTGTCTACCAATGAGAGAAAAAGGTTAGAAAGAGCACGGTTGTTAAAGAGAAGGGGCAAACTTTGCGCGGCCGGGGAAGTGTGACGTTGACGGGACGGATGGAAGGTTGGCAGCGTATAGCGGCAAGTAGGGAAGCGATCGTCTTAAGTGCAGAGAGGGGAAGGACAGATAACTGAAGTCCTGGATCATCTACTTGGTGATGATTAAGGGAGGGAGCTGACGGAACGTCGGGCAGGGACGAATAGCCATTCGAGTAGGAAACTTTTGAGGGAAGGGGGGAAGGGTATCGGGGGAGGAAGTAAGGAAAAAAAACCGATCTAAAGAAAAAAACAAACGACGGGGGATGGGAGATGAAAAGGGAGAGGGTCCGTTTTTGACGAAGGGGGAAGGAGCGAAAAGATCTCTCCAGAAAAGGCGACCCCGTCAAGGAGAAAGACGATTCGTGCAGAAGGTTCCGGACATCGACGGACGCACGCAGAAGAGTCCGAGTAAAGAAATTCGTCAAAAGATGATCGTCCAGATGACCTACTATGCATGAGGGGGGGGGGGGGGGAGCGACGCAAAACAGGAGATGCCGCTATAGAAACACCTGAAAGAATCGACTCCACCTTCACTAAAATGACGCTCTCATAAAACGGGGGGGAAAACTTTCAAAAGACGTGAGGCAGATCAGGTCGGGAAGGCCGGGTGCCGGACATCAGGAAAAGATCTACGAGATAATACTGGTCGGGGCAATCTTGAGCAGAGGATCTGTTAAAAGCAGGGTACGAACGAAAAGGAACGATCAGCTGCGAAGTAGCCGATAGGCCGAGGGGCAAAAATGGGCTTGGCGAAAGTCACGGAGGAGGAAACCTGTGGACTTCCTAGACAGGGGGCTCGACAGGCTATGGTTACTGATGCCGGAGCGTAAAACGGATTTCTCATCTAGTGAACACAGCACTTTAAAGGGTCTCTTCTCTGGCAGAATTGGACGAAGATTTCAGAGGGGGGAGGGAGCTCGACGACCGACGTTCATGAAAAAGACTCCGGGAAAGTTCTTCTTGTCTTACGATCAAAACCGGGCTTCTCTTCGGGTTCTGGAACGACGAACAGCACCCCTGAAGAGGAAAAACCTACCTGGTAGGGTACGCGTCAGAAGATTTCCTGAGGAGAGATGTCACTCCAGTCCCTACCGAGAGATCGGAAGTACAATTCTTGGACGAAAAGAAGGCGGAAAAAAAGGGGAATAAAAAGGTCGTTGGGGTCGCGGGGAAGTCGCGAAAAATCACCATCAAAGAGGGCTGCTTTCTCGGCAACGACTCCAAAATACGACAACTTATTGTGCCCGAAGGGGCGAGAACCAGGCCTTTCGGGAGTGCTGCCTGCGTCTAGGGGCTACTTTGGGTCTTGAGGGGTGAACGGAAAAGGCAGAACTAATTCGGTGGCGTGTCAAAGAGGGTCTCAACGATACGAAAAAGGGGGTAGGAATCCTAAGCAAAAGTCTAGACAGAAAAAAAGGCTCACAAGGGCGGCGTCGAAGAACACTCCAAAACTCGACTACGCTAGGAACGAGGAAGCAAAAGATCATCAAGGACGATCCACTGCCGACGCGTGGGGAAACGAGAAAAGAGACCGCGCAAAAAGGAAGTAACTTACGCGAAGGCAAATTCGGGGCACAGACGACGACGGTGTACACTTTCACGGAAACTTCAGGAAAAAAAAGATGGGTGGCCCCTAATAAGCGGAAAAAAAAAAAAACAGCACCGGACGGAAAACTCGATCAAAGCACTTCTTACCAGGCAGAGAGACTTGTCGGCGAAGGGACAATCCCCAAGAAAGTTTGCTGACGACTCCGGCGCACTATGGAACGAGATGGACAGAGCGGGGGGCGGCAGAAAAAACGGGGAGCATTAAAAGCTCCATTCGAAGGAATCATTGGGAGAAGGATCCGGAATCTACATCAACTACAAAAAAGCAGGGAGAGTCTAGAACGATAAGCTGGAAGGACTACTTGGCTGGGAAAGAGAACGCGTGGTGCCTGAAGGGGAGGCGGTCGCGAAGCTGGGGGGGGGGGTTTCAGAAGGTGCCTCAACACAACAAAGTGAATTTAAGAAGAAAATATCGTGTACAACAAAAGGGATTAGGCGGGAAGATCTTCAAACGAGGATCAGAAAACTTATCGCAAAACAGCTGATCGAGGACGAGGTGGAGAGGTATAAGAAGATCCACGCAGATGTAGTGGATAAAAGAAGACGTAGATCCAAAAAAGCAATGATCAGTCTCTTCAAAGACTCGGTGAACTGGGACTCTTTACAACATATCTGTGATCAAAGATATTATCTCCTTATGAGTTAAAGTAAAAAAAAGAAAGCAACCGAAAGAGGCGGTGTTAAAAAAATCGAAGCACGTTTGCGAGATGGCGTCGCCGCGAGGAGCGGGAGGCTTGTTTCAAACTTCGGTTTCTCGAGATTACTACAGGAGGGCAAAGAAAAATAAGGAAAAAACTGGAATAAAGGAAAAGACACCAAATCAACTTCCTGTGAGACAAGGTGCATTCGCTTGACGGCTAAGAAAGGTGAGTAGACTCTATAGAGGGTCTTAGGGATATTGACCCAACCGGAGTGGATCAAGGAGAGGAACTTCAGAAAAGAGAGAGGGTTGAGGGAGATGGGAGATCACTTCTGCGGGTGCTTGTCAGCAAAATCTAGAGTAGTAAACATTGGGGGCGGTTTTAGTGGAGCACTCCTGGAGGGAAGCAAACTAGCTCAAGTAGTAACACAAATAGAAGACAGGTCGAAAAAGAGGAAGACGGCCGGACGCCCTCGAAGAGAAGGGTACTGGGGAAAAAGGCTTCACCCTCAGGTCGTATAATCGTTGGAGCTCTCATCCAAGAAGCAACTACGGGGATTTGAGAGACTGAAACTCGACACCGAAAGGAAAGTCCAGTTTAAGACAGGGGTTTCCTACTGGTGGGAAAGTGAGATAGACGAGACTGGAGGAAAATATCGCGATGGTACGACAGTAAAGGAAAGGGCAAGAAAATCGGCAGGACGAGTGAGAAGGTATGCCACTATAAAGTGACTATCGACGGAAACGCGAATGGGGGCCGGCAGAGTTGGCAAGATTGTAACGTCCAGGAGTAGAAAGATAACCTCATCCCTTAAGGAGCTCCCGAGACATCTAGAGAAAAACCTACGTAGAAGGGGTCGAGACGAGCAGAGGGTTTGTGCAGGGACTTACATCCATAGCCAACATCTACGGGGGGGCTCTCTAGGTGTGGAGCTGGAAACGTTGACGGTAGCCAGATCTTCAGTTCGGAAATCTTGACAAGGACCCACTCCTGAACTGACGACGTAGGATCGTAGAGCCACTTCGTTCTTTAAGAAAGCAGGACTACACAGGCGAAGCGGACTGACACGCGTGGGAGTGTATGGCCCAAAACCAAGGTCAGGCACCAACAGAGCAAGTAAACGGAAAGGGTAGGTCTGAATAACTTAGCCCGGGAACAGGGGTTCCTTTCCGACGGGGTGAAGCTTCCGGGGGAAGTGGACGGTGAATGCGATAGACGTGGTTAGTCGAAGAGGAATATACTCTCAGTCGTAGCCTAGAAAGAAACGGGTCTAGATCATTGTAACTCAAGGGTCTAATCAAGCTGCGTGATTCCCGTCGATCCCAAAATCGAAAAAGAAATCTGTCCCGGAGAGAAGGAAAGGGTTGATAGGCGCGATCGGGCGGAGAAGGGGTAACAACAGACATCTCTCGAAAAAAAACACAAAGTAGTATTATGAAATAGAGAAAGGACGGTGTGGAAAAAGAGGAAAATCAAAAAAGAAATCCACTGCACAACCGCACACCGTTCATGAGAAAAAACGGAGATGAGATTCAAGGTGAAAGGAAAACTTAACGGGGAAGAGTACTTCGAACGCAGCAAGCGATGAGACAAAGGCGAAAAAAGAACGTGAAGGGCTGGTGCGGGTTAGGGGAGTAAGACGAGCCGCAGCTATATGCACAAACTCTACGCTCAAAAAAAAAGTCTTCTAAACACACTTCACTTGAACGGAAGAGCTAATCGAAGAGAAAAGTCACTCGTGTCAACGGGAAATCCTTTAAGAGACAGAGAAAAAAACAGGTCACTGGGCGGGTGTGTCCGGACAATCCGGGAGACTCATAGAAAGAGACGTGAGTCAGAAGGTCCCTGATGAATTCCCTCAGCCTCACTAACAAGCAAGGGAAGAGAGACGTTCTAAGAAATCAACGGAAACGGAGTGGCAGTAGCCGAGTGAGAGTGCCCAACTGGGGGGGAAACGTTGACATGTCCTCTCCCTCGAGCGAGGGCAAGCGGCAAGGCACGACACCAAGGAAGAAGTAGTACGCGGCTTCAAGGGGGGACTAAACTTTCATGTCGAGAAGGCGCGCTTTCTCATGAGGCTCGGGTAATTACAAGAGGTATCGGAACTAAAAAGGGGAATCTCAAACTTCCGGGTCAGACTTCGCGTTCCGGTGAGGGATGCGGCTACGGGGGCTATTGAGCAAAAGCAACGTAAACGGTAAGCTTCAAAAAAAAAGGGTGACTCGCGTCTTTCTCTAGAAAGAGGGCCCAAGAGAAGAGAAAGGATATACACTCAAGGAAGGAAAAAAATCCCTAAGACTGAACTTAAGTGAAGGGCTCTAATTAAG
>Ga0179591_1277870_pt1 | contig 12688 bp, 12 predicted proteins | sample CZOMad2_1_08_16f_FD_182891 | JGI IMG/M metagenome (GOLD analysis project Ga0179591, IMG submission 182891) | Vadose zone soil fungal communities from Angelo Coast Range Reserve, California, USA - CZOMad2_1_08_16fungal (PacBio error correction) | ecosystem: Environmental > Terrestrial > Soil >...
AAAAACGTCAGCGAAAAAGCAGAAAAAGAGGGGGGGGATACAATGGAGTCTAACACTAATATCACTATATCGAAACACCACGCTTCTCTTTCTCTCGGTTCTCCCATGGAGCATCTCTAAAGTTGCCAATCATTAGGAAGGAACCGGGAAGCTCAAGAACTCCATAATATCAAGGCTGAAAAGGGACAACGCAACGAGTGCGGAAGAAAAAAGACTCAAATCTACTCGAGAAGTTCTCGCGGGGGTCAGACGCTTACTTTCGCAGCAGGAATTACCGGAAGGAAACCTATCCTAAAGCCATTCGGCTGAGAGGGGTCGGCCAAAGCAAAGGAGGGGAAACGGGGATAGGAATATGGAACAGACAGCGGGTAGAGAGGTAATTTTGCTCTTCGTTTGGATGGTGAGATGACGCAGCTCGGAATTGACCGTGAGCAGCGAAAAGGGCGGGGGACTATTTCGGGAAGAAAATTAACCATAAGGAATAGGATGAGCGGCGGAAAGATTGGAGTGGACAAACAAACGCGGCAGATTCTAAGACTGGCGCCGAAGACGCATTGCGCCACCGCGCCGAGTGATTTCGCGGCAAGCTCAAGAGAGCAGTTCGCAGGCGGGAAGCATCCGCCGCAACAGCAGGGGAAGAAGGGGAGTGAGATCGAACGGGCTCGGCTATCAAAAAAGACTACACTTTGATGGGGGACGGTTCAGTCTCTAATAACGGTACGAATACAAAGAGGAAAGGTAAAGGAAAGATCTGCTGCTCCATCAACAAACGGCACTAAAGTTCGATGAGGAGAGGAGGGAAGTTGTATCTCTCGAAATAGAAAGAAGGCTCGCTACCGGAGAGAGAGGGGGAAAATAGGCTATCACAGACTGACACCTAGACGCCAAGGGGAAATTCATCATCCCGAGAGGGGGGAAAAAAAACCAATGTCGAGGCAAACTTCTGTGAAGGCACTAACCGAGTTCGACAAATGGTCAAAAGAGACCATCATCCAGAAATCACCAACGAGGTCATAAAACGTCTTGACGCGACAGAACTCAACCAAAGAAAGGTGCCGACAAAGAACATCCAGGAGCTGGAGGGGGAAAAGGTGCAAAAACTGGAAAATAGAACGACGCGTCTAAAGCAGGGCGGCTATAGGGGACGTCCAGAAATCGGGGAAAAATTGGCCGAAAAGCTCATAAGCCGACGGCAAGAACGCGAAAGCGAGTAAAAGAGGGCGGCGAGAAAAAAAAGGAAACAGAAGGGGGCGCAATTCTCCGCCTACGACAAAAAGGACGGTGGTCGCGAAAGTCTCCTTCCAGAAGGAGCGGCCGATGAGATGAGGGAGAGGGAGAATGCTGAAAAATTGAAGTGAAAGGGGATAGAAAGGATGAATCCGCCTCCGCAATGACTCACTTCACGGGGAGGAATAAGATGCGATCCAAAAAAGAAGGGGTCTAGGAAAGGCACAGCCCACAAAAGATGGCCCTGGCGGAATCAGACACTTCCGATCAGCAAAAAAGTGTCGGGAGGGGAAGAAGGGAGGGGAAACACCGAGCCGAAAGTGTATAAAAGAGAAGAAGCAGAAAAAAAGAGAAGAAAGTCAAAGTGAGGACCATGTATCCGCTCGACTGCCGAAACGTGTAAAGAAACAGTCCGCCGACGCCCGACAAGCAGACAAAACATCGCTAGACCAACAGATCGGGGGGGGAACCCGCTCCACAAGGGCAGGAGGACGGCTATGCCTCAAAAAAAGATTAGAGGGACCAAGCTGAAAACTCTTAGGTCAAAAGTGGGGAACGTACTTACGAAAGGGGGGGGGGGGGAAAAAGAAAGTCTACGGAGAAGAATTAATCCGGCTATAAGGGTAAAGAGGAAGGAATTGGAGGAATCGCTTCGGGAGGGCTACCGGGAGTGAAAACCGCTCGGCTCAAGAGCTGGTCACAGCTCAGGAGAGAGTTCCCTCCTTCGAGAGGGAGGGAAAAAGAAAGACGCTCTCCTTGAAGGGAAAACGCATGGTTAAAGAATCTATAATCAGAAAAAAAAAAAACGGGGGGGGGAAAAAGGGGGGGAGAGAGAAATGAAAAAGGATCAACCTATTATGGGGATGGCTTTACAAGGATATCGGAGGGGAGAAAAGACTCCCTGCGGGGAAAGTTACGTCTTTGGAACACCGATGAGGAGAATGGGGAGCAAGGTAGGAAAGGAAACCTTTAAAATACGCGAAGGATCGACACACTCAGGGACTCCTATGACCCAACTAGGGAATTATTAGAAAACCCTAGACCATGTCAGGAGGAAACCAGGAGGGGAGACTTCAAATGGGGAAGACTCGGCGCGGAAATCAAACACCTCGAAAGGGGAGAATGCCAGCAGACATAAGAGCATGAGATCTTAAACGACTGCGCAGCCACGGGGGGGGGCAACAGACATGGGAGAAGGAAAAGGACCTGCAAAGAGCTGGGAGGTGGCAAACGGAAATGACTCGGGGAGAAGAGAACAAGAGACAGAGTTCACGTGAGGCGGGATTCAGCTTCTCGTCACGCTGAAACGCTATATTATAGGAAGGCGGACCTGGGAAAGCTACAGTGTAAAAGTAGCGATTGCGGAAAAGGTTCAACGAAAAACCGGGGAAGGGGCCCGGAGAAGGGGAGGGGACTGGAAAAATGGAGCCCCCAACAGGTCGTCTGAGGGGGAGAAGAAGGTGAGGGCGACGGCCTCAGGACGGCGGTATCCTTGATGCTCTTTACAAAGGGGGGGCCCTTCTCTATCATCAGGAATAGGCGCGAAGGAAAAAAGGTTAGACTCTTCCGTACAAAAAAGTGGGCTAAGGTGAGGAGGGAAGAGAAAAAAGCTGACCTGCTGGTGAGAAGGGTCTCTCGAATCCTGAAGTCCTTGGTAGATCTCAGTGAGGAGAAATAAGCTTTTCTCTGAGGGAGGAAACCATACTTACCGGGACTGATGATCGATCAAAAAAAGAGGAAAGACGGAGGTAGCCGGCGTCGTTCTCGTTGGAAGGGAGAGGGGCCAGGGAAACACCGGGAAAACCCCACACTGAGAAAACTAGACTTCATAAGGTGACTCCGAGAGTCAACCCAAACCTTATTACATACACACCCTCGGTAACTAACCTAGATGCTCTGGGTTGAGGGGAAGCAGAAAAGAGGGGAAGTTTGGGAGGTGAAAGCTGGGTCCTGGAAGAGGGGGACTTGGCGCGGAAGGTCTTACCCGGAGACATTTATTATACTCAGGGGACTGCTGAAGCGCGAAGGAGGGGGGGCGACTATGGGGGTTCGCCGAGGGGCCGGGAGACCGATAACGGAGGGACACAAGAGCAAGTCGTCGAGAATACCCTTCAATGTGTGAGCACAGGGAAGAGCCGGGAAAATAGGAATGGGAAAGGAATGCCTTGGAAAAACCCCAGGAAGGAGTGATGACGACCGGGAAAGAATCAGTGGAGGATTTCTCGTAGATTTCTGGGGACGCATAATGACGCACTAACCACGAATTCAGGGGGAGGTAGGCTTGAGGCCGACACGGAAGATCGCCCACAACCAAAAACTGGAACTGAGTCACTTGAAAGGGAGGGCGGTCGTAACCTATCTTCACAAAGATCACGAGCAGGATTAAGAAAAAGAAAAAAAGGACCTTATGGGAGGACATGCATTTAAGCAGAAAAAGAGAATAGAAAAACAATCTCAGCGCGTTGGTAAAAGACGCCACCATGAGGGGGAGGAAAAGTCCCGAAGAAAAACCCAACGGGTTTGACATTTTTCGCTGTCAAAGAAAGACACAGCGACATAGGCGCTGACAGGAATCAATCTCCTTCCGTGGCATCGAACCACAGAGGCAAAAACGGACAAAAAAAAGGAATGAACTAACCTAAAAGCAAAGGGGGGTGAGTTAATAATTCTGTGGCTAAGAAACGAAAAAAAAGACATTCTTGTTCCTCAAGGGGGCGTCGGGGAAGGGGGAAACCACGGTTAGGAAGAAAAATCAGTGAAAAAAGAGATCAGTCAAAAACAGAAGAAAGGAGAGGGCCCTACCCCGCTGAAGATTCGGGCAGAGGTAGAAAGAGGAGGTAAGACATTAAAACTTGGCGTGTATCCACTAAAAGAGGGACGCCGGCTTCAAAATGCTGGTGATTGACGATATCTCCGTCAAGGGACCTGAAGGGCGCCCGGGAGGAAAGGGGGGGGCACATCGAAGGCTTTGCACAACAACTGAAGAACGAAGCAGGGTCGTGGGCGATCGGTTTATCTGTTAGTACAACTTGAGACTCCCGTGATAAACCTCGGGACGACAGAGGGGCTAAGTCTCAAGTGCAGGAGTCGACAGGAATAAAGGGTTCTAAATTACTGGGGGGGGGTCTGGGTAGCACAAGGGAATGTAACCGAACCCCAATAGGCTAAGCCATCCTTCGGATGAAGCGACGAATCAAAAGAGGTAGAAAAATTGAGGGACGGAGAAAAGTGGGTATGGCTGTCTATTGGTGCTTTACAAACAGTAAAGAAAACCAGAGAGTCCTCTTACATCGGAGAAGGGATCCACTGCTTCTGAGGCGTCATCAAGAAGTACAGAATTGCAGAAACCTGGGAAGACGCTGATGACTCTGATAGAGGAGATAGAAAATACGGCTTAAGCCTGTCTTAAAAAGTGGGGACGGGAAGCGGAAACCGATCCACTAAAAGATGGTTGCTTTCGTCGTCCAATTCGAGAAGAACACAAAGAGGGAGGAAATATTGCGGACTAGAAAACATCGAAGGAGGAAAAGTCGCTATCAAGAAACAACTGCAAGGGGTCGACGCCTAAGATGATAACGAGAGCGAAAGACGCCTATATATACCCCGGTCGAACAATTCTTTCAGAAGAGGGGTGGCCAGGGACAGTCGGCTTATAACGGAGCTACTAGGGGGGCGAGACTAAATGAAAACTCGCGAGACAGTCGGGGGAGGGAGATCGGGTACAGAACAATCTCCAAAAAAAAACAAAGAGTACTCGAGAGCAACGACGATCGGGAGGAGCTCAGAGGCTGAATCAGGAAGGGGAAAGGGGTCTCCGTTTGGGAAACTATGAACCAAATACTGTCTAAAAAGAGGGCAAGGAACTATTCGCAAAAACATGGGACAGTCTAAAGATTAACAGAAACTAAAGTCAGAGGCGTAGGAAACCATTTCTTCTCCAGCAAAAATAAAAAGAAAAAACGTAAAGAAAGCATACTCTGTAAGGCGAAGGGGGTCAAAAGAGGAGATCAGAAGAAAACACTCGCAAGAAAAACAGCCGTAGGGACTATCTCTACCAATCCCAAAAAGAAAACCGGGGGGAGGGGAAATCTTAAAAAAGAAGCACAGCAGGAATGTGTATTCATCGACTGATAGCTCGGCCTCGAACAGCTTGAGGATTATATCTTTGCAGTAGGGGGGTATTCTGGAATTACCTCATGATTTAATAAGACTTAGAGCCAAAAGAAAAAAAGCAAATAAACAGGGAGCGCGGTGAAAAAATCCTTTTACTAAAAGAGGAACGCACCGGGGGGGGGGAAGTTTAAAAAGAAGGAAAACTGCGCTGGGGCGGAAGAAACTTAACGGTGGAGCTTCTGTGGGGGGAGAGGGGGGGAGAGGAAAGCGCTGGAAAGGTCTAGCGAACAGGCTGTGCGAGGTGGAAAAGAGAGTCAAAAGCAAACGCAGGTGGGGCGGGGAAAGACTTAGAATGGTGATTGTCCAAAAACCGTAGCGAGAAAGAGAGGATCTCTACGCGCTCTCACCAAGAGCGGGAGAGATCCAACGCTAAGGGGCGGAAAAAAGCGCTCGCGTCTCGGTCGCGGCAGGGCAAGGACAGCCGGCGTCCGCCGCCGAAAGAAAAAGGGGATACTGAGAAGGGGCTAGGCGTCGGAAGGAAGAAAGGAAGGATAAAGGACTATGGTCGGGAGTCAGGTGGCAAAAAGCGACAAGAAATGGTTCTCATACTGACCCAGTTATCAGTCTTACCGAAGGGGGAACTGCAGGGACCATAGAGGGGGGAAAAGGATGAGAAAGGGAAAAGGGTATGTCGCTAACGACACCTTTCGGAGACTAGCCAGGCGAAGAGGAAATCCAGGGATGAAACTCAAGGTTCTCGCCTCGAAAGAGACGGGAAAAAAAAAAGGAAAGCTAACGGGAAAAAGTCAGCACCAAAGGTCGGAGGGGAACAGTCGAGGGGGTTTTGTTGGGGGGCAACACCCAATGCCGCCCAGGAAGCCTTCTCCCCGGCAGGTGTGTCAGGGAGAAAACTGACGCAAGAAAGAAAAAGGGCAGGGTCAACTAAGAAAAATCTGAAGAAGAAGAGGTGGGGACGACGACAAAAAGGAAATCAAGAAGCTGGCGCCTCAATGTGGAAAGCAAAAAAATCTTTAGCGAGCCTGGGTCTTCCTAGGAATGCAAACCGAAGGGGAAGGTACTACATAGGGAAACATCGAAATTATTTTGTCAGCATACGCCAAGAGATAGGTGATCCCGAAAGGACACGAAAAGGGAGTCAGAGGGTCCTGACAACTTCTTAACAGAGTGTTTTGGAGAAACGACGGCAACGTATAACAAAAAGGGGTTGGGGTGTGATTCACTAGGGAGGAGCCACTCCTCAGACTGCTTGACCGATAGATCGAGAAAGGGGGAAAAAGACTGAGAGATCAAGAGCATTCAAGAAGACCAGAGTCATCCTCAATCAAGACATCCTCAAGGAGCAACCTAAGTAAGTTGGGGGCGAGGGTAAAAAAGAAGAAAGAAGACGTAAGAGGAGCTGGGACTCACTTTGCGATCTGAAAAGAGAGGAGATACGGGAGGAGATCACGGAGCCGGCCCTGTGGAGAAAAGGGAATTCGCGGAATCGAACGAGGGTACGAAAATTACCAGAGAGCGAGGGGAAAGGGGGAATCCGGGGGAAAGCTCACTCGCTCAAAAAATCGCTCGAAAAGGAAAAACTTACGACATGCCAGAAAAAATCAAGTTCGTTGTCCGCCGTTGGAGCCAACTCTTCCTAGACAAATTATTCCGTCTATTCTACTCTGAAGAAGCTGACGGAGGGACTCTTCAGGGGAGTCTAAGGAATAAGCGAGCCCGGACAGGGCACCTGACACCGGAGGAAGACCTTAACGAAAAAATAAACGACGGGGAATCTAATCTATACGCCGTTGAAGGAGCATCTGGGTCACAGCACCGCGTGGGGGCGAGTCTCCGGTAGCGCTGGCGGAAAAGGGGCATCCCAAAAAGAAAAGAAGTTCACACGTAAACTACGCCATTAGAAGAGGAGGCGGAAAGACCGCCGACGGGAAAGAATCAAAGAAGAAGGGGAAGGTCCGAGACGCCAGGATCTGAGAGGAAAAACAACTGAGGAGATCGAGAGATATATGACAGGATAGCGGAAACCGGAGGGGGGATTGGGGGAAGGGGGCCTTAGCCTTTCCTAGCGTTAATACGGATTCAAGGAAGATGGACCAACCGAGGATGACCTCTCAAAAACCCAAACCAAACTGTCCAAAAACAACAGCCTCGAAGGACGAGAAGGAAAAAGGGTCAGAAAGTGACCAGATGTTATATAGTAGGCGTCAGTAAAAAAGGGGAAGTAGAAACAGAGGGGACGACGGTGACAGCGTGCATCTCATCGCGCAGCTTCAAAACCGAAAGAAAAAGAAAGAAAAAGAAAAATATCATAGAAGATGAGAGGGGCCGCGGCTTGGAGACAAAATAAAAAACACCGATACATGGAGGATCGGGCGTAGACTCCTGGCAGGTACGTGGCTTGTCTGAGGAGTCAAAGGGAAGGGGGGGGGGGGAGGACGCTGGAGGGGAATTGCTCACTCTCTAAAAAATAGTTAGGGGATACGGCACAAAAAGTGCTCTCGAAAATGCGCAGATTATTCAAAACTATGGTCCGGCCGCAGAGTTCGCAGACCGATCGCCGCTGATGTGGGCGAGAGGGAAGGCCCAGAAGTCCGTATAATTCGGGGGGACAGGTGGGAGGAACCTCGCCCACCGGATCTCGGTTGGCCGGGGGGTCCTTGAAGGGGGCAGACTTCCGAGGGACGGAGGGGGTAAGAAGGGATAGCTGATCTCGGAGCAGTGCACCTTCACAGTTAGGGCAAAGGAGAGAAAGAGAGGGGACAGGAAAAAAACGCGACCTCCAACCGTCAGGGGAGATGGCCTGTTGAAACACAGCTCCCTGGAATTAGCCTGTCCTGAGGCGAGACAACAAAGAGGGGAGGAAAGGAGGGGAGTTAGGATCGAGAAGAGAGCTAAAAAGAAAAAAGAGGAATTCAAAACCACCCTTGAATGGGAATGCTCTAAACGAGCAAATGAAAGAAGAGGGAGGCTCCGTTTAAAGACGAGAGGAAAGCAAAGAACTGGAGGAAAAAAAAAGGGAGACTTAAGAAAAAGATGACGGCGGCGTGAAATCTCAACTAGGTTCTTTCGAGGAGAAAGGTTGCTGACAAGAAGGGGGGCTCTGGGGGGAAGTTAAGGGGGAAGTGTGGGGAAGCGCTGGAACAAGGCCGGGGAGAAGCACGTGCATCTGTGACACCGTCGACGGTGTAATCCTAGAAGGTGGAAAGGGAGTACGGTGAGGGGGGATGCTGCGCCTAGCACAAGGGGGCAGAACATCGTAGCCAGGAAGTATAAAAAAGGATTCGCTCACCAAATTGGCTCTTCTAGATAAACCGGCATGTCTCCGAAAAAGAGAAGAAAGAGGGGGGGGAAGGGTCTCAGAAGGAAGGTTCCCATAGAGAGGGCTTCACACGGAACCGGGGAAAAGGATTAAGGAAGGGACTTGGGCCCGCGCATAGGGACGAAAAAAACAAGCCGTGTAGGCTGGCCTCACGAAAAGAAAGGGATCAATCAAAAGCTTATATCCTTGCTTTCGGATCCTCCTAGGGGAGTCAAACGCCGAAGGAAAGAGGGAGAGGGCGGAGGAATCTACAGAAGAACATAGAAAGCTAGGGGAAGAAGCGGAGGAGAGCACGAGCCGAAAGCGAGAGGGAAACTCCACCATTTTAAAATATTCACTCATCCTCACCCCTGGTCGTTAGGGTGGGGGGTGTGGGACGGGGTCCGTCGAACGCCAAAAAAAGAACGCCGGTCGCTAATCCGGTCATAAAAGCCGCTGACGGGCTAAAGACTCACCAATAACAAAAAGCAGAGGGAAAAAAGGTAAATTGATAACCAGAGTTTTGACTGGAGTTAAAAAGTCTGGAGGGCTATGAAAGAAACCATGTGCGGGCCGAGGTAACATGGAGGGCCCGCAGAATGCTTCTTGGCCCGAACTAAAGAAGAGAGGGGAGAATCATCATGCCGCTGAGAACCAAAAGAGGACGCTAGACAAAAAGAAAACGAAGGTTGGACGATTGCCGCGAGAATCGGTTTCCCTACAGTAACCTGGAGGGTGCGTGAGGGGACGTAAGAGTGCGGGATGCTGTGTTGTGGACGAGAAAGAGAAGTGCAAAAGGACCGACAGCGGAAAGTCAGATATCCTGGGCACAGAAAAACTCGCCGGGATGTGGGGGACTTTCTTGCTGGGGGGGCAAGTGGCAGACCCTGGATAAACCGAGACACCTCTCGAAAAAAAAAATGAAAGCAGGTGCCTGGAAGGGAAACCTCGGAGCAAGCCGGTAGCCGGCTCGGGGAGAGATGAAAAAAAAAAAATCAAAAATGCAGGCTTCGGGCGCTCGCCAATCGAAGGAGGAGAGGGAAAATGGTCTGGATGCGGAGGGTTTGGATGGGATCAACGAACGACGAAAAAACGGGACGGGCATCGGCGCCACCCTCCGAAGGACGATGATGGAAGGGAATAAAATCAACCAGAGGAGGGAAGTCGAAAGTGCCTGGAACTGATAGACAAATAAAAGCGCGAAGCCGAACAAAGGTCGCCAGTTAAAACACTGCACGTGGAGAGGCGGCATCTGAGACTCAACACTTCACCGAGGGGGAAGGGGGGGCGACAATTATAACAAACAAAAAAAAAAAGCGGAGGGAAGGATAGACGAAACATCTGCTATGCGAAGGGAGCGGAGGGAAAGGCCACCAAGGGACATAAAGCTAGCCAGAAAGGGAGACTTTCAACGAGGTGCAGGTAATCATGTCCTCCAGGGGACAAAAAGGATTTCATGGAAAAGGAATTCTAAGATAAAAATCGTACAGGGAAAGGGTGGTCGAAAGCAAAAAAAGCCTATGCCCGCATCTCGGGAAAGTCAAGCTAGGTGACGCAAAGAGAAAGCAAAAAAAATCTTCCGCGAGAAACATATATTCGGAGCGCAGACCATAAAAACGGAAAGATTGAACTTTAACAGAATTTAAAAAATCCAGGGGGGGGGGGGGGTGGGGGGGGGGGGGGGGGGGGGGGGTGTGGGGGGGGGGGGGGGGGTTGGGGGGGGGTGGTGTGGTGGGGGGGGTGGGGGGGGTGGGGGGGGGTGGTGGGTTTGTGGTGTTGGGTGTTGGGGGGGGGTGGGGGGGGGGGGTTGGTGGGGGGGGGGGGGGGGGGGTGGTTGGGGGTGGGGTGTGGGGGGTGGGGGGGTGGGGTTTTGTTTTTAAGAACGCCCAGCAAGGCTATCTGCTAAGAACTCCAGGTACAAAAAGGGCGCAAACGAGGTCAGTCGAGGGGGATAATGGGGGGAATAAACACGCTCACCTAAAACTATCTCAAACCCATCTCTTCGTAAAACGAGATCAGGGGCTGCAAGAAGGGTAGAGAGAAAAAGAAGCATGAGGGGCTACTGGCTAAAAAAAAAAAACACACATGAAGAGGAGAAAGCTGAAAGGGACGAAACTGCGTCCACTGATGAAGAAGACTTAACCCTAGCGCTGTTTCTATCTTCCAGAGCGGAAAGTGGAGAAAATGACCGCATGGAAGGTATACAGACAAGCGGATTCCGAAAGAATGGAGGAATCGTAAACAAAAAGCGGGGGACTGTGGAAATATTAATCATCCAAACGGGGAATAGAGCCGAGCTTACTTTGGCGAAGTCGGGGGAGAAAGTTTTTATTAAAAGCGGGGGGGAGGGACGTTCTCGCTACCTTGTCGAAAGGGACGCTTAAGGTCAACATTACGAAGGGGACCCTGTGCGAGAGGTCATGAATTTGAGGGGGGGAAAAACCTTCTCTCTTGAAGGAGTCGGGATCAGAGAGGTCTCTCCAAATGTCTTTAATCGTCCGTCGATCCGAGAACGGCAGGAAAACAAAGTGGAAAAATCCAGAGGCAAGAAACCGCCGCCATTAATAAGAACTGTTTACTTCGAGGACGGTCAGTCGGAGGAAAATACTACAAAAAGCGGGCGTCATTCGCGAAAGAATTCGAGAAGACGAAAAAAGTAATAGTTCGAATTACGATAGACTGCAGTGCGACCAAAAAGCGGGAAAAGGAGAGCTGAGGAAAGAGAGTTCCGATGTCGCGCAGGTAATAGGAAGCGAAGAGCGCAAGGGGCGGACATCCGTAGTCCGGAGAAAAAAACAGGATACTATCATTGCAAAACATTACTAAGAACCACGACCAGAAGGTCAGCCCTCGAAATGGACTCGGACGCCAAAAGAAAAAAAAGGGGTAGGAGGGGCCCAAAGCTGACGACCGAGGAGCCAGGCCGTTCAACGGGCAACATTCACCGAAATCAACAAAGGCAATGGGGGAATAGCTTGCCTCGCCAGAAAAACGCCCAGGCCGAAGAACATGAGCAAATAAAGGGGGCTGACGCAAGAGACTTTCGCCGGAAACGAACGACTCAAGGCTGAAGAGGAAAGAAGCAGGAATGAGAGGGGAGGAAGAGGGGAGGGGGTTCAGGCGCCACTACGGGGTCCGGAAGACGGCAGGAACGAGAGGTCAGTAAAAAAGGGCGGTCGACCGACCTGCTCACCAGAGGCTTGTTGGTTTCCCCAAGGAACAGTAGGACCGCAAGGAGGGGGGGGGACGGGAACAGCAAAAAAGGAACTCTAACGGGGCGAAGATGCTGATAAGAGGCAAATTAAAGGGAGAACAGAGAAAGATGAATCAAAGGGGAAATAGGCAGGGATCAGCCAAACGGGAAAAAACGGAGAAGAAAGGAAACAAATCGCGGTACCTTTTGGCGAGGGAAAGGCAAAGTATACACGGAGTTACTGACTCGTTAGTGTGCCAACTGCCGATAGAACAAAGCGCAGGACGATCGTAAAGATCAAGAAAAGGAGAAGGAAGCGCCGAATAATATTGAAAGCTATAAAACAAAGAAAGATATCAAGTGAAAAGAAGGAAAAAAAGGGAGAGGGGGAAAAAGAAAAATAAAACAATGGCCTACGGACCGACACCAACATCAAGAAAAGGAGGTCCGCAAGCAAAGAAATCAATTGAAAAGGTTGTCGCTGGGCAGCAACGCGGTCCCTTCATGAGGGATCATGCTGAAAGGCCCGATTCTGGAAAGGAGAGGGAGGGTGGTGAAAAGATGGGAGAGGAGTTCTCCGAGAGAAAGGCTCAACGTCGAAAAAGAAGGGAAGCAAGGGACCCGGCAGAGACTGATACAAATACTCCGGAATACTATCACACCTAGTCATCGCCTTCGTGGTTCGGAAAGCGAAGAGAACCCGGGACGGCTCAATAGAAGCACTCTTCTTTGAAAAATCAATACGTATCAAACAGGGCTGCCCATAACCAGGAAGGTAGGTTGAAAAAAGGGGTCCCCGCTCGCCATACATTAAAAAAGTGGCCGAGACCCAAGCTTAA
>Ga0179591_1370253_pt1 | contig 12687 bp, 9 predicted proteins | sample CZOMad2_1_08_16f_FD_182891 | JGI IMG/M metagenome (GOLD analysis project Ga0179591, IMG submission 182891) | Vadose zone soil fungal communities from Angelo Coast Range Reserve, California, USA - CZOMad2_1_08_16fungal (PacBio error correction) | ecosystem: Environmental > Terrestrial > Soil >...
AGGAAGGAGGGGGAAGAACATCCTATCCTAGGCTCGGGAGAAACTCTCGCCGAGATCGACTTCATACGTAAAAACTGAAAAAAATTGCGAAGAAGAAGGGATATAAGGCCATATGTTTTGGGCAAAGTCGGAGCAAAACTGTCTACGCATGGGGGCCTGTGAGGAACATCGGGGTCTGACGAAGAAGCTGGGGGATTGAAAACGCTTGCCGTGCTACGCTAAATGATGAAATGGACTCCAATGGGTATCAAGGTATGGGAAGTCTTTAAGAAAGGGAGAGCGAAAAAAATCGAAAAAAAAGGGTTCTCGGGGGCAAATTAACCCATAACTTGAGGGGGCGAAAAAAGTCGTGAACTAAGGGAGGATGAAGGGAAGCGTGTGGGGGCTTGGAGAGGAGGAGAAGTAATATAGAAAAAGGGAATCACAGCTAAGTCCTGAGGAAGAACACCGTCACCGCCCATGGCGATCGGACAGTTGAACCGGACGGCTTTTACTTAAAATCAGAATTTAAAGGGCAGGGACTACGAGGGAAGGGGGGCGAAGCCCACTAACCGCTCCAGGCGCAAACAGCAGCGCGAGATCGTTTTTCTGAAAAGAGATCAGAAAGGGAGTAATTAAGGATAATCGTCAGAAAAAATGTTGAGAACTCGCTGGCCAGGGGTCTTTGAAAGGAATGGACAACTATCAAAGAAGAGAGGGCCTCAGGTAGAGGCTAAGAGATTCCGTCGGCCCTAAAAGCAGGCCCGGACTAAGACATCGGGCTGAGCAAAAAATAGGAAGGGAGAAGAGAAGAGTAATCAAGGGGAGGGACAAAAAGAACTATACCACCCTAGTTGCTCGCCTGCAAAAGCCCTCACCGCGCGACAGGCGGTAAGCTTCGGCAACAACAGAAAAAAAGTCGGGAAGATCGGAGGGTGTCTATTCACTGGGTGCAATCATGGCCTAACGCGCTTTAAAGCAAATGGCTGCTATTCCTAAACGGACCCTCCGGAATAGAGGACCTGGAGAAGAAAGAGTTCAGTAAGATCTGCTCCCTGACGACACGTTTAGGAACTACTGGGAGAGGAAAGGTGAAGGCATAGGGGATAGGAAGAGGAGGGGTGGCGAAGGAGAAGATCATCTTCCTCAGGCTTCCTCAGCCGTCAGCAGTCCGATCGCAGAGCTTCTTACACCGAGGAACTTCAACAAAGTAAGGGCAAAAGGAGAAAAAACAAAAGAGAAGGACTACCTCTCACCTCCCAGGATCTTTCCACGAACGACAAGATGGCGCTCCGCGAGCGAAGCGCCCTCCAAGAGAAATCCTCAAGATAAAGAAGAAATAAGGGGAAAGAGAGATGAACGTGGGTCTTCCGCAGTTTTAAAATTTCCGCCTCGGAGTAAAACGTCGAAAGGGGAGGTTGAAAAGCTGTGTATTCAGTCGGGGGAGAGATCGCAACTCTAGGAGAAAAGGGGGGGAAATTGGGGGAAGAGGGGATGAGGGGTCGGAAGATTCCGCTAAAACCGTCAGAACTGCTCGACATACGCGACTCGCCTGAAGGGAAAGCAACTGGCAGGTTAGAAAACGACGGGGGGAAAGGAAGAAGGGAAAAGGGGTCCAATCCTGTTTCAAGTCGGCCCAAGGGAGACTGAAAGGACGTGGGGGGGGGCTAGGACACAGCTGCGGGAGGATGAGGAAGAAGAGAGTAGATTCCCGTAGGGGGATCAACACTAGCAGTCCGGAAGGAAAGTAAAGACCTAAATGGTCTAGCTAAAAGGTAGCAAAAGGTCGAAGAAAGGGGATAATGAAGGGGGGGGAGAACATCATCAAAGTAAAGGGAAAAAAAATAACGTGCAAACGTCTCAAACCCCACTTCCTTTTCAGGGGGGGGGGGGGGGACTTAGAAGCTCAGGGAGAAGTTTCTGAAATTTGAAGAGAGAAGCCACTCTTGTCAAAAATTATATCGCTCGGAAAAAATGCCGAGACGCACCTCTAAAGGGTCTGAGCGCCAAGGCGAAAAAGGAAAGGAGAGGAAGGGGAAGAATCTAGGGAAATTTCTCTTGGGAAAAAAAAAAAAAGTCGCTTGGTAGCAAACCCGAGGACTGGGGTGGAGCTGGGGTCATGCAACCAGTTAGAGACTTCAAAAGAGGAGGGGAGAGGGGCAGGGGGGCTTTGGAGGCCTTTACCAAACTTGAAAGAGGGCGATCCATCCGTTCTTGAAGAAGCTCGGCGCAAAAAGGGGGGAAGTGCCGAAGCATTCGTTAAAAAAGTCAACGGGAAAAAGGGAAGGGGGCTTACTGAGGAGGATCATAGAGGTGAGAGGTCCCCGAGGCTATTAACTAACGAGAACTACGGGTGGACCGTCAGGACCGCGAAGTTTCCACGCCCCCGACAGAGACGAGCTGAGCGCAGTGGAGAGGCAACAACGGGGGGGAAGAGCCCAGCCAAAATCTCGGATAGAAGTAATCGATCGAAGAGTGCCGGAGCTTAATTGGGATGCGAAGAAAAAAAAGCAAAGGAGCACGAGAGGGAAAGGAAGATCAAAACCAAAAACGAGAAAAAGGGAGAAATAGCGGAGCTGCTGGGGGAGACGGAGGGGCAGAGCAAAGGAAAAAAACGAGAATCGAGAGGAGTGAAAAAAATGAAAACGTTCGAAAGATCTGGTCAAAAGCGTCACTAGCTCGTCTGATGCGGAGAGTTTAATCTAGGGGGGAACCAGGGTGGAAGGGGGGAAGGGGAATCAACCTATGGCCATCAAATCCGAACGGAAAAAGGAAGGGAGTCATGAAAAACTTTGGGCAGTGTCACGTCTACCAGACTCAAAAGAGGGACAGACCTAAATGAGTGAAAGAAAGAAAGAGGAGCTAACGAAATAATGGCGGGCCGAAAAAAGTTCCAGGGAAGTCAATCAACCCGAGCCCCGGCGCTTTCTCAGATCGCCAAGTATGAGGGAAGGAAAAAACACAGACTCTCACACAGTCCTAACTATCAAACTAATCCTGCGCTCCAACCGCGAAAAGCGCCGCCCGCAGACCGGGCCGAACTGGATCCTGCAGGAAAGAAGGAGGCGTATCCAAAGGTTGGTATCACCCTCAGTAATCGAAGAGAAAAGATCGTAATCATAAAGAGAAGGTTGGAATCCTAGAGAAAAAAAGGGTTAGAAAAAGAGAATGATCTGGGAAAAACAATAGGAAAAACTAGGTTGGCAAGAGCAATATGTCACTTCCCGGCTGCCTGGAGAGAAGTTCGAAGGTGGGAAGATCTGGAACTCATAAGTCAAAGAAACACTTACGCGCGCTATATTGGGGGTCTCCATCGAAACGGGAAAGATGTTGACTACGTAAAAAAAAAATACAAAAAAAAGCAAATGTGCCAGACAAAAAAAAACAGGACTTCTGGATGCCACACCATTGTCCGAAAAAGAAAAAAAGGGGAGGGGGCAGAGGACCGACTTGACTAGTTTAAACGAGCGCTGGAGGACCGACAGCAAAGAAAAGGGGGTCCTGCACGGACCGCATGCGCATAATAGTGGTGGATTAACTAGGGGGTGCCAGAGGTTAGGGAGGAAGAGGGAGGTCACAGTACAAAAACTAACAAACTAAAACCAGTAAATAAAGAGCAAAGCAATATTAAAAGAGAGCTAATACTGCTACAATCTGTTAATCTGACTGAGACGTACAGAAGAGTTAAAAAAAACGATGACAAAGAAACAGAACTTCTACTACAAAAAACTTCTGTAAATCTATCGAGTCAGAAAGCGCGGGCGCGCAAGGGTGCGTCGTCACCGTGGGGAGTTAGGGGGGACGAAAGAAAAAAAATGCTCCGATCCTGTTTGAACCATCCTAATCAAATAAAAAGGTACCGTGTCCGCCTGCGGACACGATATGAAACCGGGGGGGAGGACCGGAGACGGAAAGAGGAGTTGGATGAGACTGGCGCAAAAAAAATCTCAAAAAAAAAAACTAGACTATTACAGAAGCGGAAGAGGGGACAAAGGGTCGTCTATAACCGATGTCTCGGGGGCGGAATGAAAGAGTAAGAAGGAGCGGCTCGGGAGAGGGGAAAAAAGAAGATCGACGGGGGGAAGGATCAAGAGAAAGGCAGGAGGAGGAAAAAATAACCTTACGGCCGTAAAAAAAAGATCAGCCGACTGAGGGGCAGAACCTCTGACTAGGGGGAGGGGGTCAGGGGGTGACCTTTCCTTCTCAAAACATACGATAGGGAGGTGATAGGGCAAAACAAGGAACAATCCGGCGTTGCAAAACAAATTCTTGGATGGGGAAAAATGCGGGAGACAAAGAGGCCACGCTAACTCAGACGCGAATTCTCGCTTTGAGACGTGGGGGCAGGGAGGGAATCAATCAACTAAAAGAAAAGCACGGCGAAAAAAAAAAAAAGAGGTGACCTACGAATGGAAAAAAATGGCGGACCGCAGGACTTACACACTTGCGCAGATGGACCTCTGAAAAAAGAATCGAGACTTCGAGGAGGAAGAGTTCAGGAAAAACAACGACCTTCCTAAGCGCAAGAATAGAGCGCGGAGGGGCAAGCTTAATCTCTTACGGGCTTCCTCGGCCGAAAGAATAAATCGAAGCGAAATCTGTGAAAGCCTCCCAAAGGAAAAACGCACGAACCTTAAGAAAAAGAGGCCTCAGTTAGGCGACCATTCATGGCGAACAAGCTGTCTTAGCAGAGGGAAGAGAGAAAAATCTTGAGATAGATCGAACAGACAAAACACGATTGCCATCAGGCCTCAGGGAAGAGGCGTCGCGAAAGAAAAACTCCAGAAATTTGGCCAAGAAATTGGCAGACCCTTTTGTCGTCAAATTGGAGGGCGACGGGGAAAAAGAAGACACTACATGGAAGCCCGCCCACTTATAAGGTAAAAAAACTCTTCTAAGGAGCACATCAGTCGAGATTCAACGGAAGTTCACTGACAGAGAGGACAAAGAAACACGCTTGCAGGTACGCACTGAAAAAATTCTAGAAAAAAGAGGGAAAATCGACAATACCAGGTGGTGGAAAGAAAAATGAGGGGAACTCCATAGAAAACATAAGGTCGGGGGATCCACGGCCGAAACGGTTTCAGATTGAAGGAAGACATACTCGCTGGGCAAAGAGACGGGAAGGGCCTATTTCCTCGCTCCAGAGACCTCAAACTAGGGAATGAAAAAAAAAGATTTGAACCCGATCTCAAAATTCAAAAAACCTGAGATATTCACTCAAGTACTCGCAAGTATTATCAGAGAAGACGTCAAAGGGGGAAAAGACGTGCAGCGACGCAAACATCTCGCGGGCCGTCAATTAAGTAAGGGGAAAGGTACAAGGGCGCGAAAAAAAATTTAGCGAAAAAAAACTGGTTCTCAAAAAGGATTAGGGAAAGGCAGCAGAAAAAGTGTTAACGCCGGTGAAAGGATGCAGAGCGTCGGGCGACGCTGCTGCTCCTGTTGACTAGATCCAGGGGGGGTGTCCTGGTGGGCGGGGCTTGCCGGGGACTGAGGGAGGGCGAAAAGAGAGGGGAACCCGGTGCTCGAAGGACGGGAGGGGAAACCGGCCGGAAAAAAAGTTTAAGAACGGAAGGCAAAGGGGAAAAAGATACTGACTGGCTTTATCGGCAGCTGGTTGCGGGGGAGCGGGATAAGAAGAAACAGTCTCAACTCCGGAAAAAGGTATCCAAAAAGGCCAAGGTGAGATCCTAAGACATAGAAGTGGTGAGAAGCTGGAAGAAGAGCCACATCAGAGGCATATTGGAATGGGGAGGCAAGGGAGGGAAGAGGTTCATCACCCTTCTATAGTCATTCCGGTCTAGGAGCAGATAAAAGAAGGAGGTGTTCCGTAAGAAAAAAAAATACAATCGCGAGGGGATGACGTTATAAGGGGGGGATTGGAGACACTGCTCACAGACAATCACAGCGGCAAAGGGCAGCGACAATCCATCGGAGAAAACACAGTCTCCGCCAGCAAACCTTCGCGGGGAACGATGAAAAGGGTGCAAAAGAGTCGACAGCAGCTGGGAGACATGCTAACCCCCAGATAGCTCTTCGTACAGCCGAATGCAGACAAAACGTCGAAAAAAACAAACTCGAAAAAAGTCCCAACTGGTGGGGAAGAAGTGAGTGGGGTTGCGGAAGTTTCACTCACGCAAGAAAAAGGGGGCACGCGGCTCCGCTGGGGATAAGATAAGAGAGTAGGGACGGCCTTGAAAGTCTCAAAAAAAAACCAAGGCAAATATAGGAAAGGCATGTTCTTCAACATAGCCATCTACTAAAAGCGGCTCAAGGAGAGCGTAAGTCTGCTCGATCACCATCCAATCTGGGAAAAAAAGGAAATAGAACTTGTGCGGACGCGATCGCAGGGGGCGAGGCAAGCAGCTTCCCGAATAATCGAAAACCACAGATGTTCCGAGCAGACCGGTCCTAGTACCGAATGCGTCATCGGAAAGGAGAAGGCCCTAAAGAGAAAGGATACCAAGCACAGGAAACGCGTGTGTGGGTACGAGGGAGAGGGGGGGAAAATGAAACCGCTTCTTCCACGCCTCATCACTGAAATCAATCCCAGAGGCACCAACTTACTTCTAACTATAAACATCCAATAGCTCAAAGGGAGACAATTCCTAAGACGTTCAAGAGGGGTTGGGTATACGAGGAAGAAAGGGGAAAGGGAAGAGAGGTCAGCCAAATCTTTGTACAGCTCGAGAAGAGGAAAAAATTAAGGGAGAGAGGGTTGGAGAAAGTGGGGTTTCATCTTCTAGATAAAAAAGACCCTATTGTAAAAAATAATCAAGAAAGGGAAGAAGTCTGGGAGGCCGGCATTTTTACCAATCAAAATAAAAGAAGACCTGAAGAGTAAAATACGCAATTTCTTAGGGGGAGTGAGGGGGAAGACAGAGTATGTTTTAAAAGAAAAAAAAAAACATTAGGACCGACTGAAAGGGAAAAGGAAAAAAAAAAAATCTAAGTCCGGAAGACGACCAATATAAGGAGAATAGGGCACGCAAGGAAAGGGAAGTCCCGAAAAACGCATTCCACAGCGATCGAAACAATAATGATAAAGGGAATCAGGACTACCACCACCAGGAACCGGGTCCCGTCCGGGAAACTCAGGGATCTAGTCGAAAGGTGGTACGATCCACCCACTTTGAAACTAGTACGGTGAAAAGTCAGAGACTCGACCTCGAGGCCTATCTCATCCATACTGAGGAGACTACCGCGGAGGGATACATACTGAGATTAGAGAAGGAGGATTTCTGCGAGTGCCGGTTGTTCGAAGGATTCAGAGGTGATTAAGGAAGTCTTTTTTATCTTCGGTGTGACATTACGACCGTAAGGGACTGATCTCGAAAGAAAAAACGAGCGCGGCTGCTCTGAAAAGAAAGAGAAGAAACCAATGTCCTTCTGAGGAGCATTCCTTCGCTTCTGGATCCGCAGCGAGGGGGGGTCTTAGGGTAGATATGACTGTGACCACTGAACTTTGGAATGATCTGAAATCTTAAGTCGGGGGTGAGGTGCCCGACTAGCACTCAGGGACCAAAGAACAGATTTGTCCTTCATTAACCGGTTCCGACGACGAGAGAGATCGGAGCAAGAAAAAAGAGCAGCGACAGAACCTACTCGCTCCGCTCGAGGGAAACAAGGAGTACTAGAGGACCAGGAGGGGAATTGGTAAGCACTAGCATTGGATGCGTTCTAGAGAGAGAAACAAACCACAAGTAGAAGAATAGGAGAGCGAACCAGACTCGGATAGAAAACCAGATCTGCGGCGCCCCGCACTCTAAAGTCTGAGAGCAGGGAGAAATGGGGGAGGGGGAGCTGCTCTCTGAAGGGTGCAACTCAGAAGACGCAGTATGGCTGGAGGGAAAAACCGGAGAGGAAAGGTCAAAGCGGTGAAAAATTTCTCAAACTAACCACAAGAAAAATAGAAAGAGACGTGGCGTGAATCGAAAGAAGGCAGTGGAACGTCTCCAGATCTACTAAAGCTCTGCATCACCACGAGATAAGTCTATGATCAATAAGAGTAAGAGGAAGAAATGGGGGGGGGGTCCCAAGGGAAGAGAAAACGCCTCTCCCGCGCTTTCAAGCGCCCCTAGCGCCGAGGTCGGGCATCCCTCTCTCACACCAAGAGGGGAGTAAACCAGACTAAACTAATCCGGAGCGAAAACGCTCACATGCCTCCCGATCGGAGAGAAGCGCAGGAGGGAGGAGCAAGCCTCTTCTTGGAAAGAGAATTGGTATTCTTCTAACGAAAATTTTTAATAGACAAGCCAAAAAAGGAAAATATCCATAAACTAAAAGGCCGGAATAGGTGAAAAAGAGGCAAACACTTCCTGGGGCTGGTATATTCCAAAGGTAGCAAACAAGCACTGAGCGTCGGATCGGGTAGTCGAAACTTCAGCTCTCACGCAGGAAAGAGGGACCTTCAAGGAAGGAGATAATGTTTGGCACCCTCCTGAATACATCGAGAGAAGCTCAAAAAACTAACAATAAAAACCGAGGTGGACCCGGAACAAAAACGCAGGAAAAGGAAAGGGGTATGACCCCGCATTTGGTCCGACGAAAACGAGAAAAATGAGACTGAGCATGAAAACCTTCCCTGGCTAAATCAGATGTTGGAAGGGAAACGGACCGCTTAACTACAGAGAAAGACTTGCTTCAGGACAGTTCAATCGGCGAAGGAAGAAAAACGACTACTGTTGCCTCAAAGGAGGGGAAAGAAAGGCTGAACAGAGGAAATACGGAGAAAACTTTCGAACTGAGGAGGACTCCTCTTATTTCCACTCCAAGCTGCACAAGCTCGACAGCTGCAAAAGACAATCTAAGGGTATCTCTAGCAGTAGACGGAGAAGCATCAGAGGGGAGGAAACAAAGAAGTTATTGATGATGTAACTCACTTTTCAGGGGTCCGAGGTCCAACAACGCGAAAAGTTTTCTCATAGAAAACGGCAACGAGACAGGGGGTGGGAAAAGGGGCGGACAGCTTAATATAGGGGGGGGGACTGGCGCGTTCTCTAGCCTGACCCAACGGTGTGGATGCAAGGCGCCGCCTGGTACCACTCGGCATAAAAAGACTGGACTATGACCACCGAGAGAGTCCAATCTCGTAGGGGGAATAGAAAGAGTAAGGGGGAAGGGCGCTTACTTCAGCGCGAAAGGAAAGTCGTACGGATAGGGGGGCGGGCTTATGAAGGGAAGTACTAGGATCTCGAATTTAATTACAGCAGCGCGCGAGTATTCCATGATGCCCTCAAAAAGAGGGAAACTTTAAAGAATCCCTATCGATGCCGAAAAAGCTTAACGCAGTGGGGAGGGGCAGGAGACAGGGCAAGGCCACCATCCTATAATGAGAAGTCTGCCATAAGGGGGGGAGAAAATAAGTACTCCGTGATCATACCAAGCGGAGATCGAGCAGGAAAGTATTCTCGAATGGGTCGCAGTCTATCTGCTAAACCCGAAAAAGAGTCGTCTTCCCAGATTCCTCACTTTGTGGAAAAACGAAGCTTGAAACCGGGGTTTCTCTTGCACCTAGGTACTATCTGGGCTTGCAACTTAATTATCCTCGGCAAACCAAAAGGAAAGAGAGTCAGGGGGAGGAGGAGAAACACAGTAGACGTCCATTAAAACTGACTCCTCGGCGCACGCAAAAGCAAAAAAAGAAACCTACCAGAATCCGGGACCGAAGTTAAGAGCACTCTGAGGGTGGGCTACCAAGCTTCCCTCTCCTTGGGTCATTCCCGTGCAAGTGGACCATTCTCAACAGTCAGCTTGCTACCAAACTAAAAAGCGAGGGAGGCAAGATTACTGATTCAGTCTCGACCTCAACGCAAGAAAGCATAGGCTTTCATCTACCCACAAACTAAATAGGAGAGGGGGAACAACCGCTACTGACAAGCCCCCTGTGTGCTCAGGTGTAGGAAAAAAAAGCGGCAAAAACGAAAACGACCAAGAAATACATTACTCAGCCAAGGAGTCATGGCTCACCGCGGGAGAGAAAGAGAAACGGTCTCGGTGGAGGGTTCAGTATTCTGAATAGGGAAAAAAGCCCCAAAATTTAACTGAAACACAACTTAATGAGGGACTAAGAAGCCTAACAGTTGACATCATCTAAACCAAAGAACATCTGATCAAAACTGAGCTGTGCACTTCCCGGGGAAGTCTAGGTAAATTCATAGACTTCATAAAGTGGTCGCGGCAGCACGCGCAACGCGGCTTTAAACTCAACGAGAGAAAAAAAAACACAATAGAGGAAGTAGAGGGGGTCGAGGCAGAGCACGAAGTCGGAAATGCCTGAACGTCTAGAACTGAAGAGGAAAAGAGGGAAGTGGGAGCCTGCAGGAAGAGGGCGGAGCTGAGAAAACCCGGTGATGGGGAAAAATGGTCCGAGAGCACATGTAGCGAAAATCAGTGGGCAGGAGGGGAAGGAAGCAGGGAAGGTAGGGAAAGACATCATCATGTGATCAAGACTAGATGAAAGAGAGAAAAAGCGAGCCCGCCGTACTCCTTGGCGACAGTTAGTTGGAAATTGGGGGCTGAAGGAACGGGGAAGCAGAAAGAAAACAACCCAGGGGAAACTGTCAAGTGCTGTCAAAAAAGGCGCGAAGGCGGGGCCGGCGAGAAGCGAGGAACTCACGAGATTTCATTCTGAATGGGGGGGGAGGTGGAGAGCTCCTCCTGCAGAGCGATGGAGATCCGCCCCCGCGCCGAAAATAAAAGGCTAGCCGCTTCCATGTCAAAACGGGAAAAGGGGGGTCAACAAGGGGGGAGAAGGCTTAATCTTCGGAAGCACATACGAAGGAATGAACACTTGGCAGGCAGATCCGGGGGTGAAATCCGTAGGGAGCAAACTTTCCTAGGAAGGCCGACAAGGAAAAGAGGGGGGAGATGCGTTTTTCCTTAATCAGCCAGCGCTCCCGAGCAGGTGTCAGAGGGCGAAAAAAACGACATTGCAAATCCCAGCGGGGAGGAGGGGGCAGGGAGAAAAGGGGGGTTTCTAGGGGGGGGGGGACTGTAAGCACCTGGGGGATCGAGGTGCAGACCGTCAGCGCGATAGCGGGGAGCCCCGGCGGCAGCGGCTCGGAACCTTACTATCCAGTCACCAGAAGGGGAAACGAAAGGATGCCTTTGGAGGGTCAACGACCGATCACTTTCCTAGCAACGCGGCGTGTGGAGCTGCCTGGCCCGAACACCGTTGCTGAAACTTCTTCAGGAGAAAGCTCTGAGGAGTGGGTGAACGGCCTGCCGGAACTTAGGGCGCATCATGTCATACGCGAGTGAAGAGCGAAGCCAGGTCGTCTAGGACTTCGATCGCGTCGAAAAAAGGATATGTCTAGAGAAAGCTCACTCCACGCGCAGACGACAGGTCTAAAACAGGCGAGAGAGGCATCGAGTCGCGAGGCGTCCGGAAGGGGGGAAAGTCAGCAGAAACCGAAATTGCAGAGAGCAATTCCAGCATTCCGAGAGGTCTTCGTAGGACACCCTGACATGCCCGGGATAGACAAACGGCGAAAAAGAACTAAGGGGGGGGGGGAGGGGGGGCTAAATAGTGAGCTCCCCAGCAAACGTCTAACTCCACATCGCACTCACTCGCTCCGCGCTCACGAAAAGCGTAAGGGAAATCCTCCTCGGGGGCCTCTTAAGGGAGAAGCGAAGCAGAAAGAGGAAAAAAATAGGTGCATGCGTGGGGAGATGCCGAATCGGAGTCCCTTCGAGGGGATTGTGCAGGCGGAGAAACGTCAATGCGGGGGAGGTTGTGGCGGTGACAGGGATGATGAGGGGGAGGGAAGAGCGAACAATCTCTATGCACGAGGAAGCCTCCAAAAGCCTAAAGGGGAAGCCGGCAGTTTCATGCGCTCAGAAGGAAAAAAAAAAAAAAGGGAAAAAGAAAAAAAATAAATCGAGACTTTCTTGTAATCGCCAGCGGGGACAACGTAGGGGGGGGAAAAAATCTGTGCTTTCATCGGAAGAAAACTAGACGTAGCTAAGGGGAAGGGGAGGGAACGCACCAATAGAGGTCTTAAAAGAGGAAACTCACAAAGAGGGTACACGGGACTCTCACAATATCCTAATCACTGGGGAGGGACTTCGGGGGGCATAAGGCCGCTAAAAACTCCCGTTTCTTAAAAGGGGGATCAAGACAGTCTCGTTTTTAAAAAACTCTAGATCGGCAAAACGGAGATGCAGTCGACTATCTGCTGCCTCTAGTAAGAGTATTCAGCAGACCGAGAAGAAAAAGGCTCTCCAGACTCAAAGAACGAAGGGTGAAAAGAGGGGGGGTCAGATTGGTGCGAGCGTAAAATTCTATGCCCGATGGGTGAGCTGGCTGTTTGAATCTTTGAAATTAATAAGGGGCAGAAAAAAGTCTGGGGAGATCTTTTATTCCCGGTAACCGGACAAACCGAAAAAAAACGTGGATCTAGGCGCGTCCTTCTGGAAAAAATCGGGGAAGGGGAAGGGGGGGAGAAGGGAGATTAGGTGATCTTTGTATAGTCCCTAAAAAATTCTTGTGGCTATAGCATCCGGACTTGCTGGGGTGAACCGGCAGGAGCTACCCAGGACTTCCCCCTGCGACGGAAAAAAATCCAAAGAAAGGAAAGAGAGGGGGGAGAGGAGCGCTGACCAGAAAAGGAAGCCCCATCCCTTCTAATATCCGGACCTCGAGAAATTCAAGGCGCTTTGCAAGAAAAGAACGCTGGCCGAGAACGACGGTGCGCGCGGTCT
>Ga0179591_1386280_pt1 | contig 12687 bp, 17 predicted proteins | sample CZOMad2_1_08_16f_FD_182891 | JGI IMG/M metagenome (GOLD analysis project Ga0179591, IMG submission 182891) | Vadose zone soil fungal communities from Angelo Coast Range Reserve, California, USA - CZOMad2_1_08_16fungal (PacBio error correction) | ecosystem: Environmental > Terrestrial > Soil >...
AAGGGAACATCGGGTCGGGTCTCGTTCTGCAATGCGAAGCTTCGCTCCCGAGAAAAGTCGCAAACGATATGAGGAAATCCGGCGTCGCATGATCCCGCGAGAATACCGGGGGGGAAGAGGAAAAAAAAATGGAAAAAAAATCTGTCCGTCTGAAGTTTCACAAGGGATAAAAAAAAGGTTTCTCGGCACTCATGGGAAGCCACCATCAAGGAAAAAATTCGACTTGAACTAACTTTGTGGGGGAAAAGGACGGGTTGACAAATGTCGTTGGGTTTTCGAAGAAGGCAACACCCGGTACCAGTTGAAGGAACAAATGGAGTTACGGGACAAGCAGGGCGATTGGGCCATCCTTCTCGAGGGGAAAAAGAGGGGAGACAAGGGTGGACATGGTTTCCCCGGCGGATGGAAGAGAGGGAGAACATCATCACCCGAACCGGCCGAACGATTCATGGCCAGAACGGGGAGACAGAGGAAAAAAACCTGAACTCCACGCCCCGTCGTTGATTGCCAATGTCCGGAAAGACCTCATGAAACCATCCAAAAAAGGGGGGGGGGGGCGGTTTTCCGCTCGTTTCATTACGAAGCAGGGAGGGGGGGAAAAAGAAGGGGAGGGTGAACAACGTTTCGCCGCCGGCCTTTCAAAAAAAGGTTCGACTATGGAAAAAAGAGCCTCCCCCGGGCTGGCTCTGGGGCGCTCTTATTCAGGAAAAGGAAAAAGGAGAAGGTCATAACGTGGGAGGCGTGGATCCGAGCCTTCCGTCTGTAAACACCAAGGGGGGGAATAAAATCACGACTTTCTTTCTCCTTTAAGAGCGGGGAGAAAAAAAAATGAAACAGGTTTCGGCTCCGCCTCTATAAAATGGAAAAAAGAGCTTTGAAATCTCCTGCCGGGGAGAAAAGGAAGTATGCCACTTTCATGCGCTCCCAGGGCACGGAAATTCTTTATAGAGGAGGAAAGGGGAAGGCAGCCTCACTGGCACAACCGCACAATTAGAAAAGATACAACAAAAAGTGGCGAAAAAAAAAGGCGGTCTCTGAACATCAACGCAAAGAAAAAAAGCAAGTGGGCTCGGTGCTGGCAGGATCCCTTTAACACTTCAAGGATGAATTGAGCAGAAAAAGATTTTCCTGACCCGGGGGGAAAAGAAAAGGGGGTCAAAGATGCTGCACAACTATTTTGCCCAATACTGACGAAAAAACCACTTTCTTCTATTTCCGGCGGAAAGAAGTTGGGATAACAGCCGAGGGAAGGGGGGGTCTATCGCGGACTCTGCTTCGGAAAGAAAAGAAAAGAGAAAGGAAGAGAGAATGACTGATTGACTGAATGCGCCCTGGGAATACCCTTATCTGTACGAAAGGACAGAGGGGGGAAAGGACAACTGGCTTCTTCATGTTGGGAAGGAAAAAAAAGAGGGAAAAAGGGATCAACAACGGGACATAAGAAAAGGAACTGTTAAATTCGCTGCATCCAGAGAAATGGGTAGCACTATCTGGGGAAGGAAAGAGGAGGATTGACCATACGTTCGATCTTCGGCGAAAAAAAAAAGAAAAACTGGTGACACAATGGCGTCGGAGCAGAGCCTGCATGCGCGCCGGAGTTCGCGCCGCGGGGGAAAAAGGCTCCTCGTCCACCAAAAGGAAAAAAACCATTTGAAAAGGATGGACATACCTCTGGCTTGGAAGAGAAGCAGCAAAACGAATCTCTGATGGATTGCTGCGCTCGTAGAAAAGTTACTACTTCGTGACGAAGAAAAAGAAAAAAGTTCGGAGAAAGACGAGGTCACCCACTCCTTTTCGCGAAAAAAGCCAAAACATTGTTCGGCGGATCAAACGTTGGGCAAACGGGCAGCTACGGGAGGGGGGGAAGACACCTTTTGTCCCACTAAAGAGGAAAGAAGTGGCAGCACCAACAGCGGCAAGGGAAAAGGTTCTGTCACGGGCAGTAACGGAAAGAAGGAACCGACCGTTTCCGCTCGGGAGGGGGGGAAAGTCCCGCCGCCGTCTCGGTGGGAAGGAGAAAAATAACACCCGGGGCATAGTAAAGAAGGCCGGGACGTTGCGAAAAAGACTACAATGAGGTCATGGAAAAATCTTTGGAGGGGGGGGGAAAAGAAAAAAGAAAAAAGAGGGTTTGAACCCGGACAAGTTCACCTTAAAAAGGAACACTCATCGCAGCCATGGAAAGTGAACAACCGACGAAGAGGGGAAAGAGGGGGGTCTGTCACTCAGTATTTTCAACAGAAGGGGGGGAAGGGGAAGGGTAATAGAGTCGACTGACAACAGACACCTGGCTTGAAGAGAGGGGATAAGAAAATGTTGACCTTTCAGTGGGGGGGAAAGTGCACATAAGGGCGAGTGTGCGTCTGGGAAAGAAAAAAAAAGGGACCTGCGCGAACATTGCCAGACACACAAAAAGTTCTCTCCGCATCAACGAGAAAAAGGCACCACCCTTTGCCGAGTTCGTGTAGATTCTACAAAAAGGGGGAAGGAATTTTGGCAACTGCTATTTCACCGAGGATGGGAAAAAAAAAAGTGAGTCCATGGAACGAAGGGGGAAAGAGGCATACCATCCCAATTATCTCGCCCTCGAGAGAACATAGATATAATTGGTCTGGAAGGCACAGGAAAATCGTTTCACCTAATCAATTCTAGGGTGCCAAAATTGACCTGGAGCGAAGGGCCCTAAATCCTCGTCAAATTGTGGGGGTTTTTCTGCACCGGAGGAAAGAGAGGGGGAGCCCCTGCTCATCGCGTGGGGAGAAAAAAAAAGGTAAACTTGGGAGGAAAGGACACTCGAAGGAGAACGAAGCTACCCACTTCAAGGGAAAAAGAAAAAAGAGAAAGCAGGTGTCTGTTGTAAGGAAGGGAAAAAAAAGGGCACTAGTGAAAAATCCTTGCTGTGCAAAAAAAGGCATTGGGGGGGGATATATGACCATGTACCATGGCGAGGGGGAAAAAGGAAAAGGGGTGAAAGTGTCCGGGTTCAAAAAAAAGAAAATCCTCCCACATCAAAAGAGCAGGGGTGAATCGATCACAAGGAAACTTCCCGTCCATGATTGGGAAAAAAAGGGGGAAAGAGCAACTCTCGTTCAAACGGACCGGAGAGAGGGAAAAGGCCATAGCTGCGGAAACGTTCGGGAGAGATGACACCATCCAAACTCCTGCCCATGCCCGCGACGCTGGGGGGGAAAAAAGGAAAATCCGGTCAAGAGATGGGAGTGGCCCACAGAAAAGGAATCTGCCGTCGTTGATTGGGAAAAAAAAAAAAACGTTGAGAAGACAATGAGCGTTTCGTTCTCGAAAGGGAGGGGAAAGAGGGAGAGACGGCAACCGTTGCGGGGGGAGGAAGAAGGGTTTTCAAGATACCTTGAACGTACGAAGAGAAAAAAACGGTTGGCTGGGAGCCGGAATAAGCCCATATTCTGTTCCAGCAAAAGGGGAAAGGGTGGTGTACTAGATCCGCTCAACGTTTGAAGAAAACTCCTGCCGGTGCAGAAAAAGAAAAGGGGGCCGACGCCCAGGTGTCATCCTTTTCCGTTGATCGAGGAGGGGGAAGAAAAAAAAAGGGAACTGTGGTTCAATCCTCCGCTCAGAAAAGATCGTGATACACAATGATGAATCGTTGGAAGAGAGAACTTTCAGATCGTCATTTTTTCCAGGGGGGAAGAATAAAAGATGGTCAACCATGGGCCATGAACCACATGAAGCAGGCAAAAAAAAAGCGCGGGCACTTGCCGCCGTAAAAAAGAGGTGATGCGCAGCAGGGAAGAAGGTCAATCCAGTCATTCTCGAGGGAGGGGGAAAGGGGAGGGGAAAGAGGCTCCGGACGCCGGTCCGCTATAGAAAAAGGCAGGGGAAAAAAAAGGGCTTTAGATGCTTCCGCAGTGTGTTGAGGCCCGCCCTTAGGAAAACCCGGGGACACTAGTTCCTTCGGGAAGGTTCCTGAAAACCGTTTATTCGCAAAAGAAAAAAAAAAAAAACGGCGCGCCTGCTCTTGGCAGCAACCGAGCCCCCAAAGGGAAGGAGGGGGGTTTTTTTGCGTTGATGTTAAGAAAACTGGAATGGAAACGGTGTGTTAAGCGGGGATATCCCTTCTCTAATTGAGAAAGGCTGCCGGAGGACACCCACACCTCAGATTAAAGTAACGGTTCGTCAGAGAGGGGAATTGTCATTTACTCGAGTAGGAGGGGGGGGGAAAGGGAAAAAGCTCGGGGTTGTCACCCGTAGTGAGATCAATGGGGAGAAAAAGGGGGGGTTGAGTCCACCGTATCAAGCTCGGAACGGGAGCATAGAGGACACCATTTGTTTTTACAGAAGAAGGAAAAGGGGGGCCTGTTTTAGGCATAAAGGAAAACGTAGAATTCGACGATGACAATGATGTGTGGCGGAATCCTTCGCAAAAAAAGCCCCGGGGCACCGTCGCAATGGGGAATCGTGCGAACATCGTCGAGGCCAGGCAGAACCTTTTTTCAAAAAAAAAAAAAAGCGAGCAGGGCACCCGCCGGCTTAGGAAAAGGAAAAGGATCACCCCGTTTGTCGTCTGGGGGGAAAGACCTGGGGCAATCAACGGAGCCGGGGGGGCAGAGGCGGTTTATTTGACGGTTCAGGGGGGAGAAGGAGCCCAGTTATGACAGGCTCGTTCGGAGGGGGGGGAGAGATACCGTCCCAGTCCATCAAAGTCCAAGGATAGCCCCGAAGTGGTCCCGCGACTCCGTACTGGGGGGGGAAAGAGAAAAAGGAGTCAAGGGTGTTTCCCCCCGCAGTTTAATTGCAACTGGTCCCGGGTGGGAAACATCGAAATTCTTGTAGGGAAACCCACGCCATTTTTCAACAGAAAGAAAAAAAAAAGTCGTCACCGCGTCGAATATTGGTTCGAGAAGGGAAAAAAGAAAAAAGAGAAGTGCCTAAAACGTGTTGGTGGAAGGGGGAGGCAGAGGACAGATTCACATGGTCCTGTCGCTTTATATATTCCAAGGAGGAAGAAAAAAAACCGGAATGGTACATGATCTCGTTTATGACATGTTGATGAAAAGAAAAAAAAACCAAAAATTTGCAGACGAGGACCGACCCTGGGAAAAGGAAAACCAGAGTATGAGAAAGGAGAAGAAGTTTCCATCTTTTCTGTGTCCTCTGTTTTGGAGAAAGGAGAAAGGAAAAAAAAGAGGTCAGCTCCCCGGCGCTGGATCAGCAAGAATTTCCCATCCGCCGTCGAGAAATGAGAACGTACCGCAAAAAGGTTAATCTTTCCGTTTGAAGTGGGGAAAAAAAGGAATGGAACAAAAACACGTTGCACGGCAAGCAGATTAACAGAAACCATCAAAGTCCATTGACAGGAAGGGAAAGGTCTTGGATACTACGTGTTCGTCCGGTGGGCAGGGGGAAAGACACGATTTCGAGATTCATTGAGAAAAAAAAAAATGGTGACCACCATTGACGCGTGACGTATTCAGATCAGTGCGATGGAAAGAAGAGAGAGGGAACAATGACGGTGGCTATAAAGGTGGACATGAAAAAAAATGTGACTGGGCGGTCCTCGAAAAAGAAACATGTCAGAAAGGGGGACATCATTACCCCACACTTCACCCCAGGAAAGGGCCAACGCCCCCGAAAAAAGGGTCCGTTGATCGCCAATTTCGCACGAGAAAAAGCCTACAAACGGGGGGGGGTCCGGTCCTCGCTTGGGGAAAGGGGAGGGAACGAGGAGAGTGTTCTGGCGTGTTGAACAACGGTTGGCGCCGCCGCAAAAAGCGACTATGGACCGCACGCGGGGAGGCGAGGGTCCTAGGGGAGAGCTTTCTTTCCCGCACAAAAAAAAATATACGTGGAGGCCGTGTATTCCTCAAAAGGAAAGTACAGAAAAAAAAGTCCTGTAAACACAAAATGGGTCACGAAGGGAGCCTTGGAGCTTTATCAGGGGGACTCCACCCCTTCCACATTTTCGTCGGAAGAAAGAGGAAAGACCGGGTGAAACCACCGAGCTGGAAATATAAAAGGGGGAAAAGACGCCGAGTTCAAAGGAACGGACACCCTGGGAACGAAATTCGTTTATCGGGGGTGCTTAATCGCGGTCACTGCAGCCGAACTGAAAAGGAGAATTTATATCCCCAAAAACCGGGCATCATTTGCTTTCTCTGAAAAGAAAAGGAAGGGCACAGCACTTTGGCCTCGGGATGAAAGAGAGGGGGGAATGAACACTTCACGGGCGGTGCGTGGAAAAAGGGAAAAACGGATTCACGCCGGCCAGGTGTCCCTATTCTTCAAACGAGGTGCCAGAAAAAAACAACCACTTTCTGCTGATTCCGAGGAAGAGAGAAAAGGGGAGGGAAGAAACAAGCCATCGGACTTTTTCTATCGCGGAAGGAAAAAACAACTAAGGATTCAAAAGAAAGAAAAGGACTTTCATTGGGAAAAAAAAAGGAAAAGGATGCTCTATGGTACCAAGGAGCGGAGAAAGCTATGTGGTCCAATTGTGGAAAAAAGAAATCAAATGGAAAGGTTTTGAAAAGAGAACCGGTATCACCCGGTACCAAAAGGAAAAAAAGGAGGCATCCATGATCCCCCTTCCTCTTGGGAGAACGATCAGGGGGAAGGAAAAGGGCGGATTTGACCAACAGTTCGATCTGAGAGAAGCACGGGGGAAAAATTTCGGGAGAGATCGCTTACCCTGTTCCTTGCAAAGAGAAAGGGGAAAAGGGTAGTAAAAAAACGTTTGCAGCGGCTCCGAAAACGGAAGGAGAAAAACCCCTTTCGACCCGTGCTGAAGAAAATAATCAGTCTTCCAAAAAAAAAAAAAAAAGGGGCGGCGCTCGGTACGGGAAGGAAAAGGCGGGATGACTAATCCCCGCCGCCCACCGCCACGTGGCAAAAAAGAGGTCCAAAAACGCTTTCTCTCCCGGAAAAAAGAGGGAGCAAAACGGGTGAGTTTAAACAGGGGCAAAGGAACCGGATACACCTGTGGCCACGGAATGACCGGATTGGGATATTTCAGCCCAACAGCGTCTCGGGAGGGGGGAAGGGAAATGGCAGGCTGTAACGGAAACGAATTCCACCGAAAGAGGGTGTCATACGCCACAAAAAAAGACGATTCTCGGGAAGAAAAGAGGTAAATCATGCCGGGACGTGTGTCCGAGAAGGGAAAAGGAGTCCACCGCGAATGTGGGCGGGAAAAGTCCTGCGTCAAGCAGCGACGCTTTTTTTGAACCAGAAAAAGAACACCTTCCCGCCAGGGGAAAAAAAAGGCTACTGGGCACTATGCCAAAAAGGGGACGACACGCCGGATTTTCACAGTCCATGTTTTCACTCAGTGGTAGAGAAAAAGAAAAAACAGACACCGGGGAGGGAAGAGGGGAAAAAAAAGGGTTTACCTTTCAGTGGTCGAGGGAGAAACAACGGCGAGTTGGGGATTTGTCCTTCCCACGTGTAAAGGGAGGGAAACAACTCGCGAGATAGGACCGCCTCAGAAGCACACAGGCCTAGAGGTCGTTGATATCTACAAAAGGAAACCGGGAAGTTTGGCAACGCTATTTGCAAGAGGAAACCGCCGTTGAGAAGGGGAAAAACCGCTGACCTTCATCCAGCCAAGGGAAAGGGGGGAAAACAGGAGATAATTGGGGGCGGAGAGAGGACGTCACATTGCTCACGTCGGGAACAAAGGGAATAGAATTTCCAAAATTGACCGGGAGAGAAAGGGTAGATCTCCACGAAACCCTCGCAATGGTGGGAGAAAAAGGAAAACTCGTTGATGCGGGAAAAAAGGGGAGTCAATGGAAGAGCCGGTAAACTTTTAGGGAAAAGGGTGACCGAAGCTACCACTGAAAGGTCACAGTTGAAGACCGAAAAAAAAAGGGGGGGGGGAGTTTGTCCGGTCAAGAGAAGGCAAAGGAACTTGCTTGAAAAGAAGGAGGCAGACCCCTCTTCCCTCGTCCGGTGGGGGGAAGAGAGCAATTGGCTGCCGTGAGTGTAGAAGAGGAAGGGTTCAAAACAGAACGCATGAAGGAAAATCCACCTCGGTGCCTCCCTCATGGGGGGGAAAAAACAGACGGAACGTCCGCATTATTTCCCGGGTGGGAGTAAAAAGGAGGACCGGCGGCCCGTGGACGTCGGAAAAGAGGGGGGGGGAGTCGTGAAAAAGCCACCAGAAGTCCATGACCAGAAGCTGTTGTGTCTGCCATCGAAAAAGGGGAGGGGTCCACAGTTTTCTCCCCTCGCCGTGCGGAAGGAGGAGAATCACCACTTTTGATCCGCGACAAGAAGATAGTGGTTACGAGAGAGCCGGCACCGTTCTGGTGGGAGAAAAGGGGGGTGTGGGCAAGAGACCTGAACGTACTAGCGCCGGAACATCCTCCAAGCGGGAAAAGTACATCAAAGCCCCGAGGCTGGTCCAGCAAAGGAGGAGGGGGGGGGGGGTGTCTCCGCTGCAAAGGGGGGAATAAAGCGGCTCGAACTCCGAGAGAAGGGTAAAGCGATAGGCGACGCCATTTGTGGACAACGGGGAAGAGGGGGAAAAAAAGAAGAAAATCGCACTGTTGTCAATCCCAGAAAAAAAAATCAGATCGATACAAGGGGGAATCTTGGATCATGGATGAAAAGGGGAAGAAGTGTTCCCTGTTGATCCTGGGGAGGGAAAAGGCAAGGACCGCCACATAAGCAGCCAGTTGGGAAAGCTCTCGTTCACTGGAAAAGGAGGGGAAACCATTATGCGCATCAGGGCGATCATGTAAATAAGAAAAAAGGGAGGAAGCCTTGAAGAGGTTCTTGTCAGAGGAGAAAAAAGAAAATGTAAATGGCTTTGGTTATCCCGAAAAAAACGCTTGTAGATTCTTCCTCCTGAATCATAAGGAAAGGGGGGAAAAGGACAACACGTTGCACCAGAGGAACCGCGTGCCTCCGGGGAGATAAACTGCAAAAAGAAAAAGTGAATTTTTCCTTGCGCGCCTTCTTCCTGGGAAAAAAAAAAAAAAAGGGTGCCTAACATTCGTGCCCCGGGGGGTCAGCTGCCCGCACAGAAAAACGGGTGTGAAGGGGAGAATCATGCTATAATTGTGAGGGGAGAGGACGTGACCGCTATTTACCACCCGCAAGAGGGGGGTGCCGTGCCCTGAGGGGATGGTCTAGGGGAAACTCGGCGTCGCTGTTTTGGGAGAAAAAAGGGAAAAGCGGTGGTTTCAACCCTGAGTGAAATCAAGTTAGAGAGAAAAGGGGGGGGGTGTGAGTCCACCTGATAAGCGCAGGGGGGATTAAAAGAGATCTGCTTACACCATTTGTTGTGGAAAAAAAGAAAAAAAGTGGTCCTTTGCGGCATCCACGGCCTCCACGGAGAAGGCAAAAGGGGGGGCTGTTCGGGAAACCCCCCCCCCAAAAAAAAAAAAGAAAGCCCCAGAGGCCATAAACGGGGGCACCTTCTCCGTGCTTTCGAGGGAGAGAGGAAGGGCAAGGCGTCTAACCGTTTCCACGCCAGAACACTATCGAGGGGAAAAAAAAAAGGGGGGGGGGAAAAGCTCGTAAACCTCTCACCACGTTTGGTCGGCTGGGGGAAAGAATAAAACCTTTTGGGGGAGGCTTTGGATTTGACTTTTCCGGGGGTAAGGGGGGGGCTGGAGACCCAGTTCTGGCCATGACGAGGAGGAGGGGGGGTAAGGAGAGGAGACCTTCCAGTCCATCAAAACCCGGTGAATCAAAATGAATTTTTCTCCTCTACGCACGGAAGGGAAAAGAAGGAAGGAGGAAGTCAACCGCTTCAATGTTTGTTCCCAAAGAAGTTTAAAAGGAAGAAAAGGGGTTTTGCTCAATGACGGAGGTAACCAAAGAAGTGTCAACCTTACGACTAAAGGGGAAAAAACTTTCGTCAACGTCGATCTTGTTCGTAAAAGGAAGGAAAAAAAAGAAAAAAAAAAAATAATCTTCAGTGCCGAGAAACGTGGGGGGAGATGGGAGGAGGGTGACCTCAAAAGAACAGATTCACATTGGTCTTTCCGGCTGAAAGGAAGAGAGGAGGATCAGGCGACTCCCGATGGTACATGAGAAGGGGAAAAGAAAGAAAAAAGGGGCCAGTGTCCACCAGAGAATTGCAGAACCGAGGGAAAGAAAGATACAAACAACAACGAGGAAAAGGGGAAAATCTAGATATTTTCCATCGGGTCGGGTAATAGGGAGAAATTCTCTTGTGTGCCCTGGACAGGAAGGAAAAGAGAAGGATCCGAACTCGTCATAAACGATTATCAGGGGACAAGAAATTCGGGACGAGTAATACGGGAAATCTATAACGCCTTACCGACCCATGGAAGGGGAAACCAAGTAATCAATTTTCAAAACCGGTCCAACCAACAAAGGGGGGAGAAGCAGATTACCTGGGAGGGCAAATCATGCAAGGAGAACAATATTCGACGGTTGACGAAAAAGGGGGGAAAAGGTGTCGAAGGGTGGGGGGGAAAAGAATAAGTTTTCGAGAAATTCATGGAAAAACAAAAGGCCAGGGGGACAACTTGAACATTCTGGGAAAAAAAAGGGGAGGAGGGGGGACGTATTCATATCAGGGGATTGGAAGAAAAAAGGGGGGCTATCAAGGTGGACAGGGGACCCCGGGAAGCGAGACGAACTCATCAACCGGAATCATGTCAAAAAACCTTGGGCTTCCATCATTAAAAAAAAAAAAGCCACCAACGGGAACAGTCAACTCCACCGCAGGGAGAAAACCGTCCCGTTGATGCAAAAGGGGGGAAAGGCACTCATGAAACCGACAAACTTTTTGCGTTGGAAGAGAGGGAAGGAGGGGTGACCGCGAGCATTGCTCTGGGGGGGAAACAAAGGGAAAAAACTTCACCAATCGCGGACGAGGGGAAACACGGGAAGGTTTCCCAAGGAAGGGGAAGAAAGGGAAGAAAGCACATACAACCCTGAGCATAGGAAAAGTAAGCGAAGGGAGGCCTCAAAACAGGAAGGGACCTGTAAAAAAAACAATTGTTTCACTGAAGAAGAACGAATCGCACGAAGTGTATAAGAGGAGGACTCCACCCTTACAACAGGTTCAGGTCCGCTCGATAAACTTTATTCTCAGGAAAACGTAGCTTGTAAATCTCCCTGTCCGGGTGAAAAGGGAAAGGCCAAAGTCATCACATCATCCGACAAAGGAAAAAAAAAAGGAGATCTGGCTTTGTGTGCGAATCGCGGTACAGGAAACGAAAGGAAAGGGAGAGCATTGATATCCCCGCGGAACAAAAAGCTGGAAAACATCAACGCACTAACTTTGAGGCAAAGAAAAAGGTAAAAGAAGTCAGAGCGCCCGGGGAAAAGGAGGGAGGGGGGTCGCATCAACGAGGTGCAGGAAAAGGCCGGTTCACTATTGCTGCAAAGGAGGGGAAAAGACGGACTGGTCTCCAACACTTCAGGCATGAAAGAAGAGGAATTCATCTACATCGTTTTTCGGGATAAAAAAAAGAGAAAGGAGTCCTTATCCTAGTGAAAAAAAGAACTTCAAGTATTCCAAGGGGAAAGGAAAGGGAAAAGGGAAATGATCGCCCTGCAGCGCATAAGGGGGGGAGGAAAAGGAGGGCCAGTGCCCGCGAGGGGGACAGGGCCTGCAGGAATGGCTTTCATTTCCCTGGGGAAAAGGAGGGAAAAACAAGTTGACACAAGGAGAGAAAGAAATCCCTTATCCACTATTCCCAAGGGGATTCCGAGAAGGGGGTCCCTGATGAGCTGAGGTTGAAAAGAAAAAAACAAAGGGACCTCGATCCCCCGGCACCGGTACACAAATGGAAAGAGGGGGAAAGGTTTCCCTGCACGCGCAGGAAAGGTGCATGCGTCTCCTCACACACAGGAGAAAACCCGGTGTGCTGGCCCAGAATAGGGAACCGCTTCCAGCATCAACCACTTCAGCGCGGGGGGGGTAGTCCAGGTCCGAAAGGTGAACCGAATCCCCGCCGCCCAACCGCAAAGGTTGAAAAGAGAAAACTGCCTTTCGCGACCTGCAAAGCTCATTGGGGAAAGGCTGATCAAACGTGGGAGGAAGGGGGAAAAAGAAAGGCGCTACTGCGCTGAGACAAAGAAAAGGGCCGTATTGTCCGATGGCAGAAAAAAAACTGGGCGGATCGGGTTGGCCATTGCATTACGGCACGAATTCAAAAGGGAAAGGAAAAAAGTCTGTATTGTCAAGACGTAAAGAAGGGGGGGTGGTAGGACTCTAAGAGAAAAACCGGGGGAGGGACAGGGACTTTTCCCGATGTGACGAGCGGAAAAGGGGGGGCGGTGTATGTGGGCGGAGGGGCGAATAGGTTTTGAAAAAACAAGTTCACCTTCCCGAAGGAAAAAGAGGAGCAAATGGCTACCTGGTCATTAGGTAAAAAAAAAAACGACGAAAAAGAATGGTCACTCAAGTGCAAAAAGTGGTGAAGTCATTGATCTCTTCGACCGGACAAAAAAAAGTGCGGGACGCGGTTGTTGTCGGGCGGGAAAAGGGGGGAAAAAAGGGGAAGGTTCGTCACATCCGGCGAGTGGAAGGGGAGTTCCAGTGAGTACGAACAGGGACCAGACCCACCGGCGAAAAAAGGAGGGCTTCCGCATCAACGAGAAAGCGGTGCGCCACCAGATGGAGCTCCAACCCGTCGAGGCTCCCTTTCATTTTTGGCAAAGGAGAGTCACAAAGATGAGAAGGGGAGCCATGTTCCCGCTACCTGAATCCAGCCCCAGGAA
>Ga0179591_1220154_pt1 | contig 12686 bp, 13 predicted proteins | sample CZOMad2_1_08_16f_FD_182891 | JGI IMG/M metagenome (GOLD analysis project Ga0179591, IMG submission 182891) | Vadose zone soil fungal communities from Angelo Coast Range Reserve, California, USA - CZOMad2_1_08_16fungal (PacBio error correction) | ecosystem: Environmental > Terrestrial > Soil >...
AAGAAGGAAAGACCTGACGCAAAAAAAAATTGTCGTATGGCTCAAAAGCCAATGGGCCGCACTACCGGAATCGAAAAGGGAAAGGGGCGTCCTGGGGTCTGCCTTTCGAGGCACGCTCCGTTGGGAGAGTGGGGGCGATAATCTAAAGGGTGAAAAAAATCTGATCGGGAAAAGGTTATCCGCCAACGCACACAGAGACGGGGGATTACATGTAAGTGATTGGGGTAAAAGGTTAGAAAACAGCGGCCGGAAAAGGGGAACAAAGAAAAGCAGGAAAGGGGGAGCGTGTCAGGGCTGTACACTCCAAAGGTTGGTCAAGGGAAAGTGAGCTACAGAATCGAGGTCATCAGTTAAAAAAGAGACGCGAACAAGTGGTGAAATTGGCATCGGGAACAAGGCAGCGAAGGGGGCCAAGGAAACTTTGGGGGGAAAAAAAAAAAAGACGCAAAGTGGATAGTATTAGGGGAAAAGGAGAAAGAGGTCCCTTCCGTGGAGTTGGGAACAGGGAAAGACGTTAGAAGGGCTCTGGTAGCTTAAGCGGGAAGGGTGCATCCTGTGGTGAGAAACACAACCGTCGACTCTGCGAGTCCGAGCCCTCGCTCCCTCTCTTGACTGGGAGAGAAGGAGCAGGACGGGAGAGAAACTGACTTCTGGACGGACTAAACTGGCGGTGTGGCCAGTGTACAAGGCACAAAAAATACAGAACTGATTGAGAGCGGTCTAGCGGGTTGAGCAGCTTGTTGCGGGGGGCAAAACCTCGACCTCGACACAGCTAAGTTATAAGAGAAGGATTCGATGGAAGAAAGAGAAGGGGGGGAGTCTTTGGGGGAAAACAAGTAGGGGCCGACATAGGGGGGGGCAGCTTCGTAGCTGCGATGGGCATACAGGCGGAAGCACGGAATGGCGGACAATGTTGCAGGCGGAAAAGCGTGGTCAGCCGGGTCATAAGACACCTGGTAGGGGGGAGGAGCTCCTAGAAAAGTTCTCGGGGGAAAGGAATTGGGCGGGATCGGGAACAACAAATAGAATCTCCTGACTATGTGAATGGGGGGTTGTCCACCGTCCAGCCCTCGGTCTAAAGGCGCGGGTTAAGGGACTAACCGAGAGAGACAACTCAGCCTAAAAGGGGTGAATCAAGACTATGTAAACATGTTATGCGGAATTCACAAAGAGGAAAAAAAAAGGGGATCTACAATTTGGGGGTCAGGAAGGGGAAACCCCTTAAGAAAAACAACAGGAGCAGGCTTGCGGGCGCTGGGAAGGGGAAACTTGTTTCCCAATGAAAGTCCCACACCACAGGGGTCCTCGCACACTGAAAAAATGGCGTAAAGCTCAAAAAGGGCTCCATGCAGGGGAAAAGGAAACCGTTGTGGATCGCCCCCTAAGAAAAAAGAAAACGGCAAAAACAGAAGAGGATGTCTAAGTGGAAGGGGCCCAGTGGAAGAGAAGGGGCCGGTTGACGACGTCAAACCTTAATCAAAAGGGGGGGGAAAGACAAAAACAGAGGTAAATCGGGGAAGGGAGGGAAACTAGAACTTTCGGAAAAAAAAAAAGGGAAAGATACCGCCGTAGGTGAGGGAAAAGCAACTGGAGAGAAAACCAGAGCCATAAAGGGGGGGGTTATCGGGATCAAAGCAGGGGCACTCACGCGATCGAAAAAAAAAAATTTCCGGAATTTTAAAAGAGCTGACGTGTCAGTAGGGAAAAAAATCGAGCTGTGAAAAAACCACTACGGGAAAAAAAAACGGATATCAGGAGAAGACAGGAAGAGGAAAAACCACAAACGGGGCGAGCTGGTTTCCACTTTGGACAAAGGAGAGAAAAGAGTCTTTCCAGTTGGTGGGTCCCATTTAGTGCTTCAAGATGAAGAGAAACTCTCAAAAAAAAAAAAGATGGGTGAGGGATAGGAAAAGGGATATTACGATGGAAAAAAAAAAAAAAAAAGGCAAAACCAAGGTTACAAGCAAAAAGAGTCTTTCCGCACTCTCAAAACGAAAAAAAGAGGGGTAACTAATGGGAGTGCTCTGCCTGCGAAAAGGGAGAAAAAGGTGAAAATCTTCACGGGAAAGTGACTCAGAAAAAAAGGGAAGTCTTTCAAAAAGGGGAAGTGTAAGAAATTAGTAATTTTGTAAAAAAAATGACCCGAACGGCGCAGGAAGGAAGCGGGGGAACCCAAAGTATTCATAACGGGGGGAGCTACCTTGCCAGTTCATAAAAAAAGAGTTCAGAGAACGACCCCTGCCAAGCACGGTTCAAAAAAAAGAAAAAGCCCCAAGCCTCTCAAGAATGCGTCTGGGAAAACGGGGGAGCGTGTGCCGATAATCAAGGGGGGGCCGCATGGGCTAAAAAGGGGGAAAACACAAAATTCGAAGTTGAAAGGGAACGTTGTCGGCCGTTTGAGGAGGGCCTGACAAACATTGCAGGGGAAAGAAAGGGAAGATCAATTATTACGTCAGACCAATATGGCAGGTGGCGGAGAAAAAAACGTCAGGGGGTGGGAAAAAAAAACACGCCCTCCACAAAAAAGCCGTCTACGGGTAAGGGAAGGGGGAAAGTCGACGCCGAGTTTGAAGGGGGGAAACCGCAAATAAAAAGAAAAAACTGGTTCAAACAAAAAGAGGGGCTTAACCTGTCTGGAGAGGCGCGATGCGGGGGAGGGGGGGGAACTACCGCGAAAAAATAGACGGAAGCCCGGAGAAAAGCGGTTTCCAACATCTAATCGGGGAAAACTCGGCTTCGGGTCGTGACAAAAAACAAACAGGACAACTCGACCGAGCCCCAGGGAGTAACACGCCAAACGCATCCGGGGCCTGGTCTGGCAAGGGGAGAAAAAACACGTGGGGCAGGGGGGGCAAGAAAGTCTGCCATCTGGATGGGGCAAACTTCTCCCCAGAACGCGAATCGAAGCCGCAGGAAAAGATTTCAGAAAGAAAAATTAAAGGAGACCGAGGAGCGGAGGGGGAAAAAGGAACAAAAAACCAAAAGGTGATCCTGAAAGGTCACCCTGGCGGGTCTCTAAAAACTTGCAAAGTGAGGACGGAAAAAAAAAGATCCCTAGAAATCATCATTAGGAGTTGTTTCATCATCGGAAACTAGAACAGGAAAGGGTACGATGAAACGGTGCTTCGAGCGCGGGGACTCCTGGGGTAAGCGAAGAAAAGACTGCCACGAGGAATCAAAAAGAAATTCTGAAAGAGTATAACCCAAAAAAGGAAGGAAGGAGGAAAATAGTCATCGACAGAGTCGAAGAGGGGGGAAGCTCGGGAGAGGACAAAAACTCAACTGGAAAGGGAGTAATCTTTCACCTGGAAGGAAAGGATAGTCAGAAAAAGGGGGCTTCTTAAACCCCGGTCGGCGTAAAAGAAAAAAAGAAAAAGGAAAACGGGTGAAAGGAAGGACAAGGCAACCGGTTCCAGAAGTACGATCGCACTCGGGAAAAAAAGGGAATCGGGTGCAGAAACGTCGACCAAAGGGGCAAACGCGCGTTCCCAAAGAAGGAAAAAAAAAGGAGTGCTGGAAAGGTGCAAAGGTGACGGCCTCCAGGAAAAGGGGCAGCCACTCGGACATTAAAACTTACGAGCAAACGAAGAAGAAATGATGCAAAAGAAAAAGAGGGGGAAGATGAATACGGGGGAAAGGGGAAGGCTAGGCACGGCTGGGAGCGGAAAGACAACTTGGGAAACTAGGGAAAAAAGCGCAAACGCAGGGGCCGGGGGCGCCGACCAGGATGAAAAAAGGGGGGGAAAAACTTGCGCATATAAAAGGGTGCGTACCAGGGAATCGAAGGGGGGGTCCGACCGGGAAACTTAAAAAAAAAATCGAGAAGGGTCAGGGGGGCCGGGTTGGACTACGTGGGGCGATGTGCCCTAAAGGGGGGAAAAACCAATACAGCGGAGGAAGAAAAAAATTGGCTCAAGGGAAAGCCTTGCCTGCGATTGCGGGAAACCGAAGGTCAATTTATTCCAGGAAGGAAAAGAAACTTTTTCTGGAAAGGAGGAAAAAAAGGCTAAGAAAGGAGATACCGCCTCAATCAGATTTCCTTAGAAGAAATCGCAGGGACAAGAAAAGGAATTAATTCGAATACAGGACCCTCCTGAAAAAACTGAGGGAGGAAAGGAAAAAAAAAGGAAAGGAAGGGCCGGGATGCACTAAGGGGCAAAACGTCGAAGTTAAAAAGAAAAAGGGGGAAATCCGTGTGACAAGGAGGAAAGGCCGAGAACGCGCACAAACAAGCTCGGGGAAAAAAGAGACGACCGCGGAAGAGAGGGGAACAAAAAGACTCAAGACAAAACAGAAGGGGGGATTCTGGCGGCGCTAAAGAGCCCGAGGCACGTCGTCAAAAAAAGAAGCGAACCACGAAGGGAAGGGCCCTCGCCCAACAGGGGGGGGGGTAAGAAAAAAAATTTAGATATGCGCCAAGCCACTGGCGGCCAAATCAAACAAAAGGGACGCCGACGCGCCCATCAGAGGGAAAAAGCAAAGCCCGGCGCGGTGGGGGCCAAAAGGGGTCGCGCCGAGGGGGGAGGTAAACAAAAACGGGAAGAACGGGACGCTCAGGAAAGGAGAACGGCACCATCTTGCCTCATTGAGGGGGTCGCCGCAAGGGTGGGGGGGGAAAAAAGTGTGTCCGATTTGCAACAAAAGAAGACGGAAAAACAAAAATACCTTGAAAGGCACCCTCAGAAGAGGGGGAGACCAGTGCCGGACAGCTGAAAAAAGGGGAACCAAGAAAACAGGGGGGCAGTACGCGATAGTAAGGTGCAAAGACGGTGTCTGCACAAGGGGGAAAGGGGGGCATCGCCACGCTTACAGGACGATGTTGCCAGAAATAAGAAACGGGGGGCCGCGCAAAAGGAGTATTGGACGGGGGAAAAAAGTACTGAAATGATGGGGAGAGCATACCTTGGTACCCGAGCAAATGAAAAAGTCGGAAGTAGGCGCGGGGGAGGGATAAACACTCAAAAGCCTCAATCTAGGAGAAAAGCGACGGCGTCAGGAAAGGAAAGCGCCCAAAGGAGGACTAACCGGGAGGGAAAACGTTCATGGGGGAAAGGGAAAGTGTACCGGGAAACAAGATTCGGCGAGCGGAGGGGGGAACAATTGTAGCGAGGGGGAAGACGCTCAAAGGAGAAGGAACGGAATGCGATAGAAATCGAAGGCTTCAGGGTTCCTAATAGGGGAAGAGGGGGAACTGGATAGCGCTCGATGAGAAAAGGAAGAAGAAGGGGCAGACTAGGACAAGGAAAAAAAAGTGCCTCCATGACAAAAGACACCAAGAAGGTGGGGGAGGGGGCACGGAACCGGGGAAAAATCAACTGTCCTGGTTGCGCACGGAAAAAAGAAAAATTGGGGTGATGGGGTGTCAGGGGGGAGGGAGCGACACCGATCCGCTGAAGGAGCTATTATATTTTGGGGTAAACGCACAATCGGAGGGAACAGGGAAAAAAGTTGGCGTAGTTCAAGGGGAAGGGAGTATCAAAAAGAAGAAAAACCTACGTAAGCGAAAAATAAAGAGGAAAGGATCGTGTATTCAAAACAAAAAAAGAGGAGTAGGGGATAATGTGCAAGAACGACGTTATCCGGGAAGGCTGGGCGGGGAAGGGGCGGGACTTGGTCAATAAAAAGTTCAACTTAAAGGCCTCCCGAACCCAAACTGCAAACACAACCCCAGAAGGGACCATCCTTGCAAATGACGTTTAAAAAATTGGCAACGAACAAGAGAACCCGGCCAAAAAGGACCGGGCAGTAAAGAAAGGGGAGAACGGGCCCCGGGGGAGCACACTGCTAGAAGGGGAGGCACCTCCAGCCAGGGGGGGAGAAACCCTCAATTGTGAAAAAGGAGGTAATTGTCAAGAAAATAACCTTCTAAAGTGGGGTGTTTGTTTTGTTGGGGAAATCCTCCTTTTCTTGGCGGGGGGGGGGGGGGAGGAGGAGGTAAGATAGCCGAGTATACATGTGTGAAGATTCTCAAGAGGCGTCTCACCTAGTCTAATCGAAAGAAAGAGGGATCAACTCCGAAGACGTTGTACCAACCAGGGAATTGAGTTTGCAAGAGGGGGACAACGAAAGTCCAAAGGAGGGGTCCCGGGTGGGGGGGACGGAAAAGAGGACAAAAAAGAATAAGCTTCAGGCTGCTGGGGAGGGAAGCTCCGTGCCAAACACATCTGGAACTGGGTAAATGGTCTGAAGAGTGAATAGTCGGGGAAAGAGAAACAACAACAATAGGGGAAAGAAAGAGAAACTCTCCTTCAGGAAAAGAAAAAAATGTAACCGGAAGCACAAAGGTAAACCAGCAAGCGCAAACAACAAAACTCGCGTGGCGAAGGGGAGGGGGGAGCCCCTACTCCTCTGGAAAAAAAACTATCTCTAAGTAGGTGACGCGGCCAAGAAAGAAAAGGGTACAGGTAAGATAATTGTTGAGAAACAAAGAACGCGGTGCTCGGGAAGAAAGACAAAGAGAAAAGACAGGGACAAAGCACCAAGTAATCGCTCATTCCCACACGAGAAAAAAAAAGGCCTTCAATAAAAAAACGGCGTCGCGGGACACCAAGGGAAAAGAATTCCTCCTCCAAAAAACAGGAGAGGACGTCAAGGGTAAAAAAGGTGGGGGGGAAAACCCGGGGAAAAGTTTTGGGCAATGTCTGCGCAGGTTTAGGGAAGATGCGACCAGGGAAAAGAACATCACGCAAAATGGGGTAGCGGGGGGGAGGGGGGCGGGGGGCTGGCTTCAGTTGCCCAGAAAAAAAAGAACGGTCAGAAGGGAATGTCCGCAAGGAGTGCGAGCAAAAGAAGGGCAAATTGTGGACCAGGAAGGTACTAATTACAAAAGGGGCAAAACGAAACGGCCACTAAAAAGCAAAGCAACCTGCTACACCAGGGTAAGGACATGGCGAACGCCGCAGGAGGGGGGAAAAATGGACACAAAACGAGAAAAAAGTATCTCAAAAGGGAGAAAAAAAAACGTCGGCGGGAAGGAAAAAATCGGGGCCTCCAAGGGAAAAAAAAAGTACACGCTACAGAGGGCGGACCGAGGGGAAATGTCGGAACCAAAAGAGGAAGGGAGCAGGTCTCAGGGGGGAAAGAACTGGTTTCTTGTAAAAAAATAAAACCGTACACCAGACCGAGAAAACAGAAATACTGCCCCTCGGAAAAACACATCCTTTACTGGGCGGAAAAGGGGAAGGACACATTGGGCGATGGGGAAAGGGAGAAAAAAACGCACCGGATGAAAAGCTTCCAAAGCGCAGAAGAGACAAAAAGACTATTCCCAAAAGGCCCGTAAACTGAAGACATTAGAACGACAGGGAAAAAGGAAAGGGGTTGATAGACGGCAATCACTGAAATCAACTTCTGGAAAGGGGGGGAAGAGCGCCAGGGGGGGAAAAGGGAGAGTTAACTGCCGGGGACCTCTAGAGCCCATTGACCTTGGGAGAGACAGCTCCCACACCCTAAAATTCCCAAGGGTGGAAGATCGCTTGATCTTTCTCTACATACTGGACGGGGAGGGACAAGAACGGAAGCGAGAGATAAAAACCCATAGAAAAAGGCTACTCTCACAGGGAGAGAAGGGTTAAATCTCTTTCTGAGAAAAAAAAAAAATGGACAGACGATCGGTCAAAAAAGAACAAGAAATGATCACAGGGGCTTCGGCCCCAAAAAGGGGGGGGGGCAATGCTGACCAACGCGCGCAAAAAAGAGGGGGATGAAAAGGCCCTTGTTCAAATCAAGGGGGGGAGAAAGAAAGAGCCCTGGACCTCTAGGAGGGTCACCACCGCTAAGAGAAGAAACCGGGGGGAAGCAAACCTGGGACCATAAATCTTCGGCCGCGCAGAGGAGGAAAAAAAGGACCTTTTGTCAATTTCTCAGGGGGAAACCCTTCTTGCAAAAAGAGGAAGGAAAAACTTAACGAGCCGCATCAACTAAAGGTAGGGAGAAAGATGTTACGCCAAGAAAGGGGAGTGAGGCCCGAACTAGGGATCGCAAACATCGCAAGCTGCTGAACCATAAAAAGCCGGCGCCGCGCAAGGGGAAAAAGAAGTCAGGAAAACACAGTGGAAAACGGAAAAGGGGCTTTCTCAAAAGGAATAAACATGTTCCCGGGAAAGCAGGAGTGGACAACGGTAACCTTACCGGAAGGGGGGACGAAGGGAAGGGACTGAAGGGAAAAAAATCTGGCCCATAAAGAGAAAAAAAACGCTCGAAGAGACCGGGAAAACTCGTTCCAAAAAAAGAGGGGGACGGGGAAATTTTCAAACGCCGCAAGGAGTAAAAGGACGGATAAAAAAAAAAAAAAAGAAAGGGGGAAACTCGAGGAAAGGATCAAAGCGCGTCAAAAGGGGCTGAGAGAACAGTGGCTGCATAAAAAACGAAGGGAGGGAAAACAACGCCCGAATCGAGGGAACGCAACACCAAACAACAAGGAGGGAGGGAAAAAGGATAGCGGGGAGGAAAGTTTCACGTAGGGGGGAAAAGTTTGGAAAGGCCTAAACCAGTCAAAAAAGATCCGCCCGGGGAAAAAGGGAAAAGGGATCGCAATGCCTGAGATAGGGGAAAAATCCCGAAAAAGGACGGAAAATATACATCACTAATTAATGAGGGGGGGGGGGAGGGAGAAATCTCCCAGCGAAGAAAAGGACGAAAGAGGAAGCCTCAGCGGGAAAAAGGAAACGTCTGTCCCAAAAAAAGGGAACCAGGGGAACAAGAGGGAATTTAAGTCCCGTCGAACAGAGGGGAAGGAGGAACAAACGAGTATTAGAAAAAAGGGAAACCCTTGGGTTGTACCAGAAAGGGGAAGACAAACAAACGCCCGCTATCTGGACAAGGAGAAAAACGCGGGGGGTCAAAGAAAGTGTGTTCTATCACGAAGGGGGAACGACTTGTGGAACAGAAAAAAAGTTCCCCAACTTGGGGAGAAAAACCCGGCAAACCTCTTTACAAGAGGAAGGATAAAAACTCGTCGTAGTGGAATTGGGAAAGAAGTGGAGAGACTTCAAAGAAAGGGGGGAAGGCATCTCACTAAATTTAAAAAAAAAGTGGAAGGGGGGAAGGACTTGTACGCGGCGCCAAAGAAAAGGTAGAACGCAATAGGGGGAAACCAAAAATCATGGGGAAAAACCCGTGAGTTTCAGACGGAGAAAAAAAAAGGGGGGTGTCCCTGGGCCGGCCACTATAGGAGGAGGATTGTGTGGTCAAAGGAAAGAAAGCTGGTGGGCCGACAAAAGGGAGATTGGGGGAAACGGAAGGCGGGGAAGGGCATGAGTGGCCTGCAGGAAAGCTGTGTACAACGTTAAGGACTGTAGGAGGATAAAAGTAGAGAAATCTGACAAGAACGAACGTGGTGTAAAGGCAGAGGAAGAGGGAGCGATAAAGACTGGACAAGCTCTCTAGAGGGGTCCTTCCGAGGTTCAAGGTGGGGGAATATGTGAGAAAAAACATCGAATTCGTGAGACTTATGAAAAAAGGGGAAAGGGCCTATTGAAAAAGGGGGCACAAACCGAACCATAGGGAAGGGTATATAAGGTGGAGTCCTTAGAAGGGAAAAGGTTCCGCTGCCTGAGGGGTTGAACCTAATGTCATAAACAAAATTTGGAGTAAAGATAGAACTAGGGCAGAGGGGGAAGGGGGGAAAGGAAGCTAGTCAATTTGCCGGGAAGGCATGGGAAAATCGGAAAAAAGAGGTCGTTGGAAGGGAAAGTGGGAAGAAAAAGGAGGAAAAGACGGGAAAGAAGTTGTCGCGAAAAAAAAATATCCATTTTCCCTCAGGAGGTGGGGGGGGGAAAAAACGTTCGAATGAGGAAAAGGGTACAGGAAAGGAAGGAGGAGAAAAATTGTTGGCCAAAGGCCTCTCTGTGTGAAACTAAAGGGGGGAAACTTTGATTTTCAAGGAAAATCAAAGGGAAAACGGCAATCAAAAAGGAAAGGAACACAATAAAGAAAAGGGGAGGGTGGTCGTAAGGAAAACAAGAATTAGGGGATGTCGTGCGGGAAAGGGAACTACAACTACGGGAGCAAAACTTTCGGCGTGGGAAATTCGGGGGGGAAAAAGGGTCCAAATAGTAACCTTCCTTCAAACGGGGGACACTCACACTGCCAGGAGAAGGGCAAGGTCCCGGAAGGGGGTCTCTTTAAAAACGGGAGAAGGGAGCACACCGTTTTTGTCCCAAGAGAACCCCGACACTAACAAAAGCACCGGCACAAGGGGAGGGAGTCGCCTGGTGGCAAGCAAGTACCAAGGCTGAAAGATGAAGGGGGGAAAAAAAGAAAACCTGCCATGCTCACGGGGGAAAAGGGGGCACGCCAGTTAGGAAAGATTGGGGCGGAGAACGTAGGGAGCTCCCCAATCAGGGGGGAGGGGGTTGCTGAAGAAGGGGAGGGCACGAATCAGAAAAATTTTTTAGAGCGATCGGCTGAAGCTACCAGGCTGGAAAGGAAACGACAACATTTATGGGGAGAAGAAGAACGACCGTGGTATTGCCAAGGGTAGATCCAAGGAGGGGGAAAACACGACTTCGGAGAAGGGGGGGTCAACCCCAGGTGCAGGACCATGGAAGCATTCTAAAGAGAAGGGAAAATCGCCACTTTGTCTCTTGTACTGAAGGGGAAAAACTTGCGCAAGAAAAAGGGGGGGACAGGTTGTTCCAGGGGTCAGAAACCGAGTTCGAGAAAAACACAAACGGATGATGAGTAAAAGAGGGTACTAATAAAAACACAGGCCAAGTGAAACCGGGGGCCAAATTCAGGGGGGGAAAAGCCACGCCCTGAAAAAGAAGCTAAAAACGTTTGAGGGGGAAAAAAAGATTTCTTCGCAACCGGGGATCAAAAAAATGAGGAACGGCCAACCGAAAAAAGCCGAGCTTCGTGGGAAAACTAAAAAAGAAAAAAAAACATTCATCGGGGAAATCGTTGTGAGAAGGATCCCGGTGCGCCAGGGGAAGAGAATCGGGCCCAAGGGATCTGAACCTTTCCAAAAAAGGGGATGAAAGCAACGACACGGGCCGTAGGGGAAACACGTCATAACAACGTCAAAGGAAAATATCAAGGGAGAAAGAAAAAGAGGGAAAAGTAACACGAGGGGGAGGGGCCTTGCCGCGTGGGTCCAGGGGGAAAAAAAGGACAAAGTCTAATCGCTTCGCAAGGTGCCGTGGCGGGGAGCTGGGGGGGGGGGAAAATCGTCGATGTTGCAACAACGGGAAAAAAAACTAGACGCAAACGACAAAAAAAAAAAAAAGGGAGAGGGCAGTGGCGTAGAAAAAAGGAAGACGTTTGGTGGGGAAAGGTCCCCTAAGGGACAAAAGACCGAAAAGGGGCACCTAAGGGGAAACGGGCAATGACGGGAACCGAAAAAAAAACGCTGGGGACTCCGCATAACGAAAGGAAAAGGGGGCGTCAAGGGGGCAAGCAGCAGGGGGAAGAGAGATGACTGTAAGGGGAAAACGAACAACGCCAATTCAAGCATACAATAAGAGGGAGTGGGCCCCAAAAAAAGAGGAAAAGTCAGATCAAAATAGAAATGGTCTTCATCTAAACCCGGACAACCGCACCTGAAACCGGGAAAAAACTTCCTCGCCCAACGCGAAAGGGTGCGCTTTGCAAGCAAGAAAATTGGGAGAGGAACGGTCGCCCAAAGAAAATCGCGAACCGAGAGGCCCCGGAAATCGGAAGAGAAAAGAAACACTCTATCCACATATGTAAGGGGATGGAGAGAGAAAAACGAGCAAAAAGGATCGATTTGTGTCAGTATCGCATAAAAGCCTCTCACGTAGGAAGCGTCTAGCTGGGGAAAACCGGCCCAAGGAAGGAGGCACTCACCCCTCCGGGAAGAAAAACGCCTCCGGAAAAATGGCCGAGGGGGTTGCAGAAAAAGAGGAAAAAACTGAACGCGTGTAAGGGGAAAACGCGTAAAAAAGCAGAGCAAGCTGTCACGGGGGAGGAAGGCAAAAAGCGGCGCGAGCGAGCGTTCTCTGGGACTAAACCAAGACTATACTACCGATCCGAGAAAAGAAGCTCAACCACCTGGGTAAAAGCTAAAAAAGAAGGGAAAAAACTATCGTCACCTACTCCGAAGCAAAGAACCTTTTTCGAGGAAACCCCAGGTCGGCTGGGAAAAAGAACAAAAAGGGGGTAGCAAGCCACCGTGTTTAAAGGGAAATTCACGCCGGGAACCTAAAAAAAAAAAAGAGCTCGGACATAAGAGCCGGTCGCGCCGTAAAAGAGGGGAAAAACCAACATGAAGAGAGGGAACCTTTTATCAAAATATGCGGGGGAAGAAAAATCGGACAATTCCAAGGAAAAAAGCAAATTCCTCAAGGAAAAGGCCCGCGGATCACCGACAAAGGAGACCGGACGTTCAAAGGTGGAAGCCCACAAAAATCCCTAAGAACAGGAAAGCCAGCACGGCGGAAAAGAAAAACGCAGATGCGCGTAAAAAAAAAAAGAGGGGGGGGAAAATGGGGGGAGAAATGCCAAAGTGTGAGTACATCTCACAAGGGGGGGATGAAGAGAGAACTGCTGACGGACTTTACAAGAAGAAAAAAGGTCTCGGGGGTACGTGGAGGGAAAGAGGTCCGATTTATCTCCGCGACAAAAAAAAAGAGATACAGTGCCTCGGCTGTTCGTTTAAAAAAGAGGAAATCCTCCCTTGGTCTATTGGAGAAGCAGGGAAAAAAGTATACGCAGGCAAAAAATAA
>Ga0179591_1322559_pt1 | contig 12686 bp, 14 predicted proteins | sample CZOMad2_1_08_16f_FD_182891 | JGI IMG/M metagenome (GOLD analysis project Ga0179591, IMG submission 182891) | Vadose zone soil fungal communities from Angelo Coast Range Reserve, California, USA - CZOMad2_1_08_16fungal (PacBio error correction) | ecosystem: Environmental > Terrestrial > Soil >...
GGGAGGGGGAATGTTTGGTGAAAGAATACGAAGCGCTGCCACTAGGAAAGGAAAGTTCACTGAAGTTTAAGGGGAAATGCTCTGGTCATTCTAATTCCACCCGCCGATTGGCAGGAGGTAGGGGTTGTGGCTAATACAAAGAGGACACCGAGCGATGGGCGTCAGTTCAGGGGACTGTGGACGTAATAATATATCCAACATTAACAGAGGAATGGAGAATCGTCGCAAAAACCGGAAGAAAGTGCGAGAAGACCGGGGTGCTCTGAGGGAGGGGGGGAAAGAACGGTGCTTCAAGCTCTCTATTTCGCCTAAAAATAACGCATCTGGCGCTATGACGAGTGCAGTAGAGGGTACAGTCAAATGGAACCCAGGTGGCCCTAAACCTGAGCTACCTATTTCAGAACTGTAAAGAATCCCGTGGGTGTGGTCGACATGTTCCAGAAAAGGGTCGCGGGAACTAATTAGTGGACCCAATCTTAGGGGGCGCACAAGTAGGTTTAGAAAAAGAAAAAAAAATGCATATAAGGAAGACGGGAGCAACACCTTATCTCGTAGAGGCGAGAAGTGGGGGAAAAGCGCAAATCCTCTCCGCTAAAGTCCAGAAAGAATATGCTTAGTAGAGGCCGTAAAATAAAAAAGAAATAGCGGTGGGCCTGTCTACGGGCGTACTCAAAAAAAACTCCGACCGGCTTAAAAAAAATAGAATATACAAAGTATCAGCCGAAGGCACAAAAAGGCGGGGGACGATCCCAGCCAAGAACCATTCAGACCCTTTGAGGGCCCTGTGCCGCTATCGTAAAGCCCGGCGAGATAAAAAACGTACAATTATGTAAAATCGAGTCTTACAAGTTGAAAAACTAGAATTAACTTACCTAAACAGGATGAAGACCATTCGACGTGATTGCAAAAGTTCAATGGAGGTCCTGAAGCAACGCCCATCGCCGCCACAAAGCCAGAGAGGGGTCAACAAATTGGAACTTCAAGAGACTTAGATACTCATTAGAGGGGGACAAGCCTTAGGAAGTCTATAGGGATCGCCTACGAATGGAAAAAGAGTTTTAATAAAAACTCACCGCTCAAGCACTGCGGATCCAGAACAAGTGGAAGGGGCGCGAGGGAAGAAACAGGGACTGGATACCGCCAGAGTGGGGGGGTACCGGCGGCGGACAAGCCACAATCGGGGGTGATAGAGGGAATCTGCAAACTCGTCGGCTAGGGGTCTGCTAGGGGCCCAAAAAAGGAAGAAACAAAAAGACGAATTTTTTGGCTACCCAGACTGGAGGGGGAGAACAGTCGGGAGTCTATTAGGGGGGATTACAACTTCCTCGAAGGAGAGTGCTAACAGTCTGGCTACTCGCTGAAATCTGTACTACGTGAGTCATCATGGAAAAAAAAGCCGGGAGAAATATATCCTGGGGGAAATACTTGAAAGTACATGAGAAAAAAAAAAAAAAAAAAGCACCATATCACCTGAGCGTCAACCCGATCGAGAATGTCTTACAGAAAGGGAGAAAGATCTGACTAAGCCTCCGCACCTGAAACGAAACTATTGCGCAGAACTGTCGAGAAAACGAACCAATAGCGAAAAGAAGAAGCCTACTGCTGCCGTGAAAGGGCAAAAGAAGACGTAAAACGGGCGGTCTGCTTCTCGGGGGGAAATGTGACGGACAGACAACTCGAAAAAAAGAGTCGGGCTAAAGTATCGGGGGAGATTTAACGTCTCGCAAAAATAGACATCCCTGGTGCAAGCAGGCCGCCATAACGCAATGCAATAAGGACTCATGTTATGGGAGGCGAACTGCAAAAAAAATGGATCAGATCGAACTCTAAGAATTCGGCAATCCACCGATCAAGCAAAGCAAAAAATGATAGGGATGGTGGATGAGCCAACACTAACAGGGAACGTGCCTTTTGGTGCCGCAAACGTGTTGTTGCGTGCGTACGCCGTCGGGTTCAATGGTACTGTCAAGAAGTAGGAAAGGGCTTTGGAACATGCAGTATCTCGAAAGTGTAAAAACATTGAGAAGTTAAGTCTGGTCTCGTTGTTTGGTTGAGTTGGGGTCCCTCGGGCTTGGGTGGAGATGTTTCTAAAAGATTCAGGAATAATCTTGGATGCCCCTAGTAGTATGAAGCATGAAATCAAACTCCCACGCATACCGGGGGGAGGCATAGGTCCTTGAGAAACAATGCTGAGGAAAAACTAGAAGCAAGCTGACGAAGTTGCGCGTCCCACATACTAAAACAACAAAAAGGAGTAAAAAAGCCTCGATGGCGAAAAAGCCACAGAGGTTTAAAGCAATCTCAACAGGAAGGCCGCCGTGGAAATAGCCTTGAAAAGCAGATGGCAAAAAAACTCGGTTCCGAGGGGTTCCCATGCTAAAACATCTAATCACGGCGCATTCCCAGCTCATAAAGCTTGGGGGCTGCGTCTTCCGAGAAAAATAGAACCACAAAGCAGAGTAACAAACGAACAGCTTGCACTTCAATTGGTTTTTCAGCAAAACGTGAACGACTGCCTTCATCCGAAACTGCGCTGGCTGGGGGAGACTGTGGAATATTTTAAAAAAGGGGGAACAGTGAAAAAAAAAAGACACATGGGACAAATACGGCGCATGCTACACACATGTCTAGCTCCACAAACCTCCCTGACAAAGACTAAAGGGGTGTGGTAGGAGTGCGTGCTGGAAAAGGCCGAGACGGGCTTGCGCGCGCAAGCGCGATCGACCTCACTGGAAACAGGCCTCTCGCGCGCGCGCATAAAGGGCAACATCCGGCCGAAAGTGAAGGGCTGGTTCATCGGGTTTTGCGCTTCAAAAAGAAAAGAGAAGCAACCGTCAATATGAACTGAACCGGAAAGGTGCTTCGGACATTAAAAGTGTTAACTTAAGATCGTCTTATATCAGGGGTTCCGCTCATCGGAAGCGTAGCCAGGATTTCTAAGGGGTAGGGAAGAAAAAAAAGCGCGTCTTATCGAACTGGTGGGACGCGGGACGCCAGAGTTGAAAAGACGGTGCGCTCGCGGAAGGTTCACGCATGAGAAGTTCATGAAAATCGAGGAGAGAGGGTGAAAAATCTCAGGGCGGGCACCAAAAAAATGGGGAAAAGGGACCCACCCGTGACATCCGATGACGACTCAAACAACTGCGAGAAGAGAAACACAAGGTATATCAGTCAGTCGACCGGTTCAAGTCGAAATTCACGAATGCGACCATAGAGTGACCAGGAAGAAAACCAGGGTGATTGGGGAGTCGACAGGGAAGTCACACAGGGAACGCTAGCTGCGCCCGAATAACCAAGCTGGGGGGGGGGGGGTGGCGGGTCAGAGGCAAAAGAAGAGGGGAAGAGAATTTGGATAGATCCAGCGCCCCGGAAACGCATCCGCACTGCTGGAAATAGGCCGGTTATGGAGAGTGGGGAGCATTGCTAGAACCCAGCGTTCGTCGCCCAAGTATAAGAAAGGGGACACGGCGTGCAAGAACTTCGAGGGACCGACACGAACTTGGCGGAAAGAAAGTGAGCCGCACGCGGGAAGGTGTTGATGATTGCTCTGAGTCAGTCGGAATAAGACATAAGTAAGCAGGTGGAGAAGAGTCGACAGGGCAGGGAACCAAGAGTGGGTCCGGGGGCTCGGAAGGAACAACAAGGAACGTTCTTCTCGGTAACTCGGGAATAACAAAAGGGTCTGAGGTACTGTCTCGCGCCATTAATTCTATAGTAGCCTTACCTGTCCGGCAGGTGCCTGCCCGGTTGTGACAGGTTAGTGAAAAAAAAACGCTCTGGGTGCGGAAACCTTCGCGAAAAAGGAATGCTGAATAGAGGCGGGAAGGGGCAAAGATGGAACAACCAATGTAATAAAGCAGCGAAGGTGGGGTGGGGGTGAAGACCCTCTCAAGAAGCATCGTAGTCGGATACACAAAAAAAGGGGGGAGGATCGACGCGGAAGGCCAGGACTCCATCGAACGGTGGCACCTTCTTCGAGCAGGGCATCTGGCAGAGGAGCAACACGGCGCAAAATTTTCGCGGACTACGAGTAAAGTGGCAAAATAGGAGGGAGGGAGCGAAAGCGAAAAAAAAGGCGCGCGGCCAGGGATGCATCGCGAAAAGGGTGAAAAAGTCGCCATTTGGAAAAGGGGGCAATCGACTCAGCACCGGAAACGGGAGCTGCGAAAAGAAAGGGGTAGGAGAAGAAGGAGGGGAAGAGGGGAAATCCCAACCGGATTCGAATCCGGACAGGGTTATTGCTCGGATCGCCGCGTAAGTGTATAGAACACATTCGACAAGAAGGCAGTAAAGGGAAGTCAGACAATCCGCATCTGGGACTACGGGAGGAGAGAAGAACAAAAAAAGAGTCCGTGCCCTTCAGGAGGGAGGGTGGGGGGACATGGTCATTAGAAAAAGAATCGGGAAAAAGGAAAGCAACGTTGGCTGCGACTCTAATGCGCGGCTTCGTTGACCCAAAAACAGGAGACAAGGCAGAGGTCGGGCTGGAGTGCGAGATAGAGAAACGTCTGAGAGCAGAGTAATATCGGGGCATAAAATTTCAGACGGTGTGCTCCGGAAATGGCAAGGGGAAGGAAGGAGTAAGTCGCGCAAGATTGAGACACGATCAAGGAGCCTGTATAAGAGAAGGGAAGCGGTCGGAAAGAAAGCAACTCAAAAAAGGCCGGAGAGCTGCTGCTGTAGAGTATCGAAAAAAAGAAGGGCCCGCTCACAAAAATAATCGAAAGTGAATCAGGGGGGGATAAATAGGGATGAGGAGAGAAAGAAGTCTGGGCGTGAGCCCAGCGGCAGATGGGCCTCCGCCTCCTTACGCGAGCAGAGTGATAGCTCCCGGCGCCGGTAAATGGAAGGAGGAATCGGAGAAAAACCTGAGAACATGCGATGGAAAGGTTTAGGGAAAGGCGAGTTAAAATAAGAGAAAGGACTTTAAAGCCAGATGAGCTAGGAAGACAAGGAAAGGTCAATAGGGGAGAAAATAGCCCGAATCAATTGACAGATCCATGAGAAGCGGGGTGGAAGTCATCTCCCTTCAATCCTAGTGTTCGGCAAGGTCTAGAAACATATGAAAGCGAGGACTGAATGTAAGAAATGCAGACAGCAACCGGGGGTCGTTCTTCTCATATCGAGGAAAAATTTCAAAGAAAAGGAAATACGAGGCTACTAATCATATCCTCAGAACGAAGGATCACAGGGATTGGTGACCGAGCAAAAGAGGGGACAGGGAGGGAGGGAAAGGGCGAAGAACGGAAGCAAAGGGCGGAGCATTGTAATAAACGATACACGTACCGCAATTGGGGAGCATGAGGCAGACGGGGGAGGAGGCAGGAGAAGGAAGGGTGCCCTAGCCTCTACGAGCGCTGGCCAGGTGAGACGCTCGGGGGAGAGCGTGTCTCCCAATCAAAACAAAAGCGCAGGATGGTCGTGAGAAAAAGTTTAATTGGAGAGAAAAAACATAGCTACTACACCCGTGAGAAGGAAAATCTTTGGGATCCACTCCCCTGTGGGGGTGGGTTGCAGAGCGAAACAAGAGAGCAAGGGCGGAACATCCCAAAAAGAAAACAGTCTCAGTGGGAAGATCGATTCCCGATGGGATGGGAAGGGGGCAAGAAAATCCACGCCAAGTCGGCGGGCCAGCTGGGACATGTAGTTGGGGGAAGAAACCGTCGACGTCAATTCGAAACACGAGAAATTAGGATTCGTTGTAAGTCAAACCAAAGGGTTTGATCGCAGGAGAATGTGAGGCGATGGACAACGAAAGCTGGTGCCTGGAGACACGTAGATACCAGCGACAATAGAACGGGACAATAAGGAAGCAATACGTAATCATGTGAAAAAACCGGCACTGCCACCCGGGTCATCCAAAATAAGGGGAAAAGGGTCAAACTAATACGGGTGTGGGGGCCTCGCAGAAGTAACCTTGGCTGAGAGACGCATACAAATTGTGAAATAACGAGAAAGTTTGGATGGAACTCTGAGCTCAAGTAGGGAGCAGCACAGGAAGATGGGTATGAGAATATTGATAAAAAACCCGAGCTCTCTAAATAAACCGGAATGGTTGTCGTTAAGGGCTCTGGAGGGGGAACTGCCCCGGGACGTGCAAAATGTTCCGAAAAAAAAGGTGGTTGTTATCGAGGAGAGTCAGGAGCTAAAACCTGAATAATACATAGTCAAGGCGACTTCGGAAGTCGCGTAGATGGCCTTTGGGCAACAGCCGAAGTTGAAACTACGACCTCACAGGGTATCGGTGGTCCCTCTTTCGAAACAGAAACAAGAATCTCCGTATGCTTGTTTGATAAGATGGGGGCCGGAGGGGGGTGCAAAGACTTTCCGCAAAACCGGCATGTGAACTTAAACTGGGACTCGTCTAAACGTAGGGGGGGACCAACTTATAATTGGGGGGGCAATGGGGGGGGTAAAGGTAGGGCGTACCTTGAAGGTTGGTATTTCTCTCAACCATGAGAGGGAGGGGACACAGTAAGGACGGCTAAGCAAGTTGGGGGGTGCTGCTGTCAGATTCAGTCAAAGGCAAGCGGTGAGTTGGGGCAAAGAGGAAACCGCAAAGAAGCTAGGACTCATGGCTTCGAGAGGTGACACCGGGACAACTTATTATGAAGTATATATCAACCAAAAGGTCTCTATAAAGAGGTGGAGGATGATGGTCAAAAATGGCCATGAAGAAAGTTAACTCGGCAGCGCACCTTAAACTGTGATGAAGTGGGAGAATCTCCTCTTAAAGGTTATTCTCATGGCCACACCAAGGAGAAAAAGAAAGCACTGTGCATAATAAATCATGAAAAGTGTGCCTCAATGTTTTTCATCTGAAAGTAGGACGACGATCTCATCAGAATGTCAAGGGTGGACCAGACGAAAAGACTTTAAGGTAGACAAAAACGAACTAGGGAAGAGCAAAGGGGCTGTGGTGCAGAGAAGGGATTGCCTCAAAACGCTCAACGAAGAAGCAGGAAGGCGTCAGAGTGAACAAGGCCACACATATCCTCACTGCCGCCCAGCCACTGGACGGAGGTGGGTATAGGGAAGCTATCAACGCCACAAAGGCAAGGCGAAAGCAGTTCACCCTAAGAAAAGAAGGTAGCAACGATCAAAGCGTTGAGCGGAGGGGGGGAGACATAAAGCAGCCCATCCGAGTCTATTTTGGCGATCAGAGAACTGATTGAAAGTGTAAGCAGAGCGTGAATAACAAAAGGCATGGTCTGAAACCGTTTTCGAAAAGCCCGCTCAAAAGGAGCCCTGAAGGAGAGCAGAAACAACGGGTTCTCGAGGAAAGTCAGGGTGAACGGGCAAGATGGTGGGGGGTGAGGGCAGTGGGGAGAAGCCTGGTCTCACATCGTTAAAGCATTTGTGGAGGACGAAGATCTTGCAGAGGTTTACATAGGCAAGTATCCGGGATAGGGAGAGGGGAATAAAGGCGGGCCATGACAGGACCCAAGACGGAGGAAGAATACATCAAAACGGAAATAAAAGAACTCATTTTTTAGCTCCACGGTCCCAAGGGGAACAGCAGCTAAGAGAAAGCGACGGGCTCAGATCAGGACGAGGGCATCAAAGCTTTTTCATTCGTGCGGAAACCGAACAACAGAGTGGCATCGCATTGCTGGTGGTCACTGACCTTCGATAGGGAGAAAGATGTTCTAGTTGGGGCAGGAGAAAACTCCAGGGGGGGACCGTCGGAAGCGGGTCTGGGACAACAGATGAGGGATTCCAGGGACCGCGAAAGACAATATTTGTGCTCACATGATGGGCGAGGGGAGGGCATTCAAGAAGCTCCAGGAGAGGAAACCGACATCCAAGGGAGGGCGCAAGTCGAGACTTCTATGTTCACTGAAATCGGACAACTCCGGGCTCGAATAGACCACGTACATTTTAGGGCGAAAGGAAAGGGCGCGGAGAAAAAACGCTTTGTATGTAAGATTACAAGAGACGCAAGAAGAGGGGAGGGGGCAAGGAGGCCCAATTAAAGAAAAATCGGGGGACAATGATGGGCACACGGACGGGAGCATCATCGCTACGCAGCGATGAAGGGCGGAAAGGACATCGGGTGAGAGAAGGCAGAGGGAGAGACGAGAACGAGAATCAAAATAGGTCAATGGTGAAGAGGAGACGGGCGGGGACGAAGATGGGAGACGGTGACGTACCCTGATTACCAAGAGAGAGGGGGGAACGTGACAAAGACGAAGGATAGAGTCAAAACGCTCGGTCAGTAGTTTCGAACCAGAAGAGGACACGTTTCCAGAGTTGAGGAAACGCATGCGAGAAGGTTCGTCTAGTTTGGGAGCCTGCGGCAACGGTTAAGAGAAAAGAGGCCCAACACGGGAGCGCTTAAAAATCCGCGACTTGGGGAGCCGAGCAGAGTCCATGAACTCGCGGCTTCGAAATGAATTGGGAAAGGAGGCTGACAGGGGGGCTGCACTCCAAGAGAGGCGAGTTAAAGGGCCAAGACTGTCTCTATAGTCCGGAGCGCCTACGAGATGGGCACACGATTTGCCGGGCGCACTTCTTGAAAGGGAAGGAGTAACCGCCAGCGGACTAAAAACTCTCAACTTACGACATAGAGGAAAGGGGTGAGGCCCAACGGGTAGGAGGGGTGTGAAGGAGAGTCTCCAAGGGTTAAAGCGTGCGAGCGGGGCTTGATGCATCTAGCCGGCTCCAATGGGTGAAGGTCCCTTGACCAAGGTACGAGGTACGCAAGAATGAGGGGAAAGAAAGATTGGACTTAACACCGCCTTCTCTAAGAGGCGGGCCCGCCGCCAGAATCCGCAGTATGAAGGGGGGTGGGGAACGCGGCGGTAAGGCGACATACTAAGGTGCCAAAGGTGGGGATCAAGGAATTTTTAACGGAATGCGGGAGAAGGCCAGGACACCAAGCCGAAGGTCAGGGGATTTTCCCTTTGGGATAGAAACCGTAGATACCGAAAGGCTTTTCGAAAAGTCATTGACGGCCAGAGGCTAGGCGTAATCGCGGAACAAGGAAGGCCACCAAGGACACAAAAAAGTCGTCTGAAAAAACATAAACGATGGCGACGACGTTCTCGGAAGATCTTGTCGGAGGAAGTTACCTCAAGCGCGAAAAAACGTAGTGCGGGAGCGAGGGGCCACGATCACAAAAAAGAATGGCGACACCGGTGGCCGACCTTTCGAGACGAGGGAAGAAAGGGGGACGACCAAAGGGGTTTTGTCGGACTTAAAAAAAAAAGACAGCGGTTCGAGACGCCACAAGAAAAATGGGAACAATAGAAGTTACAACCAAAAGTGTCGCAGGGGTGCTAAAAACGGAATACGAAGGACTGCTACCTGCTCTTATAAGGGGGCGAAGGGGGGAGCGCGCCAGACGGATCGATGCGACGAAGGAAAAATGCGGGAAGTGGAATGAAAGAACCGGAGAGTCCAAATAGCAGGTGGGTCCTCTCGGATTAAAGACTGTGGGGGGGCCTAAACCGAAAAGGGAGTATCAAACGAGTAGCTATTACATCCATTATCGGGAACAGAAGGCATAGACATCGAGTGAGCTGAGAAAGCAGCAAGACATTAAAAAACGTTTCTGGCTCCCTAGCAATGCGATCCCGCGAAGACGGGACATGAAGTGGAATGGACCTAAAAGAAGTTCACGGCCTAACTCACCGGTTCCTGGTAGAGATCAAGTAACCAGGAGGTGCAAGCCCATGGAGGGAAGCGGGAGGGGGAAAAACGATCACGAGTCAGTGAAAACCCCATACTGTAGGGATCAAAATAATCAAAAAAAGAACCGAGTCAGGTGGGAATTCAGACCAACGCAAATGGGCTGAAGGCAGTGGAACAAGGCGGGCGTCATACCCAGAGGGAACATTCTGATCAAGACCAATCGGCCTATCGGAGCTATAGGCTCATAGGGGGAGAAATGCCCGAAAAGAGAAATGAAGCTGGAACAAAAGAGGAGGCGGACTTTAAACTCTTCTGCGGCTGATGCGGGGAAGAAAGGGGCCAGGATTGATCCTATGTGGTGGGATCAGAGACAGAAACAACAACACAAGGTGTTTACATGAACTCTGAACGCTAACTATTGGGTTGTTCCCACACGGGACAGGTGAAAGAAAATCTGGGTTGGGAGGAAGGGGACTGACACAAGAGGGGGGGGGCGCAACCTGACGAAGGACTCGGAAAAACGGAGATTAACTACTCCCAAGTCTGGATCCCTCCGCGAAGTGACGGTCATTAAAAACAAGGACGGGGCTCATAAGGAGTTGACAGCTATTGAGATTCTTTTGGACTTCATTCATAGCCAATATATTCCTGGTACAATCGAGCAGTATTCGAAGAAATAAAATAAACTGAAAAATAGAAAAATCCCAGTTTCGGAAAAAAACATGGAGAGAATGCATCCCTCCGAAAATAAAATCTACGGGGAAGGGACCAACTGGTCAAAGTAACCTTCAATATTACGAACCCGCTCTAGATCAGGGCAGCATAGAATATGTGGAAAGAACCGTCGAAAAAAGCGTAAAAAGAGGGAAAGACTGAAAAGAGGGGGTGAGTCGGGAACGCGCGCAGCCGGAGACACTCCTGCCATCGCGGCACATGGACGGAACCGCACCCTGCGAAAAGCCTGGCGCGCGTCGCTAGGGAATAGGGAAAGAGAAGGAAAATGCCATAACAGGTCAGTGAAGAGCAAGCGCTCGGTCACGGAGCCTCCATTCGACCTAATCAGATACCTAGGAATATAGTGTCCAGTCGGATTTGAGAGCGAAAGCTAAGGAACTGGGAGGGGGAACCATCGTTGCATATTTTGGGGGCGCCGTTTGTGGAAATAGTAGGGTCCCGGTCAAATTGAAAATGTAAGAGTATGAATACCAGAAAGAGCAGGTCGACCTGGCAGGAAAAAGGCTCTATCATGGGTAGCTGTAAAACAGTTAATAATGGAAATGGGGATCGTGGTGTTGGGAGTTCCCGGGGGGTTTGAGGAATGGGGGGTGGAGGGGCAGAGCCGACTAAAAGGGGGTCCGAACGAAACTGGGATGCGGAGATGGGGGAGGGAAGGAAAAATGGAGCAGGAAAACGCACAACGAAGAATAAAAGAGGGAGTAGTCAGGAATGTGTAACCGAAAAGGCTTGCCCCAAGAAGTCACCGACTCTCATCTCTGCGAGGAAAATGTGAGATGGGACAGATGTAGGTTCTTCAGGCAGGCTCGCTAAGAAAAAAAACAAAGGAGGAGGAGCAGAGCAAGAGGACGACCCCTCCCAAGGCTCTCATCGACCGGAGAGGAGAAGAGTTTCGATGGCAAGAAGCATGGCCGTGCTAAAAAAAACATGAGGTATACAGAAAGGGTGGCCGATTCCAAAAAAACAACTCATCGGACATCTCGGATGAATACAGCTAGAGGAAGCTTTGATAGGGCGTGAGCCCGAAACAAAACGCATCCATACATAGGGGGAAAAAAAAGAAACAGCTTTCTCTTCAAAAAATTTTTCAGCAGGAAACACGAGAAGAGCCGAGAAAGGGGAGGGGCACAGAAAAACTGCCGAGGACGCTGGGGATTAATAACCAGGGGCGAACAACGGGACGAAGCGACATGGCCACAACAAACGAAAAAAGGGCACAAGAATGGTCGAAAACCTCCGAGAACCATTGGCAGCAAACCCTCCCTGAAAGACGAGTTTTGCCGATTCGAAGAGTTGGGGAGGAATGGAGGAGGGACGCGAAGGAAAATCTCAGGCTAAGCGGAGGAGGAAGGGGTGAGACATCTCCCAACTCAAAGGTGAAAAAGAAGCGCCGCGCGCGAAGGTCTTTATTGCAGGCGCTCTTTCAGGAAGAGCTTTCACAGCGGAATTGCGCAAACAAAGACGCAAAAGGTGAAAGATCGCGTGTCGAGGTCAGCAAGAGGAGATAGAGAAGGAAAAAACATATCTCTGTTTTTCGCTCATCGGGGGAACTAAAAACGGGCGGACCACTGGACATCCGCGCTCTGGGTGAAAAAAAAACGATCAGTCCTAAAGGCTAAACTTGGGCCGGGCCTTTGAAAAGAGGTGGGAGCTGGCCAGACGACCTGCTCGAGCTGGGGAGAGCGGTGGAAAATAGTGCGTAGACATTAAAGAGGAACAAGCCCTTTCCGTCACACATGTTGTAACCTTAGGAAGCAGGTTACCATGATGACTGAAAGCGAATCGGCGTCGAGAAGTGGTCGACGATGCGGAAGATTCGCTTTCGCCAAGACGATGCCACGAAGGGGGCGAAAAAGCCCGACAGGACGACAAAGGTTAGGCTACAAATGGAAGTGTGAACAGAAGGGAAAGAGTGACTCCCCCGGTCACGGCCCCTATTTCCAAGACGTGTTGGCGTATCGTAAGTGACACACAATCTGGCGGGATCAAATCGACGGGGAACTTAAAGAAAGCGCGGCAGAGAACAACCCACGTCCTCAAGGAAACTTCTTTAAGTTTGGCACACGAGGTTGAGGAGAGGAGGGGACTAATTTAGAATCAGAGGTCGCCCGCTTAATCCCGACGTCGGGCCAGGCGAAAAAGGGGGGACCAGGGCACCGAAAGGTGGTGGAAAAAAAAAAAATTGAAGAAAGTTTTGAAAAGAGACATCTTCCGTGTTTGAATGAGGGGGGTCGACCGCAGTCAAGGGGGTATGGTGAACGACCGACCAGGACTTCTGGTAAAATATCAAGTGACTGGGGTTAGGAGAAGAGTTG
>Ga0179591_1369990_pt1 | contig 12686 bp, 14 predicted proteins | sample CZOMad2_1_08_16f_FD_182891 | JGI IMG/M metagenome (GOLD analysis project Ga0179591, IMG submission 182891) | Vadose zone soil fungal communities from Angelo Coast Range Reserve, California, USA - CZOMad2_1_08_16fungal (PacBio error correction) | ecosystem: Environmental > Terrestrial > Soil >...
TGGATATACTAAGGACAGAAGTTCATTTGGAGGATTCATTACATTGGCCAAACATACCTAAAATTGTGTAGGGAAAGGTACGAAAAAAAGTAACCTGATGGCAAGTGAGGTTGGTCACGCAATCCTTGGGGAAAATGGCCAACTTTCCGTAATCGCAGGGGGGGGGCATTGATGGGCCTGGGGGACCCGGGAGGCAAGAGGTCGGCAGAAAGTTAGGTGACTGGGAAAAGGAGAGAAGCCCTCCTGAGTGATCTGACGTCGGAAGAAGAAACATCTCCATTTAAAAAGGGATCGACTTGGGGGTCGTGGAAAGGCACCAAAGGAAATCGGGCAAAAGTTCGCATCGACATGAAGGAAAAAAGATGGGAAAGGCAGCCCGGGGAACAAAAGAAATTCTTTGGGGATTTTCTTGAAAAAGTAATCTATCCTAAAGGATAAACTGATCACAGCAGAAAGGAAAAGAAACAGGGGGGAAGTGAAGATAGTGACTATGCCAGGCCAGGTGGATTGGTTCGTTCAAGAATAACCAAAAAAAAAAACAAAATAAATAGATACCCCTAATCAAACCAGGGTCCGTCGAATAGGGAGAAAAAAGAAATGCGGATGATAGGGATTGATTTTTGGTGTCTGGTAAAACCAATCGTTGAGGAGGGTAGAGAAAATTAAGCAGCGAGACTAGAGTGGGGCAGAGGCCAGCGCCAGCATTTCTCTAAGGGAGGTAATCTGGGGGGAGGAAGCCGCCAGCGGGGAAAAAAAACAGGCCGACGCGCTTGGGGTCACCAAGGTTAAAGAGGGGAAAACAGGGATTTTTTCTGCGCAGACTAGGGGGAATTATCTACTCGGCCACACTCTTGGAACCATAGTAGGGGGGGGTACGCGTTTTTCCGGCGGCAGTGGGTCTGGCCGATACCCTACGTCCAAAGTTATAAGGCGAGATGGTCGACCGCGACCGAGATTAGCCTTGGGACGACCATTCGAAAAGGGAGCAGGAGCGATCCAATGGAAAATTGCCCCGTTGGAAGGGGAAAAAATTAAAATCAGGAGGTCAGCATTCGTTTCCATACAGGTTGGGTGGGGGAAGAAGAACTAGGGGGCCATGAAACTAAGGAGAGAGGGGCAAGCAGTACTACCCAAGAAAAAGACGTTATGACCTTGCCGACAAAGCCTAGTTAATGGTCCGGCCATTTGGGAGGGAGGGTCGCGGAGTTGTACAGGAGAAAGGAGCTTTGGTTCAAGCAGAGTCCCTTCGACAGAAGTGCCACTTCAGGACTTGTGAACTCGGAGTGAACGGGGTGCACTGGGGGGCCTAGGAAAAGGGCGTGCACGGAAATGAGGCTTATGGGGCGAATTGCTCTGTTGGAGAAAAAGGAGTTGCGGGTCCCACTCGGTGACTGGGGGTGAAGAGAAGGGGGGTGCCGAAGTGAGAGCATCTCGTACGCGGGCGCTAAACTCTTTCTTCGTGACGGGGGGTATCAAAAAAACGTATAAAAAGTAGTGGGGGGAAAAAAAAGAGGGGAGGCAGTACAAGATTAATGACAAATTCGAACGGAAAAGGACGGAGGTAGGGACCGATGGCTTCAGTGCGAAGTAAGGATTGGAGAAAAACGCATGCAAAAAAAAAAAAGAGGCTCAGTCGGGGGAGAATCGTTTGGGGGGGGGTTGGCGATTACGAGGAAACAGCTGCTCAACATCTCGCATACAAGTGTCGTATCCGCGACTACAGGGAATCAAGCAGACATCTTGACACCGCTGGCATGGTAAAGGGGACGTCTCAGGAATGGGTGATTGAGTTAAAAAGGGGGGGGGAGTCTGGCTAAGGAAAGGCACCAAGGAAAGTGGCCGGGTGGCGTGACTGTTTTGGTTGGGTTTGTGGGTAAGATAGGTAACGCGGTTCGATAATGTCCGCGTGTTCGAATGGGCGGTAAAATAGAGGGCCTGCAGGGACAGGTTCATCAGATTTAAGGGAAATATACCCGAACCGCCAAAAATGACAGGAGCTATCTAGCTGAAAAGAGGTTGATTAAAAGGAAGACCGACACGTCCGCCTCCGCCGGAGGAGACGATGCGCTGCATGAATTAAAAAGGGGGGGTTCAGAGGGGAAACCGGGATCAATACGCAAAACAGGGACACACAATTGAGCGAAAGAGGATGCGAACCAACCAGGCCGGCGGGACTCTGAGGACATGCCGTTAGAAGAAGGCGGCGTTGTAAAGAAAAGGAAACTCGGTGGGACTTCTTGTTAGATACTAGGATTAGCTAACATGCGCAGGGGGGGGAAGGGGGCTCCTTCCCAAAAGAGGAGGGGAAGGAAAAGGGATTCAGGAAATACACTCGCTATTGCAAGTTCTGGTGTATGACTGGTGGGAGAGGACCCCTGGATCGAATTGGTGGGATCTAATGGGAAAGGGTCACCGGGGGTGGTTTAAGATGGGAGGGGAGCAACTCGTATGCGTCGAGGATCTAGGCAAGTCAAAAAAACATATCACAGAGGTGGAAAAAAAAACAAGTAATTTTCCGGCTATAGGAAAAAAGGTCATGGTCTCCGGGGGATTAGGAAACAAAGCCGTAGCATTTGAGGCAAAAATCTTACGCCGGGGGGGAGGGGGTCAAAGTGGCAGTACTATCCATTAGGCCTTAGCCTTTGCAATCAAGGATTTCGCGGTAAGCCAAGGGAAGTAAAAAGGGAATTGAAAATTGTTGCCAATGGGGGAGGGGGGTGTTCTGGGGGGGCGAGGGGAAAGGACGAGAAAAATTGAAGGGGGGGAGACCGGAAACCCCAGTTAAGAAAAAGGTACCACTTGAAGCGGGAACCTCCTGGAGAGAGCACCGAAAAGGTTTGTAGAGGGAAGGGTGCACAAAAATGATGGTGAAAAAACCTTGGGACCAGCTGTTTCGGACACATGATCTTCGCAAGTGTAAGGAAAGGGACTTACAGAAGTCAACGATAATTACCGGTGCAAGAGACGCAAAAAATAGGAAGGGGATCCCTTGAGGGTGGCAAGAGTACAAAAAAAGACGTTGGAAAAAAAAAGGTTAACTAGAGCTAACGGTCGTCCGGCGGGGGGAAAGCCACCGTGCAGAAAAAGAAAGACGGGATCTCTTGGATCGTACCGGAGGTATAGACAGCCCTTGCAAGACAAACCTGAGGACTGGGAGGGCCATCCTGCTCACAAGCATAAATCCAAAAACCTTTCCTTCACCAAGAAAGAGCGCCGATCGCCGAAACAGAAAACGAGGCGGCTGGAGATAACGTTAGAACTCCGTAAGCATTGACCTCAATGGCACAGGAGAAGGGAGATACAACTGAAAAAGAAAAAGAGCAGACGGCAAGGTTGGGGAATGAATTGTACTTGCGGGAGAGAGGACGACCTCCCACAGGTGGACGGCAACTTCTGATAGGAGCAAAAATCACCACGTTGTTGCAGCTAAATCAAAAACGATTGGGTCGCAAAAAGGAGCAGTTACCACAGGCGCCAGGAAGATCCAACAGCAGTTGGGGGGGAGGGGGGGAAGGAAAAAAAATGCGCAAAAAACCAGGCTTGTAGCGAAAAGGCAGAGTATCCGCTTGCAGGGTCTAGCTCGAACAGCCATTCGAAGAAATGCAAAAGAAAGTTGAAAAAAAACTAGTAAAACACGGGGGGGGAGGAAAAAAAAGGGGGCGGGTGTTTCAAATCGAGGTTAAAAAGATCGCCGGGGAAAGGAAAAGATGGAAGAGGTCTGAGGGAACCTGCACCTAAAGACCACAATAAGAGGAAGACAAGGATTAGTAGAAAGAGTCAGAACACACAGTCTGAATGGCGAAGAGCGGCAGTTAAAAAACCCTCATCCGACCAAAGCGCGAAAAAAGATCGACAAGGCGCCATGAAAAGGAAGGAAGGAGGATTTCATAACAGGAGGACAAAGGGCTTTGATATGGGGACCTCCACGAGTCCGGACAAAAAACCATCAAGCAGCGTGCGGGCACGTGTATAAAGAGAGCAAATGCCCCAAGGGAAAAAGACCGAGCGCGGGATGCGAAGACCCGCAGAGCAAGGGGAAGGACAGAAGGCCCGCACCAGAGGATCTTAGAACGGCGCCAGGAACAGAATCACAACGTCCATAAAAAAGGTTGATATGCGCCACATAGGGGAGGAGGGAAAGGGATCTCACCTAAGATCACAACAAGGGCCGGCCCCCCCGAAAACCAGGGGCCGGATTCATGGGGTTAGTCATCATAAGGAGTCGTCGCGAAGGCGGGCATCTGAGCACAAAAAAAAAGGGGGAGGGATAGAAACAAGAACGCGCTTCGCGGACGAAAGCTTCAAGGGGAAAAAGGGCTGATGGCTCACAAAAAAAAAAGGGATACAAGTGGGGGTGAAGCCGGCAGGCTTTGTTCTAGTAACTGCGGTTACAATAGAAACGTGTCCGCCGACTAGTGGTGGGAACCCAGTTTTGAGATTCTGGGGAAAAAGGGGGGGAGGAAGGGCAATGGCAGCCGTCGAAGAGTCCGGGAGTAGGTGTGTGCCAGATAGGCGGCGCTCTGATCGGTGGGGAGGAAAACGCCTCCCGCGCGGTGCGGCCTCGGGGCGCGCTAGGAAAAACGATCGCCAAGGGGAGGGGAACGGAATTGCTGGTAAAAAGCGGGGTATTTGGCAGAACCATATCATCCCTGGGGCCTAGGCCTGGAGGAGCCTCGAAGGTGGTTAATGGCCGCCTTGTCCGATAGAAGAGAAGGGGGGGGTGAATAGTGAGTCAGAAGTCCCGAGCTCCAGAAGGTGGTCTCTCTCGGGGGCAATTAGCCACAAATGGCGGACTCGGGAAACTGCCTGGTCAAGTAGGAAATGCGTTCCAGAACTACCAAGAGAATTGGGACCGCATGCTAAGAGTTACAGAAAAGGGGTGTACCCCTTCGCCACTGTTGGACTTCGTGTCGGAACAAAGGCGGATGCAGGGGGAGGGACGAATTTACTTTCAAGAAAGAAACCCCGGCAAAAGTATATGTGGGGGATTCCCAAGCCTGATCGGAGACGGCGCAGTTGGTTCTAGAAACCAGGAGGAAAGACCGAGGTTTATTGAGGGAAGGCCTAGACTTTTTTGAAGGGGCCTGCCCGACCTGAGAAAAATGGGGGATGTAGAGGAACCACCGGGGGGGCTGGGGATCTATCCATCTTGGGGCGGAGCCCAATGGCGAAGGAAGAGGGCGCGCAAGACCAAAAACATCCTTCGTCACCACTGGTCCGGCCTCCAAGCCGGTAAAAAGGCTATTGCTCCATTTGACACTGCCCGGAGGAGGGGGGGAGAGAAGTGGGAAGACAACACGCTTTTAGTCGCGAGGGCCTAAGGTTCTCTAATCTAATTCCGCTAGGGGAGGTTTCCTACGGAAAGGAAGATCATAAGCATTAAGGGGTTAAAGTATCATGTCCCCCGTAAAGGAACGGTAAGCATGGAGAGTTCCTTCTTCGAAGGAGTGGCATCGCTACAACCCTAAATATATACTACTTTTAGGGGCGTCGTGGAGTTTGTTGGAAGGGTTCACTTTGACGTTGAAGAAAAAGGGCCATCCATGGTCGATGTTGGGAGGAGAGAAAAAGAAGAAAGTGTTCCTCACTGTAGAAGGGGTCCAGCGGGGAGCGAAGGATGTCAAGAAAAGTGGGACACAAAGGTTTTAAAACAAGCCCTGATCGAAAAAGACGCTCCAAACCCGGATAAGAACGGGGGATAGGTCAGCCGCAAGACACTGGCGGTGCGATGTTGGTGCGCCTGGAGAACGATTTTTCCGCTGAAAAGGAAGAAACCGCCTACAATGAAAAAGGGGGAAGGGGCCGCAGGAACAGCGAATAGATGGCACAGGGGGAGGCTAATACTCGAAGGGATCGGCCAGGCCAAATTTGCCAGAACGACCATTGAGGATTAGAAATTAAAGAAAGGCATTTTTTGGAATACAGGAGTACCATATCAGCTACGCCGTCATCGGGGAGCCGATCCGACCTCGGTTCTGCAGGGCAATCGATCCTAGCACGAGTGAAAAAGAGACGCAGCATCTTCCAAAAACGCCAAAGAAAAGAATAAAAAGAATCGAACCACAAAATGGCCGCTCCCGGGAACCTCGGGACACAAGAGAAAAGAGATCAGGAAAGCCGGCGCGGGGAGGGGAGGGAAAGAGGGGGTGAGCCAAGCGTATTTGGTAGAGCTTAAGAAAACGCTGACGCAGGGGAGGCAAACAGAATATGTACTTCCATATCGAAACGAAGACCGAGGGACGGAATGTCGGCCCACTGAAGAAAAGGAAGAACGGTTGTCAGAAATAAACCCCTGGTATAGCATAAGGAGGAATCTTCGGGTTCGCGCAAAGTTTGGAAGTCTATGAGAAAAAGGCGAGCCAGGGGGGGGCTTCGGAACCCAAGAAAGGGGAGAGTAATCTATCATTACCTTCATGAGAAGGCGGGTCTCAAGTCTGAGCAATACGGGAGAAGAGCAAGCGGATCGGGAGAGGGTCCGTGAGGAGAAGAGTGTCTTACACAAGGTCAACTTGGAGGCTTGAGAGATAAAGTTTGTCTCAATCGTGAGAAACACGCAAAAAGATAAAAAGCGGTACCATCTAAAAAGACACCAACAAAGCCAATGGAAAAAGTGGACCTCCAAGTCACATAGGAAAACATCGAAATCAAACAAAGCTACCTCAAGATTCGACTGTAAAAAAAAAGAAGGGTTGTTGCAGAGGGGATACGGGGGGGCCTGATGAAAGGTAAGCCTCGGCCACAATGAGTATGAGCGAGGCTGGACTCATGAGGGGGGGGAAAAAGGCAAATCCAACCGAGGGGGAAGAGGAGAAACCTAAGTTGGTTTGCTGTAATTTACTCGCTCACGGAGGATCCGAGCGCAGTTACAACGTTAGCTCTGAAAACGCATCTTGAGGGAGAGGAGGACTCGGGGGGGGCCTACTTCTCTCTAAAAGTCATCCCAAGCCGTACTAGTAGCAAGACCAGATCAATGTAGAATCTGAAAGAAGGGGAACAGAAAAGGGAAACGGGGAAAGCCCCCAAAGAACAAAACTGGAACAGATCAATCAAAGCGTAAAACGGAAAATACCTACCGGTCAAAAATTACTAAATGTACATCATTACAATAGAAAGCAAGACGAGAGGCACAAGGGGGGGTGTGCAAGGCCACAAAGTCGCGGTGAAAGACTGTAAGAGATCCGGGACACAAGAAGGGAATTCTCATCCAAGGGAAGAGGGCCGGACACAATTGCGAAGAACCATAGAAAGGAAGTTTAAAAAACCCTTGGCAAGCATAACTAAAGACGCTGTTTTGGAAGGTGGTATCCTGAGTTCAACTAGGGGAAAGGAGGCATTCATCTCTGAAGGGGATGCGGGTCAAAAAAAAACCGAAAAAACGGAGGGAACGACGAACTTAAAGCCCAATTATCGTGTAAAGTCGAGATAAACAAGAGTACTTTTAATTGGGTGCGCAAGAGGCAGGGAAGCGGGGAAAAAGGGAATCAAACATGGTTGATTCCCAATTGCAGAGTGCAGGGAGAACATAGAGATATAAGTTCCGTATGGTATCGGAAAAACAGGCCCAGTAAAAAAAACGAAAAACCTTCAAAGTACGGAAATGTTCCAGTTTGGGAAGGTAAAAAGGAAGAGGAAAAGGGGATCCGGAAAATTTCGGAAACAAAGCTGTAGGTTCCAAGCGGGAGGGCCAGGGGTCGCAAGGCTTAGGAGCTACATCTGAAAAATTAAGGCAAAGGCGGAAGTTCTTAAGTGCCGAAGGAAACCCTGACTAGATTCATGAGGGCCAAACGAATAACTATGATGTGATAGCAATAAAAACATCCCAGCAAGATAATAAAAAAAAGAAATTCGGTAAGTTAAAAAAGAGTGTAGGAAGAAGGGTGCAAATGATTAGGGGTTGGTGGTCTGTTTTAGCCCCACCTGGACGAACAAAAAATCACAATCCGGGCAGAGGGGGAAATGGTCCGGGAAGATTCGGGAAAAACGTTGCGGAAGGAAAGGCATCATTGAAGACGTATCCGCGATAGTATATCAGCCCAAGGGTACAAAAAAAGAAAAGAAAGTGCGCCGGGGGGGAAAATACGAAAGGATATATGAAGCAGAATGAATGTCATCAGAACCCGCATCACACCCCCCCCAAAAACCAAAACCCCCACCCCCCCCAACCCCCCCCCCCCCACCAACCCCCCCCCCAACCCCCCACCCCCCCCACCACCCCACCACCCCCCCCAAAAACCCCCCCACCACCCAACACAACAAACCCCACCCCACCCAACCCCCACACCCACAACAACCCACCCCCCCCCCCAAGGAACTTTGTGTCGTCACGGTTTGACTACTAAAAAATTAAACCGTGGTGGAAAGGGGGGAGGCCGGATGCAAACATTCGATCCAAAGTGAGTCGGCGAAACTCCTCCAACACCTGGCTGGCGACTTTCCTCCAGGAAGGCCAAGTGCACATTTTCCACCGCAAGGGAAGGGGGGGAAAAAGAAACGTTTACAGTACACTGAAAAGGGGAGTGACAGTGCAGACGGTTTTGGAGTTCCGGCAGCACAGAAAGGGGAGTTATTTTATGTTTGGGAATTGGGGGGGGAAGGGGAGAAAAAATGACGAGTAAGGAGGAGGGAATGCCAACAACAAAAAAACAAGGATATAATTTGTGGGCCACGAAAGTCAGTTGCTCTACAATAAAATTGCACAGAACGAACGTGGTGGGAGGAAAGGACTCCAAAGGAAGGGGGTTCGATTTGAAAGATGGTTGCCAAGAACGGTAAAATGCAATTAACCTCATTCGTGGTGGAATGATGGCATTGGCCGCCGTTGGCAAAGTAGAATAAGGATTCTGCAATAAGCGGGAAAAACGAAGCCTTCTGAAGAGAGTCTTCGGGCATAAGAAATTAAAATTTAGGAAGGAAGAAGACTTCACCCAATGTTCCGGGAAAGGGTAGATGACAGTCCATGGACCTTTATTCAGAAGAGAGGAAAAAATAACACGGCGCAACAGGCTTTTTGGGATTTCTGCAAAAGCAGGAGAGCGCGGGAGGAAAGGGGTTCACCACGACGTTTGAGGGAACGAACATCTTGACGATGCAAGCACGGGGGAGCCGCATTTGTGGAGGGGGGAAGACTAACAAAACACCTATCGAAACTAAGAACCGCCTTGGGAAAAAAGCGAGACAAGAGGGTTAAAAAGAGGCTGGGGGAGGATGCCGGTTAGTGTCTTGGGGGTCTGGGCTAGCCCCATAATCGGTTATTTTTGGGGGAGGAGGATTAAGCCGCTCGCGCAGTGTTGCTTCAGACCGGAAGAAGCATGGTCAGGTACGAGGCAGGGACAGAGTCAAACAAGCCTCTAGGCACGAACTGGCAGCCCAGAGGGGGGAAAAAAGAAAGGTTGGCCCGTGTAACCGCCGGCGGCGCTCAAAGGGGGATCTCAAGCTGTCGGGGCCACACTCTGGAAATGGAGAATGTTAACGGTTTGCAACGGTTGGGACAGTGTTCGGGGATACCTACGCAAAGTTATCAAATCAGGAGGGGGGGGAAAAAAACAGCGGCTTACCTTGGAGAACCAGTCGTATCTGGCGGAAAATCATAAGAGAATAGAGAAAAGAATCATTGCAACGCATAAGTTTTTGCGGCACGATACACGATCATTGGGGGGAGTTAGGTCGTTAAAGAAAAGGGGGTTGAAAAATCACCTGAAAGATTGGGGAAAGATGCCAGATGAGTTGCAAATCAGTCTACCAAGAAAAAAAGGGATGGATGACTGGGTGGGAAAAGCCGGTCTGCCAAGGCGAGCCTTTTTTAGAGTCGGGCTGGTGGGCAGGGTGCTTAATTCTGTTTCTAGAGAAAGGGAAAAAGGAGCCGTCGAAAAGGGGGGGGCCAGGAACGGAATTTCAGGGGTAAATAGCGATGGGGAAAGTGGGAACTTGGTACGAAAGGATCAAGTTGGGGGGCACGATTCTTAGAGCTGTTGGCGGAGAAAGAGGGGTGCGAGGGGGGGAAGGATTAGGGGAAAGTGAACCGGAGTTTTATTGGACTCTTAAGTGGGGGCCGAAGTAACAGAAAGTAAAAAGAAAGGGGTCTGGTAGGAGACAGGTTGGACGTTAATTTGTAGACGGATAGATACTCTTTGAACGGCATCGCGTACTAAGATAAATAAATAGGCCGCTCATTCGAGCCGACAGGGGGGGGGGAGAGGATCTCGATTTCTTCAATGGGGAAGAATGGCAGGGAAGAAGCACAATCTATTCAAGTCGTTAGCAAGACGTTGTTGGGTGGGAGGAAGAGGAAAAAAAAAATCGCTTCCAGCATAGGGAAGAGAAGGGTCGTCGCCGACGTGGCTAAAACCCTGGACCCATGAAAATTCCTTCACACCGGGGATATTAGTCTTAACTGGCTTCACGCCCTGCGGGGGGGGGAGTTCGGGAAAGGTGGAAGTCCTGCTCTTCAGATGTCCCATTCATCGGGGGTTGGTGATCTGGGGTTTAAAAAGGAAAGCAGGGGGCAGTCCTCTTTTCCAAAGTTAGCGGCAAAATAGAGCACTAGGAAGGGAATCCGATGGAAAAATAAACTCAAAAAATAAGGACTAAAAGAGCAATGCTGGGATTGAACGAGGGAGGGATTAAAGGAAAGGGGGGGGGGGGAAGACCTCCTGAAGGTCTCCCGAAGGTAAGTATAACGCAACATCAAGTGGTTCGGGGATAGAAATTTCTTCTAATGCCGCGAGGGATGAAGCATGGGGAAAAAAAACTACGAAAAATGGGGAAGCGTATCTGTAGAAACACCAGGGAGGGGGCTTGCTCGAGGGAACCATGCCTTTAGGGGAATCAAAAAAGGGGGTGGTACCTGAAGCGGGAATTCTTCGGGTTCGTGGACATATGAGGATCCAAGAGCGTGGAAGCGACTCACTCCACCACACGAGAAGCCATAACCTCAGGGGAACAAAAGAAAAAAAGTGGCGACTTTGGAGAATGGTGCATTACCCCGTTGCTGCGGGGAATCGTAGGGTCGGAGTTGAGTTTGGTAAAAAAAAAGACCCTCATCACGCGTAAAGGGGGGATTCGAAAGATCTATCCCTTGCCAGAACTATATGCGTATTGCATAAAGATCATTGAACCGGAGATCTACCTGCGCGGGGTCGTTCTCCAGGGCAGGAGAGGAACAAGTCTGATGAGGGAAATTCATCTTCAATCCATGGTATTTTGGGCCTGGCCGACATTAGGCGTAACATCCTCCGAACTATTCAGGATTAGGGACCTGCGGCCACGGAAATGTTCAAAAGGGGGGAACAGGGATCTTCAGGCGGACTTTCAAAACTGCAGGACCTACCTTGAAACAGCATCTTTTCAAGCCGGGGGTAGGGAGCCACGAAGAGAGGTGAGGCACTCGGAAGGGAGCCGTAGCGGGTTTCCTTCATCCCAAACGAAGGGCGTGATGGGGGGGGAAAAAAAAGGCCCCCATCTTTTTCTTAACTCATCCAGTTCTCAAGTTCAAGGGGACAGAGGACACGCACCGAAAATTACAGTTCCTAGCTCATCTGAGCGAGGGGATGCCTTGTGTTAGAAACAAGGTCCAGAAGGTTTAAAATGGGGACCTACTAAAGTAGGGTCTCACTAGTGTAAAGATGCACCCCTTACAGCAAGGAACTCTAGTTGCCTCGCCGTGCTTTCTTGTGAAAGATGAAATCAAGCAATCAAAAATTGGAGGAGGGAGCCCATGCTCCAGCCGCCTAACCAACTCCGCTCAGGGATTCTACCAGGATGGAGGGAGTAGGGTGCCAGGCTCAGAACAGCGAAAAAAGCGCAGCTGGGATGAGCCTTCTCTCGCAGAGCAGTGACTACGGGCAAATTCTCACCTGTAATCTACACGGTTTAGGAGAAGGGAGGACCTGTTGGTAGGGCCAGCGTTCTTGGGGGTTAGAGGATGGGGGTCGCACAGCTCGCTGCGCCAACAAGTGTTTGGGCTAAGCAAACAAACGCCTGATTGGGGCTCTCGGGAAAGGAAAGAAGTCCCATATAGGAGGAAAGGGCAAATACACCTATGAAGGGTTCGGGCAAGGCCGCAGACTCATTGGGAATCTACCAAGAAGGCCGAATAAGACGCTTCCCGGGTAGCACCAGGACCAATCGAAGGCCATGACATAAGGGCCATGAACGAACGAATTAAAACAGGGTTCGAAGCGACATGAGTAATAACGGATCTACAGCGGCCCTTCCATCCTGACCTAGGTCGGGTATGATTAACGGAAAAGGCGACAAGCGCGCAAAAAGGGGGGGGGGGGGAAAGGGGGAGGAAACCACACCGGAGTAGTCTAAAAGTGAAGCAAGGAAAATCAATGTCCGGAAGCGCGAGCAAGGACTAGACAAGTAGGCCAATAAAACAAACTTTTGGTCGATCTCAGGCGAGGGAAAAAAGGGAGAAATTGTTGGATACCACAGACCACTGCCCATAAAAACAATGAGAGGGCGACCAGTCTATCAGATATGAAGAGAGAAAACCTAAGAAGCCCCTAGGGTCGCTTAGAAAAACGATAAAGATCCCTGCCACACCAACCAAGAAAAAGGAAAATTCCTGGTCCGCATTATGACAGGAACCATGCGGCAGCAGCAAAAAAAAAGGGGGGTCCACCACTAATGAGGAGAAAAGGCTCTTGGGAACGCAGGGGCTACACAGGATCCCTCCGGCACCC
>Ga0179591_1212319_pt1 | contig 12684 bp, 15 predicted proteins | sample CZOMad2_1_08_16f_FD_182891 | JGI IMG/M metagenome (GOLD analysis project Ga0179591, IMG submission 182891) | Vadose zone soil fungal communities from Angelo Coast Range Reserve, California, USA - CZOMad2_1_08_16fungal (PacBio error correction) | ecosystem: Environmental > Terrestrial > Soil >...
GGGCCACCATCCTTGAGATCATACGAAGGTAGAAAGGGGGAGGCCAAATGGCAGGTAAGGACGGGCAGGGTTCCAAGGGAAACATCCGAGCCGAAATTTTTAGAAGGGGGGGGGAAAGGCGGAAAGGGGAGCAAGGCTTGGGGGGGAAAGCGCGGTGGACATCGAGCCGCCAGGGAACCGTTAAAGGAAAAGATCTGAAGCAAGGACGGCAGAAAAAGATGACCAACGGGGAAAGTACCAAAATGGCGGGGGGGGGGGGGGGGGGTGTTCCGGGGTTAAAAAAAGAGAGACCCGGAGAACGAAAAGAAACGAAAGAGGGGCGGGAGGAGAGACCAACCAGAAAGAGGCTTCCAGGAACGAATCAGCAGCCTTGCGGGCACCCGGTCATACCCTGCATGAAACCCGCCGGGCGAGATGCAACGGAAAAGGGGGGTCCCAGATCAAAAAAAAAGGTGTTTTCGACTTCGATATGTTTAAAAGAGGCTGCAAAGGGGGGAAAGGGGAACTACCAGGAAATAAGCGAGCAGGGGGGGACTTCTAAAAGAACGTGACACGCAACCTGACCAGCAAGAACCGGTCGGGCGGGTTCCTCTCAAGACCGGCGGAATGGGGAGAAGGGGCCCGTCAAAAAAAGCGAAGTCACGCCGATGCAATGAAATCGCTGCAGTGGAATCATTCGCCCTTTCGCATGGCGGGAACGGGGGAGGGAGTTTCACGAGAAGCATCGAGATCCGCCGGGTCAGAGGGGACGAGTCAGGCGCATTCAGGTTCAAGGGACGGGCAGGACACTCGCACGATGGGGCGAAGAATTGTTGAAAAAAAAAAGTAAAAAACCAGGGGAAAGGAATTTCGTTGAAGAGAGGGGCCATCATTCGTCATGAAAAAAGGGCGCGGGGGGTTCGGGGGGACAGCCACCCGGGTTTCGGGCGCCAGGGACAGCTTAAGATGCGACTCGGAAGTAAAGGCTGTGATCAATGATGCGCTCCGCTAGGGAAGAGCCACTGGTGGGGGGAGAGCACCCGGGAGAAAGGCCAGCCAAAGATACTGCGTGAAAAAGGAGAACGAATCTGGATAAAAAGGTTAAGGGGGGTGCAGTTCCTACTCATGCAACTTCTGAGAGATGCGGAGGAGGTTCAACCGAAAAAAAGTAACCAACTCGCAGAAATTGGTCGGCCTCCTATTTGACGGGGGAAGTCCTTCCCAGGGAGGGAAAGAAGGCGAAGGGCTAGGAGGCTCATGATAAATGTGGCTCGGGGGTGAAGGGCGGTAACAAAGGGAAGGATCACAGGATAAATTGATGTTGGGGTCAAGGGGGCCCGGGCAAGGGGGTCCAGGTCACGCGAAGAAGGGGGAAAGTATCTTTTAACCGGGAAAGGGACAGAGACATAGAGCTGAGCAGATCTCTTCCGGCAGATTAACCGGGGAAATAGGAAGACCCGGAAAAAGCGAAATTGAGGCTCCAAGACGTCGTCCGGGGCCCTGACTGTCCGCGCCACGGCAAGAAATAGGGGGGAGTCAAGATACCTCTCCGGAGAAACGGAGGGAGCTTGAAACCGTCATCGAATGAGTATAAAAACGGACGGGGGAGAGGAAAAGTGTCCTCCTACGGGGGGGGGTGGGAAGACTCAAGAGTACTCCGCAATAAGGCACACTTCCCGGTGAACAAGAGGGGAGAAGCATCCCAGGAAGCAGGGTGCGGGAGGAAAGGGGGGGGCATCAAAAAGGTCGTAATATCTTTTGGGGACGGCAGAACGAAGCAGGGCCCAGCGGGAAAAACATGGGGGGGGAGAGGGGAGTCTCTCTAAGTCGAGGCCGAAAAGAGAGCCGGAAGTCGCCCAGGAAGAAAAAAGGGTCTTCCTAGGGAAAGATGCTCCAAGGAAGAGGGAACCCCCTTGAGATAGGGGAGGGCGGTTCACCCCAAACGGGGGGGGGGAGTCGAAACGTCCTCTCCAGGGGGCCTTCTGGTACAGGCTGGAGGTTACAAATCGGAACTCTTGATCGCGGGCGAGGGGAAGGGAATACTGTCCAGGCCATGACCTCACACTCAAGAAAGGCTCAAAAGTGAAAAAAGGAAGGATACCACTGCTGGAAAGGGGATTAATTTCCAGAGACCGAAATAGGTAAGACAGAGTGGCCTGGTGAAACAAAGAAACACCTGAGAAAAAGGAACTGACGGAAGAGTTTTCACTCGCGGAAAAGGACAGGGATTCTGCGATGGTGCAGGGGCCCTGCGGACGGGAAAAAGTTGTGAGCAGAAGGCTGAACAAGAAGGAAAGGAATCGGAGGGGGAAAGGCTCACCAGACTGATCCTCTGGGGAAGAAGAGGAGGGGTGGGTTCTTGAAAGAGCTATCGGCGTTCTGCTGGAGAGAGGGGTCAACCCCGGCCCGAACTGAAAGCCCGGAGGGGGGGGGCCGGGGGAGAAAAGGGAATTGACTTGCTGCAAAAGAGAGTTAGATCCTTCTCTGCTGAGTAAGCAAAAAGCCCCTGCCAAGAGGGGAGGGACGACGGGTGAACTGGGGGAAAAGTTCTTTCCGGGTAAAGAAAGAAAAGAGCAAAGGGGCAAAAATACCTTTAGTAGAACTAGAAGGGGAAAAAAGTAAGACTCCCACGGGAGGTCCGAGGAAAGGTCCTGAAGTTGCGGGCAGGATGGAAACCGAGCTGGTCCCCAGCCAGCCGGGGAAGGGGGTTGCATGGGGGGGAATGATTGGTAGGAAAGCCGATATCGTAATCCCGATACTGCCTTTTGGGCAAAAAAGGGGCGGTACAAGGGAACACTACAAAGGGCGGTAAGAACGGGTTAAACTCTCGTGGCTTGCATTAAACATTGGGAAAATAGGTATTCCAATTTGGACTGAACTAGGGATGGATAACAAAAGGGCAGATGAGGACGCAAACATGCCTATCAGAGGAAGGGAAGAACCTGAACAAAGGTGGGCTGAACAAAACTCGCTAGTTGGTCCGGGGAAAGAAGACGAATCCTCAAAGTAAACGCATGCATAGAAACTGGCAAAGCTTGTGACAAAATGTATGGAGGGAAAGGATGGGTAACTATTCTCTCATGGCCTAGTTCCCAAACGAAGGAAAAAGGAGAGAAAATAACAATTACAAAGACACGAAAGAAATCCGGGGGGAATGGGAGAACCTAGCAACGTGGAAAAAGTCAAGAAAGGAACGGATGGACTCCACCACGGGTAAAGAAGGGGCCAATTCTCAGAGTCATTTCGAATCTGGGAGGGAAAAAGCGAACTTCTGAAGTGGGAGAAGCGCCAAGCTGACCATTTGTATTTTCGTGAAGGGGAGGTTGAGGGGAGGACACTTCGGGAAAGAAGAAAAAGAAACGTGAATGTTTTCTGGTACAAATGGGGGAAGTGCCGCTGCCAATGTGTCCGAAGAGGAAACAGAAGGGGGTGGGCCAAGCACCGGGGGGGAGAGAGACTGGATAACAAACAGGCTTCTAAACAGGAGGGTAAAACAGGCTACTTGGCATCAGAAACTATGAGAAAACCAAGGGGAAAAGACTGTCAACGGGCGTGGGGGAGGACGAAACCTGGCTTCCACAAGACCGGGAAGGGGGATGGGACTTTAATACGCAGTCGAAAGAGAAAAAACCGCACAAGGGATGTATCCCGTTTTCAGGATGATTGAAAGAAAAACCCCGTGACGCCCAATCGTTGTTTTAAAGGGGGGGGAAACACCTGGGGGGAGCGATTCAGGGGGGAGAGAACGGATCCCGACTTTCTGCCAGGTAAACAAACTAGATGCACAGGGAGGGGGGACCATTGAAAAAGCCGAACTTTGACCAAAAGAAAAAAATCGAAAGCTACCTGTTGCAGAGAGCGCAAAAAAGATTTACCCGGGGGAAAAGGTTCAACACTACTTAGCGAAACGGCAAGGGGCAGGTTCAAGCTTCGCACCATCTAGATGTGAGAAATGCTGGACTGCGACCAAAGTCAGTAAAGGAGTACATAACGGAAAGGCGGACATGAGTAAACGTCGGGGAGTAATCTTGAGAAAGGGAGACTAGTGCACGGGAAACCGGCTGCGCTACGAAAAGACCGTCTCTGAAGATCATGGAGAAACAAGAAAGAAACACAGACAAAAAAGAAACGGATAAAATCCACAGAAAGGAAAGGGCGTCCAAGCAAAGTGAACCGCATCGGGAAGAGAAGGGAGGATAAAACTCAGGCCAAAAAAAACTTCGAGCAAAGAAAAAAGGAGACCCCCTGATTTCTTCCTTCCTGGGTCGTACTGGGGGGGGGTGGAACCTCCTGTTGGGGTCCAGAGGGGGCCAAAGGGGAGAGTTCGGCGGGGAAGGAGAGGGAGAGGTCAGAAATGCCACAGTAAGAAGGGAGCGGGCGTGCAACAAGGAAAAGTTAATGGTTGATGTGCCGGGTAAAGAGTCAGTTGAGTGACGGGAGCGGCGAGGGGGTACTAATTGGGAAGGGAAACCAAGGAAACGGAAGGCGAGCAAGGGAGACATTCCGACACCACTGGGCCGGGCAGGCGGCGCCGAGGGGAGAGTCACTGGAGGAAGGAGGGGAAGATGGCTGCAGAAGTTAGTGGGTCTGCCGGGAATCTAAGAAAAACATTCTTTTGTTCAGAATATAGTCCAGCGGCTCGGGTAAACGAAGGGCTAAGTAAGTTTACTAGAAAAGCCTGCCAGAAAATCCGTAGACCACCTCGTGTGGGGAAAGGGTTAGGAGCATCGCAGGGCCGAAAGGGTACCGCTGAGAAAGACCTCCGTGAAGGAGATGAACATTCCGCTGAACCATTGAACTCCTCAAGGGTAGGGTAAAAACGGCGGGCGCCGGCAGGCCACTCCTCTTCGGTGTGGGGTAAATGACTCCAACCTGAAGAGCATAGAAGAAAAAAAAGGTCAAGAATGAAGGTCCTCAAAAACCCATGCCAACTTATGGGCAGAACCAAAACACCGAAACGAAACACCCCAAAAAAAGAGAGTTTAAAATCCGCAGCGGAGAGAGTAAAAGCGAAAGGTAAAGGGGGGGGGGCTTGGAAGACGGATAGCCGAGGTAACAGGCAAAAATTTGGGGACCTGATTCTTTGCTCAGATTCCCTTCTGGGGATGCCCAGGATCACTCATGCATCAGGAGGATCGAGCCTCCTGGAAAAGGGGGACCATTAAGACTTTAGGTCAACGAATAAGAAACAATAGGAAAAAGGACCTCGGGAAAGGGGGGGGTGGAGGGAAAATCTTCTGTGCGAAAAGACAGATAACTAACACTATCTTTTGTGTCTTAGAAGGGCCGCAACACCAGGGGGGGCCCGCGGGGGAAAAAAGAGAAATGGCCAGAGAATATAGGGCAGGGGAAAGGGAGAGATTGGGTCCTGGCAGTTCTAGAAAGGGGAGGATCAACTACCATACGGAAGGAAAAAAGTTGGGAGTATAACTCACTGGGAGAAATTACCTGGGGCCAGCAAAGGGGGGGGGCCTCTAAAAGGGAAAGTTATTTTGACAAAGAAGAAAAAAAATCCGAAAGGGCGTTACCGGGAAAGAGGTTACCAAAGGGGGGAGAAACCACCGTAAGGGTGGGGAAGAGTGAACGAGCGAAAAAAGAAAAACGGATACAACTCGAGGGTCGAAAACCTGGAGAACGGGGAGAAAAAACTCACAAAAAAAAGACCGCAAGTGGAAACGATTTCACATGCTTTCTCGAGTGGCACCAAAAAAACAAACGTGATCAAAAGGGGAGAATGCCAGGAACATTGATCCAAGAAGCTAAACAAGGTGTTAGAGTAGACGTCACAGTCTTAATCGGGGGCAAAAAGGGGGGAGAAAAAAGGTCACAGGAACGTAAGCGAGAAAAAAGAAATCAAGAACTTTCCCCACAACTACAGGGGGGGGAAATAAAGGGCGGAGGGGGCCGGTCTAGAAGAAAAGGGGGAGATCACAGAAAAAGCAAAAGCTAGAGACTTCCGCCGAGAAGGCATCCTCTAAGTTGGGGAAGTACTGAAAACGGAAAGGAAGGGTAGTCAAATTGGGAAAACTTTGGGGAAAGCAACGTGCGAGGGGAGAGGGTCGGGCTGCTTTTACTGCTAATGTAGAGATTTGAGTTCTTTTGCACTAAAAGGCCAGGGGGAGCATCTCGCCTAGGGAAAAGCAATTGGGAAGAAGGGGGTCCCAGGAAGAACAGGGGGAAATGACAGCTCGCCCCACCTGAGAAGTTTAGTGAAAAAAAAATTTTGGGCGACGGGAACGAGGGGAGCAATCGGATAGGGGTAATCGATAGAGGGGGACTCAGAGGAAAAAAAAAAATTCATCAGCCTCCTTCAAAAGGGGGGGGACAGCGAGAAAACGCTAACGAGCACCCATAACTCGTACATCTCCGGGAGGAAACTGAGGGTTATGCCGGGAAGGGGTAAAAAACCATCAAGAGGCTAAGGGCCCTTCTTAACAGCAAAAAAACGACAATACTTCCGGCGGCAAGCCCAAGTGAATGCAAAGTTCCCGGGTCACGATTAGTAAAACGGGGTTGACCGCAGAAGAGATTGGTCAGTGGAGTCCCGAAAAAAAGCAGTGTCGGAGGTCCGGGGCAATGGAGAAGTCGACTCCAGGTGATTCCAGGCTGCGAATTTTGGACAAGGGGGAGCTTCCAAGGCGAAAAAAATTCCAGTTTCCATGCGAGAAGATCGGTGGGGTAATCGCCCGGACGGGGAGAAATATCATCATTCAGTATAGCACAACGCTGCAGGGACCACGCTGACACAGGGAGGAGAAAAAGACCTCCCACCTTATCTAACTTCCAGCCAAGGTCTGAACAAAGTAAAGTAACAAGAGAGGGGGAAGACCGGCGTAAGAAGAGCCTATTATTGGAAAAGAAAGAGGGAAAAAGCAAATGACTCAAAAAAAACGGAACCACCTGCTGTCGAAAGGGGTGAGAAGTCGAAACGTAGCCATGTACGTAAAAATTCGAAAAAACAATTAAGCAGAAGGGTAGGAGGAAATCGACAGCGCAGCATCCCGAAAGAAAAATGCTCTTTTCCTTCCGCGAGGTAAGCAGAGTACGCTCAGCACCAGGGGGGGGAAAGCAGGGGGGGAGGTGGGGAAGGGTGCACAAAAGAAAGGTTCTTATAATCTTTTGTAGGGGGGGTGCGGTGCCAAAGACGGGCCTCACTTCCAAAGGAGGCGTCAGGAGGGGAGGAGCCAGCCTGCCCCCGTCAATGGCAAACCGGAATCCAGAGTGGTTGCCGATGGTAGGGAAAATCTCAGTAAGATCACATCCCTGGGAGTAAAAGAGGATCTATCTCAGACACAGATCTTCTGCTTACAAGACTGGGAAAAAAAACAGAGAGCACATTTGAGGGAACTTGGCAGGGAAGGACAATCTTACCCTCAGAACTTCCTTACTTACTATACTGAAAGCCAGGACCGAAAATACCTAGGGACTCTACAAACCCTGGCGCCGGATAGAAAGTTCTTGTGCAGGGAACAAAAAAATGGGAGAAAATGGATGACGAAAGGGAAATTGGGGCATAAAACTAGCTCAAGTGGCTCCCAAAGTTTAACTTAGAAATGGTAACGCGAGGAACATCCTATGGTAGGAAGAAGAGTGAGCACGGCTCTCGCGGGAAAAAGGTGGGTTGGCCTTCAGGACCACTTATGGGGAATGATCAGTACACCAGAGGCGTACCTCAGGGGGGGTAAGATCGGAAAATGGGAAAAAAGAAGCTTGGAGGAAGCTTTCCCACAACGCGGGGGGGACGTGAGGCTGGAAAATCCCTTTCTGGGTTGTACTCACTGGGAGGTGCAGGAAGGGGCATCAGCGGGGAGGGGGGGGAGAGGGGGGTAAGGCAAAGGGTCAATGTGCAGGAGCAGAGCCCCATTAACGAGCGCAGCTCGTATACGTTGAATGGAACTATTCGCCGATAAGGGGGACAAAAACTCTGCTGGGAACGAAAAGGGGAAATCGACGAGCAGGTGAAAAAAACGAATGGAGACCTTTGAGGGTGAAGTCGCAGCTCAACGAGAAATCGGGGAACTGAAGGAGATAAAGAGGGCCGCACGGCAAAAGAGGATTAAAGAATTGTGCCGGGGACGTCTTTTGGGCACAGCCGCGCTCGAACCAAAACTTCGTTTCTCACGTCGCAGAACAAGGGGGGGAGGGGAATGCAAAACGGAACGACCCTATGCCGGTAAGCGGTTTAACGTCTCTTTATGGCAATTATCAAGGTTCCCGCTGCCACACCCAAAAGGTAGTCCTGCAGGGGAAACCTCGAGGATGAAAAAAAGGGTACTTGAACAGAGAATACCGAGATGAAAAAGTTACGAGACGGGAAAAAAAATAAAAAAAAAAAAGGGGGGAGCTCCCGAACCGGGATCAAGTTTTGCCGGGAAAGAATTAGCCTCTCCAGACAAAGAAAGACAAAACCGAAACTACAACCTGTGCCCCCTATGACGGGGATCGGCGTTACTAGTGAGCCCCAAAAAATGGAGACACGAAGGACCCAAGACCGAAGAGAAGAGAGTTATTGCTTTCACATCTCGACAGAGGTGGTAACTCCAATCCTGAGAACATGGACTCTTTCCCCCCGGGACCGAAGAGGCCTGTCATTCAGAAGGAAGGCCTTTAACTAAGGGGGGAGGAGGGGTAAGGGGAACTAAAAAAGTCACGGCTCGAGAGAAAAAGACCTGGGGTGGAAAAAACAAACGTGCGGTGGTCTTTAAAAATTTCTTACGTTGGGAAGGTAGAAAAGAAACCAAACTAACTGGAACTATGTGGGGACGGCTCAAATGGGTACCTAGGCAAGCGGGCCGGGAAAGAAAAAAAAGGGGGAGGGTTTCGAAATTTGAGAAAAAAATTACTTCAAGGATGAGACCCTTGGGAGAGAGGGAATCTGACCGGGGGAAAAGGAAACTTGAGGAAAAGGTTCAAAGTGGCTTCGACTAAGTAGCCCGGGACCTCACAAGGTACAAAAGGTGTTTTATCACCGGGGAACGAGGTTCTCCGATCGAGGAAAAATCCTGCCACCGCGGGGGGAACTGGGTAGGAAGGGGTGAAAGGGGTTCCCCACGTAAAAAAGAAAGGAATGATAAACTACCTGTGCGAGATGCCAAACGGTCTCTGACAAAGGCTCCCTTGCAATTAAGTCGAACGAACGTAATACCAAGACATCCGTAATCACTGCTAGGAGGAAAAAGACGTGAAGAAAAAAACTGAAATCCAAATAAAAAGGGGAAGGCGGATCTAAATTCAAGGGAGAAGAGGGTGCAAAATTAGCTACAGTTCCTTCGGTTTCAAGAGGCTCAACAAAAGAAAAGAACTCGGGGTAGGAGAGAGTATCGGCTGCTAATAAGGGGCTCAATGAAAAGGAGAAAAGAAAGGGAAAATGACTATGCTCGGTGATGCGAGGTGAAAAAGCAGGAAAGGCGGAGCAATTGACTGTCCATCCTTCTTCTAAGAAAAAGAAGGAGAATCAGAAGAGAAAGGAATACCATACCAGGAGAAAAATCAATCAAAAAACCGAGATACAGACAACTCCCCCAAAGAACGAAACTGAAAATACGGGGGTCCTAAAAAGGAGATCTAAGAAAGGGAGAAGGACGAGAGGAAAACGCAAACCCACCCGTGGCTGCGGGAAGTTTGTTAAGGAGGTTTGTTTAACAGGGATGGGTCAATGGATCCGACGTGGAAGTAGAAGGAGCATACGGGAAGGGATCATGGAAAATCAAAGAGGAAGGAAAGGAAGGTCAAGCGACATCCGGTGAGGATGTACGGGGAAAGGTGTCGGCGTATACGAAAAGTCCGGGAAAAAGGAAATCAAGAAGGCAAGGAAGTAAGACGTTACCTTCCACCAACGGGGGGAAGGGCTATCAGAAGCTTTCCGAAGGATAAAACACAAGCGTCAAAATACCAGCTTGAGCCAAGAGAGAGAAAAAACAAAAGGGAATGAGTATAAAAAAAAGAGTGACCGGTAAAAATCAGGACATAGCCCCGGCAGGAGAGAGAAAGGCGAAAATAGCTAAGGGGGCACCCTGCCTATGTGAGGTAAGACTCGGCCAGAAAAGCCGGGCACGTTTGACCGGCCGGTAGGACAGACGGGGGCGGAAAAATCGAAACGGAGAGGAAAACGGGAACCCCTAAACCGGTAAAGGAGGAGGAGGTACAGGGCCCTAAGTGTTTCACGATGAGAAGATCAAGTATGCTGCAAGAATAGTCCGGACTCCAAAACTCTACCCAGAAAAAGTTTCAAAAACACAAGAAACAAACGCAGCCATCTAGGGGGGTGAGCAACGGTGAGAGAGACAACTCAGGAGTGAGGTAGACGAATCCTAAAAAAAAAAAAACGGAGTTGGCTTGAAAGGAAGGGAGCTGGGCTTAAAGGAGAGAAAGAGGAGTTTCCGGGGGGGAAGCCGGATCATTCAAGCACATCAGGAGTACAAAATTGGAAAATGGCCAAGAGGCCGGGCCGACGATTCAAAAGAGGTGTATACGAAGGCTCCGGGAAGGGGTGGAATAGGGGGACAGTGCAAAAGCTCTTTGCTCAGCAGATAGGCACACATTAATGGTCTTCCGAAGAGGGAGAAAACGCGACCTAATGTTCAATCCCGGGTGAAAAGAGCGAAGCCCATCGAGGGGGGGGAATAGGGGCGGAAAGGGGAGGGGGGTCCGCAGTGAGGGCGTAAAAAAGAGGGGACCTGAAAAGAGCACAGAGGAAGGGTAGACTGCTAAACTATGCCGGGAGAAAAAGTGAAAAAAAGGTGGGTAAAACTGAACCAGTGGAAACCATGGAAGAACCAAAAAATCGAAGGAAGTTGTCAGAACAAAAAAGACCCAGGCACAAAAAGGGAGAAACCTCAACGGGGGGGGGAGGGTTTGGGAATGATCTATTCAAGAACCCTTAAGAAAGCGATTTACCGGGGGCTAAAAGTGGGAAAGAAAAAAGCCACTAAGGAAGGCAATAAACTTAAACCGTGGGGGGGGAAGGGCTGAAGCACGACGGCACCAGTTGAAAATAGACCTCCGGAACAATTGGAGTCAGGGAGTTCCGAAGGGGTAGAAAGAGGCCGAAACACAAGAAGGGGGGGAGAGGTAATGGTCGAAGGCCTCGTAGGGCTGCCAAAATGTGGTGGAGAACACCACTGTAAAATCCCTCGGCAGGATAAAAAGGATACCTTTCAAGACTTCCAGCACACCAGAAAGGTGTCCCATCACCAGGTGAGGCGTTGTCAAGTCGCAATCAGAATTAGCACGGGCAAAAGAGTCAAAAAGGCCCAGTCCGAGAAAAAATGGCATTAACCTCGATAGAAACCATTTTTTGAGAGAGAAGGCCAAATGGGACGGAAGTCCTGAGGGTCAAAGGTGTCTGTCGCCTGTGCCACTAACCTACGGGGGGATCTTCTCATTCTGTAGTGCGTTACGTAAGGGCGGCAAAAAGGGCACTTTAGGGAAAAATCGGCCAGTCCTAAAAGATTCCTCATGGTACCAGAAATTTTACTCATGGCAAAAAGGGGAGCCTTTCTTTTAAGGAAGGAAGGTAGCAGAGCGGTACCTTACCTTGGTAGGGGTCTTGAAAAAAACCCCTTGTGGGAAAGGAAGGTACTAGGGATCCAAGAGGGATGGAGGAAACTCAGAGGAAGGGAAATCAGGGGGGGGCTAAGGTTAGAACAACCTCGGAATACCCAATGTTTGGCAAGTCTTGCTGCCCAGGGGGAGAAAATGTCACCCAGAAAAGAAGATTGAAAAACTACGAAAGATGGATTACATAGGGAAACGGGGGGGGCCGCCGTGCCAATTCATCGAAGATCTCGGCTGGAGAAGCCAAGAAAGAGGACCAAAAAATGCAAAAGGCCTGCCGTGGGGACGGAGAGCTTCTGAGGCCGCTCCAGTCTCGGGGGGATCGTCTCCGAAAATACTGGGACGGGTCGGACAGGAAAACGGGAGGAGGTTCCTCCAAGAATTTTGCCGCGTCTCACGGGTGGATAGAAGGCCTCACTTGAAAGGCAAAGAGCTCAGTCTTTTATCTCGTTTTAGACGAGGATATAGAATCAGAAAAGGGCAAAGGGAAAAATCAGCGCTGGGGGGGGGGGAGGACACCTCTCGGAAAAAATAACCGCTTCCCGGAGCCCGGTCCGAAAAGAACTGCTGAAAGAAGGATGACCAGAACCTTAGATGGGAGCAAAACTAAATCAGAGAGTGATAAAAAGTCCGACGATCCACCTAGAGGCTCGAGGTTAGAACCAGTTCGACCGAGGATTCCGTACCAGTTGCGCCGCTAGCATGGGGACAAAAAACCTAACGGACCTCCTCTGGGTCTAAGCGTCCAGAAGCAGCATCTACGGGATTCCTTTCAGAGAGGTGTCCTAAATCAGGACGCAGAAAGGCCCGGTGATCATGGTGGGCGGAATTGACTGGGGGGCATTAAAAAAATAACTGTCAGGTAAATGAAGAGGGTGATGTGGACAGGGGAAGACATTAAGCCGGGGGCAGAAAAGACCGGTGAGCAAAAGGGGTGGTAGCGGGGAGGATTACCGGGGCCTGTCCGGGGCCAGGGAGCCTTTAGAAGGACAGGCCTGGATCCAGAGGGGGGAATGGTAAGTCACAATAGAGGGCAGAATGGCCCGCCGGGGGTATTTAGTCTCGAGAAGAAAAAAAGGGGAGGGATTAGTATAGAGCACAAGCAAAAATGGGCGGAGGGCTTTCTACACGGGGCGGATAAATCGGGCC
>Ga0179591_1451869_pt1 | contig 12684 bp, 14 predicted proteins | sample CZOMad2_1_08_16f_FD_182891 | JGI IMG/M metagenome (GOLD analysis project Ga0179591, IMG submission 182891) | Vadose zone soil fungal communities from Angelo Coast Range Reserve, California, USA - CZOMad2_1_08_16fungal (PacBio error correction) | ecosystem: Environmental > Terrestrial > Soil >...
GTGGAACGCAGGGGGCCTGGGCACACACAGTGTACGGTATTTTTTCCCCACCCCCCGGGTAAGATATTTTGGGGGGGGGAATCCACCCAGCCGGGAGGAAACCCGCCCCACAAAATGGGTTGTTTAACAAAAATGTGTTTTTAAAAATGCCCAAACACACATTGACGCCTGGGGGGGGGAATAGGGGGTAAACACACAAAGGGGCCTTTTTGTATTTTTTAGTTTTTTTATTATATATTTTTTTTTTTGTGCAAAATAAAAACACCCCCACCCCCCTTAACCGCCCCCCCCCGCCACGGTTTAATTTATGTATTTGGATGTTGTATATTTTTTGGAGGGTTTTTTTTCACCCGAAAAACACAAAGTTATTCCGGGACAAAAACCCCACCCGCCCTGGGGCACCCCGGGGGAAAAACCACATTAAACAAAGTATTTTTAAAAAAAAAAAAAAAAAAACACCAGAGTCCCAACCCCGACCACGACCCACCCCCACCCCCCGAACTTCAACCCCACCTTTAAACCCGCCAACTCTATTATTTGATTATATTTATATATATTTAACCACCCCCACAACCCCTTGGCCCCCACCCGACCGCCCCCCCCCCGGGGGGTTTCCCCACGAACCCACCCCCCCACAAACCGGGGGGGTTGAAAAAAAAACCCACCATGACCCCCCACGTGTCGAATATTTAAATTATTTATAGCCCACCCTAATTTTTTGTGTGTGGGCCACCGCCTACTAAATATGGAACATCACCCCCCCCCGTTATTTACGGGGGGAAAACGTTTTTGGTAAAAAATCCCCCCCGGTGCACAAAGATGGCCCCCCCCCCTTGGCCCCCCACCCACTTTTTTTTTTTTTTTGTTTATTTTTTTTTTTGGGAGGGTTTTCGCGGCCCCTTCCCCGGGTAATTTTTGTTGTTTATTCGGAAGGGGTATGGTTTTTTTTTTATTTGTGGTGGGAAAAAAAAAAAAAACCCCGTTGTACCGCAACGGGCACAAAAAAAAAAACAAACCCCGGTAAAAAGTATTTGAAAGAGGAACCCCCGCCGGGTGGGGTGTACTCAAATGGTCCCAGCGCCGCTACCCCCGAAAAAATGGGCAAAAAAATAAGGCAAAAAAAAAAGGGTGGGCGATGGGGGCCACCCCCCCACGATAATATGGGAAGGGGGTGATATTGTTAATTTTTGTTGTTTTTGAGTAGCAAACCCCTACCGAAACAAACATAACCGCCTTATCGAAACAACAAAAACACAACTTATGTGAGATTTGTATTTTATTTGTGAATTTTGTTTGTAGTTTTTTATTATGTTTAGGCTGGGGGCTGAACAAAAAAATGGCCGGGTTTAATGTTTTTCCCCCCCCCCCCCCCGACCGAACAGAAAAAAAAGAAGGAAAACAAAAAAGGTCCTTTTGGGCATCAAAAAACTTTTGAGTTTTAAAGTATAATTTAATCGAACAGTAGTCCCATCAGCCCGCTGGTGGGTGGGGGTTCGTAAGGGAGGCCGGAATGGGGGGAACCCCCAAGGAAAAAAACCCCAATTTTTTTATTGGGTGTAGTGAAAAAAATCTTTGTCAAAAAAAAAGCCCCAAGCAAAAAACAGCAAGGGGGGCCCCACCCCCCCCCCCCCCGAGGGCGCCCATAAACCCCGGAAAAAGAAAAACAAAACCACCGGCCACTATTGTAATTAGTGGACCCGGGGGTTTTTTTTTTTTTATGATTTTTTTTGACGAAAAACCCAACCCCCACCCCCCCCATCCCGCCCCCACCCCCCCCCCCCCCCACCCCAAAAAGGGGTTTTTTTTTTTATTATTGTTTTTTTTTCTCCCCGTGGGGCCCCCTTTTTTTTTCCCCACCCCCACCCCCCCAAAAAGGAAAAAAAACAAAAAACAAAGGGGGTCTCCCTTTATTTGGTTTTGGAATTGGGCTGTTTTTGAAAGCTTTGTTTTTTTTTTGTTTTTGGGGGTTAGTGGTTTTGGGGCAACGCCCCAACCCCCCGACCCACAAAAAAAAATTCGCCCGAAACAAAAACCCCTAGGAAACACCACCCCCCCCCGCGTGGACCCACCCAAAAACCAGGTGGAAAAAAAAAAAGTTGTGAGGGGCCACCCCCCCGGCACCCCCCCCCCCACCCCCCCCCACCACCCCACCCCACCCTTTTAATCCCCAGGGGCCAAAGGGCTTTTATTACGATACGTATTTCGTTTTACTTGGTATTTTTTTTTTTTTTGTTTTTTATTTGTTTTATTTTTTTTACTTATATAATTTTTTTATTTTTTATAGTTGGGGGTGGGCCCACCCCGTAGAAAAAACCCCGTGACATATGGAATGAAAAACCACAAACGCGGCTTTTTTTTGCGTAGCCGAAAAAAACGCCACACGGGGGAGAGGGAAAAGGGGCCCCCGAGGTGGCATTGGGGGAATGCAAGTGAAAAAATTTATTTAATAAAAAAAAAAAAGGGTGTGCCATTTTTTTTATTTGTATCGTTTATTTTGATATATTATTTTTATGTGTGGTGGGCCTTTACCTTTTTATTTGAAGGGGGGAGGGGGCCCAAAAAAAAAATGATTTATTTTTTTACCCGCTTGAGGTGGGGGGGGGGGGGGGGGCCCCTTTGCTTGGGGGGTTGTGAGAAGTTATTTGGTGTATGTTACACCCCCAACCCCACCCACCGGGCCGGGGCCACCACCCCCCGGGCCCCCACCCCCCATACCGAAACCCCACCCCGGCGGCCCCCCGATTTTGGAGACCAACACCCCCAACCCCCCCCCGCAAAAAAAACAAAATGATGGACCCCCCCCCCAAAAACGTCCCCCACCCCGGGGGCCCCCCCCAACCCCCAATTTTTTTCCCCGGTCCACACGGAAAGGCCCCCCCTGGGGGGCCCACGCAAAACCCCCCCTTTTTTTTGGAACCCCCAAACACCCCCCGGAAAAGGAAAACAATTCCCCCCCCCCATAACCCCCCCCCACCCCTTGCCCAAAAATAATTTTTACCCCGGCCCAGGCCCCCGGGGGAAATTTTTATGTTTTTTTGTTTTATTTCTCCGGGTAAAAAAAAAAAAAACCCCCGGGGGGGTTCGGGGGATTTTTTATTTGGTTTAAATTTTTTTTATGTGGTAATTTTTTAAATTTAATTTTTTTTTTTACAAAATTTTTTGGAATAAAAATAATTTTTTTTTTTTGTGTATTTTTTTTGAATCCCCCCCCCCCCCCCACCCCCCGCCCCACCCGGGGTTTTTTAGGGGGGGGGAGGGGGGGTTTTCACACCGTTTTGGGGGTCTTAAAGTGAAAAAAAAAAAAAAAAATCCCGAATAAGGGGGGGGGGGGGGAAATAAAAAAACCCCCGGATGGGGCCCCGGAGGGCCCCACCCCCCCTTTAAATTGTGGGGAAATCCCTATTTTTATAAAATTGGTGAAAAAAAAACCCCGGGGGGTGAGTTTTTTTTATTTATTATATTTTTTCCGCCCCCCCACCCGGGGTTTAATTGGGCGGTGGGGGGCCCCCGTGAAGGTGGGGGGCCCCCCACCCGGGTGTGGGGGACCCCCCGGGGGGGGGGGCCACAAAAACCCTTCACCGCGGGGGGGCGGGGAGAAGGAAAACAGAAAATTTGGGGGGACCCCCCCCCAGTAAATCCCCCTCCCCCCCCCCCACCCCTGATGGCCAAACACCAACCTGAAGGGGAGGGGGAAAAAAAAAAAAAATTAGGTTTTTTTTTGTTTATACATAAAGAAACCCCCATTCGGAGCCCCTTTTGGTAATTCACGGACCCCCCGACGGCCCCCCCGCCCCCCGGGAGGGTGTTTTTATTGATTTTTTTTTTTTTTATTTTTTAATTTATTTTTAAAAAATAATTTTGGTAAAAAAGTGAGCAAAAAACACAAAATGTGAGGGGGAGCCCCCCCCCCCTGACAATCTGTAAATTAAATTATAAAATAAACCCAACGATTTGAAAAGCACCGTTTGTTTGAATTTTTTGTCACCCCAAAGTTATTTTTTATTTTCATTTTTGTTTTTTTTCAAACGATTCTTAAAGTGGATGGGGGTGGGGAGTTCACCCGGCCCCCGCCCTGACCACAAATTCCCCAAGGGGGCAAATTCCCCCCCCTTTGGGCCACACCAAACATTTTTTTGTAGGCCCTGAGAGGCCCACCCCGACCCGGGGGGGGGTTTTGAACCCCGACCCAGCCCCCCCGCCCCACCCACCCCCTTTGTTTTTCACCCGGGTGGAAAAAAAGGTCCCGACCCCCCCCCCAATCCCCACCCCCCCCCCACTTCCCCCCACCCCCCCCGCCAACGCAGAAAAAAAACCCCCCGCAAAGGGGGGGGAAAAAACAAAAACAAAACCCAAAAATGCACCCGGGGGCCCCAAAAAAAACCAAAACAAGAAAAAAAACAAAAAACAAAAAAAATGGGTAGGCCCTTAGTAAAAAAGTTTCGCGACCCCCCCCCCCCACGGCAAATCGCCCCGCGGGGGGGGGTAGGGAGGCCAGCCTAAGCGTTATTCCCATCCCCTTTCCCCGCACCCCCCCCCCCCCTTTGGGGGGGGGTGTTATCCCAAAGGGGGTGTGGGTTCCCCCAAATTTTCGACCCCTAATTTTAATTAATTTGTGTTACGTCCTCCCTCCCAACACAAAAAAACCGCCCCGGGGTTTATAGCGGCCCCCCGGGTAGTTTTTTTTTTAAATTCCCCACCCTCGCTTTTTTTCCACCGCACCTCCAAAACATCAAAACCCCAAACCAAACGGAAGGGGGTGGGAATGAGGAGGGAGAGGGGGAGGTGAAAGGAAAAAGGAAAAACAAGAAAAAGACAACAAGAAAAATGTTGTTTATTTTAAAACGGGCCCCAAAAAACCGGCCGGGGGGTTTAATTGTTTATTTTTATTTATTTTTTTTTGGTTATTTTTGTTCACTGTTACCACAAATGGTAAAATAAGGAAAAACCATTTTTTGGGGGGTAATCCTCTCCCGTGGGGACAAGGAGGCGGGGGGGGGGAAAAAAGGCCCCACGGGGGAGGGGAAAAAAAAAATGCCCCGGCCCTCCCCACCCCCCCCCCCCCCCCCGCCGGGCAATTGAATTGGAGAGGGGACCAAGGGGCATTAAACAAGACCCCTTTTTTTTATTTTTTTGCAGTGGGGTTTGTTTTTTTTTTTAGTTGGGGGTTTTTTTTTTCCCCCCCCCCCCCCCAACTCCCCCCCCCCGCTTTAGGGTCGGGTAGGCCTTTTTGAAGAGGGTGGTTCCCAGAGAGGGGGTGTGGGGGGTAAGAAAAACCCCCCCCTTATTTAGGGTGGTGTATTTTTTTGGGGTGGGGGGAAGGGCCCCCTTAATTGTGGGTGCCCCCTATATAATCCACCAGAAAGTCCCCCCCCTGGGGGGGGACCCCCCCCCCCGGCCAGGGGGGGGTGCCCCCCGCCCCCCCCAAAGGCCCCCCACCCAAAAAACAAAAAAAAGCAGTAATTTTTGGGCAACAAGGAAAAAAAACAACTCAAATTTTTTTTTTTTGGGACGGTGGGGCCCCTTAAAGAAAAAAAAAAAAAAAAAAATTTTTTTTTCAAAGGGGGCCCCCCGGATGACCCCAAAACCCCCTTGGCTGGTAAAAAAAACCCCCAACCGTTCACCCCCCCCCCCCCCCCCCCCCCCCCCCCCCCACCCCCCCCCCCCCCCCACGATTGAATCGCACACCCCCCCTGGCCCCCACCCCCCCCCCCCCCCCCCCCCCCCCCCCCCCCCCCCCCGCCCCACTTCCAAATAAAAAAAACCGAAAGCCCCCCCACTTGAAAGGTCCCCCCCCCCCAAACCCTCCCCCCGGGACCCACCCCCCCCGGGGGTGTGGATCCCCACCGGGACCAGGTTCCCCGGGTTTTTTTTGAATTTATTTATTTTTTTTTAAAAAGAAAAAACACAAAACCCCCCCACGGTCCCCCCTTTTTGTTAGTGGTTATTTTTTGTTTAATATTGTATTCACTTTTTTTTTTCTATTGATATTTCGTTTTTTATTTTTGCCAGAGGGGGGAGTGAAAAATTACTCGTTTGGGGGAAAAGAAAAAATTAAATATAAAAAAAAATTGCACACCACCCCTTTGGGCCCCCCCCCCCCACAACAAAATTTAAAATAATATCAACCCCAACCCTCCCAACCCCAGGGCACCCCCACACCCACCCCCGGGTAAGTTTAATTTGTTTTTTTAGAAAATTGGTGTTGGTAGAATTATAGATAAGTGTTTTGGCCCAACGGTTTTTGGTTATCCCCCATCCCCCAGGAAGTGTGGGCCACACCCAGACCAAACCGTAGGGGCCCCCCCCGACCTGCCCAAAAAATTTGTATACCCCCCACGGCCCACCCCCCCCCGTATGGTGAAACCCCCCCCCGTTTCCAAAAATATTAAGAAAATTTATAATATCCCCCCCCATAAGGGGGTCTGCCCTCAACCCGGGGTCGAAAAAGGGGGCCAGGGGGGGCCCCACGCCCGTAAAAAAAAAAAGGGACCCCACCCGGCCCCCACCTCCACCCCCCCCCCCCCCCACCCCACCGGGATTCCAAAACCCCCCCTCCCGGAAAAACAAAATAACCGAAAAAAACACAGTGTTAACAACACCTTGTTCACCCCCCCACCCCCCCGGGTGCTGGAAAAACAAAAAAAACAACAAAAAAAAACAAAAAAAAAAAAAAAAAAAAACACAGCAGAACAAACACCCCCCGGTTTTTTCAAAAAAAAAAACCCCCCCCCGGATGGAAAAAAACAAGGTCAAAGAAAAAATATAAAAAAAAAAAAAATACACGGTAAGGGCGGGGGGAAGGCCCCCCCCCCGAAAAATTTTTTACAAAAAAATGGCCAAAACGGGGGTGTTATTAAAGAAGAATGTTTTTTTTATTGGTTTTTAAGGATCCACCACCCCCCACCGGATTCCCCCCCCAAGCCCGGTGAGGGGCATAGCCCCACCCCCCCCCCCAAGGCCCCCCCCCCCCCACCCCCCCCGGGGGTGTGGTGCCCACGGAGTTTGGTGCAAAAAAAAAAGAATATAAGGGGGGTTAATATAGGGCCCTGAGGAAACAAGGGGATTTTTTTGGTGGTGGTCGTGGGGCCAAAACAAAAAAGATGAATCCCCCCCCCCCCCACACCCACCCCGCCCCACCCGCCCCGTGATGGAGCCCCCCTCCCCACCCAGTATTCCCCACCCCCCCCCCCCCGGCCCCACACCCCCCCCCATAAAACCCCCCTGGAAAACCACAAAGCACCCCAAAAAAAATAGTAAAAAAACAAATTTAGCGTAATATACGTCCACAAAGTTAACACAGCCCCCCGCCAAAAAAACGGCCTCCCCCTAAAAATTCCCCACATATTCCAAATTTTTAATTGATTGGCCCGCTTTTTTTTTTTTTTAAGCCTTCCGCCCACCGCAAAGCGGAGTAGGTGATGAAGGGGATGAATATTTTGTGATATTTTTTTTTTATACGCGGCACCCCCCAAGGGGGAGTGGGTGTTTTTAATATTCCCCCCAAATCACGACACACAAATCACCCAACAAACAAGTTTTTTGTTTGTATATATAATTAGTTAGTTGATGGGAGTTTTGTTATTTGTTTTTTTTTTAATATATAAAGGTTTTTAAGAAAGTTGGATAAATTTAGATGTGTTTTTAAAGAGTTTGGTTTATGGTGTGTAATAAAGAAATAAGTATATTTGTTTTTCCCCCAAAGCCCCAAAAACACCCCCACTCCTAAAAAACAGGCGAAAAAAAAAAAATTATTAAAACTCCACTTTATAAAGACCCATTCCTAAAACCCCCCTGGCCCCCCCCGAGAGAGGTGGGGGGGGGGGGGTGGGGGGTAAAAAAAAAAAAAAAAAAAAAAAAAAACTAAAGTCCCGCGACCCCCCCCCCTTTTAAAGTTCCAAACCCCCGCCCCCCGATTTTTATCCCAAAAAGCCTTAAATTAAAAAGTTTTTTTATTATTTTTGATTTATTTTATTTTTGTTTTTGTTGTACTTATATAGTATTTTTTGTTTATTCGAGTGTTTTTTTTTTTTTTTAATTTTTGGGGGTTCGCTGTAGACCACGGCCCAACCCCCCCCACACCCAAAAAACAGCCTGTTTTTTTTATCCACGTCCAGCCCCTAATCCCCCCAAAAAAAATTATTCCCAAAAAGCGCCCCTGATGGTGATCTTTGGATTTTTTTTTTCACCTTGGAAAAAGGGAAAAAAAAAAAAAACAGCGACTCCCGGCCCCCCTCCCCCCCCCCGAAAGGAAACCCCCCGCTTTGGGGGGCACCCACCGGATTTGGGGGGGTGTTTTTTAATATCCCCCCCCCCCCGGGGGGGGGGGCCAAAAAAACAACTATTGGTACCAAAATTGGCTCGGTGGGTAAATGGGGGATTTTTCTTTTTTTTTATTTTTTATTTAATTGTTTTCCACTGGTTTTTTCACCCCCACCCCACCCCCGGGGGGGGCCGGAGGAAGGCCCCCCCCCTGGCCACCCCCCACACCCCTATTGTTTTTTTATTATTTTAAATTTTGTGGAAAGGGGTTTTTTTATTATTTGTTAAAAGGAATGATTTATCCCCCCCAATTTTAGAGTTTTTAGCCCCCTTTGGGCCCCCCACCCCCACCACAGAGTCCACTTTTTTTTTTTTTTTTTTTATGTTCCACCCCCTTCCAGACCTGCAAATATCGTGAGAAGATTTTTTTTTCCATGAGAAAAAAAGTTTAAAAAGTTGAGAGGCCCCCCAACCCCCCCGCACCCACCGACTCGTGTAAATTACCTTATAATAAATTTAATATATAATCCTAATTATAGCCACGGTTTTTCGAAAAAAAAAACCCCCAAACGACCCCAAAAAAAAACAACCAAAAACCCCAAAAAAAGGCCTTTTTGTTTTGATTTTTTCCACCCCGCCCCCCCACCCCCCCCTAACAGTTTTTTTTTGTTGTTGTTTTTTTTTTGAATATTTGTGAATAGAATTTTATATGTTTTTGTTTATTTTTTTTTTTTTCCCCCCCCCGGATAGCCGAAAGCAAATCAACGTTTTAAAAAAAACGGGATTTGTTTTTTTCCCCCCCCCCCAACCCCCCCCCCCCGAACCCCTACGAGGTAAGCACCCATCCTCCCCCCCCCCCCCCCCCTATTTTTTTTAAAAACATGGGCCCAAAAAAAACAAAATCCCGCCAACAAAAAAACCGCCCCCCCCCCCCCCCCCCCCCCCCCCCCGGGGGGGGGGGGTTTTTTTTTTGTTTCCCCCCCCCCCTTCCAAAAAAAACACTTTTTTTTTTTGTTTTACGTGGTGGCCCCCCCAAGGTGCGGCGCCCCAAAAAAGTAGATTTATTTGTTTTATTTTATGTATATTTTTATTTGTTTTCCCCCCCCCCTGTTTTATTTTTTTTTTTTCTTATACCCCCCCCTTATTTTAAGTATAAAATATTTTTGATTTTATTTATTTATTTTCTCTTCTTGTATATGTTTGATATATTTTTGATTTACATGTTATTAATTTAATTCTCCCCCTTCACCCACAAACACCCCCCCTCCCTGAGCGACAAAAAAAAACGGACGCCCAGGGGAGGCCAAAACAACAAAAATAGCACAAAAAAGGTGGGGAGGACATCCGGCCACCCAATGTAAAGGGAAACCCCCGGAACACCCCCCAAAAAAAAACAGTGATGTTATTTTTTTTTTTTGTTTTTTCCCCCCCCCCGCCCCCCCCCCCCGCGTTTTAATGGTTTGTTCGCCCCCAGAATTTACCCCGTGGTTATTAAATTTTGAATTTTCCCCCCCCCGCAAACCCGAGTGATAGTTGGCGGGTAAGGAAATTTGGGGGGGTTTATTTATTTTTTTATTTTTTTTGTATAATGTTGAATTATTTTTTAAGGTGTAAGTTTTTTTTAAATCGTATTGATGTTTTTGTATTGGTTTTGTGAGATTTGGAAATTGTTTACTTTGTTTGTTAATTATTTATTTGTTTTAAATTTTTTGTCAAAAAATCCCTGCCCCCCCAACCACAAAATTCCCCCATAAGGGTGATCCAAAAAAAAACCCGCCCTGTTTTCCCCCCCGTTAAAGGGGGGGGGGGGTTTTTATTGGGGAGGTTTTTTCCCAAACCCCCACCCCCCCCCCGAACCGGGATGTGGGACAACTCAGAACCCGGTGGGGGGGGTAGGGGAAAGGAAAAAAAAAAAAAAAAAAGGTTTTTTAAAGGAATGGGGTTTTCCCCCCACCGAACCGGGGTTTTTTTAAAACTTAGTAATAATTTTATTTTTTTATTTAAATAGTATTTTTTTTTTTATTCAATTTTGTATTTATTTTAAGGTTTCCCCCCCCCCCACCCCCGGGAGGGGGTGGCCCCGCAAAAGGTTTTTTGTTTCCCCGAACGGATGGATCACCGAAACAACACCATGCGCAAAAAACCGGGGCGGGGATAAGAAAAGGTAATAAGACCCCAACAAAACACAGACGGTTCCTTTTAAAACCCCCCACCCTAAAATCCACCCCAAGCCCCAAAAAGAATATATTTGTTTTTATTATTTGCCCCCAAACAACCACAAAGTTTATTAAAAAAAACCCCCAAATAATCTTAAAAAAACAAAAAGGGCCAACCCCGGGGTTTCATTGTTCCCCCCAGTGGCGGGGGGGGAAAAAATTTATTATTTTAATTTGTAATTTTTGTTTTTTTATTTATCCCCAATAACCCCCCCCATACCGTTGCAAAAAAAACTACCCCGTATTTTTTAGAAAAAAAAGAAAAATTTTAGGGGGGGTTAATTCCCCCGCAAACCCCTTTTGAATATGTTTTATTTTATTTTATTTTCCAACCCGGGTCCCACCCTAATGTTATTTTATTTTTTACCAAAACCCTTAAAATTGTGTTTTTTTTTTTTATTTAACTTACTATGTTTTGTTTTTAAACCCCCCGGTTCCCCCGTTTTTTGGGTGGGGGTGGAGAGAGAAGTTGTTCCACGAAAAAATAAAAAAAAAACCCCCTGCCTTCCGCTTTATCTTGTATCGGAAAAAAAGACAAAACGAAGCGTTTGATTTTTTTTTAATAGATTTAAAAAATAGAAAAAAAAAATTCAAGGGCCCCCCCCGACCAGCCCCCCCCCCCCCCCCTTTAAGCCAGGTACAAGAAAGGGGGAAAAAGAGGCCCCCCTTTTAAAATGCCCCCCCCCCTTTATAAATTCCGCAAGCAGGGGGGGGGGGGCGGGGGGTAAAGAAACACACAAAAAACAACAAAAAATAGCCCACTTTATTCCCCGGAGCCAAAAAAAGGGGCCCCGCCCCCGGTGAGTGTGGAGTATAGGGGGTCAAAAAACAAACAAGGCACACCTTGTTATTATTTGCAAAATTTCAAAAAAAAAAAAAAAAAAAGTTTGTACCGGGTACCCACCCCACTCCGGAGGGGGAAGGGTAATTTTATATATCTAGTGTGTTGTATGTGTTAGAGGGGTTATTATTTGCCCCCACCCCCCCCCACCCCCCCCCCCCGGTTATGCAAGTTCCCCCAACCCACCTTTTCCGGAGAAACGAACAAAAGCAAAACGAAGAAGCCGGTGAGAAAAGCCGGGGAGGTATTTGTTCCCCTTGGGAAAAATCATAACAAAAAAAAGCACAACTGTCCTTAAAAAAGTTTTTTTTCGACCTTTTGAAAAAAAAAACAGCAACACAAATAAAAAAATCGGCCCCCCACCCCCGAGAAATAGCTTTGTGTTATTGTTTTATTTTTTTTGTTGTGGGTAAGGATTTTAGTTTTTCTACAAAATAAATGCACCCGGGCCAACCATAAAAACAAAAACCCTCGGGGAAAAAAAAAAAAACAAAAACAAAAGGCCACCTTAAAAAAAAAAATTAACTTTTTGGCATTATTTTTTGTTATTTTTTTTATTTTTTTCACACGGGAACCGTCCCCCCGCAACAAAGACAAAAAACCCACAACATCCGCCCCCCGCCCACCCCCCTATTTGTTGGTGAAAGTCCCCCCGTACAAAAAAGCCCCCCCCCTCCGCACAAATGGACAAATGTTAATATTCCTATTTTTTATTAATCCCCCCCGGGCCCCACAAAAAAAAGCCATAGAGTGGGCGGGGGGTGGGCCCCCACCACGCTCCCCGCACCACCCCAAACACCCCGGCCCCCCCCCCCCCCCCCCCCAACCACCAACCCCCACCCCCCACCCCCCCCCCCCACCCCACCCCCCCCCACCCCTCGGGGGGGAAAAATATCCTTTTGGCCCGTACAAAAAAAGGGGTGTTAACAAAACAAAAAAAAACAACAACAAGCAGGGGGGATGGATCGGCCGGTTTTATTTATACGGCCCCCCGGTTTTTTTCCCCCTTTCCCCCCCCCCCCGCCGGGTTTTTGGTTAGTGTATATTTAATGATTTTTCCCAACCCGGTGTCGGCAAAGACCGTGTGAAACTGAATAGGGAAAGGCAATCCCCCCCCCGCACCGGGTCGTGGGGGGGGGGGAAACCCCCCCCCCAAAAGAAAACCAAACCACGCGAAGGATTTTTGTAGATTCCCGGCCCCCTCGGAGCTCTTTATTTTTTTTTTTTTCACGGGCCCGGGGTGGGGTGTTATTTTTTTGAATTTTTTTTTTACCCCCCAACCCCCTTTTAGAAAAAATCCCGTTGGTTTATATATTGTAGTTGTTTTTTTTTGAAAAGCGGCCAAGGTGTTTTTATAAAGTTTTGGCG
>Ga0179591_1287610_pt1 | contig 12683 bp, 18 predicted proteins | sample CZOMad2_1_08_16f_FD_182891 | JGI IMG/M metagenome (GOLD analysis project Ga0179591, IMG submission 182891) | Vadose zone soil fungal communities from Angelo Coast Range Reserve, California, USA - CZOMad2_1_08_16fungal (PacBio error correction) | ecosystem: Environmental > Terrestrial > Soil >...
ACGAACGAGTCAAAAAAAGAGAACCCGGGGCCGGACCGCAAAAAGCACGGCCGAAGGCAGTCCTTCTCCAAGGGGGGGGGGGGTTACAGGATCGTGAGAAAGCGTCAGGCCACTTAGGGAAGGCGGCGGCGCGGGGGCCACTGTCGGGGTAGCCAGCTTCACCAAAAAAAAAAAAATGCATCTGTCTCAGACTGGGGGTTGGGACGACCAACATCGCGCGTTGGCAAACTCGAGATCACTAGGCCCAAGCTCAACAATTAAACAAGGGACAGTTGGATCACACAGATGGAAAATGCACACGTAAAACGTCTTGAAAAAGACTCTTCCCTAAATAAGCGGAAAACACTGAAAAGAAAAAAAGGCCGGTGCGAAAAGGCCTTCGGCAAAAGAGCAGGGGGGGAGTCCCTTGAGGAGGTATCGTAAGTAAAGGCAGTTAACTAAACCTACCAATTGGCCATCACCAAAAAGAAGCGTCGCCAGGAACAGGGGCAAAAAAAAAAAAAACACGGCCTTAAGGGAAAGGTTGAACACCCAACTAATGAAGCGGGGAAAAACAAAAGTTCTTCTAAAAGTCGGCACGGTCGCCGTCAAAGTCGTAGAAAACCACGCTTCCCGCTTCAACCAGGGGTTACCAAGGACGAACCTGACAAAAAAAAGAAGAGGGGACAGTCGCATGTCTCGAAAACGTCCAAAAGCCTGGTAAGCCACAAAGAAAAAAGGACAATGTGAAAGAAAGAACCGTCAGAAAAGCTCGGGTGGAAAGGCACATTTAAAAAGGATGAAATGGCGGGTTACGGAAATTTTAGGGAATTTGAAAGGAATTGAAGGAAGCAAAAAAGGGGAAGATCACGGAGACATCAATGCCGGAAGGGGAAGAAAAAGGAGTCACACCCTCGGAAAACGACTTTAATAAGCGAATCCGGAAAAGGGGACGCGGAAAACCTTTCCGGGTGGGCGGAAGTTGGGGGGGGGGGGTTCCCAAAAAGGGCGAAAAAAAAATGTGACAAAAGGGGGGGGACAGAGAGAAAGGGAAGAAAAAACTCCGTGGGAGAAGGAGGTCTCTTCGAAAGCACAAGGGAGGGGAGCAGGAGCTTACGGGGGAATGGTTGACGTTGAGTCTTTGTCCAAGAAAAACGCACTTGAAAACAAAATGGTCGACTGGGCTGTGGCAAAAGGAAAGAACCACAAGGATTTAGAGGACCCGACGTCGTGAAGGGGGGCCGTGCTTGGCACAGAAAGGCGCCTTTATTAAGAGGGGGAGGGTCCCCCCGAAGGAACAGCCCTCCTCCCCAGTGGCAAAGGGAGAGAAAAGGCAAACAAAAGTAATAAAGTCCGTGAAGGACCAAGGACTCAACAGGGCACGAAATAACAATGGCCGCAGAAAATGGCAATTTCCCAAAAGTGGGGGCTGGACGGGATAATTTCTAAAAGCAATTCAGAAAGGAACAAACGATGCGGCAGATCACTGTTGGCCGGCCCTGGAAACCGCACAGTGAATTCATCCGAGTCGACTTCTTACCATCTAAAGAGCCACCGATGGAAAACAGGGTGGGCTTTAAAAAAGGTCCAGCGGGCCATTCGGAATTTTCATAGGTGAAAAAACCCTATCCAGAAAATGGGAACGAAGAAACGGTGGAGAAACAAAGGGGTTGCCAAAGAAAGGGGGGACGTCAACACGGGAGTCGGTGGAGAAAGCCTGTCACGGAGAACCCCCGGATGTCGGACTCGGGGCCAGGCTAAAAGAAGGAAACAAAAAGGAAGGTCGAGCTGTCCAAAAAAGACTGGGGGGTTGGCATCAACTTGGGACCCCCGGGAAGGGACAAATTGGAAAAGGGGGGGACGAAGCCCGACCGAAAAAACCTGGGAAATATTACCCAAGTACGAGACATACCTAGAGGTAAAAAGGTGGTTCAAGAAGCGGCAAAGAGGGGACAAAAAGGGGGAATGGTACAGAACAGCAATGGCCCGCCGAAAAAAGCCCTCTGAGGGGAAGAACGGCCGCCTTGTAAAAAGGAGAAGTCGTAGGCATCAAAAACACAGTCTCAGGCGGCCTTGGAAAGCAAAAAAGGGGGGAACTGAGTTTAAGGGGAAAGGGGGACGTAGAGAAAGTACTCAAACGAGGCAGGCGAAGGAAGAAAGAACTTGAACGGCCCGAAGAGAGGGGGAACACCTCTCATGGAAGAGAGAAAGTGAACCAAATTCGGAAGGAAAAGAGTACGGGCGGGGTGAGTGGACAACAGAAACAATCTTTGTTGGGTTGGGTGGTGGGGGGTGTGTGGGGTTGTTTGGGGGGGACGGGTCGAAAAACCTGGGGGAAAGGTCGATCTCAGAACAAAAAATCCCGTAGGCAAAAAGAAGTTTAAGAGGACATGGTCCAAAGGGGGAAGGAGTAAAGAATGGGGGACTGACCCTTTGCAACCAGAAAGGGTCAAAAATATCTCTAAACCCCGGCTGTCAGAAAGGGGGATAGGGAGCCCTGCAGGGGCGAAAAAAAGTCAAACGGTTCGGCCCGAAGGAAGGAAAGGAAGAGGAAGCGAAAAAAGGTCCATGAGTCTCAGGACCGGATAGGGTGAAGGTGACCTGTCCTAAAGAAATCCAGCGGCTGACGAAAGCCATAAACCTGGTTCGAAGATACGGGCAAACGCACAAGCCAGTAAAAAAAACCCCCAGCCTTTTTAAAAGGGAATAAATGAAAAAACGGGTCTCAGAAGGTAAGAACAGCTGTCCCCTGTTGGAAACGGGGCAAGGGTCAACAAAGGGGTCCCGCTTGGAAGAGTAAAGCTCTCAAAAAAAAAACAAAAACAAAAAGATTAGAGAGGAAGATTGCACGCGAAAATCGATTAACCGAAGAAAAAAAAGAGAAAAGAGAACACGACAACACTTTCCAACGAGGGGGGGGCCCAAACCTGAACCAAAATCAAAGAAAGAAAGAGGCCACGGGAGGTCCCTTGGTCGAAAGAATCGGTGGCTAGCAAACCTGAGGAGTGAGGGAAAGGCCAAGATGGAAATAAGATATGAAAGTTGGGAACTTAAAAGAACAAATAAGTTCGGAAATGGAAACAAGGTAGGTGAAGGCCAAAACTTTACCAAAGATCCCCTATCCTGTCATAATGGAGAAAAGGGCCTGGAACTCGGGGGTTTGAAATCAGTTATAGGAGGAGGAAACTTCCCTCAAACCCTGTCTTAACCTATAAAAACCGAAACCATTAAAGGGGACAAAGCTCCGACAAATAGTGGTACCCAAAAATTAAGTCCTCTGAGAAAAGGCGGAAATGGCCCCGGGACGGCCTTTAGAGCAAGCCTTTCCACGCGTACAAAACCATGCGGGGCATGAAGACCTTTGAAGAAAAGAGGACACCATGTCTTGGACTTTATCCAACAAGCCGGCTGTCGGGGGTTGTGCCTTCAAAAAACAAAAAGACCGGGAAAAGAAACAGACCCAAAAACTGGTTGGCAGGCAGGGCCCCTTATCGGGGGGAAAAAAAAACGGGAGGGGAAGGAAGGCCTAGCCGAAACCGGATGCCTCCTAGTAAAGAGGCCTCCTCTATAGGAAGAGGGGGCAAGGGGAAGAGGTCAACGAAACAGAGGAGTCCAAAAGCAAACTAAACTGGGGCACTGCTGGGGGTCAACAAAAGGTCCCAAATGGGAGGGAAAGTGTCAAAACCCGTGGGGAAGTTTGCGCAAAGAAAAAGCAAGGAATGAACGAGCGGGGGAAAAAAAGGACTGTGGGGGGGGGGTGACCATACAAGGTCAGCAAGAGAGGAAAACGAAAAAACCGCCACCAGGCCCGAAAAATTGCCGAAAAGCTAGGAACCTGTGCGTAAAGGGGGTTATAACGTCATCACGACAAAGAAAGGACCATAGTTAAAAGGGCCAGGGAAAACAGGTCAAAAACCAACCTGAGGAAGTCAAAAGCGGCTCGAGAACGTCAAGGGAAAGGGAAAACCGGGTTACAGAGGACCGGCACTGGGACGCCTAACAGGTCAAAAACTAAAACACTAAAAGACCTCTTCACGGCCGGGAAAGTCGAGAAAAGATGACCAACGGGGCAGCGGGGCCAGGAAACTCCAATTCAGAAACCTTCGACATTTGGAAAAAGGGGGGGAATATCAGGATTAAAAGGGAAGGAAAAGAAGAAAGAAAAAAAGGACAAAAGAAGGAACAGGGGGAACCAGAGGGGGAAGCCTTCTTCAAAAGGGGGTCAAGAAAAAGGACTACAGAAAAGGGGATCCTTGACTGAAGTAAAGGAAAGGTCCTTCAGGAAACGTCTAATGCAAGGGGCCCAAAAAAAAGGTTGAATGATGGCCCACAAAGTGTAGCCGTCTAGAAAGAAAAAAAGAGAACCAATCGAGAGACGAAAATGGGTTCTCGGAGGGGGGGGGAAAACTTGGGGGGGGAGACTTAAGGTCTTTTGGTGGGTCCCACGTCGCTTTTTGGTACAGAGAGGAGCCCCGCCTGTAAAAGTAAATTGGCCAGGGCGAAAGCCGCGGGACGCATCAGGAAGACCCAGGGAAACCGCGCAAGACAGGGGGGAGGATGCTTGCGCCCCGCCCCGGCAAACATAAAAAAAGCACGACACGGCGAGCAGGTGATCGCAATGGGGAAACGCAAAGCAGGAGGGACAATGAAAAAAAAAAAAAAACATGGGTGGGAAAAAAACGCCGACAGGGGGAGGTCTTAATGTTTCCGGGAGCCGGAACCCAAAAATAAATCCCCACCTCACGAAAAAACCCAAACCCGGAAAACGGAATAAGCCCACGGTGGGAGGGTGCCAAAAAAAGTCGCGTCAGTTCTTAAGCCTGACGCCTCCAAAAAACTGAATTCTCGCAACGACACAGGGGAGTGGCATATCAAGTTCTCTGAACCAAGGCACGGAAAAAAGGGGGCATCGGTGAAATCCATCTGAAGAACAAACTAAAAGCAAAAAGAGAATGGGGAGAAATCAAAAAAAAGGGTTGGGTGAGGAACATAGCCTTGCAGAACGAGGGTGTAAAAGAAGGGTAGGGGATACCACACCTTCAAGTGAGCACGGAACACTGGGCACAAAGACCCTCAAAGAGAATTAAGCATGAAAAACAGAAAAAATCAAACCGGGCTAGTCAGAACATGAATACAGGAATCAAAAAGGCATCCAGACGGATAGGGGGGAGTAGAAGGAGAAAGAGGAGAGAAAAGGGGCAGGAGTAAGCCCAGGATAAAAGCGAATTGGAGGAGGCGAAATATGCGTGGAGAGGTTAGGGAGCGACAAGGGAAGCCGGGGGCAGGGGTGAGGGTAGGTGGAGGGGGCGGTGTCCAGAGGGAAGCGGGAAAAGGGCCGGCGGGAAGGGGGGGAGGGGGTGGGTGGGGGAGGAGGGGGGGGGGAGCACCTGGCGGAGGGGGGGGTGTATGGGCAACCAGAGAGGCGGATAGCGCGGGATAGAGGTCACTAGGATGGTGAAGCAGGGGGCGGTGTATGAGGGACGGAAGGAGAGGAGGGGGGGCATGGTGGGAGTGGTCGGTGGCTGTAGGAAGGGTAGTGTGAGCAGAGGGGGGGGGTAGGTTCGGGGGGTCGGGCTGGAGGGGCAGGAGAGTGGGTGGAGGATGTAGTGACGTGGGTATAACAGGGGGGGCGAAACGGGGATGGGATGGTGGGAGTGAGGGGGTGGCAGGGGGGAACTGGCCTTCCCACCCAGAAGAAGCCCACCAAACAACCACCCTCAAAAACCTTATGACTCTACAAGAAAAGTGAGACCATAATTGACCAGTTTATCCATTAGTTATTCCTCCGTGGGAGATCGAACCGGTGTTACCAAGCGAAATTTCAGCAAGAGCTATTTTTGTTAAAAGGTGGTTCATGTGGACGAGACCTTGTAAAGAGGGGTCCGGATACCTTTCAAAAAAGACTAACCACAAGTATATTTGAAAAAGTGTTTTCACGGTTGGGGAAAGAAACCTCCAAAAAAACGGGGGGGGACACGTCAAAGGTGGTTGGGGACGCAAAGGACAACTTCGGAAGGGGAAAGAATCAAAGAAAAAAGACTAAGTGGGTCGTAGGGGGCCTTTGCAGGGGGGGGGGGCTCTTTGTTGTAAAAGAAGGACAGATGGGAGGGACACCTGCTTCAGCCTGGGTAGTTCGGGGCTGGGGGAGAGGAGGGTGTAAGCGGCAGACCAGCGCGAAAATGTGGGGGGCGCTAGGGGGCCGAGGGGGAGGATAAAAAGGCAACCCGCGCTGAGCGGGCAACGAGGAGGGAGAAGTTCAACATGGTTCCAGGAGAAATAATGGAAAAACAAACAAAAACTTCGGGAAGGTACTTGGGAGATGTTTTTTTGGCATGTTGGTCGGCCGTCAAAGAAGCAACGCCCGACCAGAAACTTGCGGCCAAAATTCTAAATTCCCCCCCGGCACAGGCCTTCCCACTCCAGACTTGAAAAGCATATGCAAGGTACCCCCACCATAAGGACTTCTAACTGAAAAGGGCCGAGAGCCAAGAGAGTTACTGGGAGTACAACGTGGTGGGGTCACGTTGAAATAGTGAAGTCATTATAAACAACAAAAGTAATTGAAGAAGAAGAAGATATACTATTCAAGCAGTCACCTTCAAAGGAAGAAAAAATTCTAGAGGGGGAACGTGTTGCAGGGTGGGGGGGGGGTCCTTGACAGCTGCGGGGTTAAAAAACCGAAAAACAGAGGGATGTGGAGCTTGTAAGCGGCATTTTGGGGAGATCCAGATCCTTACGCCTCCAAAGAACGTTCAACCAAAAGACAGTCGCTAGAAGGGGGGAGACCACAGATCTAAAAGGCCCAACAAGAGACGGGCAATTCAAGGAAGGCCTGCAGGGATAACTAAGCTTCCCAGAGGAGGGCCAACTTCACGCAGCAGTCAGAAGCTGGCCAAAGAAAGGACCCCAAATAAACATCTTAAAGAAGGAGACCGCCATGGGAAAGAGAGGAAAATAGGGGAGAACTACCTTCATGTACAGGTAAAACGTGGAAAAAGTTAAAGCGATCCGGTGCTAAAGAAAAACACTCGAAACAAGGTAAAAAAGGCCTCGGGGGGAGCAAGAGCTGGTGCAATTTATAACGAGGTGAAAAAATAATACGTTTCTAGAGAAGTTAGAAGATCTAGAAAGGGTCGACGGAAGTAATCAGGAAATTCAAAGAGGACAAAAGGAAAACCACCATCGTGTCATAAAGGAAAACGAGTGTCCAAAAAAAAACAGATGTCTAAAAAGCCTCACGCATGGATAACAAAAGGGGGGAGGGATGCATACAGCCGTCCCATACAAACCGTGTCCTGGAAATTTCCTCCGCAACTAATTTCTCCGGGGGAAGGAGGCCTGTGGCGGGGGGGGGGGAGGTCGTACACGCCCCCCTATGGAAAAGGGCGGTTTGGAAAGAAAAAGAAGAAAACATCTGGGCCCATGATGTTAGTTAGGGGGGAACCCAGGGGAATCAGATGCTTATCAGTAATCAAAAGGTATGGGCCTCTTTAAAAAGGAAGGGGGACAGATATCAAAGAACAATCCAGGGATCTCACAAAAAAGAAAGGCCCATGGGGCCAAGAAAACGGTCATGGCAAAAAAATGGGAGAAAAGCAGTGGGGGGGTCTTGACACCGGGGGGGAATGCGGAGGCTGCACGAAAGGGGGGGGGAAGGCTGCATGTGCTTAGGGGGGGCTCTTGCGGCAGGTTGTCAAAAAAAAAAAAAGAAAAAAAAAAACAATCACCATTCAAAGCCGAAGTTTGCGAGAACCCAAACGGGGGGGGGGGGACACCAATTTCCGGAAAAAACTTTGAGGCACGTGTATCAAAAAGGATAGGAGGTCGTGCCGGGGGACCGGGCGTGCATAAAGAGGGGAAAAAAGGTTAAAAAAAACTTCAAAAAAAAAAAGATGGCAGGAACCCAGCTGCTAAGTACCCCCAAAGGGGGACGCCAAGAAGTGAAAGCCAAAGAAAAGGAAGGGAAAAATGATGTGTAAAAAGAAGAAACAATTAAAAAAGACCGCAAGAACACCCTACAAATTGGAACAATAAAACCCGGTCCTGGCCACTGCTCGGGGTTCCTAGCACATGGTTACCGCGCCGCTTGGCGGGATTTCAAAAATCCCGGGCAAAGACCGGTCCTGGAAATCTGAAAAGAGGGACTTGCAGATCCACGGGGACGGAATTTAAAACCCGTAAGGGCGGCGAGAAAAGGAAAAGTCCAAAAAAGGTAGGGGCACTGCTCCATCATAAAAGAGAAGAATTGGGGGACCACAGGGTTGCGTGCGCACCGGACCAAAGAGGCCTTCCTAGGGAACAGAGTTGAAACTTATCAGAAAAAATGGGAAAAAAAACGAAGGAAGGGACATTTGAGAGTCAGAACTTGGGACCCAAGGGGAAGTTTCCTCGGAGGGGGGACGTCTTCATCCTGAAGGGGGCGCAAGGGGGGAAAAGGGGGGAGGTAGGGCGAACCAGGGCTGCGCAATTCTTGGATCTTGTCCAGAGGAGAAAGACAAGAATAATAGGGGACCATCAAAGGGAAAGTGGAAACCAGAAAAGGTAAGGACGGTGAAGGCGAAAAAGGGGAAGGCTTTACTAGACAAAAGGGAAGAATCATCGGAAAAAAGTTCCCGAGGGGAAATGGTGGGTTGAGGAGAGCGGGCTGAAGGGAAAAAGTGTTGAAAACCCCACAGGAAAAGGGGACCGCAACTCCTCAAGCCGCATCAGGGACGGGATGAAGAGGTAAAAAAAAAAACGCAGTGAAAAAAGAAAAAGTGGACAAGGGCATTCTTCAACAGGACAGCCAGTCCAACCAGCATGTCGCTTGGGTTCTCGCCGGCGGGAAAAGAGTCACGAAGGGCGGAGCGAGAGACAAAGAAAAAGAGTCGCGGAGCTGTCGGACTAGAAGAAGAAATCCTGGCTTAACCAATCTCCAATGAAAGGGGCGAGGGAAGGGGAAAATCCAGAAAAAAAAAAAAAGTCACGAGGGCGTGCGCGGGTATTTACCACCCAAAGACGCGGGGGTGGGGCGAACAACGGAAAAAAAGAAAAGTTTTCAGTAGGGTAAATCACCCACCCGGAAGGAAGGGGCAAACCAAAAAAAAAAAAGGACCGAAGGGGACAGGGAAAAGGTGGTCCAGAAGGCCTTTCCAACTTGGGGGGGAGGGCAATGAAAAAGAGGGGAAGAAAGCGCAAAGAACCACAGAACGGGTCCAAAAAGTCCTTGGAAAGTCAAGGGGCGGCCGCCTTCCGAAAAAAAAACGGAGAAAGAGCATCAGCTCGTTGTTCAAAGGGGGGGAGAGGAAAGAAGCCGGAGAAGGTGTGACTGAGAGAACCCCGCCAAAGGGAAGCCGGGGAAAGACCAAAACTAGCGTCCCAGCACACTGCCGGGCAGAGAAAAAAAAGGTAAATCCGGAAGGGGAAAAAAGAAAGAGCTTCAGAAGCCCAGGGGGACCCGACTAAAGAAACCCGGGACGCAAAAGGGGAAAGGGAGGGCAAGGGTGGAACATCCGGGTGAAGGGGGAGCGTTGAAAATGTGGACTCCGAAGCCAAAAAAAGAGACAACAAAAAACTTAGGAGGGGAATAGTAAATGATGGAGCTTAAAAAAAAAAAAAAAGAAAACCAACTCAAAAAAAAAAACCCTTCAACTGGGGGAACAACCTTACCAAAAGCGGGCTAACCTGTTCGCCAAGGGGGTCAGGGAGAAAAAAACAGGGTCAACGGGCAAAAAAAGGGGGGAGGAAAAAAAAAAAACCGGGTTATTTCAAGATTAGGGGCCCGCGACTGGAAAAAACGTAAGCTGGAGGTTTCAGCATAAAGGCCCTGGGCAAAAAGCTGTTACGCCGGCCCGGAGAAAAGGGACAAGAATCGATAAGGGGGGGGACAAACGAGCCTGCAAGAAGGGTATAAAACAGGGAAACGGCACGACAACGCGGTGACTGTTCCGAACCAAAAGGGGAAAAACACCTGAAAAGTGAAAAAAGTCGTCTCTTAAAACAGCTGGTTGGGAGAATGACGTCTAAAAGCCAATGTTCCGAAGAATGGGCCAAGGGGGGAAAAAAAAACCAAATTTGAAAAGGTACAAACGACCCAAGGGGGGGAGGTGGGGGCACTACGTCCTTAGGGTGGGGAGGGGAAAAAGTAACCCCCAAAAATTGTTGGACGTCAGCAACGTCCTCCCATGGAGGGGGAAAACCCAGAGAGCGCTTCTAACATCGAAAGGGGGGGGGGGTCTCAAGACCGCGGGCCTGGAAAGAGGGGGGGGTAGAAAAGTTATCCGGCTGAAGAAAGGAAAGTGGGACTCCTCCCAAAAGAGGGGAAGAGGCGGAAGTGATCGAAGTAAAGGAAAAACTTGGAAACGACACGGGAAAATTCAAAAGGGAACCATGGAGGGGGTAATCAATGCCGGGGCAGTCCCTTTTTCCAGGAAAAGGGGAAGAAGTCACCCAATGAGAAAATTTCACAAAAGGGCGTTCCTGAAAGGAAGTCGATCAACGCAAACGTGACAATGTGGGGCTTCGGAACGGGGGGTGTCTGTGGGGGGGGGGGGAAGAGCAGAAAAATGGTCAAAACCGCGCCTAACACAAGACCACTTACCCTCACTATCGGCACTACGAAGAGTCCCTTGGGGGGGAACAAATAGGTCCAGGTTTGACCTGCCGGGAGAGGTAGGATCATTACCGAAGGAGAAGGGAAGTCGAGGGGGCCACAGCATGAGCGTAAACGGCGGAAGCGTCCCTGGAATAGTTGGAAAACCATCCGAAAAGGGAGACCTGAAAGGCCGGAATTCCCATCCATTTCAGAAAAGAAAAAGCAAAAAACGGGGATGCCACGCAAGAGTTACAGTACAGGAAAGGGGGCTTTCCTCCTTAAAGAAAAAAACGACACGGGGGAACAATGTAAATTTCCGGGGAGAAAAGAAGGAAGAATGGCAAACCGGTGGTCACAAGTGGACCGAGTAGCAAAAAAAACGCCGATGAGGACTTGTCCTGTAAAACGAGGGCCTGAAAGGGTAAGGCAGGTGCCCAGGGCCAAAAAAGAAAACGGAAAGAAAAGCAAGGAAAAAAAGACCTTGTTCGGGGGGGGGAAACAACCGTCGGAAAGGTTAGGAAAACCATCGAAGTTCCTATGGGGATCAACCCAACTGTTCTGAACGCCGGGGACTCATCTCAGCGGACACCACTGGGTCCACCGTCGGCCCCTTAAGGAAGGGTGGTGGAAATCGGAAAAGGAAAATCAGGGGGACTTAAAAAAAAATTTAAAGACGACCCTTTGTGGGGACATTGAGGGAAGGAAAGAATAGGCAGAAACCCTACCAGCAAAATGCAGCTCCCGAGAGCAGATCCCCTGTAGAGGTGAGAAAGCCAGAAAAGGAAAGAAAAACGAGCGAAAAGAGAAAAGTTTTTCGACGGAACACTCTTAGGGGACTGGGAACCTCCACAGGGTGAAAGCCCGAAACGGTCATAGGTTAATTGTCAATGTGACACCTTTGGGTGAAGCCACGATCCCGCCTCAAGGGCCCAAAAAAAACCGAACTCAGTAAAAAGCCCAAACCCGGCCCTGCCGTGAGAATGCAAAAAAAACTGAAATAAAAAAAAGGACTAGCCGCCAGTCCTGAGGGGGAACGAAACCGGTTGGATCTGGGCACGACCAAGCAGAAAAGCTTGGCGTACAGCTGGTTTACAAGCTCCAAAAGGGGACCGGAAGAAAGCGCGAGGGACGAATCGAAAAAGATGAGAGCACCCATGCCGTGCCTCGTACAAAAAGGGACAAACCATGGTCCGAGAAATACCGGCGATCCAAAAGAGCGGATCAAACAAAAGGCTTTCCCGATACCGACAAACAATCCTGAGATACCGAGGAAGCACCACAGGGGTCAAACTCCAGTAAAACTACAGGATGGGAAAAAAGGGGAACAATCATGGAGGAAGGAGGAGATAAGGAGGCAATCACCAAGGGTGGGGACCATCCTTAGGAGACGGGGGGAAAAATAGGAAGCCTGGTGACAAAAACTGGTGGTCAACAGGTGTTTCTAACCTAGTAGTGTGTGTCACTGGGTTAAGAACCGGCAAGAAGAGATCCTTGGGAATCCTTGGACAATGTATACCAACAGCAGATGGCCAACCTAGAGAACTATTGACGCGAAGGAGAAGTTTGCAAGTGGGGGGAAAGGGGGGGCGCCCTTGCTTCTCGCACCGCTGAGTGTGGGGGAAAAAGGAAGGTTTTCAAAAAATCCCAAGAGCTTACTGAATAAAGGGAAGTAAATGGTAAAAAAAAAGTTCGTCACTACGTGGGCCCTATTTGTTTTAAAGAAGGACGAAAGGATGAACCAAAGTTCTTAAAAAACATAAAGGGGGGGGAGGGGGGGGAGGAGGTGAAGGGGGAAAAAAGAGAAAATGCCAAGGGAAGGGAGAACTAGGGGTGTACAGAGGCAGGAGAAAAAAAGTCCGACCGGCCCAGGAAAATTTGAACCGGAAGAGTATCTGGAAAAAGTTTCGCCGCGCACGAGGAGAACCACCGTCAGAAGAGAGGGTGGGGTTGTAAGGGGCTGTCAAAGAGAAAGTGGAGTCAAACTTAACTCCATAAAAACCTGGAGTTACACGGAACCCTCAAGCCCACCTACTGGGACCAAAAAAAAAAAGGATGACAGGTTACACCCAGTCCTTCGAAAGGGAGAACTGCCTTCCTGGTCCTGGAGGAAGGAAAGGTGCTCAGCTGTAGA
>Ga0179591_1301463_pt1 | contig 12683 bp, 14 predicted proteins | sample CZOMad2_1_08_16f_FD_182891 | JGI IMG/M metagenome (GOLD analysis project Ga0179591, IMG submission 182891) | Vadose zone soil fungal communities from Angelo Coast Range Reserve, California, USA - CZOMad2_1_08_16fungal (PacBio error correction) | ecosystem: Environmental > Terrestrial > Soil >...
AAGTTCTCGGTCCATCAACCTCATCTTCCATGCACCAAAGAACGAGGGGACGCAGAGACCACCACGAAAACTGCCGTATCTAAAGGGGAACTTGGCAATGGGCCGTGAACTATGAAGCCGGGCAGTTCAGAGAGCCTTCAGGACTAACGGAGACAAAAAGCCGGCGCAGATTTCCGGAAAAATCACAGTCGCTCGTTCGGTTGAGAGGCAGGATAGTGTGACCAAAGAAAAAACAACCAACCACTATACTCCGGTCAAAGGAAATTGGGTGTAACTGAGACTTCCGGAAGAAGGGCAAGCGGCAAGATCCAATCGGCAGCCGGGGAGGTAGTTTTACCCAACGTTAAAGTTAGGGAAAAGAACAGGTACTTTTCTCAGAGAAAAAGCAAAAATTCAGGGGGGATGATGTAATCTATTCGGGGGGAAGGGGGGAATTTTGAAGAAACTATGAGACGCAGCAATTTAGATCCCTTACCACTATTACGTAATGAAAAGTTGAAAGGACTTGCGCTTTCCGGGATGAAAAAGGTAGAGTGGAAGAAGGAGGAGGGAGATATAAAAGTTCTAAGGTACAGTGTCAAACAGCGCCTCGACCAGAGAAGATCCAAGAAGGTGGAAAAAAAAACATGAAAGAGTCTCTGAGGTCATATCTCGGGAAGAGAAAAGCAAAACAGTCCACTCGTGGGCATGAAGGGCGCGGCTGCGAAACCAAAATAGTCCCTTACCCGGAAAGTTCCACTGCGGAAGAGAAAGGGCTCAGGAAACAAAAGGGCAAGAGACTTCGGAAAAGCATCCTGACACGAGATAAGGCGTCACAGGACGGCAGATCGGAAGGTGGGGTTGACTTGACGCGGGGAAAGCTCTTTAGATGTCGCTAAAAGACTGTACTATAAAAAAAGAATTTCCACAGCTTGACCACGAACGCGCCGGAGACTCGAATGCCATGAGGGCAAGGGCGACCATGACAGGTCAGGGAACAGCCAAACCACACTCTTGGTTTCAGGAGAAAGGTGGGTAAGTGGATTAGAGGGGAAATTTACGAGCAGCCGCTTCGGAAGGAGGAAGTTGCGGAAAGACCCACGTGATTCGGTGACGAGAAAAACCGTCGCCGGCACGCGATTCGTCCGGAGAAGGGGAAGAGTGCAAGAGGCAGCGCAAACGGACACGAAAAAAATAATGAAACAAGGCTTTGGGGTTAGACCGAAGAATCTGCGTCATCACCGATGCTGACGCTACGACCGATGTTAGAACCGGCCCTGGGAAAATGGGGCCACAGGGAAATAAGGTAAGGAAGGACGAAGGGGGAACTTCCGTCGAACGACGACTTTCACACGTGCGAAAATACTATGCCGAACGAACGAAGACGCGGTTGTGAACAAAAAGGGATCAGTAAAGTGGGGAAAAAAGAAAGAGGAAGGGCCCTCCTCGCCTAACATTCGATGCAACTTCCAACTTCAAGTGAGAAAACCCAGGAGGAATTAGAGATGGGGGGCACGGCCCGGATGCTTCTCGCGAGGCGAGCATAAGGTCTGTGAGGAGGTATATTGACACTAAACCAGAAGAGGGGGAAGGGGGACAGAAAAAAAACGGTACCAGCAAGAGAGCGGCAATTTTACACACACGGGAGGCAAAAGCCTACTCTTTGGAATGAGAAAATACGTGCAAAAATAAACATGAGGGGAGAAGAAGGGGAAGCCGGTAAAAGAGGAAGAAAGATAAAAAAGAAAAGACTCGACGCTCTCGTTTTTTCTCTCGCAAAAGGGGGAGGGGGAAACGTTGGAGGGGGAGGAAGGATGTCTGAGGGAGGAGTGTGGACCAGGGCGGAGGCAGAACCGCTCTTCAGGAATAAGACCTCCCATTTTGATACGTCTGGCGCTAGAAACGTGTGGTTTTCGCCAACTGCCTGATCTCGGGACTGGTAGAGGAGAGAACAGAAAGGCCGTAACAGAGGATAAAAAGAGGAAGGGAAAGAAAATCAAGAGGGGAACCTGCCTATCCTAGGCCTGACCCGGAGAAAGAGCCTTTTAAAAAGAAGAAGAACAAAGAGAGACTTTCTTCTAAGGGTGAAGAAAAAGGGGATCTTTCTTCCTGATGCCCTACGTCGAAGGGAGCTGTGCTTTGGTAGAGGGAGGGAAAATATTTCTTCGCTTCTGGTGATTAAGATAAAAGTGGAGGGAGAACGTGAGAGAACTCTCGAAGAAATGTCGAGGGATCTTACGCATCCGCGCGTACTTTAGAAAAACGAAAGAAAAAAGAGCGCTATTGAAGGGTTGTCAGGGCATCTGCATTGGGGGGGGGGAGAAAAGGGGGAGCGGAAACGGGAGGAGGAGGAATTCCGGGAGTCTGTGCAGCTTTTTGCGAATGTAAGTCTGTGTGCGTCAAATAGGAACGGACGTAAAAACTTGGTCGTCGGTGAAGTGAGAGAACTGGATGAATTTGGCAGAAGTAGGAAAAAGGAAGGAGTCTAGATTTGTGAAAATCAAACTAATGGACCAAAGGAAGGGGGGAGATCAAACCTGCTTCATCAATGGGAGAGCTCAAGTCGGATGTAGAATTATACCTGGAAAATGACAAAAGTACACAGTCAGTACGACTTGGTAAGAGGAAACACAACAAAGGTAAAAAGGCAAAAAAGGACTACTTCAACCTTCTTTAGGGAAAAAATTTGGGATAACGGATCAAGAAATAAAAAGCAGAGTGAAAGAGAACACCTGATTAAGAAGGTTCTAAGAGCTAGAGAACTAGTCTTGAAGGACAAAAAGTAGAATCCAGTAGGGGCCGGGCGTTTACACAGGAGAAACGCCCAACAACCACCCAATTAGAAACCACCTGTGAAATACGGCGACGAACACGTAGACCTCGCGATTCCTCACGCGCAGGGACGAACCCCCGAGAGAAAGACGGCTGTCAACAAAGAAACTCCGCGGGTAAAAAAATTAATCTCGACATATCAAAAAGGTAAAAATAACCGCGAAACACGACCGGCAACTTTGAGCGCAAGCGGGTTGAGCATATAAAAAAGCGCGACTGCAAGTCTAAAAGGGTAAGAGCTGAGTATTTCGAGCGGAGTCCCGCGCCAGACTAAAGTGGGACGACCCCGAACTAAAGGAATGCTAACGAAAATCTACAGCCTTAATCTCAACAGGACGCTTCGACCGAAGCAGGGTCCTCCCCGGCGAGAGAGACCCGTGTGCAGCGTCCCACCAAAACACCGTAACTTATTTGGAGGTCAACGGCTGCGCGGGTACACTATGTAGGGGGGTCAGCCTCCCCGGCAAAGAGGTCGGCCGACGGGAGCAAACAAAGGGTGAGCTAAGAAAAGGGGTATCATCTTAGTCGAGGGAAGTCAGGGGAGGGGGAAAGAGAAGAGCCGAGCGGGAACGGGGGCCGCGCCCAGAATATCACGGAAAAAAGAATTCCTTCTTGAGGTGGTAGGACGTCCGCCTTTACCTACTTGAAGAAGACGTCAATCACTCCCGGGAGTAAAATTAACAATAGTCGACTATAAAACAAGAGGATAGGGAGTACAGAGGAGGGGGGGTGTCATTGGGGTGGAGTTAGAAGTCCTCCAGGATATTCCCATATGTTGAAGGAGATAGGATACAGTAGGCCACCAACAGGGATTAAACGGTTCCGAGCGGCCCAGAAGGGGAGCCGGAAACAATCAATTGGGAGTTGGGTCGGAATTGAAAACCTGAGAAAAAAAACGCTCATGTCGTTCCACTCGCCTCACTCCAGAAAAACATGTGCGCCTCGGCTTTGCTCTCCTTCGCCTCTGGACCGCACCAAATCAAATGATCCGGGTGTTGGAAGGCGCAAAGTACGTAGAAAAGAAAGCAGCGCTCGGGTCGGCGCAGTACAACCTTTACAGGCCTATCTATGAATACAACCACCAGAGGGGGCGTCCCAAGGTCAAGGGTCGCGTACGGTGCCCTGGTCGGACGGGGTACAAACGAAAGAATCAGTCCAGTGTATGGACAGGAGTCAGTGAAGAGAAAGGAGTCTACATCTGGGCGTCATCCGGACTTTGTGGAAAAGGGGACATCGGCGGGGAAATCACACCAGCGGGTTTCGCAGTCACTGAGGGGGGGTAAGGGTGACCAGTTTGGAGAAGACAAAATAGTAGGGGTAACTCGGCCGAGGAGACTTCGGGCATCGCGGGAAGGCGTGAAGGTGGCATGTCACATCACTAAGCCTTCAAGTCCTAGGTTATCTGTGACGAAAGGTAAGAGTCAACTAAACAGGCAACAAGGGTGTGGAGGGAGGTGCCCAGAAGTCGTTGGGCGGCTCCACGGTGAGAGGAGCGCCCTTAATAGATGGTAAATTCGATGCAGGAGAGGTCGAAGGGAGGGGAGGAAGGGAGGGTCATGATTGTTGGTCGTCAGTGAAAGGGGGGTGCTGGCGCAGGACAATCATTCTTGGGGAAATGGACACTAACTGGGTGTAGATGCATGGACCTTCTTAGCGAGGCTTCCTTAAATTTGGACTTATCTTAATGAGGCAATGATAGATCTTGCAGGGAGAGATCCACTGACAAACCTTGAAACTGTCGTTGAAGGAAAGTGCTCTTTGAGAAGCTGCCATGGGATAACGTGTGGGTGCGTGAAGGATGCGCGGGCAGATAGAATACCGCCCGATCGGCAGTCCTTGGCACTTTGTCGCGTCTCCCACTGACAAAAACCGGAAGTTCTCGCAGGGGGGAACGAGCTACGACTTGGGTTAGAAAGATACCTTCGTCGAGGAAAGAGTCCAGACTAAAGGATAAAGGTAAGGTCCGAATTGGGGTGGGGTCAGGGAAGCTTGGAGGTCGAAAAGTGTCCTTTCGAAAAGAAACACAGGAGATGGACTGACGCCTTTTTTATATGTGGGGTCAAATACGTTAAACAGGCCCGATAGAAACTTGGAGATGCCTATACAACGGCGGTTCCGTTTGAAAACGACTTCAAGATTTGAAGCCCGGGCAGTCGACCCCAAAGGAGGGGGTCATGAGCTTTCCTCCAGACTAAGGGAAAAGTGAGCACTGGGGTAAGGGAGATTCAAGTCTCCTTCAGTTTCAGCCGCCCAAGAGCGTGGGGAAAAATACACCTTTTTAGGAGGAGTAGATAAGGAGAAAGAAGGAAGGTAGGCCGGGTCTTTTATGTGGGTGGTCATTTCTCGGAGGAGGTACCACAACTTCCGATAGGGGAGGTTCCGGGGCGGGGTTTACGTTACCGGCTCATACCGAAAAAAGAAGAAGGGGAGGGCAAGTGAGAAAGAAACAGGTCTCATAGTCAGTAGTCTCAGAGGTTAGTCCTCTCGCGTCGTAAGGGACAAATTGTACGAATCGCGAACTAGGGAACTCAAGAGTGTGGGGTCTTTTCCTGGTCTTGAAGTAGGGGAAAATGTAGAGGCCCGAGAAGGCCGACTATCCAGAAGAGACGACCCCAGCTTTGCAACACCATTGGGGGAAGATAGAAATAAAGTCCTTTCAAGCGGACCTGAGAAAAGGAGCTCTCACAACAACCTGGGAAAGGATAGAGATCATCTGCATATCCAGCCTTCTGAAGAGGACTACCCTCTTTGGGGGAAAAGCGGGGGGCTCTCGCCTCTGGATCGTACGGCATGGGCAATAGCATGTACATTCTGCTACGTAATGCACGAACCCGGAAGACAAAAGATGGAGTACTGGGGACGATGGATCTATCTGCAAATGGTTCGGCGAAAGGAAATCCGTCCTCGACAATGTCAGGGACGAGATATAAGGATTGGTTCTGGGAAGTGAAGCCAGGAGTCGTGTTTGCGAGGGGTCAATATTCCAAAAGGAGAGATCTTAGGCATCTCGCCTGACTTTGGACGCTAACTGAACCGTAAGGGAGATAGAAACAAGACAATAAGAAGGAACGGGTCCTTATAAGGCGGGAAAAAAAATTCGCCATTCAACCTGTTCGGCAAGCTGGGGCCTTCTACTAAGACGGGGAAACAGGGGGAATACAACAATCACCGTCTCTGATTGCTGGCATGGCGTAGGAGGGACCTAAGAAGGAAAAGGAAGTTTTTGTCGTGAGAGACCTTGAAAGGAATGACTTCCAACTTTCATGTACCAAGCCGACAAACTGGGAAGGGCTGTCAACTTGGCCTAGTCCGGTTCCCTTACTTCTCGCACCAATAACAGCAGGCTTGTTAACGCGGAGACATAACTTCACGGAAAGGGGTTTGGAACTTTGCACTAATGCGCTCGCATTCGCCGAGAGAGGAGGAAAGTGAGGACTAGTTGGAAGAGGAGGAGGAAGGATGAGAATGGTCATCCCGGATTCCGGTCGAGAGCCGATCACCGCTCGACACTATACCTGTGGGAATTGGAGAGAGGAAGAGGAAAAAGGGAGAGAGATGAACTGACTATCTCTGAGGTGGAGACTCTTGCAAGGGGCCTCACACGCTTCCACATCTTAAATGGGGCATCGGGAGGCGAAAAACTACTTAGTAAGAATATTCACCGGAGAATCTGCTTCCTACTTCAATATCTATCAGGGGCCATTTGACTGGCCTTAAAAAGAGAATAGAAACTTGAGATCAGGAAGACCGGACCTGCAGGAAAGAATTCGTGTCTTGGACAAAGAGGCGTCCTCGCCAAGAATACGCAAAGCAGCAGTGGCAAAAAAAGCTGGTACTAAAGGATGGAGAAAGAAACCTCTAAGTAAAAAGAAAGAGGGAAGGGGACCCATGACAAAGGGCCGCCCAAAACGCTTGGTTCTGTCCTTACTCCACAGATGGTAAACGGGAGGGTCGAGGTCCAGGGGGTAAGGAAAATAGTAGGGAATTCTGAAATGGGGAGGGTACATGAAAAAAGAACTGACTACCGGCCGCGGCTCGATGCGCCTGGACGAATGTACGGGGAAACTGATGATTCAGAAAACTAACCCGGAAAACGAAGTGACTGCTCCACCGCGGTGGTGAGTAAAAGCGAATATGGAGGAGTCAAAAAGAAACGGGGGGAAATTCTTATAGTACGGAAGGGAAGTATTAAAAAAGAACGCCGGCGATAGTGACGCTCCACTTTCATAATGGACGCCGACGAGTGTTACACCGGGCCCGAAGAGAGGTAAAAACAGGAGATACCATTACGGGACGAAGGAGAAGACCCGCTATGGGGGTTGGTAATTATAGTCTCCCTTACGGGTGGGTACACAGACAAACTGCGAAGGAAGAAAGATGATACAGAAACTTACATACTGAGGAATGTACCAACCCCACAAAACAAGGATCAGGCTAGTATGGTAAGGGAATCTGATGCTTAGCAGAAGAAGCGAAGCTCATACTGGTCTTTGAGTGAGTTAGGCCGACCAGATAGGTCTTTGAAAATTGAGAAGGCCCTAACAATTCCCCTGAAGAAGAGGGGGGGCTTACAAGAGGAGAAACTTGACTCAATAGGTGCATCTTCTACGGCTCCATCTTGGCGTAAGAATGGAGGCCTGTCTAAAGTCTAAGGGGACAGATCCCAAGAAAACAGTAGAGGAAGGACTCTACTCGTGTTAAAAGGGCGACTCTGGTAGGCGGTGGATTGGTCTTGATTGCACGATACTGGGAGAATAGGAGGAGAAGTACCCGCTACGGAAGGAAAATGGAGAACGGGGTTTATCTTCGCTCACTGTGCTCTTGTGTTGAAGGACTAATAGACGGGGGGCAGTTCGTAAAGGAGAAGAGAAGCCAAAGTCCTTGCGATGCCTCTGAGCAACAGCTCAGAGAGAGTAAAGCGGTTGGAACAGCGGGAAGAGCCTCTGTCCAAGGGGGGTGGAACCAGGAGTGAAAGCCATAATACGTGTACCCGCGCGGCCGCCCATACGTCAGGAGCAGATCAGAAGAACCAGGGGGGATGAGGGGAGTTACTGGAGAAGGTAGGAAATCGCCATGTGGAAGCGGATTGTCCGAGTTGATGTCTCCTAGTTAAGGTAGGGCGGACTTTGGTTCGGCTTCGGGAGTCTGACCTTGGATACCAGAGGGGAGGAGAAGAGAGATCATAGGGAAAGAAGGAAGATCGTCGTTGAAGAGAGACAAAAGAATTAACAATCCGCTAAGTTTGCCGGCTTGGCCTGCGCAGGGTGATGTAGGTCCGTGTTTATATTATCAGAGGAGAGGAGGAAAGGAGAGGGTCAGGAAGTCGGAGAGGTGGGAAGGGTTGAGGGAGAGGCGTCAAGAGGAGAGGAGGATGTTCGTCGGCTGAGGTGGTGGACGTTTCGACGGGTGACTGTGTGGTCTGGGGCCTGTTTAAAAAAGGTCAAAATTCCCAGGGGGGAAGAGTCTTTGTCGAAAGAGACACTTAGTAACGAGAAGAAAAGGTCTCAGAAAATGGGATACAGCCGTCGATCGGAGTAAACCGTTCGAAGGTGGATCCCGTATAAAACAGGAAGCGGGGGCCTGAGGAGAGGGGAAGAGAATCTAGAAAACAAACAACAAATGCTGAAGGGGAAAAAGAAAAGTTAAACAAGTAGAGGAAAAAAAACTTATGTATTGCCGTTTGTATACTTTATCCAGGTCGAACCTTAGTAAAGATAAGAGAGGGGACAGGCAACGCGAGAGAAAGTATCCATTGAGGGAAAGGGAGGGGGGGCTGGGATCTTACTGAGAAGACGGGGAGGGAGGGAAAAAGAAACATCAAAGCCGGCGATGTCCGAGTATGTTGAAAAAACCTAAAAGGTACCCCCGGAGCACCGCAAACCACCGTAACTAATAAGAAGAAAAACTTATGAAGGAAAGAAAGAGGAGGGGGACCACCCAAAGAGACAACTTGACTGAAGCCAAAGATGACTACTCTTCAAGAGGGGGGAATGAGAGGATCTCATAGATAAAAAGAAAATCATATGAAAATAATAAGAAGGAAAGCTCGAGGAATGGAGTTTGCAGAAGCAAGTCACGCTACTATTATGAAGTCAATTGTCTGTAAATTCTATATTACCTTCGCCTACCAAAAAGAGAAGAAACTAATACGACGAAGGAAAAATAAACTAGAAAATTCACGTATACGCTCGCACAGGTCTGAATATGAAAACCGGCAGAAGGAAGCAAGAGAAAACAACCACGCAACTTTAGAGCCGGGAGGTCAGAAAGGGGTAATGTGGTGATGAGGCAGCCTGTACACACTGGAGAGGGAATGATGAAGGAACGTGAAGGAAGGGAGGAGAGAATCGTCAACAGGGGGAAGATAATCGGAAGACTTTTTGATCAGCGAGACGGCAAGGAACAGGGCTTGGCAGAGACGAGGGAAAAGGACCCCTCTATCAGTGGAAAAAAAAAAGGAAAAATCTCAAAGAAAGGAAGACAACAAAGTGTGCCGTCGGGCATTCCCGGCCGGAGGGGAGCAGACCTCCTGGAACCGACTAGATGGGAAGCAATCAATAAAAAAAAGGGGAAAGAGGGGGGGACATAAATGAAAGAAGCAGTCGGCGACAACAGGATCGTGTGCCAGGAGTGTAAAGGGTTTGAAAGTAAAGGGACCTTCTCTGTGAAAAGGAAAAAGGGGGAACAAGGCTGAGGAAGAGAATGGTTAGAAAGATCGATCAGTCCAACGAGGGCCGTGCCGAGATTTAATTGGAAGAGAATCTCATCGGGAAGGGGTGGAGGACAGTGAACAAAAGAGGAAAAGGATACCTGGTAGGGGTTCCAGACGGACCCCGCACATACCCGTCATGGCATCTGATTGAGCGAAATAATAAAGAGTGGGTCCTTACAAAATAAGTAAATGGTAGGGGGGTTTTACAGGAAGTTTCAGTCTGTCGCGATCGCGCTCAGGCGAGTAGGTTCGGAAGATGGGTGTTCACACAAGGCCAGGAGGAGAGGGGAGGACATGAAAGAAAAACAAAAAAAAAAGGAATCTTGGACGGAGGAGGTCACGTCCGAAATTTTCGCGTATCTCGAGAGGGTTGACGAAGGGAAAATCTTCATAGAATTGGGGGGGAAAGAGGTGATCTTCAACTTCGAAGGGAGGGAAGGGATCGTTACCGGAAAGAGACTCGGTCAGGTTGACGTGAAAGCTACAAATCGTCAAGGAATACAAACCTCAGGGGGCGGGAATTCAAGGAAGTTTAAGGGGGTGAAGGTGTGAGCTGCTCGGGCCGGGTTGTGTTTGGGGTGTGGGATCTGGACATGAGACAGGCGACATCTATTGAGAGGGAGAGTCCTATCACGGGAAAGAGGGAAACAACTAAAGTTATAAGATTGATACGTCAATCCGAGTAAGAAACCGGTCCAATCCATGGTGGTTCTGAGTGCAACTGGAGAGGTGGTGTTGGTGGCTGCTTCCACTTGGGAAGGGTAAATGGGAAAAGTGAAGAGGGTAAAACTTCAGAGTAGAGGGAGATTTCTTGGCGGGTGAAATCGGGTCAATGCCTGGCTGGTGGTTCGCGTGGTCAACCTGAGTGAGCCTGACAGAAAGGAGTGGAAGATTAAAGAAAAGGGGAGCTAGTAGAGTGACTTCAGGAGAGAGTGGGGAAGGAGCTCTTTTTAAAGGAAGAGGAAGGGATCAAGGTGAGAGAGGGAGCGGGACGGATATGGAAGGAAAGTGGCCCATGGATTGTCGAAAGAAAGTCTGTTAGAAGCACAGAGAACGGGGATGAAAAGGGGGATCTTGGGAGGGAGGGGGCCGGGCAGGAGAGAGAAAATCCAGCGATCGTCGTCCTTGTCGCAGGTTGTGAAATTCTAAGCAGAAAGGGGGGGGAAAAGACAAAAAAGGGTCTTTGGTCAGAGCCGGCTGCGCTCGACTGCAAACAATGAGAGACCTTCGCATCAAGGAAACGCAAAAGAGGAAATGGGGCAGAGGAAAATAGCAGGGGGACATCTAAATTGAGTCTGTCAGAATACTGACTGTCGGAGACTAGGAGTCGGAAGAAACTAATTCCTCGAACAGAAGAAGGGGGGGCTTGGGGCGAGAAGTAAATCAACAAGGAAGAGGGACACTTTGGCACGCCTATACCCCTTCCGGCTTGGAAACTGCAGAAACTTGGAAAAGCAGGTACAGTTATAAGGGAAAAAAAGAAAGGAATGGTTCAGTCGGGAAAGTGAAGAGCCTAAGGAAAAAAGAAGACTGTTAGAAGGTGTCATCACATGGCTCCTTCATTTAAGTCTCGCAGAGGGAACGGAACAGTTTACGAAGGCAGTCTAACGCAGGCATGGACTGCCCGGGAAAGGGACTTGGGTGTATCCTGTGATAGTGGAGTAAAAAGGGAAAGGAGAGGGAGTGGTTCAACGTGGCAGAAATGGGGGTAGACTATGACAGTAACAGATATTTTCTATCCTAGGAAAGATAAACGTATACGGGAGAATTCGGAGTGCGGTCGGAGAAGGGGAGGAGTTGAAAAAAGTTTCGGAGATAGAGGAAAAGAAAACAACGTCATAAAAAGGAGTGGTTCTTGGGCCGTTTCTGATCTATAGATCTGTCATTAACGGAGGTTCGCATTCCTGCGGGAAGACGGCAGAAGAAGAGACAAAGAGGGGAACAATAGGGGGAATGAACATCACTGAGTTGGCATGGGGAAAGAGTTGAAGGGATTAATCGATATAAACAACAAAGGGAGGAGGAAATGATATATATCAGGAAGGAAGAAGAGGTCACTCCGTAGAGGGGGGAGCCTATAAAATTTGGCACCGCTGGTGTCTGGGGAAACCGCCTTAATTTATAATTCTTAGAAACTACTTCATTGTACTATATACTGGAGAAGAAACCAGGAAACGGAACCAAGCCTTTGACGAGGGGAAAGGGTCTGCTATACTAAAACGGGGGTCATCCGAACGTCGATAGCTAATGCGACGACGAGGCTACTTGGGCGGTTGGCTCAGGGAGAAGAATCTCACGGGTCATAAGGGAAGCTTCACCATAAAGAAATGACAAGATAAAGGGATTGTTTTGAAAGCTGAAACTCACCTTAAAGAACTAAAAAGACGACAAGAAGATCTAAGAGAACCTGCGTGCCCGTGAAGAGAGGTCACCCTTGTCAGGGAGAGAGGCCTGCGAGGCAAGAGGGGAAAATGAAGACATTGAAGGAAAATTTCAAGAAAGCAGTGCGGTCAGCGGGATACGAACTTAAAGTCCTTTGTGTGGGGTAAGAGAAACTAAAAGGAGTCGTCCAATCTGGGTTCAAGGGGATCAAAAGACATCCTTGGAAGGGGGGGAACACGTGATGAATAGAAGGGCCTTGTACTTTTCTCTCACCATATAAGTCTGTGCCGAGGATCAAAGCTTCAGGGCGATTGGGGGGAAGACAAGAAAGAAGGCAGACTCTAAAAGGGAGGAAAGGAAAACTGAGGAATCAGAAGAGTTATAGGTAACTGGCTCTTTCCGGCGTCGTGCAAGTTCGAGCGTTCAACAGCTCCTAGCACTCAAGCAGACAACCGAAAGTTGTTAAGGAGAAGAGCTAGAACAAAAAGGGAGAGAGAACATTAATGAACGAGAGAGGGAAGTAGAACATCGAGGTCCTTCTCCTAAGGGCAAAGCAGTTCCAAGCCTGAGAAAAGGGTACTCTTCTGCGACACCCTCGAGGAAATCCTTAAACGCCAGAAAGTAAAGCGTAGGAAGGAAGGAGATCTATACAGGTCGCAGGAAGAGGGGAATACACGAGAAGGAATTCAGATATACTCATACTCAGTCTAAAAACTCGGAAAAGAGAAACGGTGTCCTTCGACAGACTGGACTGGGAACGAAAAGAAAGGCATTTTCC
>Ga0179591_1318539_pt1 | contig 12682 bp, 21 predicted proteins | sample CZOMad2_1_08_16f_FD_182891 | JGI IMG/M metagenome (GOLD analysis project Ga0179591, IMG submission 182891) | Vadose zone soil fungal communities from Angelo Coast Range Reserve, California, USA - CZOMad2_1_08_16fungal (PacBio error correction) | ecosystem: Environmental > Terrestrial > Soil >...
GAGGAGAAATGAAATGTGGATATCTAGAGAGATGCACTAGCTTTCCGGCAAATGTAGGCCTTTGAGAAAGGTGAGGGAGACTGGACGGAAAGGGAGGAAGGTATCTGGGGGGGATAGTTGGACTGCCGACGCGGTTCGAACAGCAAGGGTTCCATTGGAGCCTAAAGTCGTCGAATAGAGAAAAAATAAGGTTTCAAGAATGGGAGAGACCGGGGGGGGTCCTCAGAGAAAACTTAAACACTCTTAAAATGGGATGTTTGGTGCGGCCTATTTAGACTATCTGACGTGGAGCCAGGGACATAGTCACAGCGCCAAAATTGGTTTTGGAGTGATCATAACCGGAATGAATTTTCGAGGGGGGGGACTTTGAAGAGAGAGAAAATGCCTTGTGGGGGGTTGGGATTGAAAGACCAAGGGTTAGATCCAAGCGTTCCAAAAGATTGACTTAGGGGGAAAGTCTCCGTTTGAGAACCCTCAAAAATTGTGAAAAAGAAAAAAGAAAGGAGGAGGAGGAGTTCGTTTCTCACGGGGATTTGGTGGGTACATCGGTAGGGACTTTGGAAGGATTAGAGGGTGGGGGGGCAGAATTTGGGACCGGGAGGGGGGGATTGGCCGGCAGATTACAGAATGGTCGTTTAGAAGCATGGAAATTTGGGTGATCACTAGATTGGACTGAGTAGGCCTTGTCGGTTCACGAAAGTATAAGGTCAGGAAAGTTCAGCAGGCGAGATCCTTGGGACGCCGGTCCAACAGGGACTTTCAAGCTCGCCACAAAGAGCTGAGTACCCAGGAAAAAACCTTCGGTGCCCAAAATGACCCGCCCTTTCCGCCGGTAGGGATAACGATGCATCTGTCTCCTTGGAGGAGTGGGGAAGGGGAGAGAGAAGAGGAGAAGGCGGGCAGGAAGGGGGGTGGGGAAAAGGGGGTGAACCGGGTGGGTGGAGAGGAAAGGGGGGGAGGGGGTAGTGGTGCTGAGGTCCGAATACCTGGTCCAGGAGGGAGAGTCTTATGTTGTCTTGGGAAGAACTCTCCACTGTCCGAGTTTGGGGGGAAGTTTCCATCTGAAGCGTGGTGTGTTGGGGGGTGGGCCATGAAGACACTCTCCGTGGGAGGGGAGGGGGGGAGGACAGAGGAAATAAGTCGTATAAATCCGTTTGGGTAACAGCATGCTAAAAAAAGGGGCTAGGCTCATTCTGGTAATTGAGAAAAGGACCCAGAAAGTGGCAGTATAATCTCCAGACGGCCAGAATACCTCTCAAGAAAAAAAAGGCGCGATGGAGAAAAATCAGTTTGGAAGGGATGGGGGTCTGAAAAGGAAATACTCAAAGCAGAGAAGGAATTCTGAAGGAGAACAACAAAAAAACCGGATAAGGGTACTCTATCTGAAATAAGTATGGGAGGAAAAAAGGTAAGAGCTTTGGAATGGACATCAAAAGCCCAAATCAAGTAGGAAAAAGGGTGGGGCGATTGGGGAGGGATGCGGGGAAATATCCGTGGGGGGTCAGCGCAGATAAGGAACTCCACTGGTGTTGGGGATACCAAAGGGAGGGGGGAGGGACTTGCGTGCAGGTAAAGGGATCACTAAGGGGGAACAACAGGAAGTGAGAAAAAGCAGAATGACCAGCATCAAAATCAAAGGAGGGTGGGTAAACTGGAAACCAAAACCGGGAAAAGGTACAAAAGTCATAAGGAGCCAAAAGGGAATATGAAGACTTATGGGAAACGGGGGCGGTTACAGGGACATACGGTCGGATCAAAGAAAGAGGCTCAAAATATTCGAAGGGGGTGGAATGCAGGGCAACGAATTGGAAGGTATGATCCTTGGGAGGGGAGATGGACCTGGAACTTGATCGGCCAGAAAAAATGGATATCGAGGCATATTGAGGACAGGGTGCAAAGAGGGGGAGAAGACGAGGACATAAGAAGACCGGTACAGGCTTCGAACAGGAACGGAAGTCAGGGTCCTTCGTTGGAGTACACTCAAACACCTCAGGTACACACCACAAGGAACCGAAACTATGACAGAAGGCGGAAACCATGGGCACCAAAAATGCAAAAGGAAAATACGCAATCCTCAGGGGGGAATCAACTAAGGATGGGAAAAGGCGAGAACCGGCACTGATAAAGAAGGGGTGGGAGTGAGCGCTGTATTTCTAGAAAAATAAACCCGAAAAAACAGACAGAAGCCTTTTGGAGAGGATCAAGAAAAGAGGCCAATTGTGGAGTGGGGAGAAAAACAAAAAATTGGGTGGCGAGGTGGACTCAAATTAGCAAGTGCGAAAATCAGAGACGAGAGAGTCGTCAAGATCAAGGGAAGAGTTGTACAGGAGAGTGGAGAAAAAAGGGCGAGGGACCGGGGGGAAAGGGAGGATTTTTAGGTGATGTTGAGAGTGGAGTGGATTCAGGGAACCAATGGCGAAGAAAGGGCGGAAAAACTTGAAAGGATCAAGGTCTGGAGGTCGGCAAAAAAAATCAAATCTTTATGAGCAAGGGCTAACATTATGCCAAGAAAGAAAGCAGCACCGGGATTGGGGGGGGGGGGGGGGGGAAACTGAGGAAAAGTCTAACCCATTGACCAAGAACTGGTGGGAATGCTTTGCAACATCTTAGAGAGGGGCGGAAAGGGGAGGCATGTCTGGGTGACATGCAGCGGAGAAGACCAAACCAAATGTTTAAGGTGGGATTGTTACAGCGAGGACCAGGTGGGTGAAAGGAGATAAGATGAAACCCTAAGAAATGGCGGAAGGGGTCCTAGAGATCTATTCTCCACAGCCGAATAGGGTTGAAAAAATAAGATCAAGATAAGGACTGGCCAAAGCTCGACTGCAACGGTCCCGAACCGCTCTAGCAGTGGAAGTACCACAAACTCTCCAGTATCTCCAGTAGGGTTAGGGGGGTGCCTGAAACAACGAGGCCATTGCTTCCCCTTTCTGCGCGGCCTTATTCTCAGAGGAGCAACAACTCCTGATAACCATTGTATGGGGAGAAAAAAAGTCCGGCAAATCATTAGTCAGCTGCATAAGGTATTCCACGATAGAAGGGGACTAATGGAACAAAATTAAAGGTGCAAAGAAGGGGGGAGAATTAAACGATCCGAAGAAAAGATTTAAACCGGGGGGTAAAGAGAAAAAAAGTTCACTGGGGGTTCGAGTCGGGAGGGGTTTTTTGCGTGAGAAGAAGTAAAATGTTTGGAAGGGTCCTGCAGGAGTGGTCGGGTAATGGAAGCTTTATAGAAGGGAAAAGTGGGGAAGAAGGAGGGGTTCCAAAAAAAAGGGGTCTTTGTTTGGAAGGGGGGGAGGGAGTCGGGCCATTTGGGAAAAAGAAAGCCTGGAGAATAGGAATGGTCCAGAAGTAATCAGAGGTGAGTCCATAGTCAAGTAAAAAAGAACATGGGAGTGGAAAGGCGCCAGGTCGGGGAATTAGGAATGTAATGACTAAGGACCATACCCCGAAAACAACATGAAATGCAAGGATTCCAGGATGAGAGGTCCACTCACCAGAGACCGGTTTGTGGGTGGGTATTTAAGGCACAATCTGCCAAAAACAGCAGGTATGGAAGTGGGTTAAGGGGGCTGTGAGAATGGGGCTGTTTTCAAAGGGACATAGCCGGATACCCCTCGAGGTACCTGCATTGGGAATACTAAATAGGTCTCAGGGTTGGTTTACCACTTGGCGGTTCAATGAGGGCCATTCCCAAATGAACCGAGAGCACCATCCGCCAGACTACAGAGACGGGGGGGAGCCGGAAGGTGACCGAAAAAGGGAACTAAAAAAAAAGAAGGGCTGAGCGTCAGGGGGGGGTCTACGTTTTATACATCGGACTGGGTACATTGTTTGGGGGCTCGGGTAGGGCGGGGGACGGTTCAACCAGGGCCCGGAGGGGGGCAATAGGTGTTGTTTCCCTCGCGTTTCATGGTCGTGTGCTGAGGAGAGCTGAAAAAAGAGAATGACTGACCACATCGTTTGAGTCTTAGAAATCTAAGGGAATCGGGAAAAGGTGCACGATGTCCGTTTTTAAAGAAGGGGTGCACGGAAAAAAATCCCTGGGGGGGGAAACCATTTGGATTTCGGGAAAAGACTCACCCGGAATATGTACTCTGGGGACCAAATTTGGAGTTGTGCTAGGTCCGGTTCCGGGACTTCTGCATCCCAGAGGCGGAAGAGGAGGGGAGATTAAAAAGGGCCGAGGAGGCGGCAGTTGTGTTAACAGGATAATGCACAAAAAAGAGCTACAACAAACAACCCAAAGTCAAAAGAGAGAGAAGGTGAGGGGGGCGTAGTTCGCAAAATGAAAAAATGCCTCGCCTCTACTCGACAAGAAATATCCGGAGCAAATTGAGACTATTGAAAGGAATATCCACCACAAAGGTACCTATTTAACCAGCTGACATAAGAATATTAAGGGAAAAATACGAGAAGGCATGGCCAAATGATTAAATTGTGAAAAAAAGGGGGAGGTAAAAAACGGACACCCATCCGGCCTCCGTAAAATGTTAAAACCTCTGTCAATGGAGACCTCAGACAACACGGATGAATTGAAAACTCTTTGATCAGAGAACGGGACTGAAAGCCTCCGAAAGGAAGCCTAGGAAAAAGGCGGGGAAAAAAAGCCAGCAGGTGACAACGCAAGCCTGGAAAAAAAAGGGGGGGCAAGCCTCACCTGGAAAAAAAAAAGACCCTTCAACCGCGCCAAAACGCATGAGCCGCAAAGGCAGTGGGACTGGGCAAAATTGCCAAAGTTCATGATCTTGCAGGGAGATGGAGAGAAGGGATTGGTAACCGGGGGGTCAACATGATGCAAGAAAAGGGGGGGGGGGTAAAAAAAAAAAAAGGGCCCCTCGTCAAGCCACCCCCTTAAAGGGAAATAAGAGGGTGGCAATGGCTTATGTGGGCAAAAGGACACTACCTTTGCGAGGACCATAAAAAACTCCCGCGCTCGCGGGGGGAGGAAATACACCCCACACAAAAAAACGTACGGTATCGGGGATGGGGGGGTATTCAGATAAGAGGAATAAGGGTTTGAGTCAGGGGATTCTGGACGGGATAGAGTAAGAGGTGGAATGGTGCTCCCTAAAGAAACAAAAAGCTCCTAACAAGAAGCAGGACTAAGATAGGCCTACAATATCACAGTACCAGGGAAAGCTTAAAATGATTGGGGGGTGATAACACTAAGATTGGGAAAAAGAAAAGAAAGGGAAAAGGCAATCGGGGATGGGGTACCAAAGAACCAAAGGGGAAAGTTCTACCGCTGTCTTCCGAAAACAAGAGGGTCAGGCCAGGAGGAAAAAGACGTTCACACCTACCTTAGAGAAGGGACAAGTCGTCTACAGGAAGTTGTGACTCTTCAGAAGGATCGCGAATTTAGACAAAATGAACATCGAGCAAGTGTCTGCAAGTATGAAAGAGGGGGGAAAAAAGTCTTAGGGGATTAGGATCTCAGAAAGGACCGCATGGGAGACTCAGTCAAGGGGGGGGAGTTGACGAATCGATCATTTACAGCAGAGGGACGCTCAGACTTGGGGGCATACCAAGTGCTATGGCTTGCATCTGTGGGGGGGGGGGATTTTGGTTAATGAAACATCAGGAAAGAAAGACACTGGAATGGAAAAGGAGAGTGACCAGACTTCGCAAAGTTTTTCGCACCTCTTATTAGTGGGGATAGGAAATGCTCGAGGACGGCGAAACAATCTGATTTCGTTTAAACATCTTAGAACTGCCAAAAAGAAAATCAAGGGGGGAAGGGTACGACACCAATTAACAGTTCCAGAGGGGGGGGATTTTAAAAAATGCAAAGGGGGGGACAGCCATAAAAACGAAGCGCCGGTTAAAAATGAGAGAAGAAAAAAGGGGGAAGGGGGGCAAACTTACCAAGGGGGAGTTTCAATGCGGGGGGGGAAGGAGGACTGGGTAAAAACACTTATTAAATTGAAAAGTCTTAGCATATGATAAACGGGCAAGTTTCGCCTGGGCTCAGGGAGGGGATAAGCTGCCGGGTTCACAAAAGGACTTTGGGGAGAGATATGGAAAGTTAGAAATCTTTTCGCACATTAAGTGGGGGGTTCGAAGGGAACAGGAATCGTGAATCACCATAGACCGGGGGCCAAGGAGGAGAAAAATTGTTACGGAAAAGGACGGAAAAAAGACCACTTTAACGGGGGGGCAGAGTCACGTCCTCTGACGTGAGTCAAATGACTATGGGCAACAGGAAAAAATGGGGGGGGGAATCACATAATTAAACTATTTCTAAAATCGGATATCAGCAAAGGACCTTGTTGTCAGGGGTTGATGGCCTAACCGAAGCGAATCAAAGAGACCGAATCGTCAAAGCGCTGGAAAGGGTGAGAACCTTTGCCCTCAGGAAGACAGGAGGGAAAAAGGGGAGAGAGAGGTGAGGAAAGTGCCCGGTGGCAAGTTCCTGAAGGACATGGAGGAAGGGGGTATGAACATGATTCTGGTGTGAATGTCACAAAAATAATGGAACATTAAGGTAGGGTAGCATGGTAAACTGGTTTGGAAAAGGGAGTGGGCTTAGGGCACAAAAAAAACGGTTTCTCCTCAAAGTGAGGTGGTATGAAAGGTTCCAGAGAAAGCAGAGAGCATTTGAAAAGAAGATCTGGCGTTTCAAGCAAGAGCGACAAAAAAAAGGCGATAAAAATGAACTCGTTGCAAAAAAAATCCCCGAAAAAAGGCGCCTAGGTTTCCGAAGAGGAGTTAAAGGGAAAAAAGTGGAGACTTGTGGGCCCGAACCAAGAATGAGGTCCGGGTGAGGATCATGAGGAATGGCCGAGTAAAGGTGGCAACAGGAATCAATTTTTGGACAAAAAAGACGAAGCCTTGAGGGTGGGGATTGCAAAAAGAGATAAGAGGGGGCTGTTTCTACATCCATGGGAATAACTGTGCGGGAAAAAGGGGGTTATGGAGATCGATCTGTGGGGGGGTGCAAAATTGAAAGGGCTGGAGACGCCAGGAACTAAAAGCGAAAACGGAAAAATTCGCGGTTTTCATACAGAGGGGGGATTTTGACAAGGAGAGTCACATCTAGGGGTAAAGAAGAAGGTCGATCTCGAGGAAACCCAACACCCAAAAGTTCCAATAGAGAAGAGAAGGAGTTGGGGGGGAAGGAATAAGTAAAGAGATTTTTCAGAAAAATTAAAAATAGTCGAAAAGTTAGAGATGGTGCAAGGGATGACGTTTACTCCGTCGACACTGCTAAGGAAATTGTCAAGGTGGGGGAAAAAGAAAAGACGAGAGAGGGGAATAAAAAGGTTAAAGGGGAGCAGGAAATGGGTTCTGATTACCACCTGAGGATAAAAAAAAGAGGACAGGAGGCCGCCAACAAATCAAAATGGGGGGGGATGAGGGAGTATGGCAAAAAACCAAATTGGAGGCACTTTCCAAAAAGATGCCAGGGCGAATGCAAAAATATCTTGGGGAAGTTCGGTACAAAAAAGTTCGTTAGAAAAGAAGCCTCTTGGAAAAAGGCGAATTGGGGGGGCCTTTCGGCAAAGGGAAGAGGGATGGGGGATAGGATCTTTGGCGAGATAAAACTGAAAACGAATCGACCGAAAAGGAGATCGTCTTAAAAAAAGATAAAGGAAGGGAAAATATGGGATAAAGAGAAGGGGATCTAACGAAAAGGACAATAAGCAGGAAAAACGGTCGAGAGACTAAACGAAGGAGGCATATGTTCTTAACTAAAACATAGGGTCCACCCGAAAGGACACAATACAATGGACGATTCATTGACATTGACCCCAACAAAAAAAAAAGGAAAAAGGTATCAGACTCATCTTGGGTTTTTGCCCCCGGAGAATGGGGCGCAAAAAAGGGAGGCAGACCTAAAAATCCGTCAAGAAAGGGGTGTGACGTTAGGGGTGAGCTGTATAGCTCAGACTAGTAGAAGAAACAAAAAAGAAAAAAAACACAAACTTGAGATTTCCCTACACGAAAAAGGGAAGGTCCGGATGATAATGAAAACCACTGGTGGAAAATGCCTTAGGAGGGGGGGCCTACAGAAAGGAACGTAAGGACTAGCTAGGGGCTATCAAAAAAATTTGCAGCTCTGTGAAAACCAAAAGGGCGAACCTTGGGACTCACTTGGGGGTGAATGAGACGATTTTTTATTGGTATTGGTACATGTGGGGGAACAAAAAAGTTGGGCAAAAGGAGCACTTGCAGAAACGGGCCAGAAAAAATCAAATCCTTTATGTTCCGCGACAGGCAAAGGAAAAGGAGGAAGATCGAATAAGAGGCAAGCACATTGGAATAACATGGGGTTGGAACCAAACCTACCAAGATTAAAAAAGAAGGGGGGGGGAACGGACTGTGAAATTATCAAAGGTGTTGGGGGGGATCTCGAGTGAAGATTTGAGTCGGACATGCTTGGGAAAATGGCAAACAACTTGCAAGGTTGAAGTTTTGGGGGGAAAGAAAAAGCCAACTGGTGAAAAGTTTGTGGGATCGGCGAAAGCCTGTAACAGAAAGCACGCAGCTCATCTCTTTGTCGACCAAAGCCTCGCGGGCACAACCTCCTAGACTGGAACGGCGTCTGGGCAGGGGGCGCTCCTGAAAGGCAAGGGTGCTCAAAAGGAAGTGGAAGTCCGCAGAATGCCGAAAGATCCCTTCGTTGGGGGGGAGGAAAATAGGGGGAATTGACGGAATGGGCAGGGGGAATATCCAGAGGCCGATTCCCACCCGAAGTGGATCAACCATGGGAATTGAGGTGAAGAAGAGCATACCTCAAACGCAGCTAGGGAAAGATATGAAAGCCTAAAAAGGATCTGATGGTGTCAGAGGGGGGTACTCAAGAGAAGAAGGATAAAATTTGACAAACACGTTCAAAGGTAGAAAGAAAGTGTATGCAATTGATACTAGTGTGTGGGTATAAGGGCTGATAAATCAAGGGAGTTTTTCGGGAAGGTAAGGTAGGGAAAGAAAGTCAACTTGGTTTTAAATGAGGAGGGTGGTCCCCAAAACGATTTGAGAGCTTGTGGGGGGGTTCAAGGCGTCGGTCTGGAAACCTGGGGGGCAAAAGAAAGCCTGGAGAAACAGTTTAATAGTGTACAGCCTATGGGGGGGACCCTAAAAGACGTTACAATTGTCTTGATGGGGACTGCAGCCAGGGCTAAAAGTCAAGAGGCAGTGGGGTACCATACCCGGCAAAAAGACTCAAATGCTTAACCTTAGGCCCAATCTGAAAAAACAAAGCGTGGGGGGGGGGTGGTTTGGTCTCATAAAAGACGCCGTTACAACGGGAGTTGGTTAAAAAGGTCTGGGGCAGAAAGTTGGTCCTGAGGTGGCCACAGTTATAAGAAAAGGATCAAACGATCCTGGTTAAAGAGTGAAACCCTCGTGGTGGTTGGAAAATGTTGCGGCCATATGGGGTGGGTCAATTACCAACGGGAGTTGTAACTAGCGCCCCTGCCAGCACGAGACGGGAAGAAGGGCAATTTGTAAAATCGAAAACTTACTAAAAAACCATGCCTGGGAGGAGCCGGCAAATGAGGTGGCTTGGTGTTATACGGGAAATGGTGACAGTTTTGGGGTTGAGAACGGAAAGATGGATTTGGGAAGTTTCCCGAGAAGGGTGGCCCAAGGGGTTTCCTTCGCTGTAGGTCAGGTAGAAATGCGCAGATCGTGATCCACAGCTAAGGGACTGGAAAAAGTTTTGATTCTTTAGCACGAAGAGATCGGGGAAAGGGGTCCATGCCCGAGGGGGAAAAAAGGCCTTTGCCCAAAATTGGGAGTCTTCCAACTGGGGGCCATGCCTAAGTAGGGCGGCCGGACTAGCTACTTAAATCGGTAGTTTTTTTGTGGAGATCCGTTGAAATCGGGGATACAGGGCGAAAAGAGGGAGGAGATTGAGTGAGTGAGGCGGGCAAGTGGACATTGTTGCCGCTAAGCCAAAAACAAACAACACGGAAGTGAGGGGAAAAAAGGGAAAGAGAGGGGTGTCAATTTTTCCTCGGGAAAAATGAATCAGGGAGCGCCTAACCAGGGATCAAAAGAAATATCTAAAAGACCTCTTTCCGAGAATAAGGTAGAAACAAACACAATCCCGAGGGAACCAGAGTCCTATTGCCTGAAAACTCCTAAATAAGGGAAAAACTTGGCAAGGGGTTGGAGATTGGAGGACATTTTGTCAAAAAGCCAAAAAATCATAAGATATTCATGAACGAGACGAGGGCGAGGAGGGGCTCCAAAGAAAGAAAGAGTATTGTGAATGTGGGGGATGACGATAAAAGAGCATCGAGCATCCAAAGAATCAAAAAGATTCGGGAAACAAATCCAGAAAGGGTGAAAACGTACCTCCCAAGATGTCACAAAGAAATTCACCAAGAAAGGAGAAAAAAAAAAAAGAGCACACAATGACTCATTTCCTGGTGAGAATTGGGGGATGGTCCACAAGGGTGAACCGTAGAAGGAATATTGGGGCGATAGGTAAAAATCTGGTGAGAGCAACCCAGGAGGGAAAAAATTTGAAAAAAAAAAAGGGGATTACCCGAGTTCCTCAAAAAGCCGGTAAAGGGGGGGGTATACCCTTATTGAGTGTGGTCGAATGAACAAAGGGGCTCAGCCAGAAAATTTAAAACTCTCTGAAGAGAGGAGGTGGGTAGCAGGAGGGGGGGGTGATGATCCCCACAAACACAAAAACCAAAAAGAAAGTATCTGTGTGGCGTCATCAAATGGGGAGCCTGAGTCAAGGGTCGAGTGAGTACCTGGACTTAAAGGACTTGAATGGGGAAAGATCAAGCCTGGCCAGGCGGACACAGAAAAACTAAATCGGGAACTAGGGCTCAAGGGAAGTCGGACTCTGAAAAACTGCTTCCCGCGTCGGGGAGGTTACAAAGGAACTGACGACGAAACAAAGAGGATTCAAAATCGTGGACTGGTTAATGGGGACACAAGTTACGGGGTCTGCCCGCTAATTATAACCACCTCCGGAGAGAAAAGGGGATCAGGAAGCCAAAAAACGACCCAAGAAAGGTTCCAGGAGGGCCAGAAAGGGGGGCGTTCTCTTTACAGAAGATGGAAGTAGGAACAATGGCAAGGAAGATCACAGGGGGACTAAAGGGATGTTCGGAGGTCCGCTTGCGAACGGATGGGGGATCGACGGTCTCCGCAAGGCAACAAGCAAATGCAACGGTTCATCGAGAATAAGGACGGGAGCGGGATCAAAAGAGGTAACCAAGGGTCAAGAAGGGGTTTCATCCAAAGATCCTTAATGGGATCTGTGCGTTGGGTTAAGTACCGGGTCGAGCACCTGGAATCGCATGAGCTTTTTAATCCGGAAAGAGAGAGATTGGTTCAGGCTGAGTTAGGGTGTAGAAAATATGAGGACGCGTGACGCCGGGCGTAGGAGGGACGGAAAATCAGGGAGTGGTATCATACAAGGAACAGCGTGGTGGCTTGGACAAAGGAAAATTAAACAAAGGCAGAAAGACCTGGCCTCCGGGGGGGCGAAGACACGGGGGGACGCGCAAAGCAGTCAAAAGGTTGGTAAAGAGTGCATATAAGGGGGGAACAAACAATGGGGGGGGGAAAAAAAAAACAAAATTAAGGGGGGGGAAATCGGGTAGATATGAAATGTTTGTCCCTGGAGCCTGTAAAAGCTAAAGGATGGAAATCTTCTGTGGGGCGGTTGAAAAAATTGCGCGCTTTTAGCATCGGGGGGGTCCCATGATATCCTACATAGATAGGCGAAGTCAGGAACAAGCTCCGTTCAAGACCTTTTGGGTCCTTCAAAAAATAAGACGTTACTGTGAGAGGGATTGGGGAAAGGCAAACGAAGCTCGTAGTCAACTCATTTGGGGTTGAAAACACTCAAAAGGGTGTTGAGGTAAAAGAACAGGAGGAGTTCTTGTCTGTGAGAAGCTCATCAAAGGACGGGTTGGACGTTGAAGGGCCGCATCGTTAGTTTCTCGGGAAAAATCAAGAAACTTCGGAATGATCAGGGGGGGGGGGGGGACAAGTTTGTGTGGAGAACAAAAGTCAAAAAAAAGGAGGAGGAGTAGATCTTTTTTGGGTGGGTGGGTGGGAAAGCCTGGTTAGGTTCCGGCCTGTAAAGGGGGCATGGGGGGGAAACAATTGTGGGGGGAATGAGGGGGGAGGGGAAAGAACATGAAGGGGACTATTCGGAAGAAGCTGTCCCCTGGTTTTGGGGTGAAGAAGGAGTTGTCCGTTGGAAGAACTGATCCTGGGAAACACTCAAGGGAGGGTCAGGAAAGGTGGGGGTTCTCCAAGAGTCCTTTTTGAGAGATCGGGGGACACCGGGTTGCAGTCCCACAAAAAATACTGGTAATTCTGCGTTGAACCCATGACGACCGAGCCAGGATTTTGAACGGACCTCGGGGGAGAAAAGAAAAATTCGGGCGGTATCAAGGGGCCTAAGGAGGAATGTTCTTGTGCGGGGGGGGAATAAGCGGGAAGGGGAACCGATAAGGGGGTTTGAAAAAAACGCAGCAACTGGGGGTGGGCTGGATGAAGAGCCGCTTTTTACAATACCTTTGCCGGGATTGCTGCTCACCGCCTTAGAAGAAGAAGACTGACGGTAGGGTGGGGGAGAAGGGGAATTGCCTGCAGAAGAAACGGCCGCGAAAAGACAGCAAGCAATAAAAGAGCTATTACTCGTGGATTTTTTGAGGGGTGATGGAAGCTCGTGTAAATTGAATCTAAAACAGCG
>Ga0179591_1348989_pt1 | contig 12682 bp, 17 predicted proteins | sample CZOMad2_1_08_16f_FD_182891 | JGI IMG/M metagenome (GOLD analysis project Ga0179591, IMG submission 182891) | Vadose zone soil fungal communities from Angelo Coast Range Reserve, California, USA - CZOMad2_1_08_16fungal (PacBio error correction) | ecosystem: Environmental > Terrestrial > Soil >...
CGTAGATGTTTATTTTTTTTTGGAAGACGGAGGAAAAAAAGGGGGGAAGGGTCATCTTGCCTTCTACAAAGGCAATAGCCGCAGGGGGAGGAAAATAGTGGTCAATTTTAACGATGGCCGATTCCAGACGCGTGGAAGTCTCAAATAAAGCCTTTACATTCCCTCTTGAAGAGGAGGAAGAGTAAGCACCCCCTTGATGTGGCGAAGTGAAAAAGGAGAAAGAATTACATATTTTTTTCCAACAGCAGGAAGAGGGGGAAGAAATTATACCCAGCGCGATGGGCAGATCAAAAATAGCTTATCCTTCCTGGCTATGTCGGCTGGCCAAGAGTAACTAAGAGGAGGAGAGAAACCCAGTGATGAAGACAGAGGGAAAAAAGGGAGGAACTTTCTTTCACTGCAAAAAAAGAAGCCAAAATTTTCAGCCCTGGGTAACGTTGAAAAAAAATCTACGGTAATTTTGGCGGGCATCACAAAAAAAGGAAAAAAAAGTTTTTGCTACCGGGAAAAGGAGCAAACGCCACTTAACTAATCGACAGGAAAAATCGCCCCCCCAATGTGAAGGGTATTGCTTTTTTGGAGCCGAAGGGGGAAAAGAGTTAGAAATAAATCCACCGGAAAAAGAAGAGGCCACTACCCCGATGCCCAGGAAAAAGGGGGAAGCGAAAAAGGGAAATCATTCCGGGACTATCAAAGGTCACAACCCATCGACTTCTTCCAATGATTATTTAGAAAAGGGGAAAGAGCCCGGAAGTTTTTATAAAGAAAAGGAGGAGGGGAAAGGTTTGAAACGCCATAAGGAGAAGAAACTACTTGCAGGAAACAGCGAATTGGGGGGCGTAAAGCTTTAAAAAAAACCTTGCCGACATGGTAAAAAGGGAAAAAAAAAAAGGTTCTTTTCATTGAAAAGGGAGGGAAAAAAAGGGGCCGGAATCAGAAAAAAAAAACGGGAACGATTCTTATGACGAATTGGTAACAGGCCATCATCCTTGCTGGCCGCGATGAAGGGGGAAGAGGATTCATTTTTTCGGCAACAAGAAAGGAATAAAATCAAGCGGCAAGGCAAGGGGGTTGTCTTGGGGGAGCCATCTATTTCCATTTACGGGATGAAGGTGGAAGGATGGGGGGGGAGGAAAGGAAAAATACGATGCCACGAGGGAAAAAAAAAACGGAAGTTATGGCAGAAAACGGAAGGCAGAAGGATGCATCAAAATCTGGAAAAGCTATTGCTTAGCAGCATAAACCTTGAAAGGGACAAAAGGTGCTAGCCGAGATGAGAAGCGACAAAGGGAAAGAGGGGGGGGGCTTCCCTTCATTTACACTACGGAACATTGCCACACGGGCTCTTGTCCCTTCGTAGCACGGGGGGAAGAACGGAAAGATCGGTCTACAGTCAAGAGGGAAAAAAAAAAATAAAAGGATTGTCTAAAAGGGGGTGGGGAGGTAAGGGACGTTTTCAAACTAAAGTGCAGACAAAACTTTATTAGTCCCGGCAAAAGAGGAAAGAGACGCAACTTTCTAACAGCCCCATCACTGAAGGGGGGGGGAAGCGGACATTCTGTCCAACAACAGTGGAGGAGCATACATCATTTGTTTGTCAAAGTTTCAATTCGTATCATTAGAGTAGGATGGGAGTGGGGTTTCAGGTATGAAATATGGAAGGACATCGGCCAAAGGCGTCAAAACGTTTTCAATCTACCTTATTTGGTTCAGATGCCTGAAAGGGAGGGGGGGGAAACCTGTACAACCGTTCTCACGGAAGAAAAAAGACCTTCTCTCGAAGAAAGAAAGGAAGGAGAAAATTTTTGTGCTGAACACACGCGGAACACGCATTCCACGTGGATGGGCTGATCATGGCCAAAGGGGGGAAAAAAGAAAGGAAAGAAAACAACCTGGTGAGGGAAGGGAAAAAAGGTGGCCCGTGAATTGTCTAGACGTTGAGGGAGAAAAATTTTTAGTACCGGAAGTGATAAGGGGTCTCCGCTTAGACCTCGGCAGCATCAAAACCACAAAAAAGGGTTTAACGGCAAAAATTCAGGGGAAGGGAGGGGGGGAATGGTCAACATTACAAGAAGGGAAGAAAAAGAAGTGTTAGACCGTGCTCCCAGGCATGTTACGAATTGAGCAGACCAGGAAAGGAGGGAAGAAGAGGCTCTTCTGAAGTTATAGAGGGCGACAAGGCCAAGGAAAGGCGACCGTATCTAATTCAAATGAACCTCCAAGAATCACAAAAAAAGGGATCCTTTCACTTCATTGTTGGATGGAAGAAATGGTTGGGTGGGAGAAAAGGCGTTGATCTTCAAAGGAGGGAAAAAGAAGGACGCTTTTTCTTCATGGGGGGTGAAGTTTGGAAGGCCACAGTCATCCGCCCATTACCCAACGCGAGGGACCAAAAAAAATTAGAGCACATCTTTGCCGGGTTGAAAGAAAAGAGAGGGAAGAAAAAAAAAGCTGAGTATCCTTCCCGAAATCAACGGATAGTTTGAAGGGTCCTACAATGAATTACCCGAAGGGGGGGAGGGAGAATATCTCGCTAACACAACAAAGGGGGGGAGGGAGGGTTAGCCATTTGCAGCGCCACAGCCACAGGTACTTCCCTTTTCTGAAAGAAAATCTGAAAAAAAGGGAAAGGGACGCAAGCAGGTTTGGACAGCCAAAAAAAAAATCTGAGGGGAAACCGGCAAAGATGAAGGGCCGCTACCGGGGGCCCGGGGGGGGAAGAGTCTTTGGTAATGGCCGTATGACTGTGGACCATGCAAGGAAAACCACAGTAATAACCGCTCCATGATTTTACGACCAGTACGGAGATGAAGGAAAGAGAGGGGAAAAGAAAAAAAAACATGTGCTCAGGTCCATCCACCAATGAAGGGGGGAGGGACTGGGGTCTATTTCTGAGGGTCATGGGGGGAGAGGGTCGCAATTCCCCCCAAAATGGACTTGGATGGCGAAAATCTTTTTTTTACCAATATAAAATTCAGCGATCAAAAAGGGATACCAAACTAGGGGGGGGGTTGATGACTGTTTAGGGCGCAGAGGAAAGGGAAGGACCCTGTGTGAGAAAAAGGAGGGAAGAGGATGGAGGCCATTAAACCCAAGAACTTCACCTGAGGGGCCGTTGTTTAAATAACAGCCGAAGCAGGGAGGGAGGCCGAGGTATAACTGATAAGGGAAAAGCGGGTGAGAAAAGGTTTTTCGCTAACTGATACAAAGGCGCGAAAGAAAGGGAGACAAGGGGAAAGGCAGCTCCTTCCCTCACCAGGTTTTGTGGGTGGTTTTCTGTTCCATGGATTTAAGCCCCACAGTGCCATTAGAAGAAAAGGGGGGGAAGAGGAGGGGATGCGACGCAGGGTGTTCAGAAAAAAAGGGGGGGGAAATGTATTTCGGAGAGAAGGGTTTGTGGGAACGAGGGAAAACCTTCTGTACAGGGGGACAATTCACCCTAATTCCTCGCACAAAAGAGAGGAAGGGGGGGGTGGGACCGCATTCGGTGACGAGAGGGAAAAAAAATAGTTCATACAGGAGTCAAAGAAGGGAGGAATTCCTTAATCTCCAGATCCGAATTGAATAGAATAAAATTCTTATTACCCTCCGATCCTTCTTTCACAGGGGGGGGGGGGGGGGGGGGGGGGGGGGGGGGGGGGGGGGGGGGGGGGGGGGGGGGGGGGGGGGGGGGGGGGGGGGTGTGGTGACATCCTTGACCGGAAAGAGGGAAGGGTGCTGTCACCTTGCGAGAGCGCCAAGAAACGCGAGTTGCCTGGAAAATCACGGAAGCAGGGGAGCTTTTGGGACACTCCCAAAGGAAGGCGGGGGGAAAAAAAACCGTTTCGAACAATTTTAGGGGGGGACGGCCGTCTTGACGGTAAAGAGCGAAAATTTCAGAAACTCAAAAGTGCAAGCCCCTCTCCCGTTTGGTGACATGACGTAGGGAAAAAAAAAGGGAGAAAGAGTGTATAGCTTCTCATCTCCGAAAAAAAGGGGGAAAAAAGGGAGGTTCCAAAGGTGGAGATGCGGAATAGGAAGTTTTCCAAGAGGGGGGGGGGGAACTAAGCCACCCTTTTTTCGGAGGAAGGGCAGGGGGTGCTTCATCAAGGAAGAGAAGAAGAGGAGGGTTCAGAAAAAAAAAAAAAAAATCCGACCTACATTCATCCCGTCCATGGAATAGAAAAAGGAAAAAAAAGAGGTCCTTTTTGCTCGCTGAGGAGGAGGGGCGTTAGAATCATTGTGAAAAAAAGGAAAAAAGGAGCGAGCTCCATCCAGGATGCGGCGGAACCCATTCTTCATAAAGAATCTTTTACCCCGGGGGGGGGAAAGGAAAGGAGAAGTACTGCAAGGTGGGAAGGATGGAAGAAAAGCAATGATTGGTGGGGGAGATGGGGGGCCATTTTTTTTTAAAGCTCAACAATTCTCTTTTTTCCTGAAAGGGAGGGGGAGGCCCGTGGATCACATGTGGGAAAGGGTGGCAACCTTCAACGAGGGGGGAGAAGGAAGGGGGATCTTTGCCAGGCCTAAATAATCAGGGAACATACTTCGATTTTGTTTTACTTGATTTAGGGTACCGAAGGAAGACCTTTGTCTCTTCCAGGATGGTGGAATAAAGGGGACAATCGTATGTAGGGAAAGGGGGGAGTTATTTTCTCATAGCGGTTGACACGAGGCGAAAATCACCTAATAAAGAGCAATTTGGGTGCGGCGGGGGGGTGGGGGAGGGAAGAGGAAGGATGGCTTTGCTAGGAGTCTAAAAGAAAAAAAAAAAAATTGTGGGCACTTCCTTGCACGGTGTGAGGGAACGAAAAAGGAAGGGAAGGCAACTTTCCCCAGGCCAAATGGGGGTGGATGATTGTCTTGAACGTAAGAGGAGAACCGCGTGGAGTCATCGAGAAGGGGGTTTCTTCAATTCCGTCGTAACAGTATGTGATGAAGACAAGACCAGACATCGCAATTACGAATCATCTATATCTGCCCTCGCGCTGGGGGGGAGAAAAAGAAAAAGGGGGTGAAGGTCTGTTGGAAAATCTGAAGAATGAAAAAGGGGGGGGGGGAAAAAAGTCTCCCCACAAGGGGGGGCTGCAAGAGGAAGAAAGAAGAATTTAAAGCTTTATTTTGCACGAAGGCCAAAACGACGGATCTTCATCCTTTAATATCTTGGAAATTATGGGGGTGAAAAGGAAGAGGAGAGTGCTTTGTATAAAAGGAAGAGGGGAAAAAAAGACAAAGAGAAGTCTCCAAAACAAACGCAACAGCGAAAGAAAAAAAGAGGAGGAAATAGATCGATCGTAGCGGTGATTGTTTTGGAAGAAAAAAGGGAGGGGAAAGAAACGGTGTTTTTCAATTTTCACATCAAGCGTGCAAAAAAAGACCTCGGCCAGGTTCGGCAACCATAAGGGAAAGAGTGAGAATTAAAGGGGCCTCTTCGCAAAATAAAGCCTTTAATTCCTAGGCCTCCTGTATCTCGATAGCAGCAACACCTGGAGAAAAGGTGAACAACCATCCATTTAAATTTCGCCTCATGAGGAAGGGGGGGAAAAAAAAAAGGACTTCACATTTGTGCGGAGCGAAAAGCGGAGAGGAGAAAGCATACGTCTTCTCCTTCTTGACATGGGCTCTCAAGATTAACGACTAAGGGGACGCGCATGAGAAACCCAGGAGGAAACTCAAAAGAAAGGCGTATCCTGTCTTGCATGGGCACAGTATCGGGCCAGCCACTCATAAAAGAAAGGGTCACTTTTGACCTATAAGGTAGTGGGGAAGGGGAGAAAAACCGTTCACGGCACTGCCAAAAGGGGGGAGAACCATTGGGAGAAATAGTTCCACTCAATTACTAATCTAAAAAAAAGAAACCCCAAAATGCTCATGGGTTTAAAAGCATTTATCCTAGGGGGAAAAGGGGGGAGAGAGAAGGGGACCTCCTCATTCAATACCCGGGCCACCGAGCGAAAAAAAATACTTGAAGAGAAAAAAAGGGAAAAGATGCACTTAAAGAAAAAGACCAGGTCACAACCCATCGACTTAGGGGGAAAAGGGAAAATTTGGCTGGCCGAGATAACAGGGGGGGAAGATACTCCACGAAGGAGGTGAAAGGTTGGACAAATGCCCTACAATTGATAACAACGGGGAGAAAAGAAAGGGAAGGAAACGCGTATTGCGGAAGAGAAAACTGGACATACATGTGACATGGACTTGCTTTTTCAATTCAGTCTAGAAAAAAGGCAAAACTTGCCGTCCTCTCCCTTTCCTGCCCCCAAAGGGGGGAGGGGAGGAGGGAATTGGGAAGACCTCATCCGGGGAGGGGGGGGGGAGCGCGATTAATTTGGAAGAAGAAAGGGGGCTTCACAATGATGGAAGCAAGGAAGAAGAAAGCGTCGCAAATTAACTCTTGTTTGTCTGGGGGAGGAAAATCGTAGTTGGTTACCAGGATGAATGTCGGTGAGGAGGGGAGGAACTTCCCAAATCGATCACGAAGATCAGGGGGAAGGCAAAAAGAAACCTGAAGTTTGGGGAGTGGGGAGGAGCAGTCCAAAAGAAAGCTGGAAAAGGGTAGAAGATACAACCGTTTGAAAATCCATGGTTTTTACCTTGCGCGTGCAAAAAGAGAGCATCCACTATTTTCAAAAAGAATGGAAAAAGGAGGGACCTACTGCCATGTTCCACAGGGGAGAGAGAGAAGTTTTATTTTCGAACCGTCAGATCGCGAAAAATTCCCTCCTTCATTGAAAAAAAGGGGGAAAAAATAAAGGGTTTAAAGCTGGAAAGGGGAGAAAGAAAGAAGGGCTAGCAAAAAAAAAAGGAAGTAAAGCAACTCTGACCGGGAGATCTCGCACTTTCAGACAGGCGGAAGCACCATCCACGTAGGGAAAGGAAAAAGGGAAAACACAGTACAGAAGGGGGGGAGAGGGAAGAAGAAGTTTTTTGCATACTTTCAAGTCGTCGATATTAATTAATTTTGAATGCACGTGAGGGGAAGGGCAGGTATGACTATTGGTCACAGGGGAAATCAAAAGACTTCGAAAAACCATTTGCTTTTCGTTTCGAAAAAAGGGGGCGAGGGCACGGAGTGTTCGGATTAGTGGAAGGAAAAAGCCGGAGTCCTAGTTATGACAAAAGACCGGAAAAAAGAAAGACATTTCCAAAATTACAGCAAAGATACTTTTGTGCTGCCCACCCTAAAAAAAGAAGAAGTGGGCCAAATTGAGGGGAGAGGCACTGGGGATTTGGAAGAAGAAAAAAAAACTTTGATTGAGGAGCGGAGGGCCGGCCGGTTCCCTGACTTGTCGAGACTGGGGGGGGAAAAAGCAAAGGGAGCTAAAATTTGATACCGAGGGAGGAGGGGGAAAAAAAGCTTATACGGGGCGCAGCAACCACACGCTTCTTTCAGAAGAAAAGGAAGTTAAAACGGCCAAAGTAAGGGGGGGGGGGGTTAATGGGCCGCTAAGAAGGAAAATTTAGGACAATATGGGAAAAAAGCCACGGTCTCCCTTCAATGTGGGAAAAAACAGTATCAACAAGGGTAGGAAAGGAGGATGATCTGAGGAAGTGATAGGAAAGAAAAAAAGTCTCCAGGACAATCCGGGTGCCTGCTACCGTAGAGAATTAAAAGGAAAGAAAAAAGAGAGGCATCCGTGCACTTCTGGGGGAAAGGGGGAGCCCGTGGTGGGTGAAGGGAGGAAAGCAGTTTATCTTCATCGCCAGAATGGGTCGAAAGGGACTCTGTTTCGTCCTGGTGGGTGGAGGGGCATGGCACCAGTCATAAAAAAAAAGACGAGGTTGCAACAAGCAAAAAAATTAGAGCACCCGGAATCAGGAAAGAATGAGCCTGCCAGCCGGAGGGAAAAAAAGAAAAAGGAGTATCACTTCCCCGAAAATAAAATAGGGGGAGGGGAAACAAAATGGATTACCACCGAGGGTGGAGGTTTCGCTTAAAATGGAGAAAGGAAAAAAAAAGAGGATTCCACAGAAGAGAGTGAGAAGGGGAAGAGAAAAAGGCCAAAAGGAAGTTTCGGCAAAGCAAATCTGCGATTTTGAAAAAGTTTTTTCGGGCAGGATACTCAGGCATGGGGGACGCCGGATTGGCCGGCTTCATAAGGGGGAAAAAGGAGTACGTGCTCTAATTTGTTGGAGAAAGAGCTTTTGTAATGGCCGGATGGCTTTGCCATGACAAATTCATCCCAAAAGAAGAAGGGAAAATGATTTTAAGAACCAGGTACAGAAAAGATAAAAGAAGTTCGCCGATTCAAACCAGGGAAGGAAAGAACAACACTTAAGTGAAAGGGGAAAGAGAGTCTGTTGGGGGGGGGGGGGGGGGGGGGGGGGCAGGGGGGGGTGGGGGGGGGGGGGGGGGGGGGGGGGGGGGGAGGTGGAGTCGGGGTGGTGGGGGGGGGGGCTGGGGGGGGGGGGGGGGGTTGCAGGTGTTAAGTCTGAAGGGGTCTCAAGGCCCCAGGATTAGAAATGGGGGTTTCCCATATAACGTAAGCGATCAGCATACTTTACTACCACCGGGGGGGGAACGGACTGGTGCAAAGGGCACGTAAATATCATGGGAGCCCGGGAAAAAAGGATTCCTCACTTTCAAGTGTTATGGACCATTAACACCACTCCCAAAAAAAAGGAATTTGCCGGTTTACACAGAAAAAAAAAAAGGGGGGGGTTTGTCTGCCGAGGGATGAGGGGGGAAACAGCCATCACTTCGGTATCAAAGTGTTTATTAACTTGATCACAAATTCTCGAAAAGGAAGGGGAGGAAAGAAAGCGACCTCCATCACCAGGGTGGGGGAAAAAAGGGAAGGGGGGGATCCCCATTGCACAGGAAAGAAGGTGGCAGCTTCGTGGGCAACTAAGTTGGGCAGCACACAAGTCTCCTTATGATTTTGGAAAAGGAAAGGGGAGAGGGGGTTTACTTATTGGAGAAAAGGGGCTTGGAAAGGGTCCAATAATCAGAAACGAAGGAAAAAAAGGGGAAAAATGTTTTGGCGGGGTCGTTGCCGATGGAAAAATAGGTCATACCGGCAAAAGTAAAAAGGATCACCATTCATTACTACGGGAAGTGAAAAGTATGCAAACAAATTGCGGACCGCAAAGATCCTTTCTTTTCCGGAGGAGGAAAACAATCTAAGTGATGGTGGAGGGAGGGAGAGCTCCTTCAAGGGGGGGAGGAAAGGAAGGGTTTTAATAGCCACTTTAGAGTGACGCCCATTCCATCTTTGAAAAAGGGGTAGAAAGAATTTTAGTTTTGGAGTAGTGGGAATGTATCCCGAGATTGACTGGAAAAAAAGGAGAAGAATTTCCATAGCCCGTGTGGGAACAGGGGGCCTATTTTAAATGAATTGGACTCGCAAAGGATGAATAGTGGATTAGAGCTCCGTCTACTCAAGCCGCAATGTAAAAAGGGGGGGAAAAAAAGGGGATATGCTAAAAAGAAGGGGCCCCTACTCTGGTGGGGGGCAGGCACACGTCCGGTTTTCGCATCCTAAGGGAGGCATACAGTAACTCGCTGAAGGGTTGGTTCATTTAAACGACCCAAGGAAAAACCGAAAGTCATCCACAGAAGGAAAAATATATGGATTCAAAAAGAGAGGGAAGGGGGGCTGCGCTTGGATGGGGGAAAGGTAGGTAGAGCATGGGGGAAATGAGAGGAGAAGTTCCAAATACTCGCTGCGCCCTCCCTGATCTTCATTTACAAATTACGTAAGGAGGGGGTAACACCTTGTTGCAACAGGAGAGTACGCAAAGAAAAAAACTGAGGGGAAAAGCAAGGATTTTGGGAAGAGGGAGGGAAAGTTTTTTTCAAGCGCTTCCCCAATTCGCGGTTCCTGAAAGGAGAAGGGGGAGACATTGTAGGGCGGTGGGAAAAGTGAACCTTCGTTGAAGCAGAAGATCAGAAGCGTGCATGCCTAAATACTCATTGGAACAGAAGTCGATGGGAAGGGGGGGGAGTTGAGTCCCGTCAGGAATCTCACGGGGGGGAAGGGGAAAAGGGGGGGGGTAATGCTAGGGAATATGGGGGGGGGGGGGGGGAAAGGGGGATTTATGGTCTCATAGACTTAAAACGATTCTAAATGCGGCGCAAACGGGAAAAGGGGGGCGATTGTTTGGGGGGGATGTTCTATTAGTAAGGGGAGGTGGAATTATTCTACATTTTAGCAAAAAAGGGGGGGGGGGGCAAGGTGGGGATTCCCGCAACAATTACCGTAGAGGGAAAGGGGAAAAGGCCAGAAATTTTGGGAGTGGAGGAAAAAGGGAAGGAAGGGAAAAGTTTCTCACCGCGTGGAGTCAGCCTGCACCTGGTTTCCCTTCATGCCGCGAACAAGTAGTATTAATCTGGAAAAAAGGAAATGGAGCAAGGATATCAGCCTTGAGAGCAAAGGGAGAAAAAAAAATACTCACAATTGTGACGGATATGTGGGGGGGGAAAGAGGGGGGGGAGAACTTTCACTGGATTGTGGAACTTCGCCCAATCAATGGGGACTTCCTAATCTCGATTCATTCGTCGTAAGAGGAAGGGGGGGAAGGAAGGAAAATTCGAATAAAGCGTCCATAGGGAAAATAGGAGGGGAAAAACCTGGCCGAGGAGATTGAATTGGCATGAAGGTGAACCCTCGTGATAGAAGCGAGCACGCTTCAAAACAAACTAACATCTCTATCATAGAGAAAAGATGGAGAAAGAAGATCGATCGGAAAAAAGTGTTGGAATCCTTCGCTCGTGGTCGAGAACGAGTTTTTAAATTGTCAGCTTGCTCAAAGAAAAAGCCAGGTTTCGTACACACATAATTTCAAGAGTATTAACGGAAAGGAAAAGTAGAGGGGGCCTTCGGCAAAATAGGACTTTAAAGGAAAGAAAACATGAATAACGCTATCTATTCAGCACCCCCTTGGGGGGGCTAATTTCACCATCCATTGAAACGTTCGCCCATGAGTACATAAGAGGAAAGAAAAAGGGGGGAGGGCGGACATATACACAAGCGCAGAGGGCAGAGGGAAGAAAAGTAGGGAGAAGGGCGTCTTGGCGCAAGATTTAAAGGGGGGAGCTCATAATAAACACAGGGGCTGAATAAGGAGATTACTCCACGCTGGTGAGCCTTGAAATCAGGGAAGGCCACTCCTTCAAAAAGGGGAGGGAACCGGGGAGTTTGACCTCTAAGGGAGGGGGGAAAGAAAAAGAAGGCACTTCACAAGTTTTTGATCCTTGAAGAATACTTATCAATCAATTCCTATCGAACAGAACAAAGAAAAAAGGGGGGGCTCTTTATTAGTTTGAGAGAGGGAAGGCTAGGAGAACATAAATCTAACTGGGAAACTAAGGAAAGCAAAAAAGGACCTATCATTACAAAAATACGGGAAGAAAAAAAGGTCCTTCCTTTAACTAAAATCCATTTCACAAAGAAGGAAAGGGCCACCACTTATTATGGAGGCAAAAAGAGAAGGAAGGAGTTTATGCTATCCAAGAAGCGTTGGGAAAAAAAACCGCACTACAGATCCACTTTCTCACGACCTACGGTGAAAAAAAAGAAAAAAAGCTTGAAAAAAAACTTGCCGACATTGTCCATGAAGTGGAGGGAAGTTCATGCTACATACGGCCAAAAGAGAAGCCCTTTCTGGCTGCCCAAACGGGTGGGAAATTCTTTTCTGACTAATTGGACAATGAAATCATCCTTTATGGCGCTCGATTAAGGTGTGGGAAGGGAAGGGGAAGTTTTCTGTTCCAATGACTTAAAGGAAAAGAAAGAGATCAAAAGAAATTTTTAGGGACAAGAGGGACATGGACTTTGATGAATGGGAGGGTGTGAAGGTTTCCTGTTAAACTTAAGAAGAAGGAAAAAGTATCCCTGTCATGAAGCACACAGCAACGGAAGGTATTTGCTAAAAACTTAATTGGCTTTAGCTGCACAAAAAAAAGGGGAGAAGTGACAAGTGGCATCTACACCGTTGGAAAAGACTGGGGGGAAAGGGGAGGAATCCGAGATTAGAGCTCACCACTATGTACGAGAAGGAAAGGGAAGGGACACTCACTGCCATGAAAACCCAAGATATTTTCCAATTCTTAGCACTTGGGTTGCATGGAAAGAGGGGAGAGAATACTGCAGGAAAAAGAGGAAAAAAAAAGGGGAAAAAAGATGGAATGGGCGGGTGGGGAAAAAAAGAGAAGGGCTATTCACAACGGATTATCCAGCAAGCGAACTCCGCGCTCTCGAAAGAAGTAGAAAGCACCATCACTGAGGGGAGAAAGAAAAAAAAGGAGTGTCCACCCACAGTGAAAGGAAGAGAGAAAATGGTGTTTGCATACGTGGCAATGGATCAGGAGATTATGCATTGAATAAAGGGATAAGGGAAGGGATTAACTATTTTGTCCCCAAAAAAGCTGCGGCAAAAAAAAGGGGGGAAAGAAGAGAGTGTTTTGCTAGGCCGGAGGGGCGGATGCTTGAAAAGGTACAATCCGGTCTTCCTAGTGATGAGAAAAACGGAGATCGAATACAGTTCCAAAAGAAGGGGAAAAGGGGGGGGCTGAACAAAAAAACGACGTCTCTCACGACAGCGGACAATTGGATTTTCTGAATCATGGAAGGGGGGAGGGAGGGAAAAAGAAAAAAAACTGGTTATTGAAGGAGCGGGAGGAGAAGGGGGAAATCCCTTGAAGTGGAAAGGGGGGAAATCACTTTAGCGAAAAAAATTTGGGATACAGGGATTCTTGTCT
>Ga0179591_1255440_pt1 | contig 12681 bp, 12 predicted proteins | sample CZOMad2_1_08_16f_FD_182891 | JGI IMG/M metagenome (GOLD analysis project Ga0179591, IMG submission 182891) | Vadose zone soil fungal communities from Angelo Coast Range Reserve, California, USA - CZOMad2_1_08_16fungal (PacBio error correction) | ecosystem: Environmental > Terrestrial > Soil >...
GATGATTGGGACCACGGGCTTGCTCCAAAAACGAAGAGCTGGAGGGGCCGGCATGGTGCGTGTCATGAAAGGCAAGGGATGGGCAGCGAGACTTCCATCAACGCCCCCAGCAGGCCTGCAGTGCTGGAGAATCGGACTCTATCCTCACGCCTTGCTGTCCTCTGACCGAGGTGGGGGGGGGGGGGGGGGGGGGGGGGCAGAGGAGTTAACTCCCAGACAGAGGGGGGTCAGGTGGGTCGCACTCGAGTCAGCCAAACGGTGAAACACAACAAAAAAAATCGGGGCGAGGGGCCTTTTCGATCTTGTTGGACCTGGGACACCAGGGTGACCTGGAAGCGGAAAGGGAGGAAGGAAGGTGATCTCGGGGGGAGATCGCAAGGGAATTGAATGCCGTGGAAGACGAGTCTTGGGTACAAGGCAGGGTGGAAGCGACCGTGCATCCCTAAGATGAACTAATGAGAATAGTTTTAAGAAAAACGAAGGAAATGAGGAGCAGCGTGAAAAAAATTTACCACCCCGGCTGGCGAGAAAGCGCAAGAAAGGAAACCTTTACCCTTTCTTCGGGACCCAAGAGGGCGAACCAAAGGGGAGTGAACAGAAAATTTGCGGCGAAGGAAATACCAAAAGGGGGGGGAGGTTGTGGGGCGGCTCAACACAAACAAGAGAGGATCGCACGGCGGCGCTGGTTGTTTATCTATACTAGGAGGTGCAAGGGTCAAAACGAGAACCGGCAAAAAAGATAACCCATCAGGACGAGAAGGGAGGGAAACATTTAAGAATGTGGCAAAACAAAATAGGGACAGGCGGTAAGCTCAACATGTTGTCGCTAGATACATCGGAAACCACCTGACATTTGTCCTCTGGAAGGAACCGGAGCGAAACGCAAAAAAATCTTCCTATCACATCGTGGGGGGGGGGGGGGGGTGATCGGGGATCTTCTCTAGGTTGTGGGGACTCTAGATCCCTTGAGGGGAATCATATCAGGGGAGAGATTGGGGGGGTGGATGGAACGGTGGGGGGGTTGAAAGCAGCTGCTTGGGAAGATCCGAACATTGCGAAACCCGACAGAAAAGCGGCCGGCACAACCGTTGTGGATGAAGTCTTGCGGGGGTGATCGGCTACGGGCCTCCAGTTCCCGAAAGGGGTCGGGAATTGGGAAAAGTGTCGTCAATCAATTCAGTCGTTTTAGGCTCAGGTTTGGGAGGAAGCTTAGAAGGAGGAAGGATGGAAGACTATAATTCTGTCGTCGACGTCACGCATCGTCGAGAGCTTGAAGGCCAAAAAAAAAAAAAAATTTTGGGAAGCAGGAGAGGGGAAGACCCATATGCATATGGGCCGGACAGGCTGGGATGTATAGCTAAAAGAGGGGGAAAAATAAGGACACCCAGCTCGGACGGGCCTATCATCTTGTCGCAGGCAAGCGGAAAGAATGATCCTCAGACACCCAATTTGACCAGAGGGTGGGATAGGAAGAATGGAGGGTCGAAAGGTATGGAAATAAATCGTACGGCCAACCGACGACCGCACCAAAGCCGAGGCAAAAAAGCGAAAGGAAAATGTTTCCAATCCCCTAACGTTCCGCAAGATCACAAAAGGGGGTCGCCGATAGCCGCATCAAGACAGCCAGGGTCGCCTCTTTCGAGGGCTGTAGGGGAAAGAAAGGAACAGGCGCCATCAAGCTCAAAGAAGCGGACGAGGTCAAACCGTTCAAAATAAAGAGTCAAAAAAATTGAAAGTCTGCTCCCCAAAGGAAAAAAGACCCCGAAGCGATTAACCACAAACGCACACCAATGTACTATAGATAGCTTGGGGGCTGAACCTTTGCAAAAAAGTAACCTATCTCGCAAGCGGGGGGTGGGGGGTCTGGTTAGATAAGCTTGAATACGGCCGAGAACGGACAAGCCAAGATACACCAAGGGGACACATGATAAAGAGGACCGAAACGAGAAGGAGACGCCTTATCGATGGTGGCAGGAAGAAGGGGGGTTCTTGTTTGTCACAGTTCAAAGGAAAGATCGAACTCAAAAAGAGCGCCGATCATATACTCCGCTCAGGAGTCAGGTGGGGAGTGGGGGGTTGTCAGATCCACGTACCAAAAAAACAAGGCGGGTTATGTCTGGCAGCATTAGTTGAACAGAGGAAGGCGTGAGCGGGGAGGGGAAGACCCGATAGGAAAAAGGGGTATGGTTAGGAACCGGAAAAAAAGGGAGGGGGTCTGGAAGGCAAATGTAAATGAGCCGGGGGGGGGCCGAGGATCCACTAACAGGCATAAAAAAAAACTCGGGGAACCTAGAAGCAAGAAGGAAAAGAAGAACCGTTCGCCCGTGGAAAAAGACAGCAGGTTCCCCTGATCGATGGGGTATGACGGAAGGTCATCAGGGGCAAAGTCACCAGATATTAAAAACTGGCCCTAAAAACTGCCTGTCCAGGTAGAACACCAGGTGAAAAAGGGGGTCAAAACCCCCTAAAGCCAGAGTAAGGTGGAGGCTACTAACGCAAAGCGGGAGCAAAAGGCTTGTTTTCACCGGACGGAAATTCGTTGGAACGAGGGCAAAAAGAACAAGAGGGGTTTCAACTATCCTGAAGGGAGCGCATAAAAATGTAGCAAACCCTGGGACTCTAGAGGGAGCAGTCATAACATTGCAGTCCAGGGAATTCGAGGGGAAAGGGATTAAAAACTCATCCTCTAAAATCTCAAGAACTAACCGGGGAAAAAGGGGGGCCCCGCAAATCAATGCAACGCATCGGTGACTATTCAAGCCCGTGGAAAAGGAGGGAAGGTTTGGTAATCATGCAGGAGTAGGGCGACGCGCCTTTTCGATCTTGTCATAGAACTGAAGTGGTAGGTCCCGAGCGCAACTGCAAAGGAGGGGGGGGGAGGGGACTGGAAAGAGCAGGCACAAATCAGACAGTGACTGGAAAGAACGACTAAACCTTTGTGGGGAATTAAAAAAGAGAACTGTTAGGAATTCAAAGGAGGTCTTGGCAGATTACATGCATCTAGGGAGACGCAAGGAAACGCATCTGTCCCACTGACGGAGGAGAAAAGAAGAAGGTCGAGTAAGGGATACGATCCGGCTTATTTTACGGGCCTGGGGGAGGAACCATATGTGATTTTCAGCGCAAATAAGTCAACGAGGCGACCTAAAAAACACGGGGGGTTGTTTGGCGTGGACAACTGACAAAAGAGAGAAGTCGAAGCTACCAAGGTATAAAGCTCAGTGTCCAATCAAGGTGACTGTTAAAAGAAGGAGAAAAATGAGATAACAAAAATCTACCTCAGAGCCCAAACCTCTTACTAATAATAAGATTCGGAAAAGGTGTATAGTCTGGCCTGGGTGGTGATTGAATCTAGATTACTCACCTGAATGGCCAACATCTGGGGGGCTCGGGGCTTAATGCCATGGTCGAGAAGGGAGTTCTTTATCAAGAGGAGGCAATAACATTCTCTTCACAATTGAAGATGGAGGGCAACGCAAATCCCCTGCCAGAAAAGGTAGTAAAGAGCAATCCAACAGGAAAGGGGAGATAGACCAACTTCGGGGTAACTCGGGAACTGCAGATACCCAGTAAAGCGAGGGCAGATAATGTCTCAAGGGTGGAAACCAAAACCGTCAGAACGGGAATGGGATAGCTAGTTACCGTGGAAGAGTCGGAGCCCAAATGAGGCGGGAGTATCGCGTATTGAGGGGGAAGCGGCATAAAAAAGAAAAAAACAACTCCCGATGCGACGAGGTTAGGTAAGAGGCAAGCGAAACTCGGCGGGAAGAAAATTACCAAACGAGGCGAATTAAGCCTCCGGTGGGAGGCAATTACCGAGTTGTTTAAAAAGTGAAAAGGGGTTAAGATACCGTCTTTCTTATTTCAAGGATAAAACAGGCCGAAACAAGCATGGGACGGGGAGAAGAAATACATCTGTAAAATGGCGAGCACCAAGATTGCGGCGGGAAAGCAGGCCTGAAGTGTGTTACACTTAACAGGAAAAAAAGAAAGAGTGCGGTCCGAGGAAAAAAAAAGAGCAGGACAAACAACGATGTTCGGGCAGAGTAAAAACAACGGTGGAGAAAAGCCAAAAGATTGTTTGTCGGGGAGAGGAGCCCTAGAGAGGAGGACTTTTGCCGACACTGCAAGAAAAGAGAGGACGTTTTCAAGACAGAAGGTCGACATTAAAACGGGTATGGGGAAGGGAGGAAAGGAGGAATCGTCTGGGGACAGTCGTAGGGTTTTTCCTCGGGGGGGACCACAAGGCACACGGTCCGTCGACATCAGGGGGAGAAGTTCTAAGTGGTCAACAGGTAGAGGAGGTGATTGGGAAAAGACTCTGAGCGGCAGAAAAGCAAACTTTACCTCTAGATCTCGAATTGCGGATGCTGTAATCCTTCTCGAAAGGGTGGGAGTTCGTGGGGGGGAAGCTCGAAATCAAGGAAAAAAGGGAGGAGCGAAAAATAGGTGTTTAAGAACATTTAGACGCTGTCAAGAAGTAAAAACATATGCTAAGTCGCGGAGATGATTGAAGGGGGCGTCTTAAGACATGCTAAGTGACAAAAAGACCTTGACTAATCCCTCTCTAGGAGAAAACATAAAAACGCGATGGTCCGAGACGAGGACAGGGGCTGGAGCAGAACTTGAATGCAGCGAGCGGACGTCGAAATGGGAAGTCACCACAGTTGGACTGGGGAAAAGAAAAGTCTACGCTCTCTTGGGGGAGGGCTTTGCCAGGGATGCTAGGAAGGAGAGGGGCTGGGGCTCGTTTTTAGAAAAGGAGAAAAGATGTAGTTCTCTATTCACATTTTGGGCTGTTTGCAGGACTTGCAGCGAGCGTCCATCAGTCGGTTGTGGGGTCGGAGGGAATGCGAATTTAGGACTAAGGGGACGAGTTTGGGAAAGGGGTCGTCACCACCAGCAGGCCGAGATCCGATCGCATCATTGGGGGTGAGATAAAAATTGATTTCGCGGGGCAAAAAAAAGGAGAGGGAGAGCTCCAATCGCAGTAGCTACGCGAAGAGAAAATATCATCAGCAGGTAGGTGTGAGCACTCGGATCGGAAGTCACCGGGCTCAGAGTTAGTGCTTAGGAAACTTGGCAGACTTCTCGCAACAAAAACGAAAAAGTCTTCGGGTAACAATATATTTAGACTCATTTTCTAAAAAGAGGAATCGAGGCATGTCAGATCTGATACGTGGCTGGCGCATCGCTGCCGGGCTCTTGCCGTCGAGGGCGAAAAGTTGGTCCCTTCGAGATTCTCATAATACTCCTCGAATTTGCAGTTGAAAAGCCGCACGGAACAAAAATCAAGGAAGAACACAAACTCGCGATGGTGATCTTAGCGAGGGGAAGGAATGCAAACGAGATGAAAAAAAAGAAACTTCTTCCTAAGGGGGAGAGAAGGGGAGAGAACCCCACTATGGCGGAGCCGCAAACAACCCGCCAAAAACTAGGGAAAAATGAATAGACCTTCTGAAAAACAGGACTACATCCATTAATCGACAGCTGTTAGGCAAATTCAAACACTACAGTGAAGATGAACTTGTTCAACAAAAACGTATCCTTCGGATCGTCAATTAGAGATCGCTTACGAAAAATGATGCAGGGAGCCCCACTTTCAGAGGAGAGGGAAAGACGCTAGCGCGGTCCGCAAATAGAGCGTAATTCCAAGCAGGGAGGTGGGTGGAAACTGGAGCAATAAGACCCCGCAGAAGCGCATCCTATGAGAAGGGGGAGGGGGGTTGGCTAAACGCGTCCAAATTTACTCGCCTCAACGAATTGAGCGAAAATACCTTTTTTCTTTGAAGGAGGAGGAAAAAAGCAAAAAAGAACTCACACCATTTGGAAGGGAAGGAAGAAAATCCGTTGGCGTAGACGTGGAAAAGAACTCTTAGCAAATCAGGAGATGTCCAATACGAACGAAAGGGGAGAGGGAAAAGTACAACAAGCGCAAGGACGGAGACAAGTATCTAACGTAGACATGCTGTCGTGTCACAACAGGACCCAAAAAGAGCGAATGCAACGACATCCTGGCCAAGCGGGAGGGCGAAAAAAGGACATCATGAACCTGAATGACCGCGACTGATTGTCCTGACGGAAACTCTATAGGGATTTACAGTGGTCGCCAACAGAAAAATAGAGGAGCGAACGAAATACCGACACAAAAACAACGAGGGGAGGGGGTCCCGTGCAACGTGACGATCCAGTGGGTGGTGAGGTCAGCGGGGCTTCCTTTACGTACAGGACAAAAGAATGGGGAATTCAGTGAAACTCAGAAGCGGCGTCCTTACGAAATATTGGGGGACGGAGGCAAAACTCACTGTAGCGAAAAAAAACGGAACGTCTTTTTTCGACTGTTGGCAGATGAGAAGAGGGGAAAGCCCGCGACACTGTATCAAGAAAAGTTAAAAATAAAACTTTAGCTTTTGAAAAATGAAGACGCAATTCTCACGCGGAGAGGTACCGAAGGAAGCCGGGGAATGTTCCGCATCGTAGTCGCTAGAGAAACTGAACGAAAGGGGAAGCGTAAACCGCTGTTCGGAACGGGGTGGGGAGAAAGGCCTGACCTGAAATAACGCAATAAAGTACATTTGGGGGGGCAGCCGAAGGAACGGTGAGTATCGGAGAAGACAGTCACGTCGAAAGCGTGGCCCCCTCGAGGGTAGAAAAAGGAAAGAAGCGCGGCATAGGTATCGCCCAATTCGATAAGCGTTTGCCACAAATGGGGTGGAGGGAGTGGTAAGGGAAACTAGGGGGTTGGCTTGAGACTGTTACATAAAGGCGAGAAGGGTCAGATTACTAAACATGGATTTACAAAGAGGGGGAAAAAAACCAGTACATCTCTACGCATTGCAAATTCTCGCTCAATCGCTCGGAATGTTGGGACGGGATGGATAAAAAGCCGAGACTACACTCCTCGGAAAAGAAGATATCAAAGAAAGAAACTAATCTTTTTCAGGCGGAGAGGGGGGAAGGAGAAAGAGGTGAAAGGTAGCGCCATTTTGAAGAAACAACCTCACAGGTCGGCACTGAAGGACATAACAGGGGTGTAGAAGGACTATAAGATAGGGTCGGGAAAGTTGGGCCAGAAAAACAAAGTTAACGAATCATAGGTTACAGGGGGATGGGGGCGCTGGACACCAGGAGCATGACGTAGACGAATAGGAGTGTCGCCTTGCCAGAGGAGGGGAGAAGCATTGAGACCGAGAAAACGCCGGGGCAAAAAAACAATTCTTCCCATAAAGACCGTCCCTGCAGGCCCGAAAAAAGAGCATCACTGTCTTAAAAGAACGGGGGCGGGTATCAGCCTAACTTCCACCACTGAGAGGGGGAAAGCGGAGCCCTCCAACAATACATGGCAATTGCGAAGGCGGCGAACAAAGCACAAACTTCACCGATTAAAACGAAGAAAAACGAGAGAACTAACAGAAGCCTGTTAAACACACACTTCATTTCACGGGCTGGAGGCTCCGGGGCGTGCGGATTGCGGGCCAAATGGGTCAACGAGTTCGGCGATTGGCGCGATAAGCGGAAGACTCACCAAGCCGAAGCCACCACTCAGACGGGAATTCAGTGCTGCTAGATCAAACATCAGCCGAAGTGGGGGAGGGCCGCTGAAATGATGCGAGAAGTATAAGGAAAACTCAGGGAGTTTGGTCTCGTTCCACAATACGAAGAACGCAAGTGAACACCGAAACCAGTTGCCGCCCGGGGGGAGGTGCAAGTCACCTTTTCACTTGCTTTTCATTTAAACGGGGGGGACCGTAACGTGACCTGGACCCAAGGGGGGGGCATGGTGAAGCGAGGGGGAGAACTGAAGCTGACAAGTGACGGAAGGAAAAAATTGAACAGCGAAGTGTAACCGACTGGGGGCAACTACCTGGTCGCCTCCGGGAGATTGTAAGAAGGCAATAGGTCACTACGGGGGCATAGAAAATGTTGCCTGGCGAATCGAAGTACGGAGACAGCACAAACTTCAAAGAAGGAAAGGGTGACATAAAAAAAAAGAAGGGACGTAGGAGAAACAATGATCTGCGCCCCTGGTGAAAGGAGGGAAAAGGTTGCTGCGTCACATACCTACGCAAATTGGGTTAGTGTGTACGGTATCGCCCTACAAAACAAAAAGCCGCCCGTAGCAGAAGGGATAGAGCCGCTTCGCTTTTAGATGTCTATGACTAGGGAGTGCAAGCAACACAAACCCTTCGGATCAAAAACGATACAGGCAGATTCTCGCGGCGGGAACGGGAAATCATGGAACAAGCTTTCTTGAATGAGGGAACAACCGAGAGGCCCGTATAGCTCCAATGGGTCGAGAGGGGGAGAACAAAAAAGAGGAGAAACAACCTGCTGCCTGTTCGAGGAGGCATGTGAATCCCGAGGGGAACCGCACCAAAGCCTTCCTGATTTCCATTGGGGTGGAGGTGGGGGGGGAGGAGGGAGCCTGCTATAGGTTGTGTGTAAGATGACCAGGGGGGAGCATACAATATGCAAGGCGGCGTGTGGGGGGAGTATTTGGGGTCGGGACTGGGGTTGGGGAGCAAAGAGCGGGGGGAGAGGGGGAGCGCCGCTGTATCATATGTCTACAAAGAAAGAAGGAGAAACCGGGCGAAAAAGAGTTTCGTGGGGAAGCAGGCAGATTTGAGCGGGCTTACGGGAAAAAAGGCGTTGGAGCCGGAAGCGTTCGGGGGGTAAAAGGTATTCCAGGAATTAAGGGAGGTGGGAGACGCAGGTTGGGGCTCTTCGAGGGGAGTGTCCGACGTGGAGAATAGACGAATCGTCGACCCACCAGAGGCCTGAAGAACACAACGCTGCGGGAAAAAAGGGGTAAGGATCAGGAGATCGGCAGCAAAACGAAAAAAAAACGCTGACAGATGGGCGTTCGAGTCCGGGATGGAAGCAGAGACAACAACAACACTTGCATGTAAGGAGAGATACCGAAAGGATCGAACGAAAAGAGAATAGGGGACTCAGGACAGCTGCGATCGGCCATCAAAGGGGAGGACTCATAACCCTTTGGTCCACGGCAGAGGTGATGGGGCTCGTCGAGGTGGATGAAATCAAATTAGTCTAAGGAAGAGAAGGGGGGGACAGATGCAGAGAAGATTACAACCCTGGGGTATCTCCCCGAACTGAAGAGGAAAGAGACAGAAACTGTGAAATAACCTAACTCTTCCTTCAAGCACCACATGGGGATGCCCGTACTGAAAAACACAAGCACGCCTTAAGAAAAGCTTTGAAAGCGACCGGTCGACTGAGGGAGGGGTAACTTATAAAAGCAGGAGAAATAAGCAGCAGCGGGAGATCAAAAAAAACGTCATCACAAGCAATCAATCAACTGGCCGCCAACCAAAAGACGCCTTTATCTTCTTTGGTCTCCAAGAGAAGAAGAAAAAAAGTCTAAACAAAAACCTAGAGCAGACTTCCGCCACAAAGACAAAAAAAACCGCAACCAATGGGACGAGACCTAAAGCAGTTTGGAGGCCGGGTGACCAGCCGGGGAACGTCAACCTCACGCACAATGCAAGTAAGGTTGTTTCAAAGCTGGAGAGCTCGGCAAACATCTATATCATACTGGCACGAGGGGCTACGGACAAGAATCAACTCCCATCCTTTTCAACCGGAGCAGAGGAAGAAACGCTATCGCTTGACGGGGTGAATCAGACGGGGTTGGGGGGGGAGGGGGGAAACCTGGGAACGCCTCGTACTAAACAAATCGAAGCCGGCGAAAAGACTCCGCCGCGCATGGCACGTTGTGCGTGTGGGAGAAAAAAGTAAAAAAAGACCCCCCGTCCTTGAGGAGGTCTGTGGAAGGCCGAACAAATTATTGACGCTTTAAATCATGGGGCGCAGAGAAAGGGGGAGAAAGAACCCCGCTGGGGAAAGGGGGGGGTCTGAAAAGGAATCAGGTATGGCAGTTCCAGGGGTGGTACTGACGACGTCAGGAACCGAGCCACTGCAAGGGGACAATTAGATAAAGCGGACAATGACGCGAAAAGGAAAAAACTAAACGATCCTCCCGTTCGCTTGCCAGAGAAAAGGGCAACCGCCGATCAGTGCGGGGTCAATGAAAGGACAATGCCACGGGGGTAATCGTTAGATAACAGAGAGACAAACAAGGCTCCTCCTTAGCGTAACGAACGGTCAAAAGGGGGGGAAAACCCCCCTGAAACAAGATCGAACGTTGCAGGCCGAAAGCAGAAACGCTTTCAGGCGGTTTCAGGTCGGACTGACGGAGGGGAGTCACAGAAACACGCTTATGGAGAGGTCCTGAAGGGAAATTCCTCAACTATGGTCATCGATAAAAACACGTCGAGGAAAATAGGCGAGGCTATCAGCAAAAAGGAAGGCTCAACGTTTCGGAGGGGGTGAATCTGGATGAAAACGCCGAAATCGAACGACCTTGAACGGAAAAAAAATCCGCAAACATCTGAAACTCTCATACAAACTACTGGGGGGGGTAATCAAACCTCAGTTGTCTGACAGCAGAGGGGTTTGCAAGGTTCTAGCGGCTTCATGGTGAGCCCGGATTCGCACGGGGAAAAGGAGAGGTCTTCGCCTTGACCGCTCTGAATGACTGCTTCTGACCAGAAACCGTTTGGTAATGCCTGAAGTGAGGCAGCAGAGAGGGTTTGGAGCAAAAGGTCGCGGATTATGCCGATTCTATAGGCGGCGCATTTGCCACGAGCTCGGGGAAACGAATGGATATGACAAAGAAGGTGCGAGTACTGGCTACGCTACGTATGAGGTACGTCCAAAATGGCATGTAAAGACGAACCGAACAAGGTTCAAACGTTTCGGGCGAGACACATTTGGGTTAACGGGACACTTCCCGAAGGGGGGGGAGGACTAACGAACAAACGTTAATGCACAGTAGTGAAGATAATCGAAACGGTTGACCTCCGGCGGCAAATGAAAGTCTCAAAGACAGCTAGAGCACCAAAAACGAAGCCTTAGTGCCGGTATATCCACCGGAGTGGGGTTCGGCTGAAAGCCGGCGATAAGACAGGATAACCAACAATATGCATCAGGGAGAAGAAGGGTCCATGGTGAGAGAGGTTAAGGGGCGTTGCCATCGTCGGAATACATTAGGGATCTGGAGGCCTGGTGACAAAAAAAAAGGACAAGCTGACCACCCGTGTCACTAGCAATCCACAAAGGGAGAAGGGAGCCAACGTAGGATAATCATGAACTGAGGATCCAAGAGGCACGAAGGAGGGAGGTAGAACTGAAAAATGTGCAACCGCCCGCTACGGTGCCTGGATATAGGAATGACAGCTCGTCTCGTTGACACAAAAAGTAAGAGTGATCGAGAGTTTAAACATAGCAAAAAAAAGAAAAAACTGACGTGGAAGTTTCTGAGAGGCGCGAAAGAACTTAGAAAGGACTAAAACGAATTCAGAGAAGTCAAGCCGAAAGGCGTGAAAAAGAAGGAAAGAGAAGGGGTGAGTTAACGTTTTACTGTCAAAAGGCGCGGAGGAAAATGTCAGTATGCAAACACCTTCGAAACAGACAGGTCCGTGAAGACAGACGCAGGGGAGACGAGACCAAGAGGGAGGACTAAAAGGGGCTAGTTTGAACGTTCAAAAAAGGTTGAGGACTGGTCAAGACAATGAAGACCGGTTAAAGCAAAACGATGGACGTCACACGATCGTCCCCCTGAGAAAAACCATAGAGGGTTGGGGATAAGGCTAGCTCCTCAATTCGGTTGCCGGGGGAAAGGTCCTACTACGCTGAAAGACTTGAACACAGAGCGACAAGTACGGTAAAGATTGAGTTTAAGGGTGGGAGGCAGATGAAGGAGATAGGAGAAGACGGTTGGGGACGCCGATTACACCAGCCATGCCTCGTATGACAGGGGGCGGAGCAGGGCGCCCTGTCTTGAAGTACGCGGCAAGGGCAGGGGTAGTGGAAAGAGAATTACGAGAGAAGCATCAAGGCGCTCGATAAAAGGAAGATGATTATAAGCTCAATGTTTCATGGACTGGGTTTTTGCACAAGAGCACGCCGCAGCAAGCAAAAAAAGTCATGGGAAGGATAGCCAGGGGATGGACGCAGTAAAGAAAAAGCAACTCCAAGAACGTCGGGGAGGGGGACTTCTTCGTGATGCAACGGGCTCATGAGCCGTTAAACACCACCGAAATGCTGGGGGAACAGATGACGCGCTATTGGATCCCATGAAAAGAGGGCAGGAAACGCGATCACAACTTACCAGGGGATTCAAACAGCTTTATTGAGGAACTATCGGCCCGTTTGAAACCCTCTGGAAGCGGCCTAGCAGCGACATAGAACGAAAACGCGAATTTATCCATAGGAGCTGTAATGTAAGAGGTGTTCAGAAAAGTTTGATGACGAAAGAAGGCTTTAAAAGCCAGGAGGTTGTTGCTGTGGTGCAGGGCCGGGGGGAAAGCCCATAAGGCGGGGGGGTGGACGAGGTGCAAAACCATAGCGAAAGTGACAATCGTGAACACTCGTGGGGCAGGGGTCGGAAAAACGCATAAAATAATCTATCGCAGAAGGGGAGAGAGATTGGGGAGGGCTGCGAAGAAAAAGGAAAGACTGAGGGATCATCAAACGAAATCGCGGAATTGAAAGCGAACTCAAACTAGAAGAATCAGCGAGGGGAAAAAAAAGGAAAAGCACTACGGGATAGGCCTTCTGGATGGAAGATCGGAGGGGAAAAAAGACAATCGATGGGAT